>Ga0307513_10000135_pt1 | contig 103254 bp, 91 predicted proteins | sample 15_EM_MG_FD_202174 | JGI IMG/M metagenome (GOLD analysis project Ga0307513, IMG submission 202174) | Populus trichocarpa ectomycorrhiza microbial communities from riparian zone in the Pacific Northwest, United States - 15_EM | ecosystem: Host-associated > Plants > Roots > Unclassified | place...
GACGCGCCCGACCGCTTGGTACCGATGAGCTGACTGACTGAAGCTGACCTGCCGACAGGAACTTACCTACCGACGAGACCGACGGAAACCGATCGAACCGATGAGACTCGTGGTTCGCTCGATCACTTCGGCCAGGCGGCCTCGATCTTGTCAACCGTGTCCTTGGTGCTCTGCCCGGTGATCCAACTGGTGGCCTGCTTCCAGAAGGCGTTGGAGCCGATCGCGGCAGGCATCATGTCCGAGCCGTCGAACCGGAACACCGTCGCCGGGTCCTGCAGCAACTGGACCGACAGCTTGTCGATCCCGTTCTTCGTCAAGCTCGCGTCCAGGCCCTTGTTGGCACTGATCCAGCCACCAGCCGGGGACAGTGCGACCCGGATGTTGGAGTAGGTGTCCGTGGACAGCCAGGCCTGGAAGGCCGCGACCTCGGGCCGGTCGGAGAAGGCGGTGGTGAACTCGCCGCCACCGAGGACCGGCTTGCTGGCCGCGTCCTTGCCCGGCAGGTAGAAGGCGAAGATGTCGCCGTCCTCGGCCACCTTGGTGCCCTCGGGCCAGTTGTTCGCGTAGAAGCTGGCCTGGCGGTGCAGGGAGCACGCGGCGTCGAGGATCGGCAGGCCGCCGTCCTGGAATGTGGTGCTGGCGATGCTCTTCACATCACCGTAGCCACCGTTCACGTAGGCCGGGTTCTTCAGGTAGGCGCCCGCTGCGTCGAGCGCTGCGGTCGGCTCGGCCGAGTTGAAGGGGATCTCGTGCTTGACCCACTTGTCGTACTCGTCCGGGCCGGAGAGCCGGAGCATGAAGTCTTCCATCCAGTCGGTGACCGGCCAACCGGTGGCCTCACCGCTACCGATCCCGGCGCACCAGGGCTTCGTGCCGCCGGCCGCGATCTTGTCCGACAGCTGCTTGAGCTCGTCGAGCGTGGTCGGGATGGTGTAGCCCTTGTCCTTGAACTCGCTCGGCGAGTACCAGACCAGGGACTTCACGTTGGCGCTGTTCGGTGCGGCGTAGAACTTGCCGTCCACCGTGCCGTAGGCCTTCCAGTCCTTGCCGTAGAACTTGTCGGTGTTGGCCGCGACCGCGGCCGGGGCCGGGACCACCTTGCCGGTGGCGACGAGCTGCTGGAGCAGACCCGGCTGCGGAACCCAGGCGATGTCCGGCGGGTTGCCTGCCTTGGCGCGGACCAGGATCTGGGTCTCGAACGACTTGTCGCCCTGGTAGGAGATCTTCGCGCCGGTGCACTTCTCGAACGGCTTGAACGATTCGATGTAGGGCGTGTCCTCGGGCGTCACGACGCTGGTGTAAAGCGTCACGGTCTTACCCTTGAGGTCGCCGTACTGCGTGTAAGCCGCGCAGTCGCCGCTGGCGCCGCTGGCGGCGGTATCGGACGTCGAACCCGAGCTGCCTCCACAGGCGGCGAGGGTCAGGCTGAGGCCGACCGCGCCGACCAAGGTCACATTGCGGAGCTTGCTCCTGGTAGAAAGCGCCATCGCTTCTGCCCTTCACGTCATGCCCCGGATCTTGCGTGGATCACGCAAGATTTCCCGAGGGTCTGTGAAGCAGTAATAACGCTTTCATGGGCCCGGCGCAACGGTGAGAGGTGGATCACGCCGGTAACGATTGAGGCACAGGCAGGGGACGTGCTGTAACCGCTCTCCGGCACCAACCGGCCCTATCGGGGCATCTCGGCTTTTTGCCGACATTCCATTCTGAGCCACAAAAGCCCCGTCCACCTGCTCGTTCAGGATACTGCTCGGTGCTGGAGCGCGCTCTCCAGGATTTCGCTCAGTGCGATGCTCGGTGCGACACGCGCGGCCCGCCGGCTCAGCCGGCCAGCCGCCGCATCGCATGCTGAACCAACAGCACCAGGGTCTGCTTGGTCGCCGTCCGGGACCGGGCGTCGGTGTACATCATCGGCACGTGTGCCGGGACGGCGAGCGCCTCCCGGACGTCCTCCAGTTGGTGTTTGGCCACCCCCTCGAAGCAGTTCACCGCCACCACAAAGGGGATCTGTCGGGCCTCGAAGTAGTCCACGGCGGGGAAGCACTGCTCCAGCCGGTCGGTGTCGACCAGCACTACCGCGCCGATCGCACCCCGCACCAGGTCGTCCCACATGAACAGGAACCGGTCCTGGCCAGGTGTGCCGAACAGGTACAGCCAGAGGTTGCCCGGCAGCGCGATCCGACCGAAGTCCATCGCGACCGTGGTCTCGGTCTTGCGGGTCCGGTCACCGGCATCGTCAACCCCGACCGAGTGCTCGGTCAGGGCCGCCTCGGTACGAAGCGGTTCGATGTCGGAGATGGAGCCGATCAGGGTCGTCTTACCGACGGCAAAGCCGCCTGCCACCACGATCTTGACGGTGGTCGGCGCAGTTTGCGGCTGGCCGGCCGTCGGCGTGGGGGCCGCGAGATCAGAGCGCGGAAATGCCATCAAGAACACTCTCCAGAACGCTGAGGCTGGTAGCGGGGTTGTAGGCGGAGGCGACGGCACCGTGGACCCGGGCGTGCCCCTCCTCGACGAGGTCACCAACCAGGACTCGGACAACGCCGACTGGCATGTGCATATGAGCCGAAAGCTCTGCGATGGACAGGTATTGGGTCATCGCCAGGTCGACGATCCGCAGCTTCTCCGCGGACAGTTGCGGTGGTGGGCGTCCGATGACGCTCACCAGGGCTTCGATCGGGATCAGTTCGCCCTTGCTGCGCGTCCGGCCACCGGTGACTGCGTACGGCCGGATCGTGCCCGTCTCGTACACCACCTCGCCGTCATCAGGCTTGGGATCGCGCTGGCGGCCAGGCATCGGCGTTCACCCCGCAACCGGGGCGCGGGTCGGGCCCGAGACCGACAGCCGGGCACGCATCTCGGTGACCAGCTGCGGAGTGAGAGTCGACTCCGAGCGGCTGACCAGCAGAGCCATCTCGTATCCGACCAGCCCGACGTCACAGGTCGCCTCCGCCACCACGGACAGCACCGACCCGTCCGAGATGGACATCAGGAAGAGGAACTGGGTGTCCATCTCGACGATGCACTGCCGAACGTCGCCGGAGCGCAGCTGGCGCGCGGCGCCGCGGGTCAGGCTGGACATCCCGGCCACGATCGCCGCCAACTGATCACCACTGGTCCGGTCCAGGTCGTCGGACATCGCCATCAGCAGGCCGTCGACCGACACCACGAGGGTGTGTCGGACGCCCGCCACACTCTTGACGAAGTTGTCGAGCAGCCAGTTGAAATTCGCGGCTTCGGGGCTCATCGCAGTCACGGTGTCGTCCTCCGGTGGAGCGGGTGGGCGGGGGCGGGGGGCTGGTGGTCACTCATCGCGGGTTTCCGAGGAGGAGCTGCGCGGTGGCGGGGGGAGGGCAGGCCGGTTGGCCGCGGGAGAGGTGCGGCCGCGTTCCACGCCGGCCTTGAAACCGGCCAGCATCGAGCGCACGCTCGCCGCCGTCCGGGCGCCGCGTTGTCCGGCCGAGTCGACGAGCGGCTCCCCGTCATCGATCGGCACATCGCTCGGCGTACGGCGCTGCAGACCGGCCTTTTCGGACGACGGCATCGACGTCGGGCTGTACGAGGACAGTCGACTCAGTTCGGTCAGGGCCTCAGAGGCCAAGGCCGAACGGCCGCTCTGGCTCGACTGGTCGCTCGGTCGCGGATGCTGGCGACGCTCAACCGGCACGCTCGCGGACTCCCACGCTCGGCTCGGCTCCGGCACCAACCCGGACGGCGTCGGGACGCCGCTCGGCTCCGCCGGTGCAGCCGGTTCTGGCGCCTGCTCCGCGCTGGAACCGAAGCCCTCCCGCTGGGCGAACTCACGAGCGCTGGCGATCGGGTCGAAGCCGCCGTAGAACGGCAGGCCATTGGTCGGCTGCGGATCGCCCTTACGGCGTCCGCGACGCAGCGCGGTTCGGATCGACGTCCGCTGCGGCAGGATGTCGATCGCTGCGGTCAGCGTCTGGGCCAGCGGTTGGATGGCGGCCGGCTCGGGCCGGGGTTCCGGCTGGGGGTCCGGGGTCCAGGTCGCGGGCTCAGGGGTCCAGGCGGTGGGCTCGGGCTCCGGCGTCCAGGCTTCGGGCGCCGACTGGTAGGCAACCGGGTCGGGCGTCCACGCCGCGGGCGCAGGCTCAGGCGCCCAGGCTTCCGCCGCGGGCTCCGGGGTCCAGGCTTCCGCCGCGGGCTCCGGGGTCCAGGCTTCCGCCGCGGGCTCCGGGGTCCAGGCTTCCGCTGCAGGCTCCGGCGTCCACGCCGCGGGCGCAGGCTCGGGTGCCCAGGCTTCGGCTACCGGCTCCGGCGCCCACCCGGCAGCCGCGGGCTCGGGGGTCCACGGCGCGGGCTCGAGCTCGGGCGTCCAGGCCTCCGGCACCGGTACGGGCTCGAGCGTCGGTGTCCAGGCCTCCGGCACGGGGATGGGCTCAGGCGCCCAAGCGGCAGCCGCGGGCTCGAGCTCGGGTGCCCAGGCCGGCCCGGCGGGCTCCGCAGCCCACACCTCGGGCGCCGGGTCGGAGGCAACCGGCTCGGGTGCCCAGACCTCGGGGATCGGCTCCGGCGCCCACCCGGCCGGGGTGGCCTCCGGTTCGTCGTCCACCGATTCCGGGGCTTGAACGTTCGGTTCGGGATCGTAGGCCTCGGTCAGCGGCATCCAGTTCGCGGGCTCGACGGGGGTCGGCTCGGCACCCCAGGCCACCGGGGTGGGATCGAGGACCGGCGAGGGAGCGGCAGGCACGCTCGGGATCGGGGTGGTGTCCTCGGTCGCGAAGGACTCCTGGGGCGGCAGGTATCCGTCGGCACCCTCGTCGCTCCACGCCGTTGCGGTCGGGGCAACGTCCAGGGGAGTCGGGTCGGCCGACGTCGGGACGGTTGCGACGTCGTCCCACGCCTGCCACGGATCCGGCTCACTGAGCTCGATCGGCGCCTCGGGGTCGAACCAGCTGTCGACGGCTTCGGCGGAGTCCAGGAAGACCATCGGCGCAGCCACAGGTTCGATCGGCGTGGTCCAATCCAGAACCGGCAGGTCGGCCTCGGGCGTGAGGGCCGCGGACTGCGACCCGGCCGTGGCCTGACGGGAACGGAAGCCGGAGAAGATCGACGGCCCGGACTGCTCGGCTACCGGTGCGGCGGGTGCGGAGACGGTCTCGGCCGGCTCCTCGACCGGGGTGGCCCAGGTGGAGACCGCCCAGTCCGATTCGGCCCACTCCGGGGTCACCTCGACGGGAAGCCCGGTGATCGGATCGACGGCGACCGCCTGAACCAGGGCGGATTCGGCAACCAGCGCCGGCTCGTTGACCGGCTCGTTGATCAGCAGGGCGACCGGCTCACCGACGGGCGCGGCGACCGGCAGCGGGAGCACGTGCGGGCCGGCGAGCGGCTCGGCCGCACCACGGCGTGCGGGCAGTCCGGGTGCCGCCTGCTCGACCTCCGGGGCGGCGACCTGGCCGAACGGCAGATTGTCCGGCTGCGGCGTCCAGGCCGGCTCGAGGTTCTCGGCGTCGAACGCAGCGGAGTTGAACGCGACCGGTAGCGCCGGCAGCGCCACCGGAGTCGGCACAGGCGCCTGCGCGGAGCTCGGCGACATCTGAGCGGGCAGCCCAGCCGCCGTGCCGGCGGAGGACACGGCCGAGGGGAAGGCCGGGACGAACGGCGAGGCGGCCAGGGCACCCACCGGTTCCGGAGTCCAGGCCGGAGCCCCGCCCTGGTCCGGAATGCCGGCCAGCGCGGACCCGTAAGGCTGCTCCTGGACGTCGGGGTAGCCGGTGATGGCCTCGTTGAGCGAGCCGCCGAACGAACTGTCCAGCGAGCCCGGGACGAACAGCGAACTCGGCAGGTCGATCAGGACGGCGGTGCCACCGGCTCGGCCGGAGGTCAACGTGACCTTCGCGTCGAGCCGCTGGGCCAGCCGGCCGACAACGAAGAACCCGAGACGCTGCGAGCTGAGCGCTTCCGCGGTCGGCGGCTCTTCGATCCGGGCGTTGATCTCGACCAGTTCATCGGCGGGGATGCCGAGTCCGTCGTCCGCGACCGTCATCCGGATGCCGTGGTTGGTGGCCGCGGCCATCACCACGACCGTGCTGCCGGGATCGGAGAAGTTCGTCGCGTTCTCCAGCAACTCCGCGAGCAGGTGCGCAATCGGCAGCGCGAGGTGCGCGAACACAGGCGGGTCGACGGCGAGCGACAGGGAGACCCGGGAGTAATGCTCGATCTCGCTGGTCGCGGTCCGGACGACGTCCGACAGCGGCATCGGCTCGCGCAGTCGACGACCGGACTCGATCCCGGCCAGAACCAGCAGCGACTCGGCGTTGCGTCGCATCCGGGTGGCGAGGTGGTCGAGCCGGAAGAGCTCTTCGAGCGCGTCCGGGTTGACCTCGTTGCGTTCCAGCTGGTCGATCAGGGACAGCTGGCGAGAGAGCAGCACCTGGTTGCGCCGGGCGACGTTGACGAACATGTCGGCGATGGCCGCCCGCAACCGAGCCTGTTCCCGGGCGATCGCCACGGTGAGGGCATTGACGTCGACGAAGGCGGCGGCGAGTCGGCTGACCTCGTTGTGTCCAACGATCTGGACGACCGGCAGGTGCAGTTCGTAGTCCTCGTCCGTCTGGGCAGCCGCGACGATCTTCGGGAGCTCGTCGCGGATCTGGGTGGCGGCCAGCGTCAGCCGGCGCATTGGAGCGGAGATCCGCCGACTCAGGCCGAGCGCCAGCAGCAGCGTCAGCAGCGTGATCGCGATCGCGCCACCCAAGGTGAACAGGAGTTTGTTCCTGGCCGAGTCGTACTCGGCGGTGGACAGGTCGATGCCGTCCTGGTTGATGCTGTTCAGCGCCCCGCGCAGGGCGGTGCTCTGGGCGGTGGTGACCTCGGTCCAATCCGCCAGGGTGACCTCCGGGCGTCCGGTAGTCCCGGCAGCCTGGAAGGCGGCCCGAGCGGCGGCCAGATCGGCGCTTCGGGCAGCCTTGGCGCCGAGCGCCTGCTGCAGAGCAGCCTTCTGCTCGGCCTGGGCGGTCCGGTTGAACGTCGCCAGCGCCTGCTGGCCGGCGATCACGACGGCACCCAGGGCGCGTTGGTCAGCGGTGTTGGCCTTGCCGCTCAGGATGGCGGTGGTGCCGACCAGCTGTTCCTGCGCCAGTGCCTCACCCGCGACGCTGAGCTCGGCGAACTGCTGGAAGTTGGTCGCCGCTTCCTGGGTACGGAAGGTCTCAGCCAGGTCGGAAGGAACGGCCACGTCAGCGGCGATCACCTGGGAGTAGCGGGTGACGACGTCCCGGGGAGGCAGCTTGCCGCTGTCCACTGCGGTGCGCAGCGAGGGCAGCGAGGTGTGACCGACGGCCGAGCGGGCCAGGACCACCCGGACCGCGGCACTGCTGGAATCGGCGTAGACCCGGGTGCGGATCGCGGCCAGCCCCTGGTCAACGGCGGCGCGAACGCTCTTCAGTTGCTTGTCCGCTCCCGGTTGACCGAGTACCACGGCCACCGACAGCGCCCGTTCGGCCTGCAGGCCGCCGACGAGATCGGCGAAGCCACCGGCCGCACGGGCCAGCTCGCGAGACTGGCTCGCCTCACGCATATCGACAAGGGCCTGGTAGGTCACCTGGGAGGAGATCAGGCCGAGCACAAGTACCGGTAGGGCAAGAGCCGACAGGATCTGCCACCGGATACCAAGGTTGCGCAGCATCTGGACCTTCCACTCGCTGAGTCGCCGGTTAATGAACAACGGCGCTGGCAAGGCACGAGCGCGTCAAAATCAGTTGTCGGTCGCGGACGGCCGAATATTGATCTCTGACGACCCTCGGGTTACGACGATCACCCATTGGGTGCACAAAGCTGTGACGTCGGATAACCCGCTCGGCTGCACCCGGCCGGGCGTCCGGCCGTATGGTCGGCAGCTATGAAAGCCGTAGTGATCACAGAGTTCGGTGGGCCGGACGTCCTTCAGCTGCGTGACGTCCCGGATCCCGTGGTGGGTCCGGGCGAGGTGGTCATCAACGTCGCGGCTACCGCCGTCAACCGTGCTGACCTGCTGCAACGCGCCGGCCACTATCCACCGCCGGCCGGTGCACCACCCTGGCCGGGGCTGGAGTGCAGCGGCACGATCAGCGCCATCGGTGCCGGGGTGTTGCATTGGAATCTCGGTGACCAGGTCTGTGCACTGCTGTCCGGTGGTGGTTACGCCGAACGGGTGGCCGTACCCACCGGCCAGTTGTTGCCGCTACCGGCCGGAGTCGATCTGGTCGATGCCGCGGCGCTGCCGGAGGCGACGGCAACGGTCTGGAGCAACGTCTTCATGTCGGCGGGCCTGCGGCCGGGTGAGGTCTTCCTGGTGCACGGCGGTTCCAGCGGAATCGGCACGATGGCGATCCAGCTCGCCGTCCAAGTCGGGGCCAGGGTGGCGGTGACCGCCGGGTCCGAGGAGAAACTCCAGCGCTGCCGCGAACTGGGTGCCGAGATCGTCGTGAACTATAAGGAACAGGACTTCGTCAGCGCTGTCCGGGATGCCACCGACGGTCATGGCGCGGACGTCATCCTGGACAACATGGGCGCTTCGTACCTGGCCCGCAACCTCGACGCGCTGGCACACAACGGCCGGCTGGCGGTGATCGGGATGCAGGGCGGGGTTCGAGCCGAGCTCGATCTCGGCAAGCTGATGTCCGTCCGGGCCGCCGTGATCGCCACCTCGTTGCGGGCCCGGCCGGCCGACGAGAAGGCGGCCATTGTGGCCAGCGTCTGCCAGCACGTCTGGCCCCTGCTGTCGTCCGGCGTGGTGCACCCGGTGATCCAAGATCGGCTGCCGCTGGAGCGAGCGGCGGACGCGCACCGGGCGATGGCGGCGTCCGCACATATCGGCAAGATCTTGCTCACCGTCTGATTGGTGATGGGAGAACCGCCCTTGTATCGGCGGAATCTTCTGGACATACGTCACGATCCGAACACTCATGCCAGTTACCGCGTGTTGCAACCTGGCTACTCCGTGATATGACTAAGCCTGATTGTGGCTTCCGAGCTGCGCGGATCATCGGCCGAGCGGCCGATTGCGTTCTCCCCGTGTGGTTGATCTACCCAACCGGGGGTACTGAACCTGTCGCGTCATGCCTTTTTGCAAGGCACGATGGACTCATGACAACCGAGTCAGAGCCTGGATTTGCCCCGGAGGGCAGCCCCGGCACAACCGGTGCCTCTCCCCCCAGTTCCTCGGCGGGGCAAGAGCGAGTCGTCGTCGTGACCACTGACGGCATGGCCGTCACCGGAACCAGCGACACCGAGACGAACCCTGCCAACCTGATCGAGCAGCCGGCCAAAGTGATGCGGATCGGCAGCATGATCAAGCAGCTGCTCGACGAGGTGCGCAGCGCGCCGCTGGACGAGGCCGGCCGCGTCCGGCTCGCCGGGATCCACGAGCGCTCGCTCAAGGAACTGGAGAAGGGCCTCGCCCCCGAGCTGGTCGAGGAGCTTCGGTCGATCGCGTTGCCGTTCGACGACTCCAAGACCCCGTCCGACGCCGAGCTGCGGATCGCTCAGGCCCAGCTGGTCGGCTGGCTGGAAGGGCTGTTCCACGGCATCCAGACCGTGCTCTTCGCGCAGCAGATGGCCGCCCGCACCCAGCTCGAACAGATCCGCCGCGCGTTACCCGGTGGTCCGGCCGTCCCCGGCCAGCCCGACGGCCGTCCGGGTGGGCCACTCGGCCCCGGCAACGGCACCGGTCAGTACCTGTAGAGCGGGGGTGGCCGGCGGTGGGAATGCTCGACTGGATCCGGACACCGATGATCGGCCCGGGCCCCCTTGGTAACGGAGTGTGGCGCCGCGTTCACGATCGATTCGCGCGGGCGGTCCGGCGCTATCGCGCGGTGATCGACGTCGTCCCCTCCCGTCCGGTTCGAGTCGAACTGCTGGAGATCGCCGACGAGCTGGACGAAGCCCTGGAGATCGTCCGGGACGCCTGCGAGCGCGCCCAGTTGGTCGCACCCAGTGAGGGCCCGGATGTGCCGGTCGGGCCGGGCGATATCTACCTGGACATCCACCGTCGGCTGGCCCGGGCCGCCACGCTCTGCGCCCGCGCGTCCGAGTCGGCGATGATGGCGCGGGTCGCGGTCCGGATGAAGGACGTCGAGGGCGTCCGGGACCACATTGACGCAGCGCGGCGAACCGCCAAGCAGGTACGCGAAATGGTGGAAGGCGCGATCCTCTAGAACAACCCCTCGAGCACCTGGGCCACACCGTCCTCGGCGCAGGGCGGGGCCTGATGCGTCGCCGCAGCGATCGCTTCGGGGTGCCCGCCGGTCATGGCGTAGCCGACGCCGGCCCAGACCAACATCGGGACGTCGTTGGGCATGTCACCGAAGGCGATCACGTCGGCGGCCTGGACGCCGAGCGATTCCGCCAGCCAGGCCAGCGCCGATGCCTTGGTGACCCCCGGAGCGGAGATCTCCAGCATGAAGTTCGCCGGGTCCGAGTGCACCACTTCGACCAGTCCGGCCAGCTCCTGGCGGGCGATCGCGAGCATGCCGTCGGAGTCGAGCGAGCCGTAGTGCGGCCGAACCTGGCGGCAGAGCAGCTTGATCACGACCGGCCGGTCGGTGAGGAGTTCCTCCAGGGTGCCGGTGGCCGCCTCGATTGCAGCCGAGTGCAACGGCAGGTAGTCGACTTCACGGCGGTACCCGTTGAGGGTCTCCAGGGCGAAGCTGACCCCGGGAATGTGCCGTCGCAATCGGGTCGTCGCCTCCAGCACCGTCTCCGCGGACAGGCCACTCGAGTGCACGATCTTGTTGGTCGCCAGATCCAGCACCACCGCGCCGTTGCCGCACAGAGCGAGGCCCTGGTGGCCGGTCATCTGCACGATCGACTCCATCCACCGCGGCGGCCGGCCGGTCACGAAGACGACATGGATCCCGAGCCGCTCGCACTCGGCGAGCGCGGCCAGGGTGCGCGCCGAGATCGTGCCGTCCGCGCACACGATCGTCCCGTCCAGGTCGCACGCCACCATCCGCATATCCACATCCTCTCCTGCCTGTGGATGACGAAAGCGGGAGGCTTTGCCAAGGGCTAGCGTGACGCCGTCTCTATCAATGCATAGCCGGACAAATCCGGCATAACCTGAGGGAGGACAGGTGGAGGGACAGCGGACCGTGACCCTGTGGTCGGCGAACGGACTGACCGTCACGGCACGGCGAGGCATCGACGACAATCTGGTGATCAGTGGGCAGGACCTGAGATCGAGCCCGATCCCCGGCGGCGAGGTCACCGAGTACGAGTACGGACTGTCGGTCGCGAGGACCGACATCCCCACGGTGCTGGCGGCGCTACGGGCCGCACCGGATGCGGATGTGCTCGACGTCCTGGAAGGCTCGGGAGCCGAGGTGGTGAAGATCGGGGAATCGAAATGGCTGGCCGACCTCGGCGTCGAGGTGGATTTTTGGTCCAGCAACGAATGAGTGAGTGGTGAGACAGGCGCCGGGCGACGCGACTTCCAGGTCGAGCGTCGCCCGGCGCCGAGGACGTCAGGAACGGACCGGATCCGCAGGGTCCATTCCTGGCCTCACCGGACGTCCCCCGCGACGTCCCGGCCACGTCAACCGTAGATCACCGGCGTTGACGTTGACTTGCCCCATCTTCGGGGGGCAGAAGTAGAATCCGGTTACGGTTGGGGCGTATGGGTTCTGGTTTACGGGCGGGCTTGGACGGGCAGATCGATGCGGCCGCCGTCGCGTCCGTCGGTATCGCGCCGGTCAGGATCCCGCCGGTCGGTGTCGTGCAGCAGGCCGTCCTCGACCGCGCGGCGATGCAAGGCGATCTTGGTTCGGGCCTCACGACCAGCGGTGGCGTACTTCTCCCGGACCCTGGTGAGGTAGGTCTTCGCCGTCTCCACCGAGATATCGAGTTGCCGGGCAACACTTTTCAGCGGCAGCCCAGAGGCATAGAGGACCAGCGCCCGACGTTCCTGCGGACTCAGTGCCGGCATGTTGTCGTCCGGGCCGTCGGCGACCAACATCGCCGCCAGGGCCGGGGTGACGTGCCCTTCGCCGCGCGCGGCCGCCCGAACCGCGCGGACGATCTCGGCCGCGTTCTCACTCTTCGGCACGTAGCCGAGCGCTCCAGCGGCGATGCTCTCGCGGACCCGGCGTGGATCGGCGAACGCGCTCACCACAACCACCGCGACGCCGGCCGCAGCCAACTCCACGATCTTGGCGCTGGTCGGGATGTCGTCACCGAGATCGAGATCGAGCAGGACGACATGCACCGGGAAGTTCGGATGCCGCATCAGCTCCCGAAAGCCGGTGACGGCGATCATGACGTCGAGATCATCCGCCTCGGCACCCAGCCAGCTGGTCAGCGCATCGAGCATCAGTCGGTGGTCATCGACGATGCCGACCCGAATCCGTCGCAGATCTATGGTCATCGTTCACCCCCCCGCCGACTGCGTTGCCGGATGCCTGCCCAATACGCAGGTCACGCCCGACCTCAACGACCATCATGCCGACTGCGAGCCGACTCATGGCCGCCTGAGATCGGGCGTGTCTGGCCGAACGAACGGCATGAACCAGCGCCCAAATCGTACGCGACTTCTTTACTCAGGCAGAAGCGGCAGGGATATCACCCAGTCCCACCAGTTCCTCGTTGGTAAGCAACCGCGAACGGATCAAGAACCGGACCCCATACGGCGCCTCGAGAGAGAAGCCCGCCCCGCGGCCGGGCACCACATCGATCGTCAAGTGGGTGTGCTTCCAGTACTCGAACTGGGCGCGGGACATCCACACCGGCACGGTCTCCTCGTCCAATGCGAGTTCACCCACCAGGACGTCACTGTCACCGGTGAGGAAGTCCCCAGCCGGGTAGCACATCGGCGAGCTTCCGTCGCAGCAGCCGCCGGACTGATGGAACATCAGCGGGCCGTGATCGGCCCGGACGCGGCGGAGCAGGTCCGCCGCCTCCGGAGCCAGATCCACGCGGGAAAACATCAGAAGAAGCCGAGCTTGTTCGGGCTGTAACTGACCAGCATGTTCTTGGTCTGCTGGTAGTGATCGAGCATCATCTTGTGGTTCTCCCGGCCGATGCCCGAGCCCTTGTACCCGCCGAACGCCGCAGCTGCCGGGTAGGCGTGGTAGCAGTTCGTCCACACCCGGCCGGCCTGGATGCCTCGGCCGAACCGGTACGCGGTGTTGATGTCCCGCGACCAGACGCCCGCGCCGAGCCCGTAGAGCGTGTCGTTGGCGATCTTCATCGCCTCGTCCTGGCTGTCGAACCTGGTCACGGAGACGACCGGCCCGAAGATCTCCTCCTGGAAGATCCGCATCGAGTTGTCACCCTCGAAGATCGTGGGCTGGACGTAGTACCCGTCGGCCAGATCGCCCGGCAGGTGGCTGCGCTCGCCACCCGTGAGCACCTTGGCGCCTTCGGCCTTGCCGATCTCGTAGTAGGAGAGGATCTTCTCCAGCTGGTCGTTGCTGGCCTGGGCACCGAGCATGGTGTCGGTGTCGAGCGGGTTGCCCTGCACGATCGCCTCGGTCCGGGCCTTCGCGTCACCGAGGAACGAGTCGTAGATCGAGGACTGGATCAGCGCCCGCGACGGGCAGGTGCAGACCTCGCCGTTGTTCAGCGCGAACATCGTGAAGCCTTCGAGGGCCTTGTCGTAGAACGCGTCGTTCTGCGCGGCGACGTCCTCGAAGAAGATGTTCGGGCTCTTGCCACCGAGTTCCAGGGTCACCGGAATGATGTTCTGGCTGGCGTACTGCATGATCAGCCGGCCGGTGGTGGTCTCACCGGTGAAGGCGATCTTCTTGATCCGGCTGGACGACGCGAGCGGCTTGCCCGCCTCGACGCCGAACCCGTTGACGATGTTGAGCACGCCGTCCGGAAGCAGGTCACCGATCAGGTCGATCCAGACCATGATCGAGGCCGGGGTCTGCTCGGCCGGCTTGAGCACCACGGCGTTGCCCGCGGCCAGCGCCGGGGCGAGCTTCCACACGGCCATCAGCAGCGGGAAGTTCCACGGGATGATCTGGCCGACGACGCCGAGCGGCTCGTGGAAGTGGTAGGCGACATTGTCTTCGTCCAGCTGGCTGATCGAGCCCTCCTGGGCTCGGATGGCGCCGGCGAAGTAGCGGAAGTGATCGATCGCCAGCGGCAGGTCGGCGGCCAGCGATTCCCGGATCGGCTTGCCGTTGTCCCAGGTTTCGGCGACGGCGAGCATCTCGACGTTCTGCTCCATCCGATCGGCGATCTTGTTCAGGATGTTCGCTCGTTCAGTGGTTGACGTGCGACCCCAGGCCGGGGCGGCCGCATGCGCCGCGTCCAGCGCCAGCTCGATGTCCTCGGCGGTGCCTCGGGCCACCTCGCAGAACGTCTTCCCCGTCACCGGGCTGGGGTTCTCGAAGTACTGGCCCTTGACCGGGGCGACCCGGCGGCCACCGATCCAGTGGTCGTAACGCGATGCGAACGTGGTGGGGCTACCCGGCTGTCCGGGCTGAGCGATCACGGCCATGTGAAACCTCCGACATTAATCCGGCCCGTCATTGGGCCGAGACCTGTCTTCGGACGCTATGCCTGCGGAGGTTGCACGAAGGTTGCGCTGGCTACCGAGGGATAAGGGGCTAACCGAGGCGGTGCACGTGGGCGCGGGCCAGCGCGCGCCGCGGCGAGCCGGCCGGCAGCGCCGTCACGAGGGCTTGCCAGGCGGCGGCGTCATCGTGGCCCTCGGGCAGTGCCGTCCAGTGCGCGAGCACGTCCGCATCCGCAGACTCGATCACGGCCTGCCGCAGTTCCACGGTGAACTCGTCACTCATCGATCGGATACCCGGCGCGTCCGAACCGGGCAACGGCTCACCGGTGAACGCGGCCAGCGCTTCCGGCAGCCGGCCGGCGGTCAGACATTCGCGGACGATGTCCACATCCGTCGTCACCTTGGTCGTGAGCCGGTAGGGGCGAGAGTCCAGCAGGCCGCGCCCGAGTACTCGGCGCAGCCGATTGATCTCGGCGCGCACGGTGATCAGGTGCTCGCCGTCCGGGTGCAGGGCCACGTCCAGGGCCTGCGCCGAAAGCCCATGCGCCGAGCTGGCCAGCAACCACACCAGCTCGGTGTGCCGACGGCTGAGCTGGAGCCGTCGACCACCGATCGTCAGCTGCCCGGCATCCGGCCCGAGCACCCGCAGGCTCGCGGTGAGCGGGTCGGATTCCGGCTCGACCCGCTGCGGGTAGATATGAGCGGCACCGAACCCGTTCCCGGGGACCTGCAGCGCGAGCCCGGCCTCAACCGCCGCGGCGCAGGCCCGGACCAGAGCCAGGGTGCGCGGGCCGGCGACGTCCGGGCCACCGGTCAGATCGATGACGCCGAGCAGGCGGCCGCTGATCGGGTCGTGCACCGGCGCCGCAACGCAGCTCCAGTCCTGAACGCCGAGCCCGAAGTGCTCGCCGGCCCGGATCTGAACCGGGACCTCGAGCGCCAGCGCCGTCCCCGGCGCATTGGTGCCGGCCCCGCCCTCGCTCCAGAGCGCGCCTTCAACAAAGCACATCCGCTCGGCCTGGGTGCGCAACCGGTGGTGACCCTCAACCCAGAGCAACCGGCCACGGGCGTCGCCGATCGCCACGATGTGGCCGGCCTCGTCCGCGTCGTCGGTGAGCAACCGCCGGATCAGCGGCATCATCGGCGCCAGCGGATGCCGAGCGCGATAATCGGCCAGTTCGGCCTCGGTCAGGTCCAGGGCGGCGGAGGACGAGGGATCGACGCCGAGCGCCAGCGAACGCCGCCAACTGTCGGCGACGACCGGCCGGATCACGTCCGGGAGCGGGGATGCGGGCGCGGCGAGGAAGCTCTCGTGCACAGCGGCGAGCTTGCGGCCGAGGTTCCGCGCGACCATGGCTTGATAGTAGGTGACCGAGGTCACCAAAGCATCGTGAGAACCCTTCAGATCCTGCTCAGAGCGCCAGCTCAGAGCAGCGGCGCCGCCGACGCATGATCGAAGTGCTGCTCCGGGTCGTAGCTGGCCCACGCGGCGGCGAGCCGGCAGAGCCCTTCGACCAGCAACGGCTCGGGCAGCGTGTAGGGCACCCGGATGTAGTCGTCGAAGGTCTCCCCCGGCGACAGCGCCGGGCCGGTGGCGAGCCGGACGCCGTGCCGCACCGCGATCGCGGCCAGCCCTCGGGCGCTGCCACGCGGCAGCCGAATCCAGAGCACCTGCCCGCCGCGGGGGATCCGGTACTCCCAGTCCGGCAGGATCCGGTCCAGCAGCGCGGTGGTCCGTCGCAGGCCGGCCTGCAGCTCCTCGGTCCGTTCCGCGATCGTCTCTTCCATCACGTCCAGCAACCGGCTACCGACCAGCTGCAGCACCGGCGAACTACCGAGGTCGGTGATCGTCTTGGCCCGGGCCAGCCGGTTCACCAGTCCCGGCGAGGCGCGCAGCCAGCCGACCCGGAGCCCGCCCCAGAAGATCTTGGCCAGCGAGTCGACGGTGATCACCAGGTCGGTGCGCCGATCGGGCGGTCCGGTCTCGGCGTAGTGCGCGAGCGGTGGCGGAGTCGGCTGGCCGTCCAGCGGCAGGTGCGAAAGCGTCATGTCATCGACCACCGGCAGGTGGAATCGGCGAGCGATGTCGATGACCCCCTGCCGACGGCGCGCGGACAGCACGGTGCCGGTCGGGTTGTTATACGTCGGCACCAGGTAGATCAGCGCGGGCCGGACCCTGGCCACCACCTGCTGGAGGTCGGCGACGACCACGCCGTCGTCGTCGCTGCGGGCGGAGTACAGCCGGGCCCCGGCGGAGCGGAAGATGTCCAGCGCGCCGCCGTAGGTGGCCTCCTCGGTGACCACCGCGTCACCCGGGTTCACCAGCAGCGAGGTGACCAGCGAGATTGCCTGCTGCGCACCGGTGGTGACGAGGATGTGCCCGGACTCGGTCGGCACTCCCTCGCCGATGTAGTACTCGGCCAGCCGGCGGCGCAGCGCGGTGAGCCCGGCCGGCGCGTAGCCCGTGGTCTCCAGCAGGGCGTTCAGCTCGGGGCCGGCCAGCGATTCAAACGCCTGGCGCACCGACTCGGACCTGCCGACGGTCGCCGAGGCGAGGTCGATCACGTCCTTGTCGTCCGACAGCATCGGCCGGAACATTTCGTTGATGCCGCCGGCGTCCAGCCGGGCGCCCGGCGCGACCAGGCCTTCGGCGGCGATCCGGGTACCGCTGCCCTGCCGGCGCACCACCACGCCACGCTCTTGGAGCAGGGCGTAGGCGGCAACGGTAGTGCTGCGGGAGACGGCCAATTCGTCGGCCAGCGTGCGCTCCGGCGGCAGCTTGTCGTCCGGCCGCAGATCACCGTCGCGAACCAACTGGGCGACTCGGTCGGCCAGTTGCCGGTAGAGCGGGCCCTCACCCGCCGTCCAATTGCCCATCAGGGGAGCCAGCGACATTATTGGCATCCAATCTTGCTTGATTGGCCATTTTTTGACAGGCCATTGGACCCCATACTAGGGGGAGACCTAGCGCCCCACCAGGGGGCAGAGACAACTAGGGTCGAAAAAGCAAGGATTGGACTGGTTGCAATGGGTACCACTTACTCCCTGACTCGTGAGCCCGTTGGCACCGCCCCGATCGACACCACCACGCTCAGCGCTTCGCCCGGCCCCACCAGCCTTGCCGAACTGCTGGCCGAGGTGGGGATGACGATCGACGCGCTGCCTTCGAGCCGGATCGGCGAGGTCTCAACGCAGATCGCCGCGGTCACCGCCCACCTGGTGGACGGCGCCCACGAGGCGGGTGCGGATGGCGGAGCGTTCACCCCGTCCCGCGAGACCGTCACCACGTTGAGCCTGCGCGCTCTCGGCCGACTCGCCACCCGGACCGCCGGTCACGAGGTTCAGCTGGCCCCCGCTCGGGTCCAGCGGGTTCGCGACCTGGTTGCCGAGCTCGCCGCCTAGGGCATTCCTAGCGGCGACCTACAGCCGCAAGCGCCTGGCCGCCCTCCCGGCCGCGTTTGCGGCCCTCTCCAGCAGCTGAGGCCTCGCGTCGGTGCCGGGCCTCAGCCAAGATGCACTGGCGGGGCGGATTCAGCACGGTCTGACTCCTCCCGGCCGGTACATCAGGGTCGTGCGCGTTAGTCGGCGAGGCCGGGCAGCACATGCGCGCCTGGTAGCGCGGCCAGCACGGCGCCAGGCAACCGCAGCTTCGAGTGCCGCAGCCCACTGCCGATCACCACGCTCGGATGGTTCGCGACGGACTCGGCGATCAGCAATTGCCAGGACTCCGGCAGGCCGACCGGCGTGATTCCGCCGAACTCCATCCCGGTCTCCGTCACCACCTCGGCCAGCGGGGCGAAGGACGCCTTGCGGGCGCCGAGATGCCGGCGAACGACGCCGTTGACGTCTGCCCTGGTGGTCGCCAGGACCAGGCAGGCAGCGAAGGTGACCTGGTCACCGCGGCGTCCGGCCACCACAACACAGTTGGCGGACTCCTCCGGGTCGACGTCGTAATAGCTGCACAGTGCCTCGGTGTCGGCGAGGGCCGGGTCGATCTCGGCCACCTGCACCTCGGCCAGCACGGGTTGGTTCTCGACCGCCTTGCGGACCGGGCAGGCGAGCAACTGCAGGCGCTCTGCGGCCGGCACCCACACCAGGGACTCAGTCATGGGCACAGTCTGGTGGACAACGAGGTCGGGCGTCAGGATGGGGTGATGATCACTCAGCCGCCCGAACGCAGCCGGATGGTCGCGGCGATCTTCGACCGAGTCGCGGCCAGCTATGACACGGTCGGGGTGCCCTGGTTCCGGCCGATCGCCGAGCGCTTGGTGCGCGAACTGGCCCCGGCTCCGGGCGAGCGGGCCCTGGATATCGGTTCCGGTCGGGGCGCAGTGCTGTTCCCGCTGGCCGAGGCCGTTGGACCGACCGGGCACGTCACCGGGATCGACCTGGCGCAGGGCATGGTTGACGCGCTCCGGGCGGACGTTGCCAGTCAGGCGCTCGGCAACGTCGACGTTCTGACCCAGGATGCCGCTGATCCGGACCTCGACCCGGCGAGCTTCGACCTGATCGCCTCGTCGTTGGTGCTGTTCTTCCTGCCGGATCCGGCAGCAGCGCTGCGCCGCTGGCACGACCTGCTGGTGCCCGGCGGCCGGATCGGCGTCTCGTCGTTCGGCCCTCGGGATGCGAATTTCTTTGCGGTGGATGACGTTTTCACCCCGTTCCTGCCCGCGCAGATGCTTGATGCCCGGGCCAGCGGGACGGCAGGCCCGTTCGCCAGTGACGCCGGAATGGAGGAGTTGCTGGCGGCGGCCGGATTCGTCGACGTCCGCACGGTGGGGCTGCAGGTCGATGCCGTCTTCCGGGATGCCGAACACTGGACCGAGTGGTCCTGGTCGCACGGTCAGCGAGCGATGTGGGCGGCCATCCCCGAGGACCGGCATGCCGAGGTGCAGGCCAAGATCGCTCAGGTCCTGGAGGCCGCTCGGGACGACGCCGGGACCATCACGTTGCGCCAGCAGGTCCGGTACACCCTGGCTCGACGCCACGATTGATCCGCGACCCGAACCCGTCCCTGGTCAGCCGAGGTAGTGGAAGGACGGCGGTCGGTGCATGAGGAACTCGTGGTGCGAGATGTTCCAGCCGTAGGCACCGGCCATCGCGAACGCCACCACGTCACCGGCGCGCAGTCGCTCGACGGGTTGGTCCCGGGCCAGCACGTCACGCGGCGTGCAGAGCGCGCCGACCAGGGTGACCGGCCCCGTCACGGCAGGGCGAGCCCAGGGGTGAGTCCACTGCTCGGTCGGCACGATGGCGAACGGCTGGTCGTGGCCCCGGGCGGCCGGGGTGCGCAGGTGATGGGTGCCACCAGCCAGCACGGCGAACCATTGCCCATGTGACGGCCGGACGTCGAGGACCTCGGCCGCATACCAGCCGGCGTAGGCGGTGAGCGCCCGGCCCGGCTCGATCCGCAGCTCGAGCTCCGGATACTGTTCGGCCAACTTGGCCATTCCGGCGCCGAAATACCGCCAAGCGAAACGGTTTCCGGGGTCAGAATAGTCCACACTCATGCCGCCGCCGAGGGTCACCACGGTCAGGTCCAGGCGGTGTCGACGGGCCCACTGCGTCGCCCAGCGCAGCACCCCGGCCGACAGCGCGAGATGCTGCTCGGCGGCCAATCCGCTGGCCAGGTGCGCATGCACGCCGCGCAGCCGTAACCGCGGGGCCGAGCGCAGGATCGGCAGGCAGCGGTCGGCCTGGTCCGGGTCGAGGCCGAAGGGTGCCGGCGCGCCGCCCATCACCAGGGCCGGACTCGAATCCCCGAGGCCGAGCGGACCTCGTCCCCCGCCGTCCACCGGGATCGGCAGGTTCACCCTGAGCAGGACATCAAGCTCGGTATCCAGCCGCTGTGCCGCGGCGGCGAGCAACCGCAGTTCATGGACGCCCTCAACATGGAGGACGCCGATCCCGGCCGTGAGCGCGGCATCGAGTTCGGCCTCGGTTTTGCCCGGCCCACCGAACGCGATCGGCACCCGCGGGCAGACGGCATGCACGTGCGCGAGCTCGCCGCCGGATGCCACCTCGATCCCGTCCACGTGCCGGGCAAGGGTTTTCAGCACCTGCGGTGCCGAGTTCGCCTTGGCCGCGTAGTAGAGCTGGACGGCGGCCGGCAACGCGGCCCGGATCCCGGCGAGGTGAGTGTCCAGTTCGGCGAGGTCGAACACGTACGCCGGTAGCTCGCCCGTCTCGGCCAACTCGGCCACCCGGCTCCGGACCGCGGCGCTGATCATCGGGTCATCGATCGGCCCGGTCAGTCGGCCGGACCGGGCGGCACTACGGCCGGTCATCCGGCGTCCCCGATCGTCGGCCCGAGCGGGAGCGACACAGGAACGTACCCGCTGTTCCGATCGGTGTCCCGACGCCACCGGGTGAGCAGGTTGGTCTTCGCCGGCAATGGCACCCCGGCCAGGACATCGCGCAGTTCCGGTGCGTCGCCATGATCGCGTCCAAAAGTCTTTACCGCACAGCGAACTCGGGACCAGAGCAAGCGCTCGGCTGCCGGGTCGCGGTCTGCCAGCACGCCAAGTACTCCGCTGAGGTGGTTCACGAACAGACAGTAGGCCACCCGGTCCCAGCCTCGCTCGGGCGAGTAGTTCAGGTGCTCTCGAACCCGGACCGGCAGGACCGCCAGCTCGTCGCGGTACCGCGGGCCAGTGAGTTTCACCCCTTCCAGGTCCCGCAGCACCAGCTGCCGGGGCATCCCGGTCGGCGACAGCCCGACCACGACGTTCTGCAGGTGCGCCTCGAACACCACGCCGTGCGCCAGGAACGCGTGCAGCACCGGTGGCAGCAACAGCGCGAGATAGCCGTCCCACCAGGCGATCAGCTCATCTCGGTCGACGCTGAGCCGATCCAGAACCCGGCTCACCGCCGGATCCGGCCACGGCTCCACGAACGCGGCGGCGAGCAGCGGACGGACGCCGTCATCCAGTCGGCCGGTCAAACCGTCCCGGGCGATCACGCCGAGCTGATCGCTGAGACCGCCCAATTCCACGGTCCGGACGGCCGGTTCGCCGAGCACCACGATGCCCGGGAACAGCTTCGTCAGTTCGGCCACCACCGGCTCCATCAACCGGGTCACCGTGACCGCTCCGGCCAGTTCGTGCCGCGGATTCACCCGCAGGCAATTGGTGATCTGCACGGCGAGGCTCAGCTTGAGAAAGCCCGACCCACCAATGTCGACAGTGCGCACGGACGACGTGGGCCGCACCGGATGCCCGAGTTCGCCGAGATCGAGCAGCAGGCCGGCCGCCAGCGCCTCGGACAGAGCCGTGCCGCGGGCCAGGATCGCGTGCTGCCACGGATGCAACGGCAGCAAGCGGTGCCCGGGTGGCGGCTCCACACCGCTGCTCTCGACGAGTAGCCGGTCCAGCCACGACATCCCACCCGGACGGGCCTCCTGCTGCCAGATCGACTCCTCGGATACCGCTAGATATCGAAGCCGGAACGCGGAACGGGTCTCCGGCGCGTACCGCAGGGCCTCGGCCGCCGAGCCGGACCGCGCCTTCGGGGCTGGATGGAACCGGTGCCCGGCGATCAGCGACTGCTCGGAGTCCAGATACCCGGCGTATCCGGGGTACCCGACGGACCCGCCGGTGCCGTCGGCCTTCGGCGGCCCCGGACGGCGGCGGAGTACCTCGGTGATGAAGGCATGGCTGGCAGCGATCTCCGCCGTCAGCGCGGACCCGGATCCGTTGGCCCGGACGTCGGCGCCGAGTTCGGCGTCCACCACGGCGGCGACCTGGTCCCACGCCAGCGCCGACCATTCCGGTTCGTTGAGTCCGCCGACGGCGTTGTCCAAATGCTCGACTCGACCGGTCAACCGGGGTTCACCGAGGGCCGGGCGGCGGAGCGCGGCGCGCAGAGTCCGACCGGTGCGCGGCAGGTCGATCAGCACATGCCGGCCGTCCGCATGCACTCCACCACCTGGTCCGGCGACTTCCCGGATCACGCAGTTGAGCAGGGCTAACGCGGTCAGATCGTCCGCGCGGGCAGCGCTCACAGGTAGCTGGGCGCGTCGGCCCCGTAGTACTTGTTCACGTCGGCGGCTCCGGTACGCGTCTTCGGAAGCAGGGTGGCGGCAGTCAGGGCACGTTTCACCGGCAGCCGAGATACCCCAATGATCCCAGTCGTCAGCAAGGCGGCGTCCCTGGAATCCGGATATCGCGCCGCGGCCTCCTCGAGCAGCGCTCTGGCCAGGCCGAGCAGCGGGCGAACCGGACGCCGGAGGGCGCTCGCGAGATCGATCAGCACGGCCGCCACGCACTGATGCAGGGTGGTCGTGACAAACAGCTCGGCCAGTTCCCTCGGGTCGCGGGCGGCCAGCCGCTCGTCGCTGAGATCGGCAAGCGTCGGTGCCCGATCACCCAGGCTGTCGGCGAGGACGTCGAGGTCCAGCTTCGCGCTGTCCAGGTCGCGCAGCAGCAGCCGGATCCGCAGACCGGCCGGCGTCCGGTCCACCGCGATCAAGACGTTCTGCGGGTGCGCCTCCAGCACGATGCCGTGCCGAAGCCAGAGCGCCACATGCCAGCCGATGACCAGCCGCAGATAGCCGGCCAGCAACCGGTCCAGGTCGCCGTCGGCGAACCGGTCCGCCAGGGTGACGATCACCGGACACCCGTCCGGCCCAACCCCGGCCAGCCCGGCCACCGGCACGATCGCGGCGTCGTCCAGGTTCCCGTCGTCCCGAGTCCCGCCGTCCCGAGTCCCGCCGTCCCACGTCCCGCCGTCCCGGCCGGTGTCCAGGCCGGTGTCCCAGCGCCGGACCAGGACGGCGAGCAGCGGATGACCCGCGTGCAGCCAGGCGGACTCGTCGGCGATCCGCACGACGTCGACGAAGTCCGGTTCGCGCCGCAACACCAGCCGGAGCAGGCCGGCGACGAGCGCGCCGTCCGCCAATCCGCGGCGGGTGATGGTGCGCAGGTTCAGCCGGCCCAGGGTGCGCACCGGCAACGGCAGCTTGAGGTGCACCGCCGGATACCGAATCCCGGCCACAGTTCGCAGCGAGAGCGTGGGCCGGAACGATGCCGACGGCACCCCGACCCGATCCAGCCCGAGCCGATCCAGCCCGAGCTGCTTCACCTTGACCCACTCCAGGGTGCACCCGAGTTCGTCGAGCGCCTGCTGCAAGGCGACCCGGGGAACGGAGGGGTGCACCGGCAGCGCCACCCCATCCGTGATCGGCCACCAGTCCGGCAACCGGCCGTGCTGCTCGACCGCCGACGACGGCAGGGCCAGCCAGCCCAGATCGAGGTCGGGGCGGTGCTCGGGTGCCACCAGAGGCAGGTCCGCGACCGGGAGGCCGACCCGGGCCAGCGAGAACGGATACAGCGGATGATCACGATGTGCGGCCAGGGTCTCGAAACCGATCGCGCCGGGCCAGCCGAGCCCTGACCGGCCGCCGAGCTCGGGTCGCAAGCGGCCGAACACCAGCGGACGACGGCGCCGCCGGAGCCTGGCAGCCGCCAGTGCGGCGACCGCCTCCTGCCGCAACGCCCGGAACCCGGCGGCAAGTTCGGCGGCCGGCCCCGGCTCGAGACCCTGGATCAGTTCCCCGATCAACACCCTGAGGACGGCGTGCAGTCGTTGAGCGCGGATCCGGCCTCCGGGGCTGGTCCGGACCACCCAAGCCGCTCTGACAGCGAGGTCACTGAGCAGGTCACCGTGGACCGGGTCGGCGCGCCGCACCGGGATCCGGAGCCGGTGCAGCGCCAGCCAGCACCCGCCGTCCATGCCGATGACCAGCCGACCACCGGTGCGCAACCCGGCCACGTCCTCGCGCAACAACGTGGTCAGCAGCCGGACGATCAGGTCCCGTTCGGCCCTCGACGCCACACCGGATGCGGTCCGGACCCGATCGGCATCGGTCACTCGATCACCCAGCGCTCGGTCCGGAGGAACTCCGCGGTGGCCGCCTCGACCGCGACGTCGTCCGGTCCGATCACCCGAATCGAGCCAAGGTAGTCCCGGTTGGTGCCGGTGACGCTGGCGGCGGTTCCGATCGCCCGCATCGGTCGGTAGTCCAGCCGGACCTCGGTACCGGACCCGGAGCCGGTTGACACCGTGCGACTGCTGGCGGCCGGTGCCGACGTGAGCGTGCCGTCCTCGGTGGCGAGCACCCAGTGCACGTGTCCATGCCGGGTCGAGACGGACGACGTCAATCCGGATGGGGTCGGTGGGGACGGGCTCGGCGCAGGATGCGCAGGCTCGCCGAGGTGCACCCGGATCACGTCGTCGAAGATCGGCTCGTCCAGCAGGTCGCCCATCGCGAAATCGCAGTGGTCCCCGATCAGCCGGTCGTTGACCTCGACGATCCGCGGCCCGTCAGCAGTGACGATGAACTCGGTATGGCAAGCACCGAAGCCCACCCCAAGGCCCGCCAGCCGGACCAGGACGCCGGTCAGGACCTCGGCGGGCAGCGTGGGTTGCCAGGTCAATCGCTCCTCGATGAAGTGCGGCGCGGCCGACACCGTGGTCCGGTAGCCACCCCAGACCCGCAGCGCATCGCCGTCGCCCAGGGTTTCCACGGTGTGCAGCGGGCCTTCGATCAGTGCCTCGACGAGGAGGTCGCCATCCCGGTGTTCGCGAATCCGGGCGACCCGACGGACCAGGTCGGCGGCGTCCCGGACCAGGACGACGTCCTCGCTGGCCACCCCTTCGGCGGGTTTCAGGACGGCGGGAAAGCGGACGGCGTCGAGCATTTCGAGCGGATCCCCGGACCGAAGCCGGACAACCGCGGTGTCGTCGAGACCCGCCTGCCGCAGCGTCGTCCGCATCAGGCCCTTGTCCCGGGCTCGGATCGCCGACCGCCAGTCCTTGCCGGGCAGGTCGAAATAGGCTGCTGCGAGCGCAGTTTGGGTCTGCAGGTGATCACTGTTGCTGAGCAGCGCCGCAGGCCGGGTGCCGACCGCAGCAAGCACCGCCCGAGCGTCGCCGACCTCGCACCCGTCGACCTCGGGCACCGGATAGCCGAGGTCGTGGACCGCGGCGTAGGCGGCCCGATGCGCCGCCGGGTCGTCGGTGAGCACCCGAACCCGCAGTCCCAACCGGTGCGCCGCCGGGAGCAGACCCAGGGTCACCGAGTCGGTCGGGTTGCGCGCCAGCAGCACAAGAAGCACGCCGTCACTCCCCCGGTTGCCTACCCGCCGACCAACCGGCGTTGTTGTTGTCACGTTCGAAACCACTCCAGATCGTCCGTTGTCCCACCGAAGAAGGGTCAGGGGACCACCCCTGGCACGATCTCGGCGCGGATAAGGCTAGCCTTACCTCAGACCGGCAGGAGCCAGCGACCATCAAGGAGGAGCGGTGCCCGGACCCGTCGTCATGACGAGCCGCGCGGCACCACGCCCCAGGCCGACCGGCTCGCGACCCGGAGCCGGAACGCCTGAACCAGGTCGCGTCGGGCTCGGTCCGGTCGGACGACTTGGTCGCCGGTTGCAGGCGCTGGCCCCGGATCACCCACAGCGATACGCGGTCACGGACCTGTCCGGCGGGTCAGGACCGAATGCCGACTGGCTGCCGATGGCCGGCCTGCTGCCGACGATGGTGGCCTGTGCCGGGGAACACCTCTCGGTCTCGCCCGCCGTGGCCGGTGCCAGGATGGCCGGCACGCTCGGCTACGCCGTCGCCGGTCGCTTGGCGGTAGCGATCGCGGTGACCGGCCAGGCATACGACGTCGGCCCGGATTCGCTGATGGTGCGATTGGACGACGCCGGGCTGGTCGAGCGGATCGGGGTTCGCAATCCGGCTCTGGTGGCGGCTGCGGCGGATTCGTCGGTCGGGCCCGGGCCCGGCCCCGTGACCCGGCTCGCGGACCTGGGCGCTGTGATCCGTTGGGCGGCCGACCGGGCTTGGACCACGCTGGATCCGCTGATCAACGAGCTGCACGAGCTGACCCGGTACGGCCGGATGCCGATGTGGAACCTGGTGGCGGACTCCGTCCTCGGGCCCGCAACGGTTGCCCCTCGGCTTGCCGACCGCGACCAGCTGGCCGGCCGGGCCGCCGGGTCAGCGTTCCTGGATGCCCTGGTCGATAGCGGTGCGCCGATCCACCGGCGCGGCACGCTGCGCGCGCAGCCGGCCGCCGAAGTTTTGACGCCGGTCCGCGGCTCCTGCTGCTTGCACTTTCGGCAGACCCAGGAGAAGTGCGCCAGCTGCCCGCTCCAAGCCCCGCGCTGATTCCCCGGTCTCAGCCATCCACTGGCAGCCATCCACTGTCAGCCATCGACCTGGATTCGGCGGCGGATTGCAGCGTTTGCATCGAGGGCCAGGGCGGCCTCCCGGGCTGACCCCGCCTCGGCACCCCGGTCCAACCGGTCCAGCAGCGCAGCCCGGGTCGCATGCCAGAGCGCGTAGCGCTCCAGCCCGACCAATCCGTCAACTGCCGCCAGACCGGCATGCGGTCCGTCCCGCTCGGCGACCGCCACTCCGCGATTGAGCCGCACCACCGGCGTGTCCTGCACGGTGAGCAGCACGTCGTACCAGGACACGATTGCTGTCCAGTCAGTGTCGGCGTAGTGCGGCGCCAGCGCGTGGCAGGCCGCGATGGCGGCCTGAACCACGTACGGGTCCGGCCGATCCGGGCTGCGGGCGAGGCCCTGACCGAGCAGTTCGACGCCCTCGCGGATCTGCTCCGCCCGCCACAGCGACCGGTCCTGGTCGGCGAGCAGGACGATCTCGCCGTCGGCGGAGATCCGGGCCGCGCGCCGGGAATCGTGCAGCAGCATCAGGGCGAGTGCCCCGGTCAGCGCCGGCTGCCCAGGCATCAGCTGGCACAGCAGCCGGGCCAGCCGGATCGCCTCATCGACCAGGTCAGGGCGGATCGGGTCGTCGCCGGCGGTCGCCGCGTAGCCCTCGTTGAACAGCAGATACACACACCCGACCACGCCCGCGACCCGCTCCGGCAGTTCCGCCGTCGCCGGAATCCGGAACGGGATGCCGGCCCGGGCGATCTTCTGCTTCGCCCGGGTGAGCCGCTTCAGCATGGTCTGCTCCGGTACCAGCAGCGCGCGGGCTACCTCGGCGGTGCTGAGCCCGCACAGCGTGCGCAGGCTCAACGCCACCTGTAATTCGAGGGCCAGCGCCGGGTGGCAGCAGGTGAACACCAGGCGCAGCAGGTCGTCCGGGACGTCGGAATCGGCCGGCTCGGCATCGAAAAGCCGCTGCAGCCGAAGCGCCTCGGCCTCCTTGAGGTCCCGGTGGCTCTCCCGCCGGACGATATCCAGTGCGCAGCGGCGGGCGGCCACGGTCAGCCAGGCCCGCGGGTTGTCCGGCACCCCTCCATCCGGCCAAGCCCGCAGCGCCCGGATCGCGGCCTCCTGCACGGCGTCCTCTGCGGTCTGGACGTCGCCGGTGAGCCGGATCAAGGTGGCGACAACACGGGGGCCCTCTTCTCGAACCAGCCGGGCGAGGGCCCCGCGCGCGTCGTCCTGGGTCATCCGAAGTGGATGGTCGGTCGCACCTCAACCGTGCCGCCGCTCCAGGCGGCGGGGATCTGCGCCGCCAGCGCGACCGCCGCGTCCAGATCGGGGGCATCCAGCAGGTAGAAACCAGTCAGGGCCTCTTTGGTCTCGGCGTACGGACCATCGGTGGTGACGACTTCCCCACCCTTTCCACCGGTGACGGTCACCTTGGTCGCGGTGGTGGTCGGGTACAGCGCCGCACCACCGCGCAACGCCGCCGCCGCGGCGTTGCTGAACGCGTCGTACTCCTTGGAGACGTCCGCGTACTCGGGCAGTGTCCAGTCGACGTCGAGGGAGTAGATGAGGGCTGCGTACTGCGGCATGGGTTCCTCCTGAGTGGGCCGGCCCGACTGGCCGTCTTCACTCTAGGGACGAACGGTCTTCGCCTGGAGGGACAACACGCCATCCACGGCCGCGAGCCGTTATCCACCTGTTACCAACGTCGCGTGGTGGCTGAGGGCGCGGTCGTTCGTCCTAAGGGTGGGTCGGAGTGGAGGAGGTGGTGGCCAGCCGATTGCGGTTTTGACCGGACTGCCCCATAGTCTCGCGCTGCGCTCGGAGCGGGCGGTGGTTGTCCGTCAGGGGCAGGGGCAGGGGCAGGGGCAGGGGCAGGGGCGTCGGGGGAAGAGACGGCAGGGATGACGGCGATCGATCAGCAGGACCAGCCGCGCTCGGCGGACCAGGACTACGTCGCGCAATTTCCGGTGCTGTGGCAGAAGGCCTATGTCGTGGCCTACCGGGTACTGGGTTCCCGGGCCGGCGCCGAGGACGTGGCTCAGGAGACCCTGGCCCGCGCCTACTCCTGGTGGTCGCGGATCTCGAAGTCGCCTCAGGGGTGGGTGGCAAAAGTGGCCTACGGCATGGCCATTGACCAGGTCCGTCGGCAGCGGACGGCTCGGGCGGCGCTGGTGGAGACTGTTGAAGTCGACGAGCGGGACCCGAGGATCGAGGACCGGATGGACCTGATGGCCGCGATCCAGCGACTGCCCCGCCGGCAGCGCCAGGTCCTCGTGCTGCGATACCTGGCCGACCAGTCCGAGGCCGACACCGCGAGCGCCCTGGGCTTGCGGGTCACGACCATCCGCCGACACGCCGCCCGCGGTCTGGTCAGCCTCGGCGGCCACCTCGTCTCCGACCTTCAGGAGGGTTGACATGTTCGAGGAATTCGGACCGGAGAACCCGCCGCTGCCTCCCGCGGGCGCCCTGGAGAAGGCCATGAACCGAGGCCGCAAGCTGCGCCGGCAACGCCACACGAGAGTGGTGTCCGGAGTCGCTCTGAGCGTTGCCCTGATCGGGGGCATCACCCTCACCGACCCCTTCAACTCGGACCAGTCGTTCGTGGCCCCGACCAAGGAGCCCGCAGCCCCGCGCGACTACTCGCCGGTCCCGGAGAGTCCCGCCCTCACCCCGGCAACAAAAACCGGCCTCGACTTCGGCATCCTCACCAAGATCACCACTGCCAAGGGCTTGGTCACCCTGCATGTCGACCGCAGCAGCTTCTACCAGGGCAAAGACGTCGCCGACCACACCGACGACCCCACCCGCGACTGGGTGATCGAGGACAGCGATGGTGAAGGCAAGGAACTCACCTTCACCCTCGACCCCAAGGCCTCCATCCAGGCAGAGGCCTACTTGCGCAACGACCATGACGCCAGCAATGAGCGTGAAACCCTCACCCAGGCCCAGCTCATCACCAACATGACGTACGTGACGGCCCAGAACGCCGCACAGACCGACCCCGACGCCAAGCTCTCCGTGCTGGTCTGGCTTCGCCACGCCGACGGCGACCAAGGCCCGGTCACCGCCCTCGCCGACCAATTCACGCCTTAAGAGGAGCCGAACCGCTGGTCGAATTCGTCAGGCCCATGGGTCGAGTTGGCGGATAGTGGTCCGAGTGACCACGGCGACGAAGGGTCCGGGAACGGCAACCGCGTCTGGATCCGGTGGTCTCGGGTAATGATCCGCATCCCGGCTTCCGTGACGGTGGGAATCCACTCTGAATCCTTGGTCGCCGTGTCCTTGATCGGACATGCTGGCAGCCAGTTCCGCGCACTGCCGCCGCGCTGACCATCATCTCCCGGCCACGTGACATCCCTGCGGACGTGGGAGAGAACCTTTGCTGGCCCGATCGTGTTGGCGTCGAAGTACCAGGAGGCGGGTTCGATCATCGCGGTCAGGCCGCTTGTGGGTTCTTGCCCCACTCGTACGCGCACGCTTCACGTACATCCGCCGGCACCAACCCGAACTCGGTGGCGACATCGTCAACCTGCTCGCCCGCCGAGACCAGGCCGGACAGCACATCCGTCCGGATGCCCCTGACCGTCGAGGCCCCCGAGGAGAACTCCGGGTCGATCACAACTGGGCTGCCCTTGCCGTGCGGACGGAATCGCAATGCGGCTCGATCGCCCGCATCGTCGAATTCGACGCGCTGCAGGAAATCGTTCTGCACCAACGGGTTCAGCAGGTACTGGCCCTTGCGGCGGCCGGACATGACGAGGAGCAGGGAATCAGGAAGGTCAGATTTTTCCTGCAACTCAACAACCAGACTGCGATTGTGGTCCAGGTAAGGCCGATCGTGGGCCAAAGGGTATGGCGCATCAAAGGCCTCGCGCATCTCGCGGATAAACGGCCGGAGCCGCTGCATCGAGACATGCGATCGGTAGGCCCGCAGGTACTGGGACTCGACGATCTCACCCCAGGTCATGTTCACATGCCCCAATGGTTCCGCCCGCAGAACCGGTTCGTACCACTGCCCCCGACGCTCGCCGCCCTCCAACCATTGGGTCAGGGTGGTGGGCGACATCCCAAGTTGCCGAGCGACCTCCCGAGCCGTCATCACCGGCGCGGAAAGCAAAGACACAACTGCAGCCACGACCGTCCCCTCGGGCGTGCGCTCCTCCTCGACCGCCCACATCATACGCGAACGCGACGACACCGATTACTTGCATATCGTGAGAGACGTCATTCACGATATGCAAGCTCCAGCCACGGCATTCAGCTGAGCCAGCGCTGCTGCCGGGCTTTGCCCTCCTCGTACTCGGCGCGGCCGGAGAGGGACGCCGGGACGCCGACCTCCCACCAGGCACCGGACTCGGTCCAGGCGGTCGGATGGGTGCGGACCAGCAGCACGGCGGGACGGCGTTCGCGGACAGCGGCTTCCCGGGCCCGGGCGTAGGCCGCCCGGACATCGTCGATCTTGCTGCCCTCGGGCACGTCTTCGACAACGCAGCCGAGAGAGGCCGCATGCGCGGCGAAGTCGACCCGAATGCCGCCCTGCTTGGCACCCGGGCCCTCGCAGTCGACGTACAGGTTGTTGAAACCGTCCGCGCCCTGGTTGGTCTGCAGCCGGTGGATCACCGCGTAGCCGCCGTTGTCGCAGACCACGGCCACGAACGGGTGCCCGGCAAAGGCGGCAGAGAAGAGGTCCGAGTTGAGCATCAGGTACGAGCCGTCGCCGAGCATGGTGGTGACGACGCCGTTCGGATGCGTCCGGGCCCGAGCGATCGAAGCGCCCCATGGCCCGGCCAATTCGTACCCCATGCAGGAGAAACCGTACTCCATGTCCATGGTGGCGCCGGAAGTCGGCCCCTGGACGCCAATTTCGCGCGGCACCGTGCGCCATCCGCCGACCAGCTCGCCGGGCATACCCCCGGAGGAGGTGAGCACGTAGTCGTCCGGACCCGAGGCGTCGTTCACCACGCCGACCAGCTGCGCGTAACTGAGCGCACCGTCCGGGGCGACCCCGGCTCGCAGTTCGTCGATGTGGCTGTCCCAGCGGGCCCGCTCACCGGCCGCGACCGACGTCCATTGTGAATCCACCGACCAACCGGTCAGCGCTCCGTCCAGTTCGGTGACGGTCTCTCGGGCGTCCCCGACCACGGCGTGCGAGGCGTGCTTGACGGCGTCGAACCGGGCCGCGTTCACGGCCACGACGTGCGCTCCCTCGGCGAAGACCGTCCACGAGGCGGTGGTGAAGTCCTGCAACCGGGTGCCGACGGCGAGCACCAGATCCGCCCGTCCGGCCACCGTGTTCGCCGAGGACGAGCCAATGATGCCGAGCGGACCGGCGTGCAAGGGGTGGTCATGCGGCACCAGGGTTCGCCCGGCCGGGGTCTCCACCAGCGGCACGCCGTGCGCCTCGGCGAAGCGGACCAGCGCCGCGGCGGCTCCGGAGTATCGGGCCCCGCCACCGACAACGAGCAATGGACGACGCGAGGCCCGTAGCAGCGCCACTGCTTCGGCGAGCGCGGTGACGTCCGGTCGCGGCCGCGGGGTGCGGTTCAGCCGGGGCTCGAACATCGCCTCCGGGAAGTCGAACTCCTCCGCCTGGACGTCCTGCGGCAACGCCAGCACCACGGGCCCGGCGTCGGCCGGGTCGGTCAGCACGCGGGCGACCTGCGGCAACGTGGAGATCAGTTGCTCCGGCCGGACGATCCGGTCGAAGTAGCGGCTGACCGGGCGGAAGGCGTCGTTCACCGAGATCGTCGGGTCGCCGTAGTGCTCGACCTGCTGCAGTACCGGGTCCGGCGCCCGGCCGGTGAAGGTGTCGCCGGGCAGCAGCAGCACCGGCAGTCGGTTGGCGTGCGCCAGACCCGCCGCGGTGACCATGTTGAGCGCGCCCGGCCCGACCGAGGACGTCGCGGCCATCACTTGCCGGCGGTCGGTCGCCTTGGCATAGCCGATGGCGGCAAGCGCCATCCCCTGCTCGGTGTGCCCGCGCCAGGTCGGCAGCTGAGCCCGGACAGCGTGCAGCGCGGTGCCGAGGCCAAGCACGTTTCCATGCCCGAAGATCCCGAAAACCCCGGCAAAAAACGGGACTTCGGTACCGTCGAGCAACTCCGAGCGCTGCGCCAGCATCCACCGGACGAGCGCCTGTGCCGTGGTCAAACGCATCGGTTCACTCCTTAACCCTCGTCCCGGCGATCATGGGAGGTTTGGCGAGGCAGCATGGACGCGGCCTTCCGCGGTGGTAACGGGGCAACGCGGGTCGGTCGGGGTGTTCGCCCAGGTGTCACGGATCCAGGCATGCGCCGGGTCATCGCAGAAGGCCATCGACCGGTCGGCGCCGGTGCCCGGCCCGGCCAGCACATTCAGGTAGTACATGTCGTAGCCCGGCGCGGCGACGCAGGGGCCGTGATAGCCGTGCGGGACGGAAAACAGATCGCCGTCTCGCACCTCCACGGTCTCATCCAACTCCGCCAGCCCGGCCTTCAGGTGCTCCGGGCCGGTGAAGGTGCGATGCAGGCCGAATCCTTCGCGGCTGGGCGCCACACCGTCTGCACCAGCGATCTTGAAGAAGTAGATCTCCTCGTTCGCCACCTCGCACGGATCGGTGAGGTCGTGCTTGTGTGGCGGGTAGCTCGACCAGTTGCCGGCCGGAGTGATCAGCTCGCAGGCCATCAGCCGCTCGGCGTGATCCCAGACTCCCGGCGACCCGAAGTTGGTCACCTGCCGGGTCGCCGGTCCGGCGCCCCGCACCTCCACCGGAACCTGGTCGGCCGGGCCGTACTTCGGTGCCCGCCGCTGCTCGCACCTGGCCGAGGGCAGCGCCACCTCCGCCCCATGCGCGCTGATCATCCGGATCAGGCTGTCCCGACCGACGTAGGCGAAGTCCGTCACCCGCTCGAACACCGAGGCCCGGCCGGCCAGACCGAACCGTGCCTCGGTGATCGTCGGTGCCGAGGCCTCGGCCACCTCGATCGTCAGGCCACCGGCCAGCGGCAGCACAAACACCTCAGAGCCACCGGTGGCGACCGTGCGCATCTCCCCCGGCTCCAGCCGGAGGATCTGCAGCCCGGCGTACCGCCAACCGGCCGACTCGGGGCCGAGCTGGGCCAGGTCGCCGGTCTCCGGGCCGGTGGCGCTCAGCCACGGCCGGTGCAGACCCGCACGATCGGCCATCAGGCCGAGCCCGGCTTCGCGGCCGCCCACGACGAATTGGTCACCGTGCGCAGCAACTTGGCGGCGGCGTCGACCGCGGTGTACACATCGCCGTCCGGCGGATAGAGCAGCGCCCGCCCGACAACCAAGCCTCGGGCCGTCGGAATCTGCAGGCTGCGACCCCAGGAATTGAGGTCGGCGGCCGGGTCGGCGCTCGGCACGCCGCCGAGGACAACACACGGCAACGTGGTCGCGCCGAGCACGATCTCCGGGTCGTCGCAGGCGGGCAGCTTCAACCAGGTGTGCGCACTGGTGGTGCCGAGTGCCGAGGCGACGGTCACCGCACGAGACAGCGCATGCGCGTCCCGCTGCAGCACGAGCGCACCGGAAGCGTCCCGGGCGTACGGCAGCGGCTCCACCATCGCCATCAGCCGGTGCCGAGCCAGGTCGGTGACGGCATCGGCGCAGGCCTGCAGCGTCGGCACGGTGCCCGCGTCGTTGTCGACCAGCCGGAGCAGCATCTTGCCGCCCTCCAGCCGGGCGGCGGCGATGCCGGCGGCGTCGTACCCGGTGAACCGGTCGTCGATCTCCCAGCTGGCGCCGGCCAGGCCGCCTCGGTTCATCGAGCCGATCACCACCTTGTTCTCCAGGGCGCCGAGCAGCAACAGCTCCTCGACCACGTCCGGGGAACCGAGCAGTCCGTCCACGTCCGGGTGGGCAAGCGCCGTCACCAGCCGGTCGAGCAGCCCCCGTCGATCGGCCATCGCGAGCGGATCTCCGCCGGTACCGAGCGCACCACGGGCCGGGTGATCGGCGGCCACCAGGAACAGCGTGCCGCGCTCGGACACCAGTCGGCGCGGCCGGTGCCGGGAGGCGTAGGCGTCCAGGACCGCCTCCGGATGCAGGGCCCGGGTCTCCAGCAGGTTCGCCCACTGCTGGTCGGTGATCGGACGCCGGGTGGGCGGCGTCGAGTCGGCCCGGGTGCTGGCGTTGGTGGTGGTCGTGGTCATGGGGTAGCTCCCAGCAAGTTGTTCAGCTCGTCGATCGTGGGCATGGCATCGGCGCAGGCCAACCGGGAGGCGACGATCGCCCCCGCGGCATTGGCGTACTGCGCGCAACGCTCCGGGTTCCAACCGCTGAGCAGGCCGTGCACCAGTGCGGCCCCGAAGGCATCACCGGCACCGAGCCCGCAGACGACCTCAACCGGCGTCGGTGGCACGGTGATCATCCGGTCCCGGGTGGCCACCAGCACGCCCTCGGCGCCCTTCTTCACAAACGCGATCTCGACGCCCAGGTCCAGCAGTCGGCGGGCGGCCTCCTCGGGGTCACGGGTTCCGACCGCGACCTCGACCTCCGACCGATTGCCGACAGCAACGGTCGCATGCTCCAGCAGAACCCGGTACTCGCGACGCGCGTCCTCCGGGCTCGGCCAGAACATCTCCCGCCAGTCCAGGTCGAGCACCGTCCACCGGCCGCTGCCGGTCTCCGGGCGACCGCGGTGCTCCAGCATCGCGTGGTGGGTTGACCGGGACGGCTCGACCGAGACGCCGGTGCCGGTCACCCAGAACACCGGGACGTCGCGGACGGCGTCCCAGGGCACGTCGTCCTTGGTCAAGGTCAGGTCGGGGGCGGTCGGTAGCCGATAGAAGAGCAGTGGCGGGTCCTCCGGCGGGTCGAGCGCGCAGAACACCACCGGGGTGAGCAATTCCGGAGCAGTACCGACGAACTGTGCGTCGACGCCGAAGCCGGTCAGCGCCGTCCGTACATAGTCGCCGAAACCATCCGGGCCCACCTTGGTGAGCACCGCACTCGCGTGGCCCAGCCGAGCAGCGCCGACGGCGACATTCGTCGCCGTGCCGCCGAGCGACCTGGCGAACGAGGTCACCTCAGCGAGCGGTACCCCGGACTGCTCCGGGTAGAGGTCAACGCCGACCCGACCGACGGTGAGAACTGCCGCGCCGCTACTTTCGCTCACGACGTCCACTTCTCGGTGTAGGTATGGATTTGGTCCCGCATGAAGGTGCTTGACTCGCTTGCTCTTTCTTCCCAGGCGAAGACGCAGGCGGTCATGATCGGCTCCGGGCCGACGGCGGATTCTGAACGACCGAAGTCCAGCCGGCCGAGGGTGCCGAAGAACTCGTCCCAGTTGACCTCACCCTGGCCGATGTCCAGGTGCTGGTGGATCCGGACCGTCGAGCCGGGCGGGTTCACGATGTACCGCAATCCGGACGAGCCGAGGTGGTTGAACGAGTCGGCCACGTGCACCTGCGTGAGCAGGTCTCCGGCGTACTCCATCACCCCGGTGATGTCGCCGCCCATGTGGAACGTGTGCGGGGCGCAGTACAGGAAGCTGACCAGCGGCGAGTCGATTCCGCGGACCAGGTCGACGGCGGCCTTGCCGTCCTCGCAGAAGTCGTCCGGGTGCGGTTCCAGCACCAGCCGAATCCCTTCCCGTTCGAACACCGGAAGCAGTTCCTCCATCGACCGCCAGAACTGAGACTCACTCCGGGCCGCCTGCTCGGGACGGCCGTTGAACTCGGAGTTCATCACCGAGCAGCCAAGATCGACGGTGATCTGAATGGCTCGCTTCCAGTACCGGACCGCGGCCTGGCGGTCGTCCTCGTCCGGACCGGACCACTTGTACAGCGGCAGCATCGAGGCAACCTCAACCCCGGCGGCGTCCAGGGCCTGTTTGAAACCGGTGATCTTGGCCCGGTCCGCCCGCGGGTGCAGGAAGAACGGCATGAAGTCGTCCCGCGGTGACAGCTCAATGTGCTGATAGCCGAGATCGGCGACCAGACCGGGCAATTCGTTCAGTGGCGTGCTGCGGAACATGTACGGGTCGAGTGCGATCTTCATCGGATCGGTCCCTTTCGACACGGGAAGGGTGGGAATCGCAGCAGGTTGACTAGGCCTGAGGCGCCGTTGCGGGACGTCACTGTCGGGCTGCTGCTCACCGGTAGAGGCCTGGCTTGTCGGCCAACTTCACCGACGTCTTGGTTCCGGACCGCAACGCCTCCAGAGCCGCCTCCGAGACGGCGGCCGCCGCATATCCGTCCCAGGCACTCGCTGCTTGATCACTGCGCCCGGACTGCCCTCCAGTGGCCACGGCGTCCACCCATTCCTGGAATTCGACGTCGTAGGCGCGGAGGAATCGCTCCCGCCAGTCGGCCGGAACCGGCGAGCTGAAGGCACCCTCGCGGCGGACCACGACCGGGGCGGCGTCCCCGAGCGCGGCGGTGCCCTCCTCACCGACAACCTCGCTGCGGATGTCGTAGCCGTAGCGGATGTTCACCGATACCTCAAGGTCGACGATCGCGCCGTTCTCCAGCTCGAACAAGATCAACAGAGGGTCCTGCAGTTCGCCGCCAAGCCGACTCCGGCGCGGGGTGAGCACCTGGGTACCGACGATCTCCTCGCCGAGCAGCCACCGCATCGTGTCGATCTCGTGCACGGCGGTGTCGGTGATCGCCATGTCCTTGGTGTAGTGCCCGGGAACCGACGGGTTGCGGTGCGCGCAGTGCACCATCAACGGCGCCCCGATCGTCCCCGAGTCGACGACGTCCTTCAGCGCCCGGTACCCGGGGTCGTACCGGCGCATGTATCCGACCTGCACCAACCGGCGACCGACGGCGACCTCGGCTGCGATGATCCGCAGACAAGCCTCCTGGGTCTCGGCCAGCGGCTTCTCGCAGAACACAGGTTTGCCGGCGGCGATCGACGCGAGCACGTACTCCTCGTGGGTCGGCCCCCAGGAGCAGACCACCACCGCGTCCACCTCGTCGTCCGAGACCACGTCCTGGCCGGTGACGTGCACCCGGATCGGGGTTGCGCTGCCGAACTGGGTGGCGACCTGCTGCGCCTTCGCCGGGTCGACATCCGTCAGGGCGACAACCTGGGCTCCGGCGACAACCCGGTTCAACCGGCGGATGTGGTCCTGCCCGATCATGCCTACCCCGATCACGCCGATCCGAACCGTCATCCGCCTGCCTCCATGCTCTCGGTCGCGATGGCCGACCCGATGCCCTGGCCGCGCAGGTAGTGCGCGGTCCGGGCAGCGATCGGCTCGGGGGTGTCGAAGTCACACGGGTACATGTCCTGCTCGACAACCACGAAGATCTCGGCGTCAAGTTCGTTCAGGGCCTGCACCACCGACGGGATGTCCGGCAGTCCTCTGGGCGGCTCGCAGCTGGCACCCATCGCCACCGCTTGACCGAAGGCGAGATCGTCGCGATCGGCCAACTCGACGATTGCCGGGTCCATCTGCTTGATGTGCACGTACCCGATCCGATCCGGGTACTTGCGGATGATCTCCGGCACGTTCGCGTGCCGATAGGCGAGGTGACCAGTGTCCAGGCAGAGCGAGACGAAAGCCGGGTCGGTCTCGTCGAGGAAACGCTCGGTCTGCGTCTGAGTTTCGACATGGCTGTCAGCGTGCGGGTGAAACTGCAACCGGACGCCGTACTCGCCGTCAACGATCCGGCCCAACTCGTTCGTGGAGCGGATCAGCGTGCGCCATTCGTCCTCGGTGAGCTCGGCCGGCTCCAGGTAGGCACCCGTCGTGTCGTCCCGATACCCAGGAACCGGCACAAAGACCATGTGCTTCGCGTCGACCGCCGCGGTGAGCTCGGCGACCTTGCGGGCCTGTGCCGCGATGGCGTCGAACTCGTCGGCCCGATGCAGTCCGGACAGGCCGTGCATGGTGCCGCCGGCCACCTTCAGCCCGCGGCTACCCAGTTCGTCCTTGAGCTGTTGCGGGTCGGTCGGTAGGTAGCCGTACGGGCCGAGCTCCAGCCATTCGTAGCCGACTCCGGCTAGTTCGTCCAGAAAACGCTGCCAGGGGGTCTGTTTCGGATCGTCAGCGAACCAGACCCCCCACGAGTCCGGACAGCTACCAAGCTGTAGACGACGAACGTCGGTCACGTTTCTCCTCCGGGGTTGCGTTGGGTGGTGACGTCACCGTTGCTGCTGGGTGATTCTTCGCGCTTCAGTTCGTGGGCGAGGGCCTCCAGCTCGTCGCCGCCGGCCATCTGCGCGGTCAGTTCCTCCAGAGTGATCTCCGACCGCTTGGCATCGAGATTCATCGCGCCCCGCTTGAGCACCATGAAGTGGTCGCCGACCAGGAAGGCGTGGTGCGGGTTGTGGGTGATGAAGACGACGCCGAGGCCGGCGTCCCGAGCGGCCGCGGTGTACTTGAGCACCACGCCGGACTGCTTGACGCCGAGTGCGGCGGTGGGCTCGTCGAGGATCAGCACCCGAGCGCCGAAGTACACCGCGCGGGCGATCGCCACACACTGCCGCTGCCCACCGGACAGGTTGCCGATCGGCTGGTTGATGTCCTTGACGACGATGCCCATCTTGCGCAGTTCCTCGTCGGCGATCCGGCGCATCTCCCGGATCTTCAACCCGGCCAGCGGCAGCCGGCTGCTGACGATCTCGGAGCCGAGGAAGAAGTTCCGCCAGACCTCCATCAGCCCGACAACGGCCAGATCCTGGTAGACGGTGGCGATGCCGTGGCCCAGCGCCTCCCGAGGCGAGCTGAACGTCACTTCCGCGCCGTCGACCTTGAGTGAACCCTCGTTGTGCGGATGCAACCCGGACATGATCTTGATCAGGGTCGACTTGCCCGCACCGTTGTCACCGAGAACGCAGGCGACCTCGCCCGCGTTCACCCTCAGGTTGATGCCCTGCAGGGCGCGGATGACACCGTAACTCTTCCCGATATCTTCCATTTCGATCAGGGGCTCGCCCTTGTGCAGAGTGGCGTCCGCGTGATCGGTGAGGGTGTCCGTCATGGCTAGCCCACCTTTCGAGAAGTCGAGAGGTTCTTGACCCAGAGGTTCACCATCACGGCGAGCAGGAGCATGACGCCCAGGAAGGCCTTGAACCAGTTCGGGTCCCAGCCGGCATACACGATGCAGAGGCTGGTCATACCGAAGATGAAGGCGCCGATGGCGACCCCGATCGCGTTGCCGTAGCCACCCGTCAGCAGGGTGCCACCGACCACCGCGGCGATGATGTAGAGGAACTCGTTGCCCACGCCGTTTCCGGACTGAAGCGTGTTGAACCGGTACAGGGTGTGCATGCCGACGAACCAGCCCAGGAACGAAACGGTCATGAACAGGCCGATCTTCGACCTGACCACCGGAACGCCGACGGCCCGGGCGCTGGCGGCGTTGCCGCCGACGGCGAAGATCCAGTTACCGATCTTGGTGCGCTGCAGGACCCAGGCCGAGATCGCGATGAACGCGATCCACCAGATCACCGTGCCCCACACCGTCACGCTGCCGACTTTGAAACTGGACGAGAAGACCTTGCCCAGCGAGGCGAAGCCGTCCATCTGGGAGATGTCCGGGGTGGAGACGGATCCGGTCACCAGCTTGGTGACCCCCAGGTTGGCGCCCTGCAGGATAAAGAAGGTACCCAGGGTTATCAGGAAACTCGGGATGCCGGTGCGCATCACCAGGTATCCGTTCAGGAATCCGATCGCCAGGCAGAACACCAGCGAGACCACGGCCCCGACCCAGAGGTTGATCCCGAACCACCAGCAGAACATGGAATTGACCAGCCCAGCGGTAGTCACGATCACGCCGGCGGAGAGGTCGAACTCGCCACCGATCATCAGCATGCCGACCCCGACGGCAACGATGCCGATCGTGGAGGACTGGTAGAGGACGGTGAAGAACGACGCACCCGAGCGGAAAGCCGGGGCCACAGAGATGAAGAAGATGAAGATGACGACGGCGGCCACCAGGGCGCCCACCTCGGGACGGGCCAGTACCCGGTTGGCCAGTCCGAGGCTGACTCGGTTGGCGGCCCTGGTGTCCTGTATTTCGGTAGGGGGGGTCTGAACGCTTTGACTCATGATCGGCTCCGATCGGTGAGCGAGCCGGGGAGATCGCCGGTCAGGAGTGACGGCGACGACGATCTCCCCGAGCAGGGGGAACTATCTAGTGTTGTTCTTGGTGAAGGGCACGATCTTGTCGATGTTGGTCTTGTCGACGAAGGACGGTCCGGTCAGGACCGCCTTGCCACCACCGATGTCGTTGCCGTTCTTAATGTTCAGGTAGAGCGAGGTCACCGCCATGAAACCCTGCACGTACGGCTGCTGGTCGATCGAGAACTCGATCTTGCCGTCCTGGATGGCCGTGGCGGCCTCCGCATTCAGGTCGAAGGTGATCAGCTTGGCTGTGCTGCCGGCCGCCTCGATGGACTTCATGGCGTCCAGCGCGATCGGCGCACCGAGGGTGACGATGTAGTCAATCGTCTTGTCCTGCGCCAGCTTCGCCTGCAGTGTTGACGTCACAGCCGAGTCGTCGGCGCCGTTGACCTGAATGTTCTCGGTGCCCGGGATCGCCGACTTCACCCCGGCGCAGCGGGCCTCGAGGGCTACCGAGCCCTGTGCCTGAATCACGCAGAGCGGGTGCTTGGCGCCTTCTTTGGCGATTCGCTCACCACCAGCCGTGCCGGCCAGGGTCTCGTCGGAGCCGAAGTACATCAATGCACCGAGCCGCTGGTAGTCGCTGATACCGGAGTTGAAGCCGACCAGCGGGATCTTGGCGTCGGTGGCTGACTTGACCGCACCGGCCAGGGCATCCGGCGTCACCAGGGTGGTGGCGATGCCGTCGACCTTGCTGTCCACCGCGTTCTGGATCAGCGTCGCCTGCTTGGTGGCGTCCGGGTCGTTGGAGTACTTCAGCGTGATGCCCTCGTTCTTGGCTGCCTGCTGGGCACCTGCCTTGATCTTGTCCCAGAAGGTGTCGCCGGGGGTCTCGTGGGTGATCATGGCGATCGTGTACCCGGAGTTGTCGCCCGCTCCGGCCCCGGAATCGTTCGAGGTTTCCTTCACCCTTCCGCCTTCACTGCAGGCGGTCAACGAAATGGCCGCTGCAGCCGCAACAACGACGGCGAGGGCACCCTTGCCTTTGCCCAATCTGAACATGAGTTTGGCCCTTCTTGTCATGCCTCTTGCGAGTTTCGGTGGGTTCCGAGAACCCCTGGGGTGACGCACTTGTCAGAGCCCGTGGCGCAAGGGCGCTGGGCTTGGATGCTGCACTGGGGGTGTCGTCGAGAGGTCGGTCAGGGGGACGGGCGGTCGGCCGGCTGATTCAGTCGGCCGACCGTCGTCGAAAGGCCGTCAGGTGCGGGTGGCCGACAGGTCAGGTTGCGGTCGGGAACTGCAGGCTGGATCCGGACGCATGGTCGACGTGCGGCCAGCGAGAGGTGACAACCTTGCCGCGGGTGTAGAACGAGATGCCCTCGGGACCGTGGATGTGCTTGTCCCCGAAGAGTGAGTCTTTCCAGCCGCCGAAGGAGTAGTAGGCCATCGGCACCGGAACCGGGACGTTGATCCCGATCATGCCGACCTTCACCCCGCGCTGGAACCTCCGGGCGGCCTCGCCGCTGGAGGTGAAGATCGCCGTCCCGTTGCCGTAAGGGTTCGAGTTGATCAGTGCGATCGCCTCGTCCACGGAGTCGGCCCGGACCACGGAGAGCACCGGCCCGAAGATCTCCTCCCGGTACACGTCCATCTCGGTGGTCACCCGGTCGATCACGGTGGGCCCGACGAAGAACCCCTCCTCATGACCGGGGACAACGAGCCCGCGACCGTCGACCGGCAGCTCGGCGCCCTGGGCGGCACCGGTGCCGATCAGGCCGACGATCCGGTCCCGGGCCTGAGCGGTGACAACCGGGCCCATGTCACTACCGACGTCCCGGCCACTGCCGACGGTGAGCGCGAGAGCCTTCGCCGACACCGCCTCGACCAGCGCATCCCCGGCACCGCCGACGGCGATCGCGGCGGAGATGGCCATGCAGCGCTCACCGGCCGACCCGAAGGCGGCGGCGACGAGGTGATCGGACGAGTAGTCCAGGTCGGCGTCCGGCAGCACGATCGCGTGGTTCTTGGCCCCGCCGAGCGCCTGCACCCGCTTGCCGTTCGCGGTGCCTCGCTCGTGGATGTACCGGGCGATCGGGGTCGAGCCGACGAAGGAGACCGCGGCGATCTGCGGGTGGTCCAGGATCGCGTCCACCGACTCCTTGTCACCCTGGACGACGTTGAACACGCCATCGGGCAGGCCGGCCTGCTGCCAAAGCTCGGCGGCCAGCAGGGAGGCGGAGGGATCGCGCTCGCTCGGCTTGAGGATGAAGGTGTTGCCGCAGGCGATGGCCACCGGGTACATCCACATCGGCACCATCGCCGGGAAGTTGAACGGGGTGATGCCGGCGACCACACCGAGCGGCTCGCGGAAGGAGAAGCTGTCGACTCCGGTGGAGACCTGGTCCGAGTAGTCACCCTTGAGCAACTGAGGGATTCCACAGGCGAACTCGATCACCTCAAGGCCACGCTGAACCTCGCCGCGGGCGTCGGACAGCACCTTGCCGTGCTCATCGGTGATCAGTTCGGCGAACGCTTCCTGATGCTGGTTGACCAGCTCACGGAAGGTGAACAGCACCTTGGTGCGCCGGCTCAGGGAGGCTTGGGACCACTCCTCGAAGGCGGCTGCGGCGACCGAGACGGCCTCGCCCACATCGGCCTTGGTCGCAAGGACAACCTGCGCCTGCTGCTGGCCGGTGGCCGGGTTCCAGACCGCGGACGTTCGCGTGGACGCCGCGGACGTGGCTTTGCCGCCGATCCAGTGCTCAATGGTCTTCACGAGGCTTCCTCCGAAAGTGGGGGGTGACGGATGCAGGCTGTGCACTAGTCACACCGGTATGTAACTCCGGCATGAACGGCGAGTCAACACTTTGTTCTTACATTCTTACCTGTATCTTTGTAAGTAAGTCCTGTCATACTTACCGGATGGTTACCTCTTCCGCCGCGTCGGAGACCGGCCCACTAGGCGCGCCACGGCCGGTCCGGGATCCGATGAACCCGGTTCTGGGTTCACTGAACCCCGATCGTTCCAGCCCGGTGCCGCTGTACTTCCAGGTGGCCCAGCACTTGGAACATGCGATCGAGACCGGCCAGGTACCACCAGGCACCCGGCTGGACAACGAGGTCGAACTGGCCCAACAACTCGGCCTGTCCCGCCCGACCATGCGCCGGGCCATGCAGCACCTGGTCGACAAGGGGTTGTTGGTCCGACGCCGGGGGGTGGGCACCCGCGTCGTCCAGCCGAAGGTTCGCCGTTCACTCGAGTTGACCAGCCTCTACGACGATCTGGCCGGCAGCGGGCAGCGGCCGGCGACTCAGGTCTTGACGAACGAAGTGGTCCCCGCCCCCGCCCACGTCGCGGAGGCCCTTTCGTTGCCCGAGGGTACGCCGGTGATCTGGCTGGTCCGGCTGCGGTCGGCGTCCGATCAGCCGATCGCTCGGCTGTCGAACTATCTGCCCACCGACTTGCCCGGGTTGACCACCGAATCGCTGGTCGAGCGCGGTCTGTACCAGCTGATCCGGGCTTCCGGCGTGCAACTGCACGCGGCCGTGCAGACCATCGGCGCCCGCAATGCCACCACTGCCGAGGCCCGACTGCTGGGTGAGACCCGGGGCGCCGCGGTGCTCACCATGCAACGACTGACCTACGACGACCACGGCCGGGCGATCGAGTACGGCACCCATATCTACGCCGCCTCGCGGTACAGCTTTGAGCTCAGCCTGCTCAGCGGTTAGACGGTTCATAGCCGAATCAATCCGCCGAAGCAAGGTGAGGTGGAGCCCATTGTGATTGACGGGTCACGGCCGGTATAACGATTGGGGCAGATCGGGCGTACGCTGCGTGGACGACACGGTGCAGACAGTCGCCGGATACGATGTCCGCCCCTTACCCAGGGGCCGAGACGTCCTGACGCAGGGAGCGGCGTGCCTAACATGCACACATCCACGATCGGCAGGACCCTGCCCACTTCCAGTCGAGCTTGGCGATGACCCCGCGCAGTGCTCCTTGGGACCGCTGGCGTGAGATCGGCGAACGGGTTTTCGTCCGGCGACACAAGACGCTGGACGTGAACGCCGGGCTCGTTCTCGGCGACGACCGTTGCCTGGTGATCGACACTCGTGGCAGCGAGCGGGAAGCCGGCGAACTGCTCCGGGCGATCCGATCGATCACACACTTGCCGTACGTGGTCGCGATCACTCACTCGCACTTCGACCACTGCTTCGGCAGTGCCACCTTCGCCGCGCAGCAGCCGGGCTGCGAGATCTGGGCGCATGAGAAATGCCGGGACGAACTCGCCTCGGCCGGTGCCGGTCAGCGTGCGTCGATCGCTACCTGGTTGCGGGACTCCGGCGAGTTGGTGCTGGCCGACGAGGTCGAGAACGTCCACATCGAACTGCCGAACCGCACCCTGACGAATGACGTCAGCATCGATCTGGGCGGTCGCCAGGTGCACCTGCACCACCCCGGCCGTGGTCACACCGACCACGACGTCGTCGTGGAAATTGCTGATGCCGGTGTAACTTTCGTCGGCGATCTGGTCGAGCAGGGCGCCCCACCGTCGTTCGACGACGCCTTCCCGCTGGAATGGCCCGGCACCCTGGACAACCTGCTCGAGCGGGCCGGATCCATCATCGTTCCGGGGCATGGGGACATCGTGGACACCGAGTTCGTCAGCCGCCAGCGAGTCGACATCGCCGAGGTGGCCCAGGTCGCCCGGCTGCTCGCACCCGACGTGTCCGACCAGGATCTGGAGTGGGCGGCCAACCGTCTCGCCGTCGGTGGACCTGCCGGGTTCCTCGCGCTGCGCCGGGCCCGGGAGCACCTCGCCGAGCTCACGACGTCCCCACCCGGCTGATCTCGACGTCCCAACCGGCACCGGATCCGGGGTTTCCAGCCGCGAATCCCGGGGCTCCGTCAAGGAACGGCGCGAGTCCGGCGCGCCAGACCAGGATCGACGGATCGGTGGATCGATCAACTCGCTCGGCGGTGCTTTGGTACAGCTGAGCCCGATGAGCGAGCAGCGGTTCGGTGCGCTCGACGGCGGGCAGACCGGCCGTCGGCGCCGGGGCGGTGACGGTGATCCAGTTCGGGCGATCGTGATTCGCCGAACCGTCGAGGCGTGGCACCATGTCGTCGCTGTGCTCGATGGACAGCACCTGCACCTCGGCCGGGACCGGGATCGAAGCGACCGGAGCTCCGCTGGTAAGCACGTGGCTGACGGTGAACTCCCGGCGGACCTTTGGGTCGGCGGCGAGGGCGGCGGCGATCAGGCCGCCCTGGGAGTGACCGACCAGCAGGACGGGTTCTCCTTTGCGCACCCCGATTGTCCGCATCGCCTGCACCACCCCGGCCATTCCGGCAGAACGCTCACCCGCCATCAGCCGGATGTTCCCGGTCAGATCGAGCGGCGTGCGGCCAGCGATCGATGACCAGTCCGCGGTGCCGGGTACCGATACCACCCAGCGTCGGCCGGCAGTTCCGTCGATCCGTTCCAGGTGAATCCGTGGACGACCGGGCGGCGCCTCCGGGATCCGCCCGAGCAGCTCGGCGGTGCCGGATGGAGGCCGATGCCAAGGCGCCGGTGTCATCCGGGTCTGGATCTGGCCCGACTCCCGGAACCACGGCGGCCCACCGGTGCCCCCGGGGACCAGCCCGCCGATCACTCCGAGGCCGGTCCCGACCTCGGCCACCGTGGTCGGGGCGACCGGGTGGCCGAAGACCCGAGCCGTGAGCAGCGGACCGCCCGGAACGGTGATGCTGAGGCCTCCGAGCACCCCGGGCACGGCCGGAATCACCGCTTCCGTCAGCCGGGCGTGGTCCGCCAGCAGGCGCAGGGTGAGTCCGCCGATCCGGCGCAGAGGCTCGGGCAATCGGGATGACCCGGGCCGAGTTCGGGCCGAACCATCCGAACTCTCCGGAGCATCGGTATCCCGGACAGCGCCGCTCAGCTCGAGGATGGTGACCACCGCCCTGGCACCGAGTCCTTGGGTGGGTACACCGAGGCTCAGGCCAATGGCCTGACCGGTGAGCGTTGCGACCGCGCGCAGCAACCCGGCGGCAGCGGCGTCCGCGGTCCGATACCCCTTGGCCACCGTCAGAGCGCCGGTGCCCAGCAGTTCCGTCCGGGTTGCCAGGGCGAACAACCCGCCCGGCCCGAAGGCGGCGGCCGCGAGTGCGGCCTCGGCGCGGGCGAACGTCATCGGAGACAGCGCCGCGGTGAGCTGCAGTCGCGGATCGATCGACATCGCTGCCACCGTCCGTCCGTGCTCCGCAAGCCCTCCGGCCGCGATCCGCAGCAGCTCACCGGCCCGCTCGAGGTCTTCCAGCTGGGCGCTCACCCCGCCCGCGCCGCCACGGACCTGTAGCTGCCCGGGATCAGACATGGTGGTCGCTCTCGGCCAGGCACTCGGCGAGCACAAAGCGAAGGTCGGCGGCCAGTTCCCGGTGCACGTCCAACACCGTCACCAGCCGGTTCGGCTCCGCACCCGACTGCATTCTGCGCCACCGACTCTCGCCGCCGACCAGGATCTGCTGCCAGCCCGCGACCGCAGCGTCCGCGCCCAGTACGGTGATTCGCACGCACCCGGTGGCGGCGTCGATCGGTGCCGGCGGCCGGGCCGGAACCAGCCGGACCACCTGATCGACCAGGTCACTCACCTCAAAGAGGCCGATCTCCACGTCCTGACCCGAGCGGACCAGGCCTGCGGCGAGTGCACCGGACAAGCCGAAGCAACCGAACGCGTCCGCTTCGGGCATGGTGAGCCGCACGGTGACGGCGACCTCGGCACAACCATGCAGCGCCAGTGAGGCCGCCACCAGCGGTGGGACCTGCGTCGGCGGCCCCGAGCTCCGGTCCCCGGGCCTTGGTACCCCGGTTCTCAGCTCGTCCGGTCTCAGCTCGTCCGGTCTCGGCTGCTCCGGTCTCAGCTCCTCGGGTAGGGCCAGGCCGGACAGGGCGCGGGCCCAGCGCTCGAAAGTCACCCGGTCGGTACACACCCGAGCCCCGGAATTCATCGCGAACCGCCGAAGTCGAACCTCGCGATCATCCGATCAAGGGCGCCGGCGTGACGCAGCAAAGCTTCGGCAGCGCGGTCCAGTTCGGCGGCGACCGCGCGGATCCGGGCCACCTCGTCGATCAGCCGATGCCGAAAGCCGGCTGCTGCCGTCGACCGCCACTGGGCGGCGCCGGCGGTGAGGGTTCGATCCGCCAGTCGACGGACGTCGTCCCCGATCTGCTGGATCCGCGCCGCCGATCGACGCACCTCGTCGGAACCCATTCCGCACCCTCCTCCGAATCACTGGTCGACCGACATCATTGATCGACCGGTCCAGACCCTAGGCAGCACCGCACCCGACCGGTTGTTGCGCGGGAGATCTGTGGATGAAGGGCTTTTCGAGCGATCGGTGGACTGAACGACGGTCAGTGGCTCCGGGTCGGCTCCCCGGACGGAGGGTCGTCGCGCTGATCGATCGCGCTGGCCGCGGCCAGGCATTCCTGCCGGGAGGGCTGCTGGGGCGCGTACAGCGCGCGCTCCAGAACGTGCAGGGCATCCGCCAAGGCCGGACCGGAGACGCGGCCGAGGGTGTTCTGCTGCCGCTGCAAGCTCAGCCGCCGGGCCAACGCCGCCACCGTCTCGTTCTGCGCCCGGGGCCTGCCCTCCGCCAGCAGAGCAGCCTCCAATCGGGCGAAAGCGGCTGCCAGGTCGGGATCCAGGGTCCGGCCGGTCGGTTCATCGACGAGCCCCGGCCTGGATCGCCGGCGCAAAAGCATCAGGACGGACACCGACACCAGGATCAGGAGGAGAACCGCCGAGATCCAGAACGCGGGCTCGTCGAGCAGCGAGCGGAGGGCGTCCCAGATCGGTTGCCACCACGCCTGACTCTGCGCCGCCGCTGGAGTGGGGTCCGACGTCACCCAGCCGACTCCCGGAAACCAGACCTCAACCCAGGCATGGGCGTCGGCACGGCTGACGGTCCGAAACCCATCGTCACCCGGTTCGCCACCGGCGAAGCCAACGGCGATCCGGGCCGGAACGCCGGCTGCCCGCAACAGCACCACCTCTGCGGTAGCGAACTGTTCACAGAATCCGCTGTGCGAAACGAAAAGTACGTCGTCGACGGCGTCAGCTCCGCGCGGAGGGACTGGCGAGTCCAGGTTGTAGGTCATCCGATCGGCAAGTTCGGCCTCGATCGCCCAGACCGCTTCGAGCCGGGACGGCGCACCGGTGACCAGGGTGCGCCCCAGCAAGCGGACCCGTTCCGGCACAGTCCTCGGCAACACCGTCCAGCGCGGATCGAGAGCCTCGTCCACCTGGCGGTCATTCGACCCGGTTCCAGACCCTTGCTGGGTGAGGGTCGTCGCAGCAGCTGGGTCATCGACGGTGGGGAGTACCTGGGAGCGCACCTGGTACGGGTTGGCTCCGTCGCCACCAACCACCGTGACCCGGTCACCTGCGGCGACGAGGACACTTCCCCGGGTGCCCAGGTCGGGCGAGGCAACACTGAGCAACCGCCCGGGCGCGAGGATCTGAGTTTCCCGCAGCCACAACAGCGGCCGTACCCGGTCGGTCCGAGAATTGGCCGGTGAATCGGATGCCGTTGGGTCCAGCAGTTGCGCGGTTCCCGAACCGGTAACGAAGCTCGGTAGCCCACCCGGTGGGTCGGTGGTCAACCAGCCGCGTCCGGTGTACTGGTCGAGCGTGCCGGCCCGCCACAGCCGCGGAGAATCGGTGGGGACCTCCAGTGCCGGCTCCGAGCTGAGCGAACCTCGACCGGTGAGGTCCATCTCGCCGCCCAGGTAGTCGGACGTCGAACGGGCCGCGCTCGAAGCTCGGAGGCCGCTCTCAGAACCGAAGCTCTGGTTGCTGTGCTCGCCAATCTTCGTCACCCCACTGGCCGCTGCCAGGGCCAGCGCGGCCAGGCTGGCGGAAATCACTGCGAGGACGGGAAACACCTGCCAACGGGTCAGCGCCCGGGTCGACGCCGCACGAGTGATCGTCTGTGACTGCGGATCCCGGGCCGACGCCGCTGTGGTGACGACCCGGTGCATCAGCTGCGGGCGTGGGCCCTGCGGCGATGGCCGACCGGACTGCCGCGACCGTTCAATGCCCCGGGCCGCCTGCAGGCTCGGCGCGGTGGTCGCGGCGGCCGCGAGCCGGGTGAGCGCGAAGATCGCCGCGGGCCAGCCCGGGACCAGAGCCGGCAGAAGTTCCGTCCCCGGCGCGGCGACGCTGGCCAGTCCGAGCACGGCGATGCCGAGCACCAGGGCAGACTGAACCCCCCGGCGGTCGCCGAGCTCCAGCGACACCGCCACCAGGGCTCCGGCGGCCAGGGCGGCGAACAACCCGATCGGCACGCCGTCCGGAAGCCCGAGTTCGATGACGGCCGTGCCGAGCGGACCGGACAGCCCGCCCGAGAAGAGCGCCCCCGAGCCCGATCCGGCGGTGACCAGGATCAGCACACCGATCGCCAGCAGGGCCACGGTGGTTCGTGGCCGAGAGTCCTTGACCAGCGCCGGGATCCAGCGCGGCACGAGCAATCCGGCGGTGAGGACCAGGCCGAGCGTCAGCAGACAGACCGGCCCTGGGATCAGCCCGGCGAAGGTGAGTGAGAGCGCGGCGGAGAGCAGCGTGACCAAGGCGGCGAGGCGGAGCGCGATGTCCTCGGTCCCGCTGGTCAGGGGCCCGGCGGTGATCGGATCGCTCATGCTGCTGTCACCCGGCCGTCGGGTGTCAGGACGAAAACCCCACCGAGTCCGGCGACGTCGGCCGGCTGGCTGGTGGCAACGACCAGCGATCCGGCGTTTCCGGCCCAGGTCTTGGCCGCCTGCAGCGGTGCCGATTCGGTGCTGCTGATCTGCCCGAGGGCGGCGAACCAGTCGAGGATGGCGCCGGCATCGTCACCGATGTAGTCCGGATGCCCGGCCGCCGACAGCCGAAGAATGCCGTCCGACCGAGCGGCCTGGACCGCGGTCGAGGCCGCGGTGGAGACCAGGGCTTCGAAGTCCTCATCGGCCGTCCCGTGGATCACCATCGCCAACCGGGATCGGACGGTGTTCTCCGGGATCACAATGGTCAGGCGATCGTGCCGAGCGGTGGCCCGCCAATGCACCTGACGCAGCGAATCACCGCGGCGCCATTCGCGTAGCTCGTGCGGCTCGTCGCCCAGGCGGTTCGGTCGGCCACCGCCGACCCCTTGACCTTCGCCGGGCGGGACGCCGACCGAGCCGGGTGCCGGATGCACGCTGATCCGCGCGGTGGCCGAAAACCTGCGCTGGTGCAGTGCCATCCCGAACGGCGCCGTCGTCGACAGCCGCAGGTCATGAGCCAACGCCAGCCCTCGACTGAGGGCCGGCCGAAAGATCACCAGGTGCGCGGTGCCGCCCGGCGGCAGGGCCGGCACAGCGAGCGTGATCGGTGCGAACCCCCGCACGGAATGACCCAGCTGGAGAGCGGGGCTGCTGTGTCGCCCACGGTTGTGGACGTGGAAGGTCTGCTCGCTCGAGGCGCCGACGACGACCCGGTCCCCGCTGCGGAAGCAGATCGAGATCGAGCGCAGGTTCGGTCGAAGCACTTGCGAGATCAGCACCGGGGCGAGCAGGGCACAGGCGATCAGCAGCAGCCATGGATTCGAGGCCCGCAGGCTGATCATTCCGAGCACCACGGCCAGCAGGAGGGTGATCCCCCCGGCCCAGGTCCCGGTCGACGTCACCCCGAGCCTCACACTCGGACCGGCACCGGTTGCCGGTCGACGAGCTCCCGGACGACCACCTCCGCCGTTGGTCCGGTGGCGGCCGTGACGATCCGGTGCGCGAGTACGGCCACCGCGAGGTCGTTGACGTCGTCCGGGTTCACGTAGTCCCGGCCGCGCAAGACCGCCAGCGCCTGCGCGCAGCGGGCCAGGCTGATCGCGGCCCGGGCGCCGGCACCGGCTCGGATCCGGGAGTCCTGACGAGTGGCTCGGGTCAGGGCAACCGCGTGCGCGAGTACGGGTTCGGCTATGTGGATTTCTCGGACGGCCTGCCGAACCGCCGTCAGACCACCCGCGTCCAGGACACCGGACAACTGCTCGACCGTCGGTCCGGCAAGTTGTTCGCGAACCACCCGATGCTCGGATGCGGCGTCGAGCGGGGCCAGATGCAAGCGGATGGCGAACCGGTCCAGCTGACCTTCGGGCAGTGGGTAGGTGCCGTGCTGCTCCAGCGGATTCTGCGTGGCGATCAGCAGGAAGTTCGGTGGTACCTGGTGCTGGACACCGTCGACCGTGACCGTGCGTTCCTCCATCACCTCCAGCAGGGCCGACTGAGTTCGCGGCGGCATCCGGTTCAGCTCATCAACCAGGAGGACGTCGGCGAAGACCGGTCCGGCGATGAAGACAAAACGTCGTTCACCCGGGTTCCAGACCGCCGAGCCGGTGATGTCCGCAGGCATCAGGTCCGCGGTGGCCTGGATCCGCTGAAACTCGCCGCCGATCGAGCGGGCCAGGGCGCGAGCGAGGGTGGTCTTGCCGGTGCCGGGCGCATCCTCGATGAGGACGTGACCGCCGGCCAGCGTGGCCACGCTGAGCAGCTCGATCACCCGATGCTGGCCGCGGATCACCCGCTCGATATTGCTGACCAGAAGCTGGGCGGTCTGCTGAGCCGTCGGCCGAACTGTCACCGGAGGTGCCACGGGAGGGGCCACCGGAGCGGACGAGGGCCCATCCACCGGCGATTCCATTGGGCTTGTTTCGGCAGATCAACGCCCGCACTGAACCCGTCAGCAGCGCTCGTCCTACCGTCGGGCCATCCGCCGAGATATCGGTCGAGTTGTCCACAGTCCCGAAGACGGGTGCTTTATCCACAGATGTCGTTCGGGCGCCCTGGTTATGAACTCGCAACGGCAGGGTCGACGTCATGGGGAGCTCAGAGCAGGTGATGACAGCGGAACCGGCTCTCGATGATCTGGAGCAGGCAGACACCGGGATCGGCCAGCCCTATGACACCGCGATGCGGCGCTGGGTCGAAAGGAACCTGCCAACGGTCGCGGGCTGGTTGGACCCGGCGGTGGCCGAACTCCCGCCGACGGCGTTCATCCAACGGCCGGCGACCTTCGCCGTGCCGAGCATGGTCGCGGATCTGCTCATCACCGCGGGCAAGAGCCGGCTCATGCACGTGGAGTACGAGACCTCGCCACGCAAGGGCCTGGTCGCCCGGATGTTCAACTACCGGGCCCGAATCATGTCCCTGTATCCGAAAACACGTCTCACCCAGCACGTCATCGTTCTGGAGAACGGCCGGGTGCGAGGCCACGACGACGTGCGCAACGGATTCCTCCTCGACCTGCGGATCATGTACGTGCGGGAGCGCGATCCGGCGGAGTTCCTCGCCGACCCGGTGCTGGCACCACTAGCCGTTCTGGCCCGCGGGCGGCGGACTCGGCGAGAACACTCGTTCGGGGCGGCCCTGCGGCAGGGTCTGTCCGGTGGATTTTCGTCCGAGGGAGGAGCCGCCCGGTCGAGTGGCTCGCGAGGCGGAGGAGCCCCTCATAGCGGAGCTATGTGGGGCGACGACAACGCTGCGAGCCGCCGGCCGGGTGGCCCGCAGCGGATGAAAATCCACCGGACAGGCCCTAATTCGGGACAGTGGTCATCCAGGGACCGCAGAGCTGTTCCAGACCGCGGAAACCCTTGCGCTGATTCGGCTCGACGCGATTACCATTGATCGGATCAGAAAGGAGAACGGCATGAGCATCCAACCTCTCGTCGACCACTACCGGAACACCGAGGTCGGCAGCCACTTACAGCGGATCGGCCACGAGGAAGGTCAGCGAGAAAATCAGGAAAGGATGCTGTCTGACCTGCTACGGCGACAGTTCGGTGACAGGCCTGAGGTATCGGTGATAGTTCGGCGCCTCGCCGGATGGTCCGGCAGCGCCGCCATGGACGCGATCCTCGACGCTCGGGACATCGAGAGCCTGCTCACCGCCGAGCCACCAGCCTGATCGGCGGTCGCGTTCCGGGAAGGCACTTCACCCTACGGATCCCGACGATCAGAGCGCTCTCCGCCGCCGGCCAACAGTGAAATTCTTCCGGAAAACCGATTTTGTTCGGATTGACGGTGGGGCAGAGTAGACGGACCAAACCGCTAAGCACCTAACGGAGAGGCGTATTGAACGGGGAACAGGCGCTCGAGGCGAGAAGGAAGCGCGACCTTCAGATAATGGTCGACCACTATCGGAACACCGAGGTTGGTCAACACCTGCAGCGCCGCGCCAGTGAAGAAGCGAAGGAGTCGATGCTGTTGGCGTTACTGCAAAGACGCTTCGGTGACACGCCCGAGGCATCGGTGATAGTTCAGCGCCTCGCCGGATGGTCCGACGGCGCCGCCATGGGCGCGATCCTCAACGCTCCGGACATCGAGACTCTGCTCACCGCCGAGCCACCTTCCTGACCGATAGCGCGAACGTGACCGATGGAGAGAACGTGACCGATAGAGCGAAATTCCATTCGGTCAGAGGTTCTTGACGGCGCTCAGCACCTTGGTCAGCGACTGCTTCGCGTCGCCGAACAGCAGGGAGGTCTTCGGGTCGTAGAGCAGTTCGTTTTCGATTCCGGCGAAACCCGGCCGCATCGAACGCTTCAGGAAGATGATCTGCTGGGCATCGCCCACCTCAAGGATCGGCATGCCGTAGATCGGTGAACCCGGAGAGGTCTTGGCCGCAGGGTTCACAACGTCGTTCGCACCGACCACGAGCACCACATCGGTGGTCTTGAACTCGGGGTTGATCTCGTCCATCTCCCGCAGTGACTCGTACGGCACGTTCGCCTCGGCCAGAAGCACGTTCATATGGCCGGGCATCCGGCCGGCCACCGCGTGGATCCCGTAGGCGACGTCAATCCCCTTGGCCTCCAACACTTCCGCCAGCTCGCGGATGGTGTGCTGGGCCTGCGCCACGGCCAGACCATAACCGGGCACCACAATTACCTTGCTGGCGTAGTTCAGCAGGATCGCCACGTCGTCCGGCGATACCGACTTCACCGGCCGGTCCGAGACCGCGGTGGAGCCGGCCGTCGAACCGCCCTTCAGCGCGCCGAACAGGATGCCCTGGACGGAACGGCCCATCGCCTTGGCCATCTCCCGGGTCAGGATCGTCCCGGAGGCACCGACCAGCGTTCCGGCCACCAGCAGCAGAGTGTTGCCGAGGACAAAACCACTGGCCGCAACGGTGAGTCCGGTGAACGCGTTGAGCAGCGAGATCACGATCGGCACGTCGGCTCCACCGACCGGCAGTACCAGCAGCACACCGGTGATCAGACCGGCCACCCCGAGCAGCGCGGCCACCCCGAGCTCGGCGCCGCCGACCAGCCAGACCGCGAGCACCACCGAACCGGTGAGCACGCCGATCATCAGGAATTGCATGCCCGGCAGGATCACCGGCCGAGTGGTCATCACTTCCTGCAGTTTGAGGAAGGTGATCACCGAACCGGAGAACGAGATCGATCCGACCAGAACGGTGAACGCGGTGGCCAGCAGGGCGGTTAAGGGTGTGGCCGGGCCCTCGGAGATGCCCGGCAGATAACTGAACCAGCCGTCCGAGCTGATCCCCGACTCATGCAGCTCCAGCAGCGCGACCAGGGCCGCCGCTCCGCCGCCGACGCCGTTGAAAAGCGCCACCAGCTGTGGCATCTGGGTCATCTTGACGTTCCGTGCCGCCGGTACGGCGAGCGCCGTCCCGACCAGAATGGCCAGCAGAATCGGGATCAGGTGATCGATTTCGGTGGAGAGGAAGACCGTGATCAGCGCGATCACCGCGCCGGCGGCGCCGATCAGGTTTCCGCGTCGGGCCGTCTTGGGTGAGGACAGACCCTTGAGGGCAAGGATGAAGCAGATCGCGGCCACCAGATAGGCGATCTCGGTGGCGTTCGGGGACAGCCAGCTCATTTGCTCTCCCCCGCCTTCGCCGAAGAGCGCGGGCCCGAGCGGCCTTTGAACATCTCCAGCATCCGGTCGGTGACAACGAACCCGCCGACCAGGTTCACCGATGCCAGGACCACGGCGATCAGGCCGACCACCAGCGTCCCGGTGTCGTCGGCGTGCCCCGCGACCAGCACCGCGCCGACCAGGATGATGCCGTGGATCGCGTTCGCCCCCGACATCAGCGGGGTGTGCAGGGTGCTGGAGACCTTGGCGACCACCTCGAACCCGACGAACACGGCAAGCACGAAGATTGCCAGTAGTGCAACGCCGCTCATCAGGCGCCACTCCCTTCATCGGTGGGTTCGTCGGGCCGATCGTTCAGCAGCGCCGCCGTCGGCTGGTGCCGGACGACGCCGTCATGGGTCAGGCACGAACCCGCCACGACCTCGTCCTCAAAATCCGGGACGACCTTGCCGTCCGCGGCCATCAGGAGCAGCAGGTTCACCACGTTCTTGGCGTACAACCGGGAGGCGTCGGCCGGCATCGTGCTCGCCGCGTCCTTCATCCCGACGAGGGTGACCTCACCGGATCCGGCGAGCGGCACCACAACGTCCTGGCCGGCGACCGAGCCCTCGACGTTGCCGCCGCTCTCCGCCGCCAGGTCGACGACCACGCTGCCGGGTTTCATCGCCGTCAGCATCTCGGCCGTGACCAGGACCGGAGCCGTGCGCCCGGGCACCGCCGCGGTGGTGATCAGAATGTCGGCGGCCGCAACAAAAGGGGCGAGCAGATCCCGCTGTCGGTTCGCCCGGTCCTCGGTCATCTCCCTGGCGTACCCACCGGCACCCTCCAGCGACTCCAGGTCCAGGGTGACAAAGGTGGCGCCCATCGAGCGCACCTCGTCGGCACTGGCCGGGCGGACGTCATAGGCCGAGACCACGGCACCCAGTCGGCGCGCGGTGGCGATTGCCTGCAGACCGGCAACGCCGGCCCCGAGCACCAGCACCTTGGCCGGCGGCACGGTCCCGGCCGCGGTCATGAACAGCGGGAAGAACCGGGGGAACCGGGTGGCCGCCTCCAGCACACAGCGGTAACCGGCGACCAGCGCCTGTGAGGTCAGGGCATCCATCGACTGCGCCCGGGAGATCCGTGGCACGAGTTCCATCGCGAAGGACGTCACCCGTCCGTCCCGCAACGCCCGGACGACGTCCAATTCTGTGGACGGCGAACACAGGCCGAAGGTGATGGTCCCAGGGCGCAGCGTGGCCACCTGTGCAACCGACAGCGGCCGGACATGCAGCAGCACGTCGACGTCCGCGAGGGACACGGTGTCGACCACGGTGGCGCCGGCATCGGCATAGGCGGTGTCACTGGCCAGCGCGTGTCGCCCGGCCTCGGCCTGCACAATCACGTCGAGGCCCGCACCGACCAACTGCGGGACGGTATCGGGCAGGGTGGCAACCCGGAGCTCACCGGGGATCGTCTCGGTGCATGCGGCGACCTTCACCTGGGCAACCTAACCACGCTCCGGTCCGGCTGGGCACTTCGGGTTTGTGCGGCAGATCACGGCTGGGCGACACCAGGCCACGGATCCACCCGCTACCGGCCCGATCACTGCCGTCCCTCGGCCGTCAGGATCACCTGCTGACCTTGCCGGAGCGTGGCCTGCATGCTGACTCGTCCTTCTGTTGACCTGGACGGGGGACATTCCCGGCGAACTCAGTTGCCGAGGCTGGTCCTCGGAGTTGACGGACTGCTGGTCGGCTACACTTTGCGAATCGAAGGGGAGTAGCCCCCAACCGCTGAGTCGACATGCTGGCGACGTAGATCTCCTGGGCCGATGGCCCATCGGAGGACTACAGAACCCGGCTCACGGGCCCGATCTTTTCGGGTGGGCGAGACCTTCGGCCAGGCATCGCATGCGCGGTGTCGGCCGAAGGCACGCGCCACTGGCGCCTCCGCACTCGGCCGGCCACCGCCGACCGAGAGGATCCCCGTTCACCGTGTACGCCTTCCTGCTGAGTTTCGGCGTGATCTTCGTTGCCGAACTCGGGGACAAGTCCCAGTTGATGGCCATGACCCTGGCCACTCGGTACAAGCCTTGGCCGATCCTCGCTGGGATCACCGTCGCGACCGCCGGCGTCCATGCGGTGTCGGTGCTGGTCGGGGCGATGGCAGGAAAATCTTTGCCGACCAACTGGATAACTCTGATCGCCGGGATCGCCTTCCTCTGCTTCGCCGCCTGGACGCTGCGTGGTGACGAACTCACCGCCGAGGACGAGGCAGCGGCCTCCCGCGCCCGTCGGTCCGCCTTCGTCACCGCAATGATCGTCTTCTTCATCGCCGAACTCGGCGACAAGACCATGCTGGCGACAATCACCCTGGCCACCCGCGAGGGATTGTTCGGCACCTGGCTCGGCTCGACGGTGGGCATGGTCGCCGCCGACGCGCTCGCGATCGGCCTTGGTGCCCTGCTGGGCCGGAGGCTGCCGGAGCGCGCGGTCCAAATCGGCGCCGCCGCGCTGTTCGTGATCTTCGGTGTGCTGCTGATCATCGAGGCGATCCGGAGCCTGACCTGAGCCCTGACCTGGGTTCGACCTGTGAATCGGACACGGGTACCTGAGTTAGGCTGCCCGCTTTGGCAGCCATGAAGGCGACGAGGAGACACGATGACGCCGAGCTCGACATCTGAGCCGGAGCTCGAGGGCCAGCCCGCGAAGACCGAATCGGACGAGACCATCGATCCGACCTCGAAAGAAGCAGCGCCAGACGTCGCGGTGGCCGGCTCCGAGGCCGAGCCGGCCACTGCGCCGGAGCCGACGACCAAGGTTCAGCCGGTTGCCGAGACCATCCCGATGGCGAAGGACGAGACCGCAGCGCTGCCGGCCGACGATGCCGCGGTCACCAAGGCCGAGTCGGTCGCGCCGGCCGAGTCGGTCGCCAAGGCCGAGCCCTTCACCCCCGCCGAGACGGTCACGCCGGCCGAGTCAAAGCCCGTCGAACCCACACCCGCCGAATCAAAGCCGGTTCAGTCGGCGCCGATCGGCGTCGCCGGCCCGACCGAGGTCGAGGTCGAAGCGATGGACGACGAGGACGGATCGGACGACGAGGACAACGAGAACGAGGACGACGCCGAGTACGACGAGATCCTCGGGATCGATCCCGGGCCCTCGAATCGGTATCCGACGCTGATCCCGTTGGTGGGCTCGCTGCTCGGACTCACCGCGATCGCCGCGCTCATACTGGTCGCCTTTGCTCTTCCGGCGATCAAGAGCAGCCCGAACAAGCTGCCGATCGGCGTCTCCGGCACGGCGGAGTTCCAGACCCAGGTGCGGGAAGCGCTGAGCCAGCCGGGTTTGACCCCGTTCGAGATCACCGCGTACACCAAGGAGAGCGAGCTGCGCTCGGCGATGCTGGATCGCGAGGTCTACGGCGGCCTGAGCCTCGGCACCTCGTCCGTCTCCATGCTGGTGAGTTCGGGTGCGAGCCCGATTGTCGCGCAGACCCTCAATTCGCTGGCCAATTCGCTCGTGCAGGGCGGAATTCAGGTCAGCGACGTGGCACCACTGCCGAAATCCGATCCTCGCGGTGACGGCCTGGCCGCCGCCAACCTGCCGCTGGTGATCGCCGCGATCCTCCCGGCGCTCATCCTGATCCCGCTCTACCGGCGGCGCCCGGCGGCTCAGCTCGGGGTCACGGTCGGCGCTGCCGTGCTGATCGGTCTCGGCCTCTCGGCGGCGCTCAGCTTCGCCTTGGGTTCCACCGAGGACTCGAACTTCCTCCTGGTCAGCGTCGGTCTGGCGGCCGGCGTGCTGGCCACCTCGCTGGTGCTGCTCGGCTTGTTCGCGGTGGCCGGCCGGATCGGCCTCGGCATCGGGGTGGCGCTGCTGGTGTTGTTCGCCGCCCCGCTGACCGGCCTGTCCACAGCGCCGGAATGGCTGCCCAACCCGTGGGGCAGCATCGGCCAACTGCTCCCGCCGGGGGCGAACGCCTCGTTGCTGCGCTCAACGGCTTACTTCGACGGAAACGGTGGCGGCCAGCCTGCGCTGATCCTCGCGGCCTGGGCGCTGGTAGGGCTGCTGCTGATCGGACTGGGCTGGCTGCTGCAGCGCCGCCGCACTCAGGAACCCGTCACGGAGCAGCCGGCCGTGCAGGAGCTACTCCTCGAGGAGCCAGCCGCAGTCTGACCGCGCTTGTGCGGGGTCAGCACCGGTTTGGAACGCTAATCACGGGCTTCGGGCGCCGGATTACGGTCCAAACCGGTGCTGACCGTGGATCACTACGCGCCCACCGCATCTGCCGCCCCAACCCGCGTGGGGAGCGGACTGCGTAACCTCGGCGGGTGCAGACGTCCGATCACCCGATGCTTCAAGCCCGCTCCGCAGCCTCGATCGGGGTCGCGGCCGTGCTCACCGGAGCGCTGCTGTTCGCGATCAACGGCACGGTCAGCAAGGTCGTCCTGGAGGCCGGGATGTCGTCGCTGCGCCTGGTCGAGATCCGCTGCACCGCGGCCGCCATCGTCTTCTTCCTGATCGCCGCGGCACGCAACTCGGCGTCACTGCGGATCGGCGTCCGCGAACTGGGCTTCGTCGTGGTGTACGGGATCACCGGCATCGCCCTGGTGCAATGGCTGTACCTGGTGGCGATCGCCCGGATGCCGGTCAGCCTGGCGCTGCTGATCGAGTACACCGCGCCCCTGCTGGTCGCGCTATGGGTGCGGTTCGCCCGGCGTGGTGAGGTGCGGGCCCGGGTCTGGCTGGCGCTGGTGCTGTCCTTCGGCGGGCTCGCCGTCGTTGCCCAGGTCTGGCAGGGGCTGACGCTGGACGGGCTCGGCATGCTGGCGGCCGGGGCGGCTGCGGTCTCGCTGGCGGCCTACTACCTGCTCGGCGAGCGCGGACTCGGCCGGCGTGACCCGTTCTCGCTGTCGGCCTGGAGCTTCGCCGCGGCCGGCGGGTTCTGGTCGATCCTGCTGCCCTGGTGGTCGTTCCCGTTCGACCTGATGGACGATCGGGCCGCCATCGCCGGGACGATGGCACCGGTGTGGCTGCTGGTGGTCTGGGTGGTGCTGCTCGGCACGGTGGTGCCGTTCGGGCTGAGCCTGTTCGGCATCGGCCGGATCGGACCCACTCGGACGGGCCTGGTCGGCACCGTCGAGCCGGTGCTGGCCGGGCTGGTCGCCTGGATCGTGATCGGTGAGCTCCTCACCGGCTGGCAGCTGTTCGGGGCCTGCATCGTCCTGGCAGGCATCGTGCTGGCCGAGACCTCCCGGCCGACGCCGGTGCCTGCCGCCGTCCAGCTGCCGTCGTGATCCACCCGAAAAGCACTAGGTCGAGACCCTCACCCCCTGCGAGGATCGAACGGTGACCCTCCGGTTGGTGCAACTGAATATCGACGCGATGCTCGCGCTGCTGGCCGGCGACTTGGCCGGGGCCAGTGCCGAGACCGGCGTCCAGCTGACCGACTACTTCCTCAACGACGAGGCGATCTGGTTGTGGCGGATCCGGGTCGACCAGGTCCGGCAGGATCCGAGCACCGCACGCTGGTTCGCACGAGCGGCGGTCGACGAGGAATCCGGCCTGGTCATCGGGCATGCCGGCTATCACGGACCGCCCGACGAGAACGGCATGGTGGAGGTCGGTTACTCGGTTGACCCGCGCTACCGCCGCCGTGGTCATGCCCGGGAGATGCTGGCCGAACTGCTCAGCCGGGCGAAGGCCGAGCCCGGCGTGCGGACCGTGCGAGCCTCCATCAGTCCGGACAACGTCGCCTCGCTGGCCACCGTCTCAAGATTCGGCTTCGACCACATCGGCGAGCAGTGGGACGAGGAGGACGGCCTGGAGCTGATCTTCGAGCTGCCGATCTGACCTTGTGCCGTGAGAATGCGGGTCACGGCACGCCTGATCCGGCGTGATCGGCTTGGTGATCTACATTGCTGGGTATGGCCGGGAGCAAAGAATCTCATGTTCCAAAGGAACTCAACCGGTATCTGATCCCGAGTGAGTCGATCGTCTTCGTCCTGCACCGGCACTGGATCATCTTGCTGGAACCGATCCTGACCGCGATCGCCGGGCTGGTGGCGGTGGTCGTGGTCGGTTCCCAGGCGCCCGGCACGCTGTCCAGGATCGTGGTCGTGATCTGGGCCCTGCTGCTGCTCCGGTCGGCCTACCGCTTCTTCGAGTGGCAGCACGAGGTCTTCCTCGCCACCAACAGCCGGCTGATGCTGGTGCATGGCCTGCTGACCCGCAAGGTCGACATCATGCCGATGACAAAGGTCACCGACATGCGCTACGACCGCTCATTGGTGGGCCAGATCTTCGGCTACGGCGTCTTCATCCTGGAATCCGCCGGGCAGGACCAAGCGCTCAGCCGGATCAACTTCATTCCGGACCCCGACCTGCACTACCAGCAGATCTCCGCGGTCATCTTCGCCCCGACCCAGCGCCGCCCGTCGAACCGGTTGAGCCCGACCACGGCGAGCTCGGCGGTCCCGATCTCCGAGCCGGACCTTGCCTGGTGGCAGCGGTCCTGAGGGCGGCCCGGCGCGGGGATCAGTCAGCCAGACGCCAGTCCCGGTAGTCGAAGCCCGGCGCGACGACACAGGCCACCAGCACCGGTTCGGCCCTGGTCGGCCGGGCGGTCTGCCATTGCCCGGCCGGAACCAGAAGCTGGGGTGACTGCCCGGCCGGTACATCGGTGCCGAGCTGCAGTTCCCGCGCAGTCCCCGGACCCGTCGGGTCGTCCCCGCCCAACCCGAGGGTGAGCGGGCCACCACGCTGATGGATCCACAGCTCGTCGGACCGGACGACGTGCCAGGCCGACACCTCGCCCGGCAGCAGCAGGAACACAATGGACGTCGCCAACGACCGGGACCCCTCGTAGCCCGGCGGCAACGCCCCCGCCGGTAGCTGCAGCGGCGAGCGCCAGGTCTCGGCGAACCACCCACCCTCGGGGTGCTGCTCCAACCCCAGGCCGTCGGCCCAGGCCGGGAGGGGCACGCCGGTTACAGGTCGAACTCGGTGGGCGCGATGCCCACGGCGAAACAGGCCTCCTTGACGACAGCGCGCTCATCCGCATCGAAGTTGCCGTCGGCGCCACCGATGATGATCCCGATCTGGATCACGGCCCGGGCCTGGTCCTGCTTGGCCTTCAGCTTGGAGATCGCCTGGATGCATTCCAGCTTGCCGAAATCGAAGTCCGAGGTCAGCTTCGTGCAGTAGCGCTCGAAGTTGTCGCGCAGGTCCGAGGCCGCGAAGATCGACAGCACGTCGTTGCTGCCGATCAGCCCCGCGACCTTGCGTCGCTCCTCCGCGTCGATCTTTCCGTCAGCGGCGGCGAGCAGCGCACACATCGCCATTGAGGCGTTGGCGAAGTCCTTGTTCTTGAACTTCGAGGCCTGCGTCTTGAGCTGGGCATTCATATCCTGGCTGCGCTGCTTGAGGTTGTCCCACAGAGCCATGACGATGTTCCTCCGTTATGCGTTGCTATCAGCAGAATCTTATGATGTTGCTGTTCCTACCCTGTCACGGGGAGCTGAGAAGTAAGTGGATCTTCGCTGGTCGGTGCCCGAATTCCCTTCAGGTGCGCCACTTGTAACAGCCAGGCGGCGATCTCTTCGCCCGCCGTCACACCGGCAACCGTGGTCACACTGACCTGCGCAGCAGACCAACCGAGGTCGGCGAGTTCGCCATGCGCGGGCCGGATTCCGGTGACGGCCGCGGCCAGCAGTTCGGCGTCCAGCAGCGAATCCCCGGCGGCCGCAAAGCCGGTCGCTCCGACCCGGCGGCAGACCTCCTGCACGGCGGCACTTTTGGTCAGCAGCGCGGGCACGAAATACAGCTTCCGGCCCTGCAACGAGGTGTGCCAGCCGCGTTCCAGGCACCAGGCACTCACCTCGTCGAGGAACACCGTCGGCATCGCCTGCCGATTGATCACCGCATAGCAGAACAGGTCGTCTGCCCGGCGTAGCTTCAGCGTCCAGGCCGGCTCGCAGGTCCGCGCCAGCCACTGCCAGACCTCGTCGATCGGCGCGGCGCTGCCGGCCAGAGTCCGGGTCACGGCCTCGGACCAGGCCAGGTCGGGTACCCCGTCGACGACGATGTGCCCGCCGTTCGCCGCGACCGCATACTGCGCCGGACGCCCGGGCAGCAGCACCCGGGCCAACTGCGCGATCGTCCGGGTGGTGGTCGGGACGAACACGGTCAGCTCGCTCAACGCCACCAGGTCCGCCCCGGCCGCCCTGGTGAGGAACGAGAGCGGCTCACCGTCGAGGAACTCAACACAGCTGACCTCCGGCATCGGCAGACCGCCGATCCGGCAGGCGGCCAGGGAGTAGATCAGGGTCCGGTCCAGGTCACTGGCGATCACCAAGGTGCCCGCGCCCGTCCCCTCCACGATCATCTAACGACCCCGCTCAGCGACTGAGTTCCCGAATCGGTGTCCCTGTCGGGCTCGGTATCGGCAAGGGGGCGCGCGGATCTGCCGTCCACGCCGGTCGCGCCTCGGGTGTAGCGCGGGTGGATCAGCCCGACGCAGCTGTACGGCAACCGATCGAGTTCGACGATCTCAACCCCGCGTTGCTCGGCCAGCCAGCGGATGTGCTCGAGTTCGGCGGCTGCGTCCGTCCGGACCAGGATCTTCCAGGGCACCCGGCGCAGCAGCACCCGGGTGGTCTCACCGACGCCGGGCTTGACCAGGTTCACGTCGTCGATCCCGTAATCCTTGCTGATCTGCTCAACCGCCGCCCAGCCGACCCAGGTCGGTGCTCGTTCCGCGGATCGCAGGACCGGCCAGTCTCGCGCGACCAGGTCCTGGACCGCCGGGAAATGTCCGGTGACGACGTCCAAGAACCGGGTCGAGACGTCCGCCGCCTGTAGTTCTCGATAGTACTTTCCACCATGAAAGTCGTTGTCACCGATCCATTTACGGTTCAGTACGGTCCGGGAGACAAGGCCGGAGACGGTGGAGTTCAGGCAGGCGGAGGGAATCAGGAAGTCGTCTCGGGTACCGAAGATCTGCACGCAGCCGCCCGGGTCCGCGAGCACCGCCAGATCCGGCTGGAACCGGGTGGTTGTGCCCCGGCCACCGGCGGACGTCAACGCCTCGGCCAGCTCCCGAGTGATCGCGCCCTTGCCGGTCCAGCCGTCAACAAACATCACGGACGCCGGATCGTGATGGGTTGCCAGGTAGCGCAGGGCCACGGTGTCGATGCCGCGCCCGCGAATGATGCTGGTGGTGTAATGCGGCAGCTCCAGGCCGTGCGCGAACCGGGCCCAGCGGCGCATCAGGATGCCGACAGGGGTACCGGCCCGGGCGAGCGAGACCAGGACGGTGTCCGCGCCGCGGGCGGCGAGCACCCGCTCGGTGACGATCCCGACGGCCTGGGCCACCCGGGACGCCGAACGCTCCAGGGCGGCCTCGAAGAGCTCCTGGTACTCCGTGCCCGGCTGGTACTCCTCCGGCAGTGACTCGGCGTAGTGCCCCCCGGACTGGACCAGTTCCTCGCGCTCGTGCGTCGGCGCCTCCAGCGCGACCTGGGACAGGTCGGTGAGCAGCCAGGACACCTCCGCGGCCGAGTAACTGCCGAAGGTCGGCCCGGACAACGGCTCGGGCAGGGCGGACGAGGACGACGACAGGGACGACGACAGGGACGACGGGGACGAGGTGCCGGGTCGGTAGGCGGGCAGCACCACCAAATGGACGCGATCGCAGTGGGCGGCGAGCTGGGCCGGCAGACCATCCGGGGCGTGCAAGGCGTCGGTGTCCGCCGGGTCGTCAACGATCAGGATGACGTCGTCAAACCGCCGTCCCGGATCGGCTCCGGCGACAGCGTTGTAGACGTGCCGGATGTCGGCCGGATCGCCGGCGAACGCGTCTCCCAGGGCCTCGTCGAACGCCCGGAAGGAGAGCTTGGTGCGAATCGGGTATGCCGGGTGGTCGACCGCCAGCACCGGCGAACGAGTGCTGGTCGAGTAGCGCACCGCCGTTCCGCTGCCCAGCCGGGCGGCGAGGTCGACGGCGATCCGCAGCGGCGCGTACATCAGCTCCTCGAAGCCCAGCACCAGCACCCGGCGTCCGTCGACGACCTCGGCGAGCCGGGCGGCGCAATCGGAAACCGCTGCCGCAAAGGCTTTCTCATTGGTGCGGGTGAAGCCGTGCCGACCACCCTCGATGACTCCGACCGGCCACCCCCCGGCCAGTGCCGACACCTTGCCGAGCGGGAACGGGTGCGCGGAAGTAGACGGCCCGGTGCTCAGTTCGGCAACCAGCAGCGCGGAGCTCTCGGCGAGCCCGGCCGGGAGCGCGGCCCGGCCGGTGACCAGCGCCACCACCTCGATCCGGACACCGATCCGGAGGGCGAACTGCGCCATTCGCTCGCGGTCGGCGTCCGATCGGAGATCGATCAAGGTCGCCACCACGTACCGCGGCCGCGGGTACCCGGTGTGCAGGGCCTCAATCGTGTTCAGCACCGTCCGGCCGGTCGAGATCTCGTCGTCCACCAGTACCAGCGGGCTGTTGGACGTCGACGGCCCGGTGAACAGCTCCGGGTCCTCGGCGAGCAGCAGGTGCTGGGTGGCGTGCGAATGCTCCTCCTCAAAACCTCCGACCGGGACGACGCCCGGCACCGCTCGCCGGGTCGAATGCAGATAGGGAGCCCGGAGAACGTCGGCAACCGCATGGCCAAGGGCGGTCGCGGTCTCGGCGTACCCGAGAACGACCGGATCGAGATCGGCCCGACCGGCCGGCCGAGCGGTGCCGGCCAACAGCTGGGCGGCGGCCTCCGGGTCACCGTCCAGCGCCGCGGCCAGCGCTCGCGAAATGACCTGGATCTCCGGCTCGCTGAAGGCTTCGGCCGTGCCCAGCGCCTGCGCCACCAGCTGGCCGAGAAGCCGGCCGGAGCCGAGCACCAGTCGCGGGTCGGTCGGCACGTGCTTCCCGAGCAGGGTGGAAACCAGCAGGTGAGCGCGGCGAGGGTTGTGCCGCAGCGCCAACCCGACCACCTGGGCGAGATCGGCACCGAAGGGACTGTCCGTCGTCTGCAGGCCGATCCCGAGACGATCCGTCACCCACCCGGTCGTGGTCATCGGATGCTCGCGCTCAGCAGATCGGCAAAGGAGATCTCCGGGCGGGCGACGCCGAAGATCTCTGCCCGCCGCGCCACCCGTTCCGCCCAGGCTCGATGCGGGCGGCCCTCATTCATCTTGTTCCGGTACATCGATCGGTTCACCCCGCCCTTGGCCAGCGCGGTCCCGAGGATGTCCCGCGCATCCCGAAATTCCTCGTCGCTGACCACGCTCATCGCGTGCACGGCCGACACGTGGCTGGGATGGATCACCGTCTTGCCGGTCAGCCCGTTCACCTGGTCGAGCATCACCTCCCGAATCAGGCCGTCCAGGCCGCGGGCGATCAGCCAGGCCCGGGCCTCGGGCTCATCGTGATCGATGAACGGGGTCTGCCGCAGTTGCGGTTTCAGGCGTCGCTCGCCGGAATGGAAGTACTCCCAAACCGGGCCGGTGATGACGAACCCGTCCTCCGTTGCCCTACCGAAAACGTTGACCACGTCAGAGATCACGTCCGCCACCATCCGGACGTCGTAAATCGTCAGGTCACGGGAACGACGGACGCCGAAGACCGCACACAGGTCGCTGGCGCCGATCCGCACCGCCAGCACGTGCTCGCGATGCTCCGCCAGCAGGGCCTTGATCCCGTTCAGCACCGGCCATCGGGTCTCCTGGAACATCACCTCTTCCGATTCCACAACCGGCATGACATACAGGTGATGCCCGGTGCTGCGGCTTGCGCTGATGACCTCCTCGATGAAGGGCAGGCCATTGTTCGCGGTGAACTTCGGTAGAACAAAACCGGATAGCACGGTGACCAATTCGTCGAGACCCTTGACGATCAGCGGGATCTGGTAAGCCGCACGAACCCGGACGAAGATCATCGGAGCGGTCGCGGCGGTCAGCGCGTAGTGCCGCAATTGCGAGATCACGTTCTGTTCGGCGTCCAGCACGCTGTCGTCCGGGATGGCGTCCTCCAGGCAGAGAACGACGCTCGTCGCCCCGAGCCGACTGACCTTCTCGATGTCCAGCGCAAGATCCGGCCGGGTGGCCGGGACGTACAGGGTGGCACCGAGCGCCACGGCCAGCTTTTCCGCTGGGCTGCGACGGTCGAACGGCTGCGGCTCATGGAGAAACAGGCGATTTCGCTCGGACGATTCCAAACCGTCGAAATGGCGCATCGGTCGGGTTCCTTCACTCACGAGAGACCCGTCAGCAGGGATCAGCTGGACGGCGGGCACGATCGACGAGAGCGGTGGGTCCTACCACCGGCGTCCGCGAAGCAGGGCGTACGGCGAAGCGAGGACTGGCAGGATCACCAGCATGACGTTGATGAGCAAGGGAGCGAACATCCCGGTGGCCGCCGCCTCTGTGCGGGTGGTGCTGTCCTGGGAGCGTCGGCCGGGGACACCGGACGTCGATGTCCTGGCCCTGTTGCTGACCGAAGCGGGCAGAGTCCGCTCGGACGCCGACATGGTGTTTTACAACGAACCGCGGCACGCCTCCGGAACGGTGCGGGCAACGGGCAAGCAGACCGCGGGTCCGTCCACCACGGACACGGTAGAGGTGGATCTGGCGAAGATCGAACCGGGGGTCGATCGGATCGTGCTGGCCGGCTCGGCGGACGGTGGATCGTTCGGTGCCGTACGGGATCTGGCGCTGCGGCTGCTCGATTCGACGAGCGGCGCCGAACTCGCGCGATTCCCGATGACAGACGCCGACACCGAGACGGCGTTTGTCTTCGGTGAGCTGTATCGCCGCGCCGGTGGCTGGAAGTTCCGGACCGTCGGACAGGGCTACGCCGCCGGCCTGGCGGGGCTGGCCACCGACTTCGGCATCACGGTGGACGACGCGCCCGCCCCAGCGACCCAGACTCCGGCGGCCGCAGCCCCTGCTCCGGCTCGCGCTCCGGCCCCGGCCCCGGCCCCGGCCAAGTCGGTCGTCAATCTGGACAAGGGCCGGGTCAACCTGCGCAAGAACGAGCGGGTCAGCCTGGTGAAGACCGGTGCGCCCGCGCTGACTCGGGTGCGGATGGGGCTCGGCTGGGACCCTGCCCGCGGCGGGGCGAACATCGATCTGGACGCCTCGGTGCTCGCCTTCGATGCGAAGCACAAGCAGCTCGGGATCGCCTGGTTCATGCACCTGACCGAGTTCGGTGGTGCGCTCACCCATGCCGGGGACAACCAGGATGGCGAGGGCGAAGGGGACGACGAGCAGATCATCATCGACCTGCCGCGGCTGCCGGCCGCGGTCAGCAGCCTGGTCTTCACGATCAACTCGTTCCGCGGTCACAAGTTCACCGAGATCTCGCGGGCCTTCTGCCGGCTGATCGATGACACCGGTGGCGCCGAACTGGTCCGGTTCGACCTCTCCGACTCGCAGCCGCGAACCGGCGTGATCATGACGGTGATCAGCCGGGAGTCGGACGGCACCTGGCAGATGCGGGCGATCGGCGAGTTCCACGACGCCAAGACGGCACGAGCCATGGTCGGTCCGGCGGAGCAGCTGCTCGCCCGGGGCTGAATCGTCGCGCCGCTGCTCGGTCATCTGGTCACCGACAGGTCGGCCGGGTCCGGGTAGAACACCTGGGTGGGCCGATCCGGCGGGCCGGCGAGCAGCAAGCGGAAGGTGCTGACCCCGGCCGGGAACCGGTCGAGCGGGACGTCGACGGTGGCGCTCGAGCGGCCGTCTCCGCCGGCGCTGACGAGAACCGACCCGGCCTCCGGTGAGCTGGGGGCCTGATCACCCGGCCGGACGACCAGGACCACGGGTGGCAGCGGTTCCGCGCCGGCGTCGATATCAACCCGGAGCGAGCGCCGCAGCAGGCCGGTGCGCTGCACCTGATAGCGGATCTCCAGCGGGCGCGCGGCGCGGGCCTCCAGGGTGGCCGGGAACGGACCCGCGGTGAGGGCGCCGCCGCCATCCAGCCGCAGCGCCGGATAGACGGCGACGTGCAGCGCGCGACCGTCGTTCGGGGCGGCGATCTCGAACCCGCCGGCGATCTCCAGCTTGGTGTTGGTCACCTTGGCGGCTTGGGCCGCCGAGTCGTCCAGGCCGGTCGGCGGCTGACCGAACCGCCAGCGGATCATCGCCTCGGTCGCACCGCGCGGCAGGTCGAAGGTGAGCAACAGGCTGCTGCCGCGGTCGACGGCGGCCAGGTTCGTCACCCGGCCGATCGCGAGGTGATCCAGCCCGGCACCGACGATCGCCCGGTCCTCGACGACGGTCACCGGCGTGTAGCGGATCCGGCCCGCGGCGTCCGGATCGATCACCCGGCGCCGGGCGGTGCCGACCAGCCGGGCTCGACCGGCAAGGGCGGCGAGCTGGCCCGGGTCGAGGATGGTGCCCGGCGCGGCGAGCGGTCCGGGACCGGCGTAGATCTGCACCATGCCGTCCGGCGGCGTGCTGAAGTTGAGCACAGTACGGTCGGGCTCGGTCCGGGCCCAGAGATCCTTCACCGCGACCGGCCGCGGCGGCACTCGGATGCTCACCGAACGGCCGTCGGTCACCGTCGGAGCGCTGCCCGAGCGCCGGTACTCCACGAAGACCCGGTAACCGTAGGTCGGCCCGGACAGCACATCGGTGTCGACGTAGCGGTTCGGCTGATCCGGCCGGATCCGGCGCTTCAGGCCGGCCTGGTCGTTGCTCCGCTCGATCAGCACCGCGCCGCCGCCGACCTGCCCCGACCAGGTCAGCACCACCCCGTCGTCCGACGTGTCCGCGCGTAGCGCGGTGATGTCGCGGATCATCAGCACCGGCTCGCTGATCAACGGTTCCGAGGCGCGGCGGCCGGCCACCGCACTCACCTGATACGTCAGTTCGGTGCCACCCGGAGCACCGGCGTCCTCCAGGCCGGTGGCCGACGTGGTGCCGATCGTGGCCGAGGCGGGTGTGTGGTCGGGCAGGGTGGCGACCCGGACGACCCGGTAGCTCACCGGTCCCGGAGCCGGCGACGGGCGCCACTCCAGCACGACCCCGCCATCGGTCACCCGGACCCGAAGCCCGGACGGCGCGGCGAGCGGAATGCCGGCCAGCGCAGCGATCGCCTCCGGGGAGTCCACCGCTCCGGCCAGGATCCGGACCAACGCGGTCTCGGCGGCCTCCGGTGGCTGCGCCGCGGCGGTCCGGACCTGCGCCTGGACCTCGGCCTTGACCGTGGCCAGTTCCGAATGGCGCTGATCGATGTCCACCCCGGCCGGACCGAGCACATCACTCGCGGTTCGGTGCAACCGAGCGGCTCGGTCGTAGGCGGTCCAGATCCGGCCGGCGGAGATGTCCTGCTCCAGGGCCTGCCACTCGTTTCGGGCGGCCTTCAGGGCGGCAGCGATCCCGGTTGCCAGCTCGGCCGATCCGGCCACCCCGACCACACCGGTGGCGGCGCCCTTCGCGACGCCGCTGCGGGACCGCGACCGGTCGAGCAGGTCCTGCGCGGCCAGCGGCCGGCCGGCGTCCAGTTCCTGCCGGGCCTGGCCGAGCAGCGCCATCGCCTCCCGGTGCGCGGTGAACGACGTCCCGCAGTTCGGGCAGGTTGCGGCGGCCGTCTCCACCAACCGGGCACAGTTCGGGCAGCTCAGGTATAGGGCTTCGGCGCAGTACCGGCAGCGGGCACCGGGTCGTTCGGCGGGGGGCGGAGCCGCTTGCGGTGCCCGGCAATGCCCGCAGATCAGGTAGTCGACCGCCGGTGCCACCGCGAGACTCGCACCCAGGGCGGTGGCCGCCGACCGGACCGCCGCGCGCGCGTCGTCGTTCGAGATCCCCCAGCCGAGCGCGATCACCCGCTGCACCAGCGTCTCGTAGTCGGCCGCCGTCACCTCCCCCGCGACCAGGGCCTTCTCGGCGACGTCCGGGTAGATCAGATCGGCTGCCTCGGCCCGCAGGGTCGCGGCGTAGGCGTCCCGGCCGCTCTCGGCCAACAGCCGGGTCTTCACATGGGCCAGTAGTTCGCCGGTGCGGGTCTTGGTGGTGTCGTGCCGGGCCCCCTGGTTGGCCGAGAGCAGTTCGGCATGCCGGGCGGCGAGTTGGGCGTCCGAGCTGTGCGGCGACAGGTCGAGCCAGGTCCACAAGGTGGCGTACCGGGCGGAGTCGCCGCCCTGCCGGGCGAGCTCGGTGAGCTGGGAGCGGATCTGCCGGCGGATCGCCGGGTCCCACGGCTCGGCCTGCGCATCGTCGGCCGCGAGCACCCGCTGCCGGCGGAGCCAGTCGGCGAAGGCTGCGTCGTCGGTGCCACCGCGGCGGGCGACCATCTGCAACTGGTCCACCTTTGCCGCCGGGATGCCGCCGAACCGGTCAACGAGTTGCCCGGCCAGGCGGTCGAGGTCGGCGAACCGTTCGGCGTCGGCGGCAGCCCGCTGCGACTGCACCCGGGCGGCTGCCGTCGCCCGGCGTGCCGGGTCGGTGAGCACGGCCTCGTACCGGACGCGGGCGGCCACCAGATCGGTGGCGACGCCCTTGTACTTGACGCTGTTGCGTTCCTTCTGCCAGAACGCGACGACGTCACCGATCCGTGTCACCACCGTCGCCTGGTCGCTGTCCGGGTCGAGGTCGAAGACGAAGAACGGGTCCCCGGTCTCCGGGTCAGCGACAGAGAAGTCGGCGACCAGCCGGGCCAACACCTTCTTCCGATAGGCGTTTCCGTCAAAAACAGGCACCAGGGCGTGTCTCCTTATCCCTGCGCCCGCGCCTGGAGCTGCACTTGCACCTGCGCTGCTCGCATCAGGTCCGCTGCTTCAGCAGGTCCACTTTTGCCTTCTCGCCGTCGCGCATGACCGAGCTCGCGGTGCCCATCTCGGCGCGCAGGAGAAGCGGCACGGCGACCGCGGTGTGCCGGGCACTGACCTCGATGGTCTGGTCTCGGCCCATCCCGAAGGTCACCGTCACCGGGGTGCCCTGTGGGTGACCGGCCGGGATTCCCTCCAGCATGCCTTCGACCACCAGCTTGTTGTCCTCGATCCGGTCGCTCTCCAGGCCGGTCGCCTGTTCCATCACCCGGATCCGCACCGCCTGCTGGTTCGCCGCCACGGTGAAGAAGGTCTGCTCCACCGAGATCGGCAGGGTGTCGTTCGCGTGCGCCAGGAACTCGACGTACAGCTCGTCGTCCCCACCGGTGGTGCTGCGGGCGACCTCAACCCCGAAGCCCCGGCTGGTGACGTTGGAGACCTCGGTGCCGACCAGCTCCGAGACCGCGCTCGTGGCCAGCCCGAACTGGCTGGCGGTCTTCTCCACCGCGCGGTTCAGGTCGCCCTGTTCGGCCTCGGCCAGCGACTGGCCCTCGGTCAGCTTGCCCTGCGCCACCAGGTCATTGATGACCAAGGACTCGAGCTCTTTCTTCTGCCCGAAGATCGCCGCACCCTTGGCGACCGCCAGGTCGGGGTCGGTGAGCTGGGCGTCGAACCCGAAGACCTCCTTCAACCGGCGGGCCACGGCGGGGGTCTTGCTCATCCCACCGACCAGCAGCACCCGGTCCGGCCCGGCAACGCCCTTGGCCGCGGCGGCGTCCAGCACCTGCCGGGTCAGCTCCATGGTCCGCTCGAGCAGGCTGGTCGTCAGCTCCTCGAACTCCGGGCGGGTAATGGTGATCGAGGCCCGGCCGCCGTTGTGGATGACAAATGCGTCCACCGACTCCCGGCCGGACAGCGACTGCTTGGTCTCCTCGGCCGTGGTGATCAGATCCTGGGCGCCGTACGAGTCGTCCAACGGATCACCGGCGGCCGGCTGCTCCTCAACGAACTTGCCGGCGAGGTACGTGGCCAGCCGCTCGTCCCAGTCGACCCCACCCAGCTCGTGGTCACCGGCGGTGGCGATGACGTCGATCCGGCGATCGGACAGCCGGATCACGGTGGTGTCGAAGGTGCCGCCACCGAGGTCGTAGACCAGGACCGTCTCGTTGGTTGATCCGGAGCCTTCCTGGGCGAAGCCGTAAGCAAAGGCGGCGGCCGTCGGTTCGTTGATGATGTCCACAACGTTGAGCCCGGCGAGCTCTCCGGCCAGCTTGGTCGCCTTGCGTTCCTCGTCGCCGAAGTACGCGGGCACGGTGACCACGACGTCCTTGACCTCTTCGCCGGTGGACCGAGCGGCGTCCCGGGCCAGGGCACGCAGGATCTGGGACGAGATCGCCGAGGCCGAGTAGTCCGTGTCGAAGGCCCGGAAACGCCAGTCCGGATCGCTCATGTGCCGCTTGACCAGGCTGACCACATTGTCCGGGCGGACTCGGGCGTTTCGCTTGGCCTGGACGCCGACCAGGATCTCGTTCGGCGAATCGAACATCACCACGCTCGGGGTCGTCGGCTGGCTGTCCGAGTTATTGAGGACGGCGGGACGTCCGAACTCGTCCACAGCGGCGACACACGAGTAGGTCGTGCCGAGATCGATACCGAACACTTTGGAACGCATCAATGCTCCCCTGATCTAGCCGATCGCAGCCCGGCGGCGATGGCTCTGGCTGATCTAACGCGACTCGAACCGGTAGACCTCAACCTGTGCGACTCGCACGACGGTACCGTCGGCGCGCTCGAAGCCGAGTTTGATGTTCTTCGCCACGGTGCCCTCCGCCGCCGGGTCGGTGGTTGCGGCACGCCCGACCCCGGCATGCCGAGCGGAGTCGAATCGTTCGCCCAGCCGCGGCTCGAACGGGGTCAGCCCGGCCGCGGTGTCCAGGATCTGCAGCAGCTGAATCCGGAGCATTCCGGCCACGCTCGCGGCGTCACCGTCGGCCAGCGAGGTCATCTGGTCGTGCAGCCGGAGCAGGCCGGACAGCAGCGGCGCGACCGCGGCGGCGAACTCACCGGTTCGCAGCCGGGTGTTCTCCGCATACAGCCGGTCGGCCAGATCGACATCCCGGGCGCGCAGCCGGAGCAGCTCATCCAGCTGGGCGCTCATCCCGGTGAGTGCCTCGCGGATGAACTGCCCGGCCGGACCGGTCAGTTCACCTCGGTCAGTCGCGTCAGCCGAGCCGGCCGCGTCGGCCTGGTCGGCCCGGCCCGTCGAGTCGACTCGATCGGCGGCCGGCTCCGGGACGGACTGCTCCGCCGGGACCTCGGTGCTGGGTGGCTCCGGCGTGACCGGCTCCGGGGTGACCGGTTCCGGCTCCGGGACGGCGGGCATCGCGACATCCGCCGACAGGTCGAACGGCGCGGGCGCGTCCGGGATGTCCGCCGATCCGTACGCGGGGATCATGCCCGCGTACGGATCGGAACTGTCATATCCGCTCATAGATGTGCTGTCACAGCCGGCAACAGGTCATGGATGGTGCGGCCCGAGGTGATCGAGCCGATCGCGGTCATCGACCAGCCCGACCCGTCCCGGGTCACCTTGGCCATCACCTGGGCGGTGTGCTGGCCGGAGCCGCTCAGATCGAACCGGGCCAACTCCACGCCGTTCGTCTCATCGACGAGCCGGCAGTAGGCGTTCTCGATCTGGGAGAAGTTCTGCCCGGTGAACGAGTTCACCGTGAACACCAGCGTGACCGTCGTGTCCGGCAGCTTCCCGAGCTCAACGATGATCGACTCGTCATCACCGTCGCCGGCGCCGGTGCGGTTGTCACCGGTGTGCACGACCGCGCCGTCCTTGCTTCGCAACTGGCTGAACCAGACCTGGTCGACGAGCTTGCCGGCCTTGTCGAAGATCAGGCAGGAGGCGTCCAGGTCGATGCTCTGCGACTTCGACCCGCCGAACAGACCACGCTTCTTGATCGCGTCCCAGCCGAGGCCCATCCGCACCTTGGTCAGCGAGCCGCCACCGGACTTGGTCAGCGAAACCCGCTGGCCCTTGGAAAGATTGACGCTCACGCGGTTTTTCCCCTCGAGTTCACTTGCGACCAGCGGTCCATTGCATGCCCCACCCGTACTGCTCGTCCAGGTTCCGCTGACTGCCCTGGATGTACCGCACCTCGCGGCGGACCGAAAGCTCGCCGTCCACGCTCTCGAACATCGCGACGGCGCAGAGCCGGGATTTCGGGTCGTGCTCATCGAGCTGGATCTCGACCTGCGGACCGTTGGTCGGGAAGAGCGTGACCACACCGGCGGCGGCCGCCCAGTTCGCGGCCCCCTGGTAGATCTGCGCGAAAACCAGGATTCGGCGGATGTTTTTGCTCTGGGTGAGATCAACATGCAGGTTCTCGCCGCCGCTGACGGCACCGGAGCGGTCATCGCCGTCCAGCCAGATCACCGGTTTCGTGGAGAAACCGCCGGTCGCGGTGAAGGCGTTCCCGAGCGCCTGGACAACACCTTTGGTGCCGTCCGTGAACTCATAGAGGCAACCGAGGTCGAGGTCCGTGGCCGGCGTTGCACCGGCGGCAATCCGCTTCAGGAAACCGCCGCCCTGAGGAGCCGGCGGCTTGGCGGTCCAGTTCAGGTTCACTCGCAGGACGCCGCCCCCGGAGCCCTGTTTGGTCAGCGAGACCGTCGGGGACCCTTTGGTGAGGGTGACTTTGGACAGCGATACCGGAGCGCTTGCCGCCTCGGCGGCGGGTTTGCGTTTGCTGTAGTCGATCGCCATTGATTTCCTCCGAGTGGGTCAGGTCAACTGCCGGTGGTAACCGGTTCTTTCTCGATCGTGCCGTTCTTGCCGTCGGCTTTGTTCCGGCTTCGGACCCGGGTGGACGACACCAGTGCCGCACCGATGAAGGCCAGCCCGACCAGGCCGGTCAGGACCTCCGGCACATGGAAGCCGATACTCACCAGCAGCAGGGCGGCGAGCGCCCCGATCGCCCAGTGCGCTCCGTGATCCAGATAGATGTATTCGTTCAGAGTGCCCTTTTTCACCAGGAACACGGTGATCGAGCGGACGTACATCGCGCCGATGAAGCCCAGCCCGAGAGCAATGATGATGGGGTCAGAGGTGATCGCGAACGCGCCGATGACGCCGTCGAACGAGAACGAGCCGTCCAGTACCTCGAGATAGAGGAAGAGGAAGAATCCGGCCCGGCCACCGGCCTTGGCCAATTGGCTGGGCCCGGTGGGTGCAGCGCGGACGGCAGAGGTGGCGACCGGCTCTTCGCCGACAACCTCCTCCAGTTCCTCGCTCTGCTCCAGCAGCCCACCCAGCCCGTTCACGGCCAGGTACGTGATCATTCCGAGGATGCCGGCGAACAGGACCGTTACCGGTGCATCTGCCAGGAGTTCCGCGGTCAGCAGCAGTGCGATGCCGGAAACGATCACGGACGCGTTGCCGAGCCGACCGAACTTCGCCAACGGCCGCTCGATGAATCCCAGCCAGTACACGTCCCGCGGCTCGAAAATGAAGTCCAGGAAGAGCATCAGCAGGAACATTGCGCCGAATGCGGCGATCTGGGGGTGCGCCTCGGTGAGAATGTAGGCGTACGTCCCCGGGGTGTGCTGGTCACCCTTCTCCAGCGCGAGCTGCACGGCTTCGATCGGTCCGAGCTTGGCGCTCACTCCGACGATCAGCAGCGGCAGGATCAGCCGCATCCCGAACACGGCGATCAAGATGCCGACGGTCAGGAACATCTTCTGCCAGAAGGCGTTCATCCGTTCCAGCACTTTGGCGTTGACCACAGCATTGTCGAAGGACAGCGACACCTCGAGAACGCCGAGGATCACGCACAGACCGAACGCTGTCCAGCCTCCATAGAGGAAAGCCACCAACAGCGAGACGGCAGTGACGCCGAACGACCAACCGAACGTACGCAGTATCACGATTCCCTTTCACCTGCAGCCCATAGATCCGAGCGGATTCCACTCCGTCATCGGAAGCTGCGCTGCCACCCTGTTCCCTGCGGCCCGGTCACCCCCCCGATCGGAGGACAACGGCGGGCGGAAAATCCAGAGAATCCGTCTGCCCGCCCATCGGAGCACCATTGGGGTGCACCGATATCGGACATCTGATTGAACAGGGCCCGGCCACTCGAGAGTGACCGGGCCCGCTCAAGCCTTGCTTGCCGTCCTGCTCGGACCTACTTAGACGCTGACGCCGAAGTCCGTCGCAATACCGGCCAGCCCGGACGCGTAGCCCTGACCGACCGCGCGGAACTTCCACTCCGCGCCATTCCGGTAGAGCTCGCCGAACACCATCGCCGTCTCGGTGGACGCGTCCTCCGAGAGGTCGTAGCGGGCGATCTCCGCGTTGTCGGCCTGGTTGACCACCCGAATGAAGGCGTTGCGCACCTGGCCGAAGCTCTGCGCGCGGGACCCGCCTTCGTAGATCGAGACCGGGAAGACGATCTTGTCCACCTCGGCCGGCACGCTGGCGAGATTGACCTTGATGACCTCGTCGTCGCCTTCGCCCTCACCGGTGAGGTTGTCACCGGTGTGCTCGACAGACCCGTCCGCGCTCTTCATGTTGTTGAAGAAAACGAAGTGCTTATCGGACAGCACCTTGCCGTCAACGCCGGCCAGGATCGCACTGGCGTCGAGGTCGAAGTCCACACCCGTCGTCGTGCGGATGTCCCAGCCGAGGCCAACCGCGACGGCGGTCAGGCCCGGAGCCGACTTGGTCAGCGAGACATTTCCGCCCTTGGTAAGACTGACGCCCACAAAAACCCCCTACAAAGTCTCGGACGCCGGCCCATTGCCGTCGTCACCGATGCAGCACATCCGGCGCGCTGATGCTAGTCGCGACCGATCCACTGGTTCCCTGTTTCATGCCTCGGTGATCAAAACTGTGGTTCGCGCCGTTTGGTTCCCAGCGGACGCGCAGAGATGGACGCCGACCCCGAGATGCTCGTCACGCTCCAGCCAAATCGGTGGAAACCGGACTCGACCGGGCGCGCGGCATTGCTTCGGGTCGGCCGTGGGACCATTTGGACGTGACCCAGCTCAGTACTCCTGACCAGCAGGACCGAACCGCATCCTTCGGCGACGCCCCGCTCGGACCGCTGGACGGGCGCTACCGACGCACCGTCGCACCGCTCGCGGCGCACCTGTCCGAGGCGGCATTGAACCAGCGGCGGCTGCACGTCGAAGTGGAATGGCTGATCCACCTGACCGAGACCGGCGCGGTCCCCGGAATCCGACGGCTGACCAGCGAAGAAACCACGCGGCTGCGGCGGATCGCGAGCGACTTCGATGCCACCGCCGTCGCGGAACTGGCGGAGACCGAGCGGGTCACGCTGCACGACGTCAAGGCGGTCGAGTACTACCTGAAGAAGCGGATGACCGGCACCTCGCTGGCCGACCTGGACGAGATCGTGCACTTGTTCTGCACCAGCGAGGACGTCAACAACCTCAGCTACGCGCTGATGGTGCGGGACGCCGTCCGCCTGGTCTGGTTGCCCGCCGCCCAGGCGCTTACCGACGACATCGCCGGCCAGGCCCGGGAGCTGCGCGCACTGCCGATGCTGGCCCGGACTCATGGTCAGCCGGCCACCCCGACCACGCTCGGCAAGGAGCTCGCGGTGCTGGCGCACCGGCTGGGCCGGCAACTGCACCGGATCGCCGGCGCCGAGTACCTGGGGAAGATCAACGGTGCGACCGGGACGTTCTCCGCGCACGTGGTCGGCGCGCCGCAGGCCGACTGGCCGGCCGTGTCCCGCAGCTTCGTCGAGGGCCTGGGGCTGACCTGGAACCCGCTGACCACGCAGATCGAGTCACACGACTGGCAGGCCGAGCTGTACTCCGACGTCGCCCGGTTCAACCGGGTGCTGCACAACCTGTGCACGGACGTCTGGACCTACATCTCGCTCGGCTACTTCATCCAGGTCCGGGGCCAGGGCAGCGTCGGTTCCTCGACGATGCCGCACAAGGTGAACCCGATCCGGTTCGAGAACGCGGAAGCCAACCTGGAGGTCAGCTGCGCCCTGCTGGACGTGCTGGCCGCCACCCTGGTCACCTCCCGGATGCAGCGGGATCTGACCGACTCCTCGATGCAGCGCAACATCGGGACGGCGTTCGGGCACTCGCTGCTGGCCATCGACAACGCCCGGCGCGGGTTGGCCGGCCTGGACGCCGACCCGCGGGCGCTGGCTCGCGACCTCGACGCGACCTGGGAGGTGCTCGGCGAGGCGGTGCAATCGGTGATGCGGGTGCACGGGCTGGACCAGCCGTACGAACGGCTCAAGGAGCTCACCCGAGGCCGCACAGTGGACGCCGAGGTGATGCGGGAGTTCGTCACCGGCCTCGACCTGCCCGCCGACGTCCAGCAGCGACTGATCGACCTCACCCCCGGCAGCTACATCGGCCTGGCGCCGGAACTCGTCGACTACCTCGACTGAACCTCTGTTGGCAGTTTCCGTTCATGCTGTGTGACGGACTGTGATGGTCGTCGGATGGGATAGTTTCTTTTGTCTTATCCACGATCGTAGATAGTTCTTTAGTTAACCTCAGCAGCCGATTCTTGGTCCGGATCAGTTCAGACAAAGGCAGAAGGGGTGACCTGCCGGGTCCAGGAAGACCCGGAAGGACGTACCAGGCTGGTGCGGATGTTTGGTCGCACCGAGATCGATCACTACCGCCTCGGCGGCATCGAGGTCGTCAACAATCATATCGAGGTGCATCTGTTGGGGCCGCTCCTGAGTCGGCCACATCGGCGGTGTGTAACCAACCACCTGATGGAAGGAGATGCACTGGCCGTCCTCAGCGCAAACGGAAGCCCGGTTGGCGGAGACGTCAATCTTCCAATCCAGCATCGCGCCGTAGAACCTGGCGAGCGCACCAGGATCGGGACAGTCGATAGCGATGAGGGGCAAGCGAGCGATGGCCACGCCGGCCAGGCTACTGACCGATTATTTGGGTCGTGAGGTTGCTCTCGCCCTCGTCAGCCGTGGGTGTGGGTGGGGTCGATGGCGGGTGCGCCGGGGTTGGCGCGCAGCCACGCCACCCGCTCGCGGGTCTCCTCGTCGTGCGGGGTGAAGATCACAATCCGGGAATCCGGGACGGCGATCAGGTAGAGGCTCGTCGTGGCCAGCCGAATCTCGCCGACCGCCGCATGCCGGAAGATCTTGTCCACCCGGGACGGCGCGGCGACCTGCTGGCGGGCCCAGAGGTCCGTGAACGCCGGGCTCGCGACCAGGAGCTCGGCCAGGAACTTTTCCCATTCCGGCTCGCCGATGTGCTTGCCGTACTCGGAGCGGAGCATCGCGGCGAGCTGCGGCTGGATGTCGTCCCGGTTGACGAACGGATTGCAGCAGGCGGGCATCGTGAACGCGCACCACAGCGTGTTCGCCCGGCCGCCCGGCCGAACGACGTCCGGAAACAGCGCGCTGTAGGCCTCGTTCCAGGCCAGCAGGTCGAACCGGGCATTGGTGACGTTCGCGGGTAGCGGGTCGAGTGCGTCCAGAATCTCCTGGACCTCTTCCGGCAGGCAGCGGGCCGACGGCTTGCCGGACGGGCTGATCTCGGCCAACCGGAACAGGTGGTCCCGTTCGGCCGGGTCCAGCTTGAGTGACCGGGAGATCGCCTCGACCACCTGCTCACTGGCGTTGATCCGGCGGCCCTGCTCGAGCCAGGTGTACCAAGTGACACCGACCCCGGCGAGCAGCGCGACCTCCTCGCGGCGCAGGCCCGGGGTGCGCCGGCGCGGCCCCGGCGGCAGGCCGACCGCCTCCGGGGTGATCCGCGCCCTACAGGCGCGCAGGAAAGCCGCCAGTTCGCTGCGCCGGACCGAAGCGTCGGCGGAGCGGGTGCCGGGCAGACCCGTGGCCGGAACCGGGGGGTGGGTAACCGTCACCATCCCAGGGTTGCGCAGATCCGTGCCGCTATCCAGGTGTTGTCAGTACCAGTATCAGCAGGCTCTAACTACCTGTATCCGCACACTCCGAAGATCATGGCATGGCTCAGACCTCGACGTCACCGGCTACCCCCGGTCAACCGGCTGCCCCGGTTCCTTCTTCCGCCTCTCCGCCTTCCGTCCCTGCGCCCGGCTCTGCCCCCACCGCACCGATTGCGGCCCGGCCCCGGCTACTGCTGGCCCTTGTCCTGGTCGGGCAGTTCATGGCGTTGCTCGACGTCGCGATCGTCAACGTCGCCGCCCCGACGATGCGCGCCGACCTGAACGCCGGCGGCAGTTCGTTGCAACTGGTGATCTCCGGCTACACGATCTCGTACGCGGTGCTGCTGATCACCGGCGCTCGGCTCGGTGAGCGCTGGGGCTTCAGCCGGGTCTTTCTCGCCGGCGTTGCCCTGTTCACCCTGGCCTCGTTGGCCTGCGGACTGGCTCAGGACGTCGACTTGCTGATCGGTTTCCGGATCCTGCAGGGCATCGGTTCGGCCCTGATGGTGCCGCAGGTGATGAGCATGATTCAACGCACTTTCGTCGGACCGGCGCGGATCCGGGCGCTCGGTGCGTACACGGCGGTGCTCGCCACCGGGATGGTGATCGGTCAGGTCCTCGGCGGGGTGCTGGTCACCGCCGATCTCTTCGGCACCGGCTGGCGGCCGGTCTTCCTGCTCAACGTGCCGATCGGGATCCTGCTGCTGGTGGCCGGAACCCGGGAGCTGCCACGGTTCGCGCCGGTGCACCGCAGGCTGGACCTGATCGGGCTGGCAATCCTCTCCGCCGCGGTGTTCCTGCTGGTGGTGCCGCTCGTGCTGGGGCACGAACAGCACTGGCCGGCAAGGGGTTTTGTGATGCTGGCGGGAAGCGCCGTGGCCCTGGTCGGATTCGTTCTGGTCGAGCGGCGAATCGCGGAGCGCGGCGGTAGCCCGCTGATCCGCGCCCGGGTGCTGCAGTCTCCGGGCCTGGCCGCCGCGGTCGCCTCGATCTTCCTGATCATGGCCGGAGTCGGCGGGTTCATGTTCGCCTTCGCCCTGCATCTGCAGACCGGGCTCGGCCAGAGCGCGCTCCGAGTCGGCCTGACCTTCGCCCCAATGGCCTTCGGGTTCGGGCTGGCCGGGCTCTGGTGGCGGCGGCTGCCGGCCTGGTCGCACCCCCGGCTCGCGTTCCCGGCCCTGGTGCTCTGTGCTGCCGGCTATGCCGTGCTCGGGTGGGCGCTCTCAACCGGGGATCCGGTCTCCCCGGTACTGGAGTTGATGATGTTGCTGATGGGCGGGCTGGCGGGCTGCGCCTACGGCCAGCTGTTCGCCTCCGCACTGAGCGGCGTCCGGATCGAGGACGCGGCGGACGCCAGCGGGGTGCTGGTCACCCTGATTCAGCTCGGCAACGTGGTCGGGGTGGCGGTGTTCGGCACTCTGTACCTGGGTTCCCTGGATGCACCGCTCGGCGCGGGTCTGACCGCGGTCGGTTCGGGGCACGCGGCGGAGCTGGCGGCGCTGGCCGTCGCCGGCTCCACCCTGGCCGCCGGGCTGATGTCACTGCTGCGACCGCGGGTCGGCCAAGTCTGAATCCGCAGACGCGAAAGTAGCCGCCAGTCAGACACGCACAAAGGGCTCAGCAACCGCTTACCCAGCGGCCGCAGCCGGGTTGTGCGTGCTTGGCTGGCGGCTACTTTGCCACCTTGGGCATCGATACCCTGGGGGGGTAGGGTACTCTTCAGGGTGAATGCGAGAGAGCGGAGCTGTGATGCCTGGATACGCCGGCGGCAAGGACGACTACCTGAAACGGCTGCGTCGGGTCGAGGGGCAGGTCAGAGGCCTGCAACGGATGGTCGACGAGGACACCTACTGCATTGACGTGCTGACCCAGGTGGCCGCCGTCACCAAGGCCCTGCAGGCGGTCAGCCTCGGCCTGCTCGAGGATCACCTGGCGCATTGCGTGGTCGACGCCGCCCGGAACGGCGGTGACGAGGCACAGGCCAAGATCCGCGAAGCCTCGGACGCGATCGCCCGCCTGGTCCGTAGTTGAGCCCGCAGCTGAGCCCGTAGTCGAAACCGGAGAGCCCGAATGAGCACCGTCAGCACCCTGAAAGTCACCGGAATGACCTGCGCGCACTGCGTCACCGCCGTCACCAGCGAACTGACCGCGGTGCCCGGTGTCACGGCGGTGGAGGTCGACCTGCAGGCCGGCGCCATTTCCCGGGTCACCGTCACCAGCAACACCGAGCTCGACCCCACTGCCGTCGCCGCCGCGATCGACGAAGCCGGGTACACGCTCGTGGGCGCCTGATGGCCGCCCCCGCTCCGACCCGTCGGCTGGAGCTCGCGATCGGCGGGATGACCTGCGCAACCTGCGCAACCCGGGTGGAACGCAAGCTGAACCGGATGGACGGCGTCACCGCGACCGTCAATCTGGTCACCGAACTCGCCCAGGTCACCGCCGAACCGCAGGTCAGCGACGCCGAGCTGATCCGTACCGTCGAGGCCACCGGTTACACCGCGGCCCGGCCGACTCGAAGCCGGCACCCGGTGCCGGAAGAACTCCCGGCCGATGTGCTGCGCCCCCGGCTGATCGTCGCCGCGGTGCTGAGCGTTCCGGTGTTGCTGGTGTCGATGCTTCCCGCGGCCCAGTTCCGCGGTTGGCAATGGGTTGCCCTGCTGCTCGCCACCCCGGTGGTGACCTGGGCCGCGTGGCCGTTCCACCGGGCCGCCGCGGTCAACGCCCGGCACGGCGCGGCCACGATGGACACCCTGGTCTCACTCGGGGTCATCGTGGCCTACCTCTGGTCGATCTGGGCCTTGTTCCTCGGCGGCGCCGGTGAACTGGGGATGCGGATGACGGTGACGCTGTTCCCGGCCGAGGCCGGCGGCACGGACCAGGTGCCCGAGCTGTACCTGGAGATCGCCGCGGTGGTCACCACGTTCCTGCTGGCCGGCCGCTACCTGGAGGCGCGGGCTCGGCGCAGCTCCGGGGCTGCGCTGCGGGCACTGCTCGACCTCGGGGCCAAGCAGGTCGCCGTGCTGCGAGACGGCATCCGCGGTCGCGAGCTCCGGATCCCGGTGGAGCAGTTGCGAGTCGGCGACCTGTTTGTGGTCCGACCTGCGGAGAAGATCGCCACCGACGGCGAGGTGCTGGACGGCGAGAGCGATGTGGACGAGTCCATGCTCACCGGCGAACCGGTGCCGGTACCGGTCGGCCCGGGTTCCCCGGTCACCGGTTCCTGCCTGAACGGCAGCGGGCGGATCATTGTCCGGGCCACGCGGGTCGGTGATGACACCCGGCTGGCCCAGATCACCCGGCTGGTGCAGGACGCCCAGTCCGGCAAGGCCCCGGTCCAGCGGCTGGCCGACCAGGTCTCGGCGGTGTTCGTGCCGGTGGTGCTGGTGTTGGCGCTGCTCACGTTGGCGGTCTGGCTGCTGGCCGGCGGCGATCCGGAACGTGCGGTCACCGCCGCGGTCGCCGTCCTGATCATCGCCTGCCCGTGCGCCCTCGGGCTGGCCACCCCGACCGCGTTACTGGTCGGCACCGGGCGCGGCGCGCAGCTCGGGATCCTGATCCGAGGCCCGGTGGTGCTGGAGAGCGCCCGCCGGATCGACGTGGTGGTGCTGGACAAGACCGGCACCCTGACCGAGGGCCGGATGGCCCTGGTGGACGTCGTCCCGGCCGCCGGTGAGGACGCCGACCGGGTGCTCCGGCTGGCCGCCGCCGTGGAGGCGGCCGGCGACCATCCGCTGGGCCGGGCGATCGCAGTGGCCGGACCGGCGGATCTGCCTGCCGTATCAGGGTTTCGGAGTTTCCATGGACTAGGGGTGATCGGAGTCGTCGACGGCGAGTCGGTTGCGGTTGGCCGGGCCGGCTGGGCGCTCGCCGAGCCGGAGCAACCAGAAGGACGGAACAATCGCCCGGCAAGCGCTTCCTCGGACCCGAATCCTCGATTGATCCGTCCCTCCGGTCGTTCCGACCTGCCCGCCGAGCTGGTGGCGGCGATCGAGCGCGGGGAAGCCGCGGGCCGGACCGCCATCCTGGTCAGCTCCGACGGCCGGCCGATCGGCGTCATTGCTCTGGCCGACACACTGAAATCATCTGCCGTTCAAGCGATTTCCGAGCTTCGTGAGCTGGGCCTGCGACCGATGCTGCTCACCGGCGACAACCCGCGGGCGGCCGGCGCGGTCGCCACCGCGGTCGGAATCGATGCAGCGGACGTTGTCGCCGGGGTGCTGCCGGAGGGCAAGGTGGACGTTGTGATCCGGCTCCAGCGCGCGGGCCACCGGGTGGCAATGGTCGGGGACGGGGTGAACGACGCGGCGGCGCTGGCGGCGGCCGACCTCGGGATGGCGATCGGCACCGGCACCGACGCCGCGATCGAGGCCGGCGACGTCACCCTGGTCCGGGGCGACGTTCGCTCGGTGCCGCAGGCGATCCGGCTGTCCCGGAGCACGTTGCGAACGATCCGGCAGAACCTGGGCTGGGCCTTCGGCTACAACGTGGCAGCGCTGCCGTTGGCCGCATTCGGCCTGCTCAACCCGCTGATCGCCGGGCTGGCGATGGCGCTGAGCAGCGTCGCCGTGGTGACCAGCAGCCTTCGGCTGCGCCGCTTCGACCGATGACCCCCGGCCCGGTCAGGGAGTGAGTGCCGCCAGCAGCCGGAGCGCGACCAGGGGGTTGGTGCCGGGGATCGGCAAGCCCGCGACCGCCGCCGCACCAATGGGCGAAACTGGTCCAGGAACGGCAGTTTTCGCGGCCCTGACCCGGTAGGTTCCGGCCTGCGCCAGGAAGGTCGACTGGTCCGGCTTCGGTAGCGCTCGACCGGCGCAGGTGGCGCCCTCGACCGGCAGGATGCCCTGCACGATGAAGCGTTCCACCGTCTTGTTGACGCAGCTGTTGCCGCCGGCATAGAGGCCGTGATCGCCCTCGCCGGTCACGGTCAGGAATCGGGCTCCGGCGAATCTCGCCGCCGCTGACCGAGCACCCTCGATCGGCGTGGCCGGGTCGTGCTCGGACTGCACCATCAGCACGGCCGGCACCCCGACGCCGGTCGGCACCGGGGTGTTCACCGCCGGCCGGTTCCAGAACGCGCAGGGTTGCCCCACCGTGCCCCAGCCGAGCAGCGGCGAGGCCGCCCCGATCCGGGCGCTGGCCTCGACAAGCCCGGCCCGACCTCCGATCCATGCGGTGTCGTTGCAGGTCACCGCCAGGAAGGCGGCCTCCTCGGCGTCACCGGCGAAGGACATCGTGGCGCGCCGCAACAGCGGGATCGCGGCACTCACCCGAGCCCGGCTCCGGCTCATTGCTCGCCGGTTGGAGGTCTGCTGGGCGACCAGGAAGTCGTCCAGCTCGGCGAGTACCGAGGCGGCCAGCGGGAACAGCCCTTTGGAGTAGAGCGATCCGGCGACCAACTGGTCGAGGGTGACCGCGCTGTCGATCGGGACGTCGGAACGCAATCCGGCTCGGATCCGCTCGTAGCTGGCCTGGACCGCGCCGGAGGTGCCGCCCAGCCGGTAGATCGCCTGATACTTGGCCACCCAGGGGGTGAAATCCGCGGTGAACCTGCGTTCAAAGCCCTTCGGCTGCAACTGCAGGGCGGCTTGCCAGCTGCCGGTGAAGTCGACGTTCGAGTCCAGCACCATGTTCCCGACCCGCTCCGGGAAAGCGGTCGCGTACTGGGCGCCCAGCCAGGTCCCGGCGGAGAAGCCGATCCAGTTCAGCTTCGGCGCCTGCACCACCGCACGCAGCAACTCGAGGTCGCGCACGGTCTGTTCGGTGCTGACGTAGTCGATCAGTTGGCCGCCGGCCACGTCGCAGGCCCGAGCGGTGAGTTCGGCCGAGTCGAGCAGCAGCGCCAGGTTCGCGGTGCTGCGCTCGCGCGGGTCCAGCAGCCGGGACGACGTGCCGCCGCAGGTCACATTGGAGGAGTCGCCGGTGCCACGGACGTCGATGCCATAGATGTCCTGGCTGCGCAGCAGGGCCTTGCGCGCGTCGCTGACGAACAGCAACGGCAGTTCCACCCCGGCGGCACCCGGGCCACCGGGGTTGGTGAAGAGCACGCCCACGGCCGGGGTGATGGCCGCCTTCAGTCGGCTGACCGCGATCTCGACCTCCGGACCACCGCTCGGATCGGCCCAGTTCAGCGGCGCGGTCAGGGTTGTGCACTGGAGCCGGTAGTAATCGATGGGCAGGCCGGGCTCGAGCTCTGGATCGATGCAGCCGCGCCAGCTCAGCTCCTGGGCCCGATAGCGAGCGGCCTGCGGGGAAAGTGCGGGCGACAGCACGCTCGAGAGCACCGGCCTGCTGCCGCGCAAAGTTGCGGTCGCCGGTTCGGGCGCGACCGGACGGCGATCGGCCACCGCACCGGTGGTAACGCTCAGCAGGCCGAGCGCCGCGACGGTAATGGCCGTGGACGTCGTGAAGCGTCGGACTCGACCGGAGGGCATCGTCACAGTCCCCAAAATGGTGTGCCGGGTGGTGCAGAACGTGATCCACGGCTGCGGCACCCACAATGCCGCCTCTTACACCTAGTGAGATGAAGCGACACTCCGTAACTAGCGGCGGGCGCTCCAGCGCCGGCGCAGGCGGGCCCCGGCGTCCTCGATCGTCGCTCGGACCATCGGCGTCGCCGGCGTCGTCCGCATCAGGGCGAGCTCCTCCAGCGGCCCGCTCTGCCCGTCGAGGAAGCGCACCACCCGATCACTCGGATTGCTGGCGAAAAGGCCGGTGAACAGCTCCGGCCCGCGAAGGTAGCCGCGGTCGAGGGCGCGCAGCAGGACGGCGTCCATCCAGCGATGCCGGGCCGGGTACGGCGGTGGCGGCACCGGCGTCCGACCCGCCAGCAGCAGCCCGGCCACAACGTCTGCCTGCCGGTTCATCGCGGCGAAGGTGTAACCCGTGGAAGCTCGGGTGGCGCCACCGGCGGTGCCCAACCGGAACACCCGCCGGCCGACGCGACGAGCGAAGGGTGCATCCGTCATCGGGATCACGCCGTCCTCCACCGCCTCGACCTCAACCCCACGACCGGGCTCGACGGCCCAGCGATCACGCAGGTAGCTGCGCAGCGCTCGGTTGTATTCATCGAATGGCAACCGCTCGCGGCTGAACTCGGTGTACTCCACCAGCGCGCGCCGATCATCCAGCGGAAGACAGTAGGCGAAGGCGACGCCGTGCTCGGGCTGCGGCACCTGGAAGTCCATCAGGGTGGCGAGCGCAGGGTCGAGCAGCGGCTGGTCGAAGCGGACCGTCCAGCCGCGGAAATGCTGGAGCAGCATGGTGGAACCCGGCCGGCGCGGGGATGCCGGCCGGGAGTCGAACACCCAGCGGGCCCGCACCTGCACGGAACCAGCCCGGACGATGGCGGACTCCGCGCCGTCGTCCACGCCGTCCACTCGTTCGGTGATCCGGATCGCGCGGTCCGGGCCGCCGCCCGAGCCGCCCGAGCCGCCCGAGCCGCCCGAGCCGCCCGAGCCGCCCGAGCCGCCCGAGCCGCCCGAGCCGCCAAGCCGAGCCAGTCGACCCAGCGCCGCGTCCGCTGCGGCATAGAAGTCGCTGGAGCGCAGCATCACGTACCGGAACCGGCCGAGGTCGTACTCCCGGGCACCGCCGGTCCGATCGATCAGCTCCATCCGGGACCAGGATCGCGACAACAACGGATCAAGAGCGAGCAGGGACGACGCGTCGGACACCGGCGATTCCGCGGACATCCACCAGCACCAGGTCCGGTCCGCTTCGCGGCGGTGCACCGGATCGATCACGGTGATCGAAGGGGGCTGGACCCGGGCTTGGCGAGCGGCCCGTTCCAGTGCCATCACCAGAGCCAGACCGGCACCCCCGGCACCGACGATCGCGACGTCAACATCGGTCGGATCGGGGGTCACCCGCACAGCCTGCCGGTTCGCGGCCGGGACGGCTCTGCGGCGCACCCGACTGAACCGACGCGGCACTGAGCCGACGCGGCCCGCGCTGCCGGGCGCTGCCTCGGTCGCCCGCTCCTCGGTTGCCCTCTGTTTTGGCTGCGCTGGGTTTTCGGTTGCTCTGTGTGGCGGGGGACGCTGTCGCGGGATGAGCGCTGACCGACGCACCAGCCGCCCCCGATGAGGTGGTGCGCCGGTCAGCAGCGCGACGCTCTTGGGGAGCGTCGGGCCGTGCCCGCTGAACTGGCGCGGTACTGCGACGTCGATCCCATGGGCCCCCCGCCCAGATCGCTGCACCGCCCCCTGACAGCAGCGACTACTCTACACACAGTTAACGATCACTATCTGCGAGTAATCGTTTGCAGTCGGAAAGCGGATTCCGGCAGTTTCTGGCTCGTGGCAATCAAAGTCATTATCGATAGCCATCAGGGGCAACTCGAGTAGCCGGCAGTAGCAAACTCAGACCCGTCGCCGTCCGCGAGGGAGAGGCTTTCGCCGGTGCGCGACCCTCGATCCACACTGACCCAATCGAGGCGCATGGTGACCCAGCGTCTATCGATCGCTGCATTCAGCAAGGGTATTCAGAAAATTCAACAAAGGGCATTTGTCAGCCTCGCACCCCCGCTTTGAACACTCGCAGTCAAGGGACCGGTACGGGCTGTTGCAAGGTGGGCTAAGGGCTTGTCAGCACCCCCTGGTTCTCAGTTAACTTCCCAGAACCTGACCGCATTGCCATGGCCAAACGTCCTTGTTGAAACTCTTGATCTGAACGGAGGGTGATGAGCCGGCACGCTCTCCATCCCGCGCGTGCGCGTCGGCGGCACCCGGTACGAATCGCAGCGGCCGCGGTGCTGACCCTGTTAGTCGCCGGTGCAGTAATGATTCGGCTGGACGCGACCCCCAGCGCGATCCGTTCGCTGGCCGCCAAGGCCCCGCTGGTCGGTGCCGAGTGCCCGAGCTCGCGACTGCCCTCCACGACGGTCTCGATCACGGTGGCACCGGAACTGCTGACCACGATTCGGACATCGCTCAACCCGCTGCTCTCCCGGACATTGCCGGACCGGGAGTGCGTCCAGTTCACCGTTCAGGCGCAAGAGCCGGTAGAGACCGTGCAGAGCGCGGCGATCCTGCCGTTGGACCGGGCCCCCGACATCTGGATCCCGGACTCGTCGCTGTGGGAGTCACGAGTGCCCAAGTGGCAACTCAACCAGGACGGTTCGTTCGCCACCTCGCCGGTTGTCCTCGCCACCAGCCAGAAGGCGGTCGACAAGCTGGGCTGGAAGGCCAAGAACCCGACCTGGCTGGCCGCGCTGGCAGGCACCCGGCCGCTGGCCGTGCCCCGGATCGCCGAGGACGCTGCCGGACTGTCCGCGGTGATCGCGCTCTGGCAGTCCCTGGGCAAGGGAGACGACGCTCAGCGTGCGCTGGCAGGCACCGTGCTGGCGGCAGGTCGCGCCGGAGTGCCCGACGAGGCGCAGGCGATCCAGGCGGCCGAGTCCGGTTCGGAAGCCGCCCCGCTGCTGCCGACCAGTCAGCAGGCCGTCACCGCAGAGAACCAGGGCAGCAGTGCATCAACCCTGGTGGCAGTGCGACCGACCGGCGGTTCGCCGTCGCTCGACTACCCGGTGCTGACGATGCTTCGCCCCACCGGGGTATCCGTTGACGGCGCAGCGGCCCGCGAACGAGCGGTCCGGGCCACGGTCGCCCAGTTGCTCAACAGCCGGTCCGCCGGAATCGCGAAGGCAGCCGGCTTTGACGTCCCGGAGAGCCGGGGAGCCGCGACCCCGTCCAAGGTCAGTGCGCCCACCGCCTCCGGCGACGACACGGCGCCGGTCTCGAACCCGTCCCCGATCATCGGTCTCGCACCGCAGGAACTGGCCGGCCTGGTCGACCGGATCACCGCGCTCTCGGCGCCGTCCCGGTTCCTCACCATCTTCGACGTCTCCGGCTCGATGCGGGCGCCCGCTGGTAACGGCCAGAACCGGATCCAGTTCGCCGGGACCTCCGCCCATCTGGCCGGTGACCTGCTGACCGACCGAGCACAGGTCGGGCTCTGGGCCTTCTCCCGGGATCTGCGCGGTACCCAGGACATCGTCAAGATCCTGGACCTCGCCGAACTCGGCCACGGCCCGAAGTCTCAGCGGGAGAAACTGAACACCGCGATGGCCAGTGCCGGGAGCCTGCTCGGTGGCAACGGAACCGCACTGTTCACCGCCGCGGTCGCCGGGATGAAGGAGATGAAGACCAAGTACGACCCCCGGGCCGGGAACGCCGTGGTGCTCTTCACCGACGGAGCCAACTCGGACAAGGGTGGGCCGTCGCTCCAGAAGACCCTGGACGAACTGGGTCAGCTCTATGACCCGAAGAAGCCGGTGCGGTTGATCTGCATCGGGATCGGCACCGGAGTCGACATGAGCGAGCTGCGGGCGATGTCGGGCAAGGCCGGTGGCCAGGCCTTCCTGGCGAAGGACCCGAGGCAGTTGCCCCAGGTGCTCTTCGACGTGATGAACCGGCGATCGTGAGCTGCGTCGGCCCGGCGTAGGCTTTGGGCATGGATCCGATCCAGGTTGACCAGTCTCGGCTGATCTGGAGCGTCATCCCGAGCCCGGTCGGCGAGCTCTTGCTGACCACCGACGCCGACCATCTCACCGGGCTGTTCTTCCGTCCGCACAAGGCTTCTCACCTGCAATGGGACCGCTGCCGCCGGACCGGGGTGGAAGATCCGAGCAGCCCCGTGCTGGTGCGTACCCGGCGCGAGCTCGAGGAATACTTCGCCGGCGACCGGACCGGCTTCGACCTGCCGCTGGCCCCCGCCGGGACCGGATTCCAGCTCCGGGTCTGGGCGGCGCTGCGCGACATCCCGTACGGCGTCACCGAGTCGTACGGGCACGTCGCGCAGCGGCTCGGCATGGTCCCGGGAGCCTCCCGGGCGGTGGGGTTGGCGAACGGCGCGAATCCGATCTCGATCGTCGTGCCCTGCCACCGGGTGATCGGCGCGAACGGTTCGCTCACCGGTTACGGCGGTGGCCTGGACCGCAAGCGCTTCCTGCTGGACCTGGAGCAGGGCTCGCTGTTCTGAGGTCGCTGCTCTCAGAGGGGCGCAAGCAGGCGGCCCGGCGACAGGGTGTTGGCGGGGTCCAGGGCTCGCTTGAGGGCGCGCATGGCGGCAATGTCGGCGGGGTCTCGGGTGAGCGGTAGCCAACGCCGCTTGGCCAGGCCGATCCCGTGCTCGGCGCTGATGCTGCCACCGTGGGCGGCGACCAACCGCAGCACCGCCTCGGTGACCGCACCCTGCACGTCGTCCTGCGTCGCCGCCAACAGGTTGACGTGCACGTTGCCCTCGGCGAGGTGGCCGAACAGGATCGTCACCGCGTGCCGGGAGACGGCCCGGACCACATCGGGCAGTGCCTGCTCGAAGCGGCCGAGCCGGTTCAGCGGCAGGGCGACGTCGAGCTTCACCGGCACCCCGGCGGCACTGATGGCTTCGCTGTGCGCCTCGCGCAGCTCCCAGAGCCGGCGGCGGTCCGCGGCCGTCCCGGCAAGCACGGCGTCCCGGACCAAGTCCAGTTCACCAAGCAGTTCGGCCAACTGCTCGACCACGTCAGGACCTGCTCCGGTGACCTCCATCAGCAGGTAGAGCGGATGATGCCGGTCGAACGGGGAGGCGATCGAGCGGTGCCGGAGCACCAGTTGCAGGCCGTCGTCATGGAAGTACTCGGCGGCGTCCAGCCCGGCGAACCGCTGCCGGACGGCGCTCAGCACGGTCAGTCCGTCGTCCACGGTCTTGACCGCGACCAGGGCGGTGGCGGCCGGGCCGGGCGGCGGGACCAGCTTCACCTGGACGCCGGTGATCACGCCCAGGGTGCCCTCGCTGCCGATCATCAGCTGGACCAGGTCGTAGCCGGTGTTGTCCTTGGGCAGGCCGGACATCCGATGGACGATCGACCCGTCGGCCAGCACTACCTCGAGACCCAGCACCTGCGAGCGGGTGACGCCGTGCCGGAGCACCCGCTCGCCGCCCGCATTGGTCGCGGCGATGCCACCGATGGTCGCCGAATCCCGGGCGGCGAAGTCGATCCCGACATCCAGCCCGACCGATCGGGCGGCGCGTTGCACCTGGGCCAGGGTGGCACCGGCTCCGGCGACCAAAGTGCGGCTGAGCAGGTCGATCGAGCCGATCTGGTTGAGCCGGCGCAGGCTCAGGACCACCTCACCGTCTTGCGGCACCCCGCCACCGACCAGCCCGGTATTGCCGCCCTGCGGGACCAGCGGGACCTCGGCCGTTGCGCAGGCCTGCACCACGGCGACCACCTCGTCCGTGCTGCCGGGCCGGACCACGGCCAGCGGTTTGCCCGCCCAGCGCCGCGTCCAGTCCTGGGCGTAGGGCGCGACCACGTCGGGATCGGTGACGACCTGGGCCGCACCGACGATCTTGCGTAGCCTGGCGGGCAGATCCACGACAGGCATCCTCCTTGAACCGGTACGACTCGTATCCGGGCGACCCCGCTGCCCGGTATGTCGTAATCCCAAGATTCACGGACCCTATCGCGCGCAGAAGTACAGCTTCCCACGCCCCTCGGTACTCCCGGTGACCGCTCCATTGCCACCTGGACGCCGGCCTGGACGACCGTCTGGACGGCCGCCTGAACGAGCCTTGGATCAGCGGTATCCCTGCGGCCGGGCCGACCGGCTGTAGTTGGTCAGCTGCGACGGCACCGGGCGGTCATAGGGCAGGTCAGGCGCCGGGAAGGCGGGCCCGAAGCCGTTCCGGACGCCGATCACCCCGGCCCAGTGATGCAGGGCCAGGTCCGCTTCCTCGTCGACCGGCGGCCCGGTGCGTGACTTCAGCGACACGTCGTCCAGCGTCATCCGGACCAGCCCCACGGCCGACAGCTCCTCCGGGGTCGGCGGTCGGGAATGCCGCGATCGGCCGGCCACGATGTGCTCCACCACAGCCGCGATCACCGCCAGCTTCTCCGCGTCGTCGGTGACCAGGAAGCCCTCACCGCGGGCCACCACGCTGCGATAGTTGACGCCGTGACCGACCTGGCTGCGCGCCAGGACCAGCCCGTCGATCAGGCTGACCGTGACGCACAACCGGGTGCCGTCGGCCGCGAGCTGGGCCAACCGCGACCCGGTGGCGGTGTACAGGTACACGGACTCGTCGATCCGGGTGTGGATCACCGGGACGACGATCGGGTCACCGTCGTCGACGTAACCGACGTGGCAGAACAGCGCCTCATCCAGCAGCGCATTGATCGCCTGGGCGTCGTAACGTGCGTGGTCGCTACGCCGCGTATAGGTCACTCGGGTGTTCGCTGCGTAGACGCCGTCGTCTGGTTCGGTCGTCATGCTGGCAGAGCCTGCCAGCCGAGCTGGGTGTTGACCAAACTCTGTTTCATGCTCCGGTCTTACCCGAGGGTCGGCCGAAACACCATTTCAGTGGTGCCCCGGCCGACCCGCCTCGGCTTCGGGCCGGCTATTTGAGCAGGTACTTCACCGCCTTACCGAGCACGTCCGAACGCTCGGCGGCGGTACCCAACTGCTCCACCCCGAAGCCCAGCAGAACGGTGTCATCGGTGCTCACCGCCGCCGAGAACAGCGACTGCGAACGCTTGAAACCGGCAACACCGGAGGGGCTTCCGGCGGGCGGGCCGGGAATCGACCAATCCCCGAGGCCGGTCTCGAAACCCTCTGCCGCCGAGGGCGTCCCACCGATCACTACCCGGGTGTCATCAACGAAGACCCCGGCTCCGCCGGCACTGGGGTCGGTCACGTAACTGATCGCCAGTTCGACCTGCTGGCCGGCGTACGCGGAGAGATCGTACGAGACCTGCTGCCAGCCGTTGGAGTTACCCGTCAACCGGTTCCACGCGCCGGTTGTCCCGGTCGCGGTGCAGGCGCCGCCGCCCAGCGTCAGGTAGTGCTCGAGCCACGGGTGCTCCTCGAGCAGGAACCCGGCGCCGCACTCGGTCGGCACCGTGTTGTCCGACAGCCCGTGCGCCTCGGGCAACGTCGTCCAGTCGCCGCCGCCGACGGTGTGCGCCTCGACCAGCACATTGTCGTACCCGGGTTCGGTGTCGTACGAGATCTGGAAGTCCAGGGACGGCGTCTGGGCCGCGGTCGCGGACCCGAGGTCGATCGTTCGCGCCAGCCGGGTGTACGCGTCATCGGAATGGACGCCGCCGACGTGCCAGATACCCTCCGCCGGATCGAATGCCCCACCCGCTGCGCCCTTGTAGACCGCCGCAGCGCCGCTCTTGAACAGCGGGAACTGGGCCGCCGGCAGGATGTCGCTGGTGACCACGAACGTACCGGCCTCGGTCAGCGGGTTGTCCGCCGCCGCCGGCCCGCCGAAGCCGGCCGCCGTACCGGTGAGCGGCTTCGCCGTACCGGTCAGCCCGGTCGGCGAATCGACCGAGGCCCGGTCGTAGGCACCGAGGTAGTACTGGGTGAAGTCGTCTGCGAGCAGCAGGCAGTCGGAGAACGGATCCGTGCTGACCACGCACTCCTGATCGGGCGCGCCGTCCAGGCCGTAGTAGATGCCGCCGAGTGGGGATCCGAGCTGACCGTAGTACACGGCCGTCTCCCCGGTGTACAGCAGCTTGCCGCCCTCGTTCAGGTAGTCCCGAACATTGAGGGTGAGGTACTGCTGCCGTTCGGCCACCGCGAGATCCGGTTCGTCACCACCGAAGAAGCTGGTCAGTTCGTCCTGCGGGTCCTGGGTCAGCCGGTTGTCGCCGAGATACCAGACCGCGGCCTTGAAGTGATCGAGGATGCCAAGATGATGCGGGACACCCTGTTTGGAGACGTCCCAGACCACGGCGTTAATGCCCTTGGACTTCAGCTCGTTGACATACCCCTGCGCATACTTCGGTGCGATGACCGAGCCCGGATACGTCGGGTTGACGCCCTCATAGTCCTCGTTGGCGATCACCACGACCTCGGCCTTGCTCTTCTGCGCCAGCGTGTAGGTGAAGTGCTGGCTCTCCCGGTCGGTCCGGGGGCCACCGTCAGTCTGCGATCGGCGTCCGCTGAACCAGACCTCGACCTTGTCGCCGACCTTCGCACCGCTGACCTCACCCCGGAACTCGGCGTAGTACTCGGCGCCGGCCTCGCCGTACCGTTCGCCGCCCTTCCACTCCTTGGTCCCGGTGTGCCGGACATGACCACCGTTGATCGAGTAGTTGAGCTTGAGGCCCTTGAGTGCCCGGCGGGCAGTGACCGCCACCGTCTGCGGGTCGCCGTAGGAGATCGAGAACGAGTCGACGGTGAAGTCGGGTGCGGTCCGTCCGAGCGCGGACACCGGGTCGTCCGGGTCCTGGGCCGATGTCGCGACCGAGAGCGCAAACGGCAGGTTCTTCGCGAACTCCGCCTGGATCAGCGCCTCCGAGTCGGGGAAGTTGAAGACGCTGAGACAGTCCTGGGGCTGGAACGCGTCATTCGGGTCGATCGCGCTCGCGGTCTGGCAGGTCGACATCTCCGGGGTGAACGCGAGCGTCCCGTAGGCGGCACCGGCCCGGTCATCGGTCTCGCCGTTGGTGGTGTAGAGCTCTGCCGAGATGTCCGGGTCATAGCCCGGCACAGCGGGATTCGCGTCATCCCCGGCGAGCGCCTCGGAGATCTGGTCGTCCGGGCTCGGGGTGGCCACCTGCCAGCCGATGCCGTAGAGCAGCAACTCGGCGGCCGAGTGATAGTTGATCAGGTAGGTCGGCTTGAGCTTCTTCATCAGGCCGTCGAGTGCGCGGGTCTCCGGCTCGGAGGCCGGGGCGGTGCCACGATAGGTCTCGCCGGCCGGCGTCGGGGATGAACCCTCGTTGTCGTAGCCCCATTTGGCCGGGAAATTGCGGTTCGGGTCGACACCGTCGTTGCCGGTGATCAGGCCGTCACCGTCATTGTCGCGAAGGTTCTTCCGCCACAACCGATTGCCCGCGGTGAACGTGTAGTCGTAGCCGTCCGGGTTGGCCACCGGCACGAACCACAGTTCGGTGGTGTCGACGATCTTCTTGATCGCCGGATCGGTGGCGTAGTTGTCGAGATAGTGGTGCAGCAGTCGGCGATCCATCTCCGGGGTGATCCACTCCCGGGCGTGCTGAGCCGCCGAGTACAACACGCTCGGACGCGACCCGTCCCGCACCTTGGTCGCGTTCTTCGTGACCTTGACCGCCACAATGTCCTTGCCCTGCACCGATTTCCCGATCACCACGAGCTTGGCCAGATCGGCGTGCGCGGCCGCCGTGGCGACCAGCTCATCCTTGATCCCGCCCGGCTCGCTGTACGAGCGGAACACCGTGTATCCGCTTGCAGACGCGGCTTTCAGGTGGGTAGAGACGGCCTGGCCGGCAACGTTCTTCTCGGTGAGTCCCACGCCCTGGCCGCGCAGCTTCGCCGCCTGCCCCCGGCTGAGCACCACCTCGACCGCGACCTTGTTCTTGGCCTTCGCCTTGGCCGTACTGATCTCGTCCCGGTCGATCCCGGTGGCCGCCAGCCGACTGAACTGCTGGCCGTCCAGTTCACCGACAAAGACCGTGAGGCCGTCCATTCCGGGCGCGGGAGCGGCGGTCGCGACCGGCACGATGCCCGCCAGCCCCGCCAAACTCGCGGCCAGTGCTCCTATTGCAAGGACCGATACACGTCTCATGCTTCCCCCATCAGCCGAGCTGTCCGGGACCGCGACCTGACTCGGTGCGGCGTGCTGGACATCGCGACAGTCACCCTAACCACGGGTGGAACGTCGGCGAGCGCTTACCGAGGGGTTACCTGAACGGGTGGATCAGCAGGTCAGAGAGGTGGAGAGGCGGATCGGCCGGACGGCGGATCGGTGTCAGGAGATTAGGCCGGACTCCAGCCAGTGACCCAACACGGGCGTCCAGCCGACCACCCGGCGCTCGCCGATGAAGCCTTCCAGCTGATACGGGTCGGCATCGAGCAGGCCGGCAATCTCCTCGGCGGAGGCGGCGTCGAAGATCAGAAACGCACCGCGGGCGTCGGTCGGTCCACTGAGCACGAGGGTCGGGCCCAGTCCCTTGAGGAACTCCCGGTGTCGCGGTCGAACCTCCAACTGGGCGTCCGGGTCACCGGTGTACTCGTAGCTGGCGATGAAGTACGCCACAGCATTGCTCCAAACCTCGACGGCTTCTACTCATCAGCGACTCTATCGACCACGCCCGCCCTGGTTTTCGGCCCATTGACGAAACGCCGCTGCCGCACCCGCAATTGTGGGTGCGGCAGAGGCGCATTACACGCCGGACGGGTTCGCCCGGCCAGAGATCACTTCGAGGGCTGCGGTACGCCAGGGCACGTCACCTTCGGGTTGGCCCCGATGTAGTTCAGCGGACCGGCCACGATCGTTACTGCGATCGTTCCGGCCGAGGCACAGTTGACCGTTTCCTGCTTGAAGTAATCACGCTGCGCTGCGGCTAACACGCCGATGATGAGCCAGATTACGACTAGAGCCGTGAGTAAGCGCATCGGTACCTCCGCGGTCGTTCAGCTGAGAAAAGCCGGACTGATCGGGCTTTCCGCCCTCGATCGAGGGGCGGTGATCACGATAGCGGCGCCTCAAGATCTCGCCACCGGTCGCGACACAAAGCTCGCCGCAGGCACCGAGTTGTGACCTTTCAGTCAGAAATGACCATGGTCGATAACTCACGGTAATGAGAATTGCGAGCCCGTAGCACCGCGGTGGCCAGCGCCGCGGCAAGCAGGCTGCCCGCCAGCACGCCGATCTTCACGTGCTCGTCGCGTGGGCTGCCCGAGCCGAAGGCCAGCTCGCCGATCAGCAGTGAGACGGTGAACCCGATGCCGGCCAGCAGAGCTAGACCGAGGACGTCGACCCAAGCCAGTCCGGCATCCAACTCGGCCCGGGTGAGCTTGGAGACGGCAAAGGTCGCGCCCAGCACACCGACCGTCTTGCCGACCACCAGTCCGGCGATGACGCCGACCGCGACCGGGTCGGAGAGTGCCGTCCCGAGTCCGGCGATGCCGCCGACGGTCACTCCGGCGGAGAAGAAGGCGAACACCGGGACGGCGAAACCGGCTGACAGCGGCCGGAATCGGTGCTCGAAGTGCTCCGCGAGACCGGGGCCGGCTTCCGGCCCGCCGGCCTTCGCGCTGCGGACCACCGGGACCGCGAACCCGAGCAGCACGCCGGCGACGGTCGCGTGGATACCAGACGCGTGCACCAGCGCCCAGGTCGCCGCCGCGAGCGGCAACAGCAGCCACCAGGACCGGATCCGGCGCTGGACCAGGTAGGTGAAGGCGGCCAGCGGCAGCAGAGCCAGGACGGCGGCCCGAACGTCGAGTTCGGAGGTGAAGAAGACGGCGATGATCGTGATCGCCAGCAAGTCGTCTACGACCGCGAGGGTGAGCAGGAAGGTGCGCAGCGCAGGTGGCAGGTGGCTGCCGATGACCGCCAGCACGGCGAGGGCGAAGGCGATGTCCGTCGCCGTGGGGATCGCCCAGCCCTGCAACGCGCCCTCGCTGCCGCTGCCGCCGAGGTCGCCGAGGCCGCCGTTGACCGCAACATAGATCAGCGCCGGGACGATCATCCCGGCTACTGCCGCCGTGACCGGCAGCGCGGCCCGGCGCGGATCGCGCAGGTCACCGGCCACGAACTCGCGCTTGAGCTCCAGCCCGGCGACAAAGAAGAAGATCGCCAACAACCCGTCGGCGGCCCACTCGCCCACGCTCAGGTTCAGGTGCAGGGACGACGGCCCGACCCGGGCATCGCGGAGCTTTTGGTACCCGTCGGACCAAGGTGAGTTCGCCCAGGTCAAGGCCAGCACGGTGGCCAACAGCAGGAGCGCCCCGCCGACCGTCTCCTTGCGCAGGATCTGTGCCAGCCGAGCCGTCTCGGGCCGGGAGCGACTACCGAAGAGTCGTCCCAGCCGGGGCTTTCGGCCGATCATGGTTCCTCCGGGGGATCGGTTCGGACGTTGCCGACCAGACTTCCCGGCGCACCGGAACCCAGGATACCGGTTGCTCTTCGTCGATCGCGGAGCGTGTTCAACCCGCGCTCAACAGGAGGCTCGCACGGGCTCACCATCCGCTCAACCCGGGCTCAGCCGAGCAAGGCCAGCAGTTCGCGGTTCAGTTCGGCGGCATGACGCATCGGCATTTCGTGGTGCGAGACCCCGGGCAGCGTGGAGACCACGGCTCGCGGCATCAACCGCCGCGCACCCCGGGCCACCGCCGCCACGTCGTGCGCCCGGCTCCGCTCGGCGAGCAGCACCAGGGTCGGGACCGTGCAGCCGGCCAGCCGATCCGGTTCCGGGCGCGGGCCGACGACCGGCTTGGACGTGGGGAAGTCCGCGGCGCCGAGCGCAGTGAGCTCCAGCCAGTCCGGATCGAAGTCTGCCCCGGCGCTCTCCCACCGCAGCAACCGGCGCATCGAGCCGGCGGTCGGATGGACGAACAACGGGACGGCGCGCAGCAGGTATCCGGTTCGCATGCCGGTGAAGCACTCGGTCGGGTCGAGCAGGGCGAGCGCTCGCACCCGCTGCGGTGCGTGCAGCGCATAACCGAGCCCGATCCAGGCTCCGTAGGAGTGACCGACCACCGCGGCACCGAGCAGACCGAGCCCGTCCAGGACGCCGTCCAACCAGGTCATCAGGTCTTCCCGGGTGGTGACGGGACGCCCTTCGGCTCGGCTGCGACCGACGTCCCCGATGGTGTCGACGGCGTACACCCGGTGGTTCCGGGCGAGATCGGCGACGTTGTTGAACCAGACGGTCGAGGTGGCGCCGCCGGCGGACAGCAGGACCAGCGGCGGCGCGTCCTCTGGACCACAGACCTGAAGATGGGTGCTGCCGAACTCCGATGCCAGGTCCACGGCCTCGACCTGGATCGGCCAGCGGGCCAGCACCCGGTCGTAGGCGGCGAAGAACCGCGTCTCGGCCTGCGGTGTGCCGAAAGGCTTGATCACCGTCACCTCGCCTCGCTTCGCTTCGCCCATGGGCGCCGGATCCGCCCACATCGGCAGCGCATATTGTCGGTGGCTCTCAGTAGAATCGGTTTCCGAAGCCGACCGACGGAGCTTAGACCCGTGAAGAATTCGCGCAAGGCACTCGTGCTGGCCGCCGGCGGCGTCACCGGCATCGGCTGGGAGCTCGGGATCCTGATCGGTCTGGCCGAGCAGGGCCTGGACCTCAGTGATGCCGACGTCATCATCGGCACCTCCGCCGGCTCGGTCGTCGGCGCCCAGCTGACCAGCGGTGTCCCGTTGCAGGAGCTCTACGCCAGCCAGTTACGTGATCCCACCGGAGAGACGGTGGCCAAGCTCGGGCCGGCGTTCCTGTTCCGCTTCGTCCTGGCCAGCGTGCTGGCCGGCAGCGACCAGAAGGCCCGAGCCCGACTGGGGAAGCTGGCGCTGGCCGCGCACACCGGGCCGGAGTCCGAGCGCCGCGCGGTGTTCGAGCGCCTGCTGGCCACGAAGGAATGGCCGGATCGCCAGCTGCTGATCCCGGCGGTGGAGGCGGAGACCGGGGAGGTGTCCGTCTTCGACCGCGACTCCGGCGTCTCTCTGGTCGATGCGGTGGCCGCCAGTTGCGCCGTGCCGTTGGTCTGGCCACCGATCACGATCAGCGGCCGCCGGTACGTGGACGGCGGAGTACGGTCCGGCGCGAACGCCGACTTGGCGGCCGGATGCGGGCGGGTGGTGGTGCTGGCACCGATGACGGCGGCACTGCGGCGCAGCGGCCGAATCTCCGAACAGCTGGCGAAGCTCGGCCCGAAGGTTCACTCCGCCGTTGTCTCCCCCGACGACAACGCCCGGAAGGCGATCGGCCGCAATGTTCTCGACCCGACCTCCCGAGCCGGATCGGCGCAGGCCGGCCGGGCGCAGGCGGCCTCGGTGCGAGATCGAGTCGCCGTCGTCTGGGGCCACCCACCGACCTGATGTAGAGGCCTTTCGGTGATCAGGGGTGCTCCATCCACCATTCGGAGAACTCCCGACAGCGGCCATCGGGATCGAGCCGGATCACCCACAGATTGCTGTAGGTACTCTCCGGGTAGCGGGTGGTGCCGCTGATCACCGCGACCTCGTCGGTGATCGAGATCGGCTGCCACTCGAACGACGTCTCCCCGGGCTCGTCCTTGTGCTCCAACCAGCCCGCGACGATCCGCTCCCGACCCCGCCATGGAGCGTGGTAGGGCTCGGTGGTGTAGACGGCGTCGTCGGTGAACAGGTCGGCGACGTCCTCGCGGCGATTGCTGTTCCAGGCCCGGACGTAGCCGTCGATCCACCGGCCCACCGCGTCCAGGTCGGCCATCAGGCGCGCCCGTGGGCCAGGTCGATCAACCGGCCGAGGATCCGGTCGCCGTCCGCCCGCAGCCCGTTGTGTTCGTACTCATTCGTCAGCCACGGCCGCATTCCCCGCACCAGGCCGGCGGTCTGCAGCGACAACTCGCTCAGCACGTAAGCGTCGTCGGCGTAGATCGCGGCAGCGACCGGAACCTCGTTGGTGCGCAACCGCTCCGCGTCGTACAGCGCCGGCCAGGGCTCCTTCGCCAAGAGTTCCGCGGCTGCCTGCAAGGGTTTCAGCGCGGCATAGTCGTCGAACATCCAGGGAAAGACGTGCTCCCCGGTGAACAAGGTGACGTCGTCGGCGAAGTCGACCGGTTGCACCCGGGCGCACGACCAATCCGTGGTGTGGCCGTCGGCGTAGCAGGCCTCGTGCAGGATGGCGTAGATCGGATTCCGCGAGAAGGGCATCGCGTGCTGGACGTCGTACCGGAACCCGGGCGAGTCGATCGGCAGTTCCAACAGGTAGTGCAGGCGCTCGGCGCCGTCGCTCATGCCCAGCCAGTTGCCGACCTGGCGAAACCGGCGAGAGGTCAGCCGATCGCCGTCCGGAAGCCGCACGTCATCGGCCTGCAACCGCTCGTGGATATCCCGAACCCGCGCGCGATCGCCCGGGTATCGCGCGTAGAACCGCCGATTACGTTCCAGAATCACGGCGTACGTGGCGCGGTAGATCTCGTCCGGATGCAGCCCGATCGGGGGGACGCCGCCGGTGATGAACGCGGCGGTGAGAGCCTCAGGAGCGTGG
>Ga0307513_10000136_pt1 | contig 102672 bp, 116 predicted proteins | sample 15_EM_MG_FD_202174 | JGI IMG/M metagenome (GOLD analysis project Ga0307513, IMG submission 202174) | Populus trichocarpa ectomycorrhiza microbial communities from riparian zone in the Pacific Northwest, United States - 15_EM | ecosystem: Host-associated > Plants > Roots > Unclassified...
CCTCGGCGATCTGCGGCAGGCGCTGGACCACGCGACCGACGCGAAGAAGGCGGCGGAGTAGCGCTCCGTTCTGTAAGAGGGCGCGCTGGATCTTCCGGCGCGCCCTTTGTCTTGCCTGCATCACGGCTGCAGTGGGGCCCCCCCCCCCCCCCCCCCCCCCCCGCCTTTCTGCCAAATCCCCGTGCGGAAAATGCTCATCAGGACCGGACGGACCTCCCCGTTACAAACTGTGAGTCGAACACCGTCAAGCGCCACCCTACGAGTGCGTTTCTGAGTAATAGCAGGGTGGTACTTTCACACAATATCCATGGCCCACGAGAACCAGTTCGGGGCACCGCGCCCGTCCTTCAAATCGGACGCCGGGAGCCTCGCTACCATACCACAGTGAGGGCAAATAGCAGAGATATAGCGGATGAGTGGAGGACCCCGGCAACCCCTTCACCATTCTGCACCAAAATTACCCCATTCCAAGAGCCCAATGAAACACGTCTTGTGGTGTAAACAAGGGGGGGTAATTCTTGTATGATATTATTATATCCCTTTTGTGCTCTTAAAAAAAGCAATCGCAGATGTGCCGCAGCCGAAGTTGTGAGTGCATCTTTTATGTTGGAGCTCTTGTACGAAATTGGAAGTTATCGCTTGCCCAATGATCAAACATCCCTTAATCATGATATCCTTGGCAACATATTTTTGGCGTGGAAAAATTGTCCGGGGATAACTTCCCAAGGCTTTCCTGCTCTGTATTTATTAGGTCGAAAAGCGCTCGATACCATATACTCGAGTGTAATACGCCCAAGAGCAAGATAATTTTGGTGCAATATTGGGGCGTGCCAAGATCTTCTGCCCACTAATTGTCCAGTGTTTTACAGCCCTGTGCGATGCAACAAGAGGGCTTCCCCGCTATCAGGCAACAGCAGAACTGCCAATCCCACTTTGAGGGGGTATAAAAAGGCCCCCTCTTGAGCTGGAGTGCTCTCAGAATCCCTTTCAACCGCCACCAGCTCTTCTTCGTCACAAGCCATCATCACGAATCACTACTTGCATGCTTAAGAACATTGCATCATCCTTCCGGCCTAAACCAAAAACGTCATAGCTGTGTCTGCCTATCTACCATCAGTTGCCCTCCACCCTTATCTAGACTAAACCCCACTATCTACCCCGCCACGACCCATTCACGGCAGCCTTAAAAAAAACATCAAACATCAAACAAATACCCTTACGAAACAAAACAAAAAACAAAAAGGAATCATCCCACAATGACCCACTACCTCCAACGGTCAACCAGAAAGTCCGATCTGCCAATCCCCCTAACCTACGATGCGATAGATGAGCTCCTAAACCTCTGCCGGAAGGGCGACATCACCGAGTTGCAGCAACTACTCTTCACGCTGGTGAACGAGGCACCGCCCTCGGTCATGCCCCTGGACATTCTGACCGCCTCCAAGGGCAAAGAATCATGGAACAACACCCTTCACATGGCCGCTGCGAACGGTCATTATGGTACTTCCATCCACTTATTTCATCCATCCGTTCCTCGCTAACTCCGCTCGCAGAAGTCGCCAGATACCTCCTAACCCTCCTCCCAAGGCCCACCCCACAAAACCCCAACCCACACAAGCCGCACGCCTTCGTGGCCCAACGCAACAGCAGCGGGAACACGCCGCTGCACTGGGCCGCCCTGAATGGACACCTGGATATCGTCAAGCTGTTGATCGAGCGCGGGGGTGCGGAGCCCACGGTTGCCAATAACGCTGGGAACAACGTCCTGTTCGAAGCCCAGTCGGCTGGTAAGGAGGATGTGGCCAAGTTCCTTTTGGAAATATGTCCTGAGTTGGCGGCCCCTGTCGGAGGCACTGAGGAGGGGGAAGGGGCAGGGGAGGGAGAGAAAGGAGAAGCCGCGGGGAAAGGGACGGGAAAGGAAGCTGAAACGGTCACTGGGGGGATGGAGGAGTTGAATATTTCCGCTAAAGATGCTAAAACTGGCAAGGCTGGGAATGCTTGAGCAACGGGAAGATGGCTAGTCAGTTAGTTAGTTTCTTCCACGCATTTCATGTATTCTACGATACCAATCTTTGCCGACCCCGCCCACTGCGGCGGGGCAAAAAAACAAATTTAGTCCATCACCGCAAGAACCACCCCAGTGTCTGTATGCCTGTCTGTCTGCCTGCCCCGTGCATCGTTGGCAACAGCCGTGGGAGCCCAGCGATTGAGCACCTCTCGGTGTTACAATGAAAAACTTATGATATCACCACCTGTACCTTATTATCTTGGAATTCTTACGATCTGCAGTCCGTCGTCTTGAGAATTAAAACCAAGGCTCCCAGAAGGCTACCATTGTGGCCCAAAACTGCTAGTAGAGGAAACCACAAGCCGTGGATATCCCCCGAACAGGAAAGTTTCCTGTTCAGCCCCAGGGTCGAAAAAACAGTTATGATAATGCAAGCTTTTCGAGTCGAAAGGCTGCTTTTGGTGTGTGCGCGTTTCGCCTTTTTGCACAAAAAACAAAAACTGACAGGTCAACTCGAAACTTGGCACTCGAAAAAAACCCTTTTTGAATCGTGGGGCTGAATGCCTCTGTTATATATATACAAGTATTGTGATAGAAATCAACCAATTAGCACCCGTCCGAGTGGCCTGTGGGCGTAACTTACGGCATGTAATGCGGCACGTAAGAAAAAAAAGATATGACTTATTCGCTATTTTCTGCTCGTCGAGTGACGGAACGTGAATGTGTTGTAAGTGTGAATCTGTTGTTTGGCAACATTTCGCTTTCATTAGGGATAGCCACCGGGCCTAACGCAGACAGATAACAAGGCCAAATGAAGGAACAACGCAAAGATCACAACCAGAAACACCCGGGCAGATAAGACTCCGTACTACCATCCTCCTCCTCCCTCTCCTCCCCAGTGAAGAACACCCTACTAGAAGGACGGAGAGGGGGGAAGAGGCAGGGCCAAGCTTGAAAATAATCATCGCTGACTGCGATCGACTAGCCCCGCGCCGTAGATTTATCCAAGATAAGCCAGCCAACAAAACGACATATCAGATCGGCGTGGGTATCCATAGCATAAAAAACTGAAAATTCTAACCCGCCTTCAGAAGCTAAGTTGGACGGAGGGGCGGGCAGGCGGACGAGCTCAGAGATTAGGCCTGGCTCAAACACCCTTCCAAGATCTCCGCACATGGTTTATAAGCCCACCACAACCATCCGGCCAAAGCTCACACCCGAAAAGATAGAGAAAAGGAAAACAAAAAGCGAGTAATAGAACACCAAAATGAAACACTCGTCCTATTCACCGAGTTCGTGAAAAGGGGAGGGGAGGGGAATGAAGCCAGATAGACCTAATTAATACCTAAGGCTTCATAACTCCACCTGCAGGCTTCCTCCAAAGCCCCACAGTCTGCTTCTCTATCTCCTTTTCTTTCTGGTTCTCGGGGCTAATGCTCAGCGCACCATCCATTGTCCCGCCCTCACGCAGTTTGCGGATAGCCCTAACAGTGTCGATGGCGGCGTGGAGAGTCCTCCTAGCGTTAAAATTTTTACGAACGACAGGGAGAAGGTCATTGCCCTTGTGGCCCTCCACCAGGAAGGGGTGTTCTAGGGCCTTGTGACAGGTCATGCGGGCACTTGGATCTACGGTTAAGCAACCATTGATGAAGTCCCGAGCTACAAGGGGTAAATTACTGTCAGCAGAGTAGGACAGAAGGAAGGGGGAGTGGGAAATGGTGGGCCGACCTGTCCCAGAGACGTCTTTCCAGTAGTCTTCTGGTTCGAATTTGTAGTCTGCTTGGGAGATTGCAGTTACCTCATCTACGTGGTTGTCCCTGTCGAAAGGTGTGTATCCACAAAGGAGGAAGTATGTAATAACACCAATAGCCCAAACATCACTAACCACAGTTAGTACGCAAAGGAGGCAGACCCAGCAAGAACACAGAGCTTACACCGGTTTTCCGTGACCAGTCTTGTTGAAAATTTCGGGCGCCATATATCCCGGGGTACCACATGTTGTGGTCAACACATGGAACTGCTCCTCATCCATAATTCGAGACAAACCGAAATCCGCAATCAATAGATCCGAGTTATCCTCAGCAGTCCTGAAAAGCAGATTCTCGGGCTTCAAATCTATATCCAAATAAATCAGTATCTCAACATTCTATCCTTCAAACTGTGGAGCTGACCTCTATGCACGATCCCGTGATCATGCAAGTAAGCAACTGCCGAGAGAGTAGCACGAATGAGGTCTGACGCATCGGACTCGTAGTAGGATCCCTTCCGACAAATCCGGTCAAACAATTCACCTCCGAGGGCAAGATCGGTGACAAGATAAACTTCAAATAGTTAGTCTATAAAGGGTTCCACGGGGTATATGAGGCTGCTTACGATTATTCATGGTCTCGAAATAGTCTACGAGCGTGAGAACATTTTGATGACCCATAGAAACCTTCTTCAACACAGCAATCTCATTTCGAACCTAGTGCAAACCAACAAGAGAAAATCAATTAGACGTAGTCCTGGGAGAGAGAAAACTGTTCGTGATGGATGGCCCTACCATGTGCTCTCTTCCAACCATGAGCCTCTTGTTAATAACCTTCGCAGCATAATACCTCCCTGTGTCGATGTGGACGCACTCTTTCACGACACTGTAGCTCCCCGAGCCGAGAGTTTTACCAGTCTTGTAACGACAAGGCTGGACCTGTGGTTTCGGGGGGGCCGATGAGTTTTCAGAAACTGCGCTCATTGTAGTTTGGTGACTCGGTTAGAAGATTGTAATAGCAGAAATGCGTAGGGCAGCGATGTGCACGTCAATAGCTTTGATGGCAAACGTAAGTTAGTTCTAGTCAGTAGAATGACAAAAGGGGCGGATGTATGGATAGATTTTTGGGTTGGATATCGAGCGATAGGAGTGCTTGCAGGATGAAGACGGTAAAACGAGGAAGTACCTAAAGGGGGGGGGGTAACAGTTAACTTATGGTATGGAGCCCCGAAGGCCAGAGAGAAACTGTCAGCTCGCAGGCAGTGCGGAGTAAGGTGCATGGCAGGGTGGAGATGCAAGAGGGTAAGTTTGACGGACTGAGGCTGAGTAACAAACACCTATGGTGTGGCACCGCACCACAGTGGTTGTGGTGATGATGGGGTTGGGGGGTTGTTGCCAGAGAAGGATGGAGGGGTAAGGTGTCGGTAGACTGGGGACAGTGGGGCTCCATCCCGGTCAAAATGGCATTTAGTCTAGTGCCTTCCAACGACAGCAGCATAAATTCTGCTAATTAGAGCATAACCAAAGGGTTCAAAATTCACTTTCCTGATACAATCCATTGCCTTACCATATTACAAGTACAAGTACTTTTGAAGCAAAACATACACCATACTTGTACTCGTGCAAGGCACAGGGGGGATGTTCTCTCACACACCAAAGTGGCTGACCAGCAAAAAAAAACTAGAAAATTGGTGAGGTCACAAAGTAGTGTGTGCGGAAACATCCCCCTGTGCCTTGTGCCCTTGAAGCTCTTAGTGTTGGTGCTTATCGTGCCATGTGAGATTATCGGTTCTGTCTGATTAGGCCTAATCCGTGTAAACGACAAGCACCCCACTACAGCCCCCACTAGCATAACGTAAAATCTCATGAAATCCACTATCTCTGCAGGCCCTGTACTAGTACGAGTACTCGAGTACAAGTACTTGTAATCCCCGGATCCATAGACAAAAGTGCCTGAGAAGGATTAGCGTTTTCCTGACACAATCTGACAGTGGATTTTTACCAGATTTCACGGCACGATCGCACAGTACGGTACTAGTACAGTCGTGTAACAAAAGTCTTGACACCCAGGGAAAATTTTATTAAACTTGCTTCACCTCGACCACTCCACATACCTCAGCGCTCAAAGCAGAAATGCGATCATGAGAAACAGGACCTTGTAATTTATATTCTTCATTAATTCAGGCTGAGGGAGGACATACAAAGTGGTGGGCTTAGAGGCATTCTTGTCCCATCACTCAGTCGCGGGTGCCAGGACTTTTGTTTCACGACTGTACAGTAGAGGCACAAGTTCCCCACTCGAGCGCAGCATCCCGAGAGATGATCATCTGCTCGTATTATGAGTACAAGTACAACATGCTCGATAGCCCAATCCTGTATGAGCACCCGTAAATTAGTTGGACATCAACCCAACTCAGGGAGTGTTGGCGCCATATAATAACTAGACAACAGCAACTCGCACAGCCAGCTCCACCACGCGATCTGTACTGTGGCGGCTCGAGTTGGGAATGCCTGAGATTGGACAAATTTCGTCCTGCGACTAGATCAGAATCCTGTCTAAGAGTACGGTTTTATGGCGCAGCACTGTGCGTACGCCGCGCCCGTTCGCGGTCTACAATGGAGTGCTATATTACAAGGCACACAAACCTGAGGGTACAACAAGTGCCACCCTCATAGTATACTCTTTACATCAGAACGTTCGCTTGTACACGCTCTCCTAGAAACCAGTGATTTTATCGCCAAAATTCGAAGATTCGCATGTTGTGTATTTCATATGCCGAATGCCTTCGAGCGCCGATACTAGCCCTATTTCAACTCTATAGAACATTGTACAGCCTAAGACTCAAAGACTCGTCTCATTACTAGGACGACAGTATTCTATAGCATCTAAACGGCCCCTTAGATTATCGGTCCCTTCTCCTGACCCACCACATCTAATTTATGTCACATCACACGTACAATCAGAGCGAAATACTGAAAGATGAAGGATGGTTTTATCAAGGTTTTCATTTTTATTTTAGGATCACAGGAAAAAGGCAAGATCGACACTTGAAAACTAAAAGATGCGCCCCAAACAGAATCCAAACAAACATGGAGAAATAGGAACGAAAATTGAAATCGCGATCAATGCTACCTGATGACACGGTCACCTAAACATACCACATGGCATGTTTGATAGTGTCATGGAGGGGCCTAATCTCAGCCACATCACTTGGATCCCTCCTCTCGCCCGAAGTAGAGGTCATGATGGTATTGCCTTCATCAGCAACCTCATGAGCACGAGCACGAGATGATGCTAGATGCGCATAGTAAACCGCAGGAACTAAGAGATCGTTAATAGGAGTCTCAAAAGGGAGTGGATTTAGCATACTTAAAGATACGGAATTACTGGCACGAATGTACGTGTAGCAAGAATTGTATACCAACGCCTGGAACATATCGACCGGCATTTTATTTTCATCATGGATAACATGATAATGAACCGGGCGCGCAGTCCCTTGGATGGCATTATGAGCCGCGAGATCTACTATACATTAGCAAAAATTCATCTTTTAAAGGCAACAATACGCAGAGGAACTCACAGAAATCGTATTCGGTTGGATGGGTAACGTCACGTTCAATGATTGTCCCCGGGAGGCAATTGCCGTTCCTATCTTGCGCGTTGCGGTCGACTGGGAAGAAGCGAGTATGATGGCGCTTAGAGCAAATGGTAATAGTGATCTTGGGGTTATAGTCGGCCTGCAAAACCTTACATGCCTCCCTCATATCGCGCAACTCGTCTTCGATGATCTGTGCGTATTGGCCCTCGCTAACACCATCACGGAAATAGAAGATGCGCATAGGGATCTTCGTAGTCTCTTGTCTGAAAGCGCGCAAAAGGGTACACATGAATTTAATCATATTGGGAGTGGTAATACACTCGGTGCGAGAGCCGTTGGTGTTGCAAATAGCCGCGAAACGACTACCCTGCACTAAATTTTAAAGAATGGTTAGATAAAGTGCGCCGAGATACTTGCTAAAAAACAGTGAGGGGCATACTATCAGTAGATCCGACCATGGAAGCAAAAGAAGCTTTGTTGATCCCCGGGGCTGGATGAGAAACATCAGCACCCACGATAATACTTGCCTCTTTCCCAAAGAGAGGATGATCGCCCTTGTCAAGGAAACAAGTCGCGCCACCAAGCTTAGCATTAACTTTCATGCAGACATTAGAGCAATATTGCGGCTTTGCCTGGGCCACATGCTTCGACTGGAGACCTATTTCCAAAGGCGTCAGTGGAGTTAAAGGGAGAAAGAAGGGAAGGGCAACTCACATTGGGAAACAACACCAATGTTGAGCTCACAGAATGCCTTGATCTCGTTGTATGGTTGGGGTGACTTGGCACTCAGGACGAAAAACAACATCTGGGGCTTGGCCTGGACCTGGTTTCCGGCCTTCTTGTAAAGCTCAAAAATATTTGTCCCGACAGACTTCTTCGGGTCCGCGTACATGATTATGGGTTCCTTATTTTGGACTTGCCCACCATGGCCGATGTATACCTGGACCAACTGCCGAATAAAGTTTTTGGCAGTAAGTTCATCGCACATCCTCTGAGGCGCGAAGATCATGAAACCCCAACCCTTTAGTTGGGCACCAATTTTGGCAAATTTCTTCCCGCGAAGGTCCCATTTGCCGTCACGCGGAGTGAACACACGATCGGTCGAACCGTCACCATAGCAAATCTTAGGAGCATTCAAAATACGACCTTTGGACTACGGCTAAGTTAGAATAACGATTGCGTGAAATGCGAGTGAAATGTGAACAAACCTTAATCATATTGGTATCAATTTCCATACCATAACGGGAGAGAAGAGGATCCTTCTTCCAATCCAATTGGGCCACATTTGACTTAATCTGTTCCATGCGGATAGTCGGGCGCTATAGCGGAATGTCAGCACGAAGTACATCGGAAATAGAGTGATCTCAGGACAAAGCACCTGAACGGTAAACTTGATCATTTCCGCCGTTTGACGGTCATCGAGTTTAAATGGATAACGTTGGCCCTAGAGGTGGTGTTAATTCGGTTAGCACGAGTTAATGCTCCATGGATAAGGGCAATACTACCTCCTGAATGTGGCACAGTTCCATCGGAAACACCTCACCCTTCTTCCGGGTCTTGACCAAGGGAAGTTGGGGATACTTCAGTCTCAAGTTGTACTGCCGCAAGAAGTAATCATAAGCAGTAATGGTTTCGGTGGTAACCCCCCCATCAGCATTATGACGCTTCATTTCAAAAGTGTAGTCAACTGCATTCTGATCGAATCCCTCGATCGTATAAACCTTTTTGCGAACCTCGGTATCGCGCTTACGGTGGGTGCAAAAAAACGAGACCCGCCTGAGACGACGCAGATCACGGGATATCGGACCCTTACCGTGCTCCTTGACAATCTTCGACTGAAGATCCTCGGGAGAACCTATTATAAGAGTATTAGTATCGATCAAAATAACACAAAATTAACGAGCGAAACGCTACCGTTCATAGTCATACGGCACGCAATGTCCATCACGGTGCCTTGACTCCAAAACACAGTCGTTGCAACATCGACATTGATGGTAAGACGGCCACCCTGCGTAGCGCGAACCGATTGGAAGATCCCCTTCCACGCCTCAACACCGCGTTCCATTGGAGTTTTCCCAGCCGATTGGAAGAAGGAACGCTTAATTGTAATAAAGTGCTTGCTGGGGGTCTCCCGCATGAGATGGTCAAGAAAATTAATGCCGACAAGAACATCATTGTCCATGCGATAGTCTCCCTTAACGAAGGCCTCAACGACCTGAAGTGGGACCCTGCCAGATTTTTGAATAACGACACGATGTTTGTTATCCCTAGCGGGTCTACCGCCTCGCCTCTGTTCACGACCATCACCTGAATAAACAATGGTTAATAGTTGATAATGAGGAGAAAAATGGAAATTCGGATAACTTTACCTTCATCAAGGTCGACAGTGGCTACATGACGATCTCCGAAAGGAAACAAGGTCACAGACCATGCCAACTTATTGCCTATATACGGGTTAGTAAATCACCTTACATATGAATCACCGTGAGGTTTCCTACCATCAAACAGTACAGTATTCCTTGCGGCTCCGAACTGCGATTGCAGTTGTTCCGAGTACCAAATTTTCTTGATCAATGCTCTTTTTTCACTACCAGAACCAATGGTGACCTACTCCAAATTTAACATCTCCGAAAGCTAATAAAAAGAGAGCAGACACAGAAACCAACTTACATCATACTGGTTGATGGCGAGAGTAGGAAACTTGGAGACAGCATATGAGTTCAAGGCGATGGTAGCTGCTCTCCCTTTAGTGCCGAATCCAGGGCGCTTCGGAAGGTCCTATTGGAGATAGTTAAGAGGGATAAAAAAATAAAGGGAAGTTCAAATGGATGAAAACTTACACCTTCCAAGTGAGTAGCCATTGGATCGTATTGATGAGTTGTTTCTTTAGCTGTTAGTTGAGGAACGGTCGATGAAATAATGCGGGAGAAGTGAATGTTTTAAAGCCAAGGCGGCAAACAACACAATGGAACAGCAATAATAGGTAAAAAGCAATGAGGGGGTAGCGGAAATAAAGGTGGAAACAGAGGATAATTAAGAATTAGATGAAGGGAGATCAACTTACTTGTATGAGTAAAGTTTGTGTGTGGGGCGGAGGTGTTAAGAAAGATGTGTGGGGAGAGAGGGAGCTGATGTAGAGAGGAGGGGAGCGAGGGAAGGAGGAGGGGAGGGGAGGGAGAGAGGAGGGGAAGGGAGAGGAAGGGAGGGGAGGGGAGGGGAGAGAGGGAGGAAAGGCTTGTGTGGGTGAAAGTGGATGTTAGGACGTTAGGTATAGGACTCCTTTGTGACGCGCATGCGGGCAAGCGTGATCAAACCTATGTTTTGTGGTAGCGATTGGAGAGAACAGGAGGGGAGGAGGGCAAGTGGGAGTGGGATGCAATTCGTGATGCCTCTCGATGGTGAACAAATGTAGGACCTCAAGTACAGAAAAGTGAAAGGACGGATACAGGCCCGAAAGCTTGGTTGCAGACAAGCCCCACATCTATCACTCCGGCACATTCGCTTCTTTTACCAACTGGAGTTACCGGACGCCCGCCTTTAAACAGCTAACGTTCTCAGCCATACCTAGCGAAAAAAAAGAAGTGCGTCGATCATAGAATCCGAATGGCACCGCGCGTGCTGTCTGATAAGCTACCGGCGATCCTCCATGGGGCTTACCGGTATCTTATGTATATAGCAAAAGTTCCCTATGGAACCCCACAGGCACAATGCCCTACTGTATGGTCACAAACGCCCTTGATTTCCAGAGCGGACTATTACTGCATGTAGTGTAGACCATTGCGCAGAACAACCTATTACCGGTAACTTATGTGCCATCCAAGCAGGCCAGTAGTATCGTTGCTTTCCCAGATGAGCGGAGACTAGAACAGTGCTTTTTCTAATAGGAAACACCTGCGATTTTCAGACACGGTGTGGACCACATCTGGGCGCAGGCACTTTCAGGATTTATCGACTTATAAATATGTTATGATTCCGGTACTTCAACGCTAGGAAATTATAGACATTCACATTGGCCGTCGATAATAAAGAGAGAAAAAATTAGAACCCTGCAGACACAGACACGACTCGTGACTCCCTGCTTAAGGCCTCTCCCCTCAGAATTTTACAACACGAGGAATCCGTATAACGCAGGAGGTAATAGATAAACAAACCAAGATCAGCATTCATTTACCCACACCATTGCAATTAGGCAAACCATCCAATTGACCCCAAGGAGCCGCACTGATGTGAGGCGGACGGAGAAGATGGGTGCTAGTGCATCTCATCAAACTAAACCTTAAGTGGCTCAACAGTCGAACAGTCCGGGTCCTATCCTGTATCACGCCGTAGTTTGGCGAGGGTATGCGAGTTTCCTGCCCAAACCATCAAGTATATTGTCTCCGCTTGTGAGTGGAAGAGGGTGCGTGGGGATCACTGTTTCCTTGAAAAACGGGATGGTCTGCAAGTTCTACATCAGCTATAACACATTTGTGTGCAACTCAGAGAGGCAAGCAATGGACTCTCGTTGGCTCAACCGGCCCATCCATAATAGGCTCTTTTCTTATTTTGCCGTGGCAGGGGTCTCTGGGGGGCCTAAACTTTCGTCACCCCTTTTCATTCACCGATGCAGAATTAAACCCTCAAACATGGTTGCCGAGTGATGCACGATGAACATACGGTTCAACTTTATGATAATTGGGCTCCGCATAGACTGGTAAGGACCTACTGGGTTACCGATACTAGCACTACGCAAATTGCTTGTAGGAAATTAACTCCTTATTTATCAAAAGGAGCATGATCATGCAAGACCCCCACAAGTTTCACCTTATTCTCCTCGTCACTCCGATCAATAGCGAGCCGCCAGACACCTTGATAACGAAACATGATATGTGGTAATCATAATGCGATGGGCTCGTGCATTGGCTTTTAGGCCGCCCACGATAGTTACACCCAGGAATTGCCACTGCCGGTGATGCGCAATGGAAGATTGAGCATGAATTGAGGGGATTTTCATTTGCTCATGTTTCCACAGGATCCTTGGGGCATATTCTCCTTTTCACGGCACGTCTTGTCATAGGGTTGTCCGTATTTTGCCTCCCGCGATTGGCAGAAGCCAAGGAGGAGTTAATGAAGTAAAGGCGCAAGGGTCGTGGGTTAAGAAGGTATGCGTTGTGCCTCGGGAGATCTTGACCATGGAACAAGATCGTCATGGCTCTAGCAAAAATTTTTTCATAGAATTCTTCGAAAAGTCAGGCCGACAGCCTTTCCCCGCCAGGAATGCATCGTTATTATGATCTATGCTGTTTGTCCAACGTGGGTTGGTGTGCGAGTTTTCCTGCGTTATGGATTTGGTGCCTGCAATAGCATAAAACCTAGTAGTGATGGAGTGATAGAACCCTTAAGAGAGGGAAGTTGTGGCCGTTGTCATATCAAGAGTTTGATATGGATATTGGGGGATATCTCTCTGCCTTCAAAAGGAGTGGAAGGTTGGGAGAGATGTGTGGTATGAGGACAGTGTAAATTCCCTGCAAGTGCAATAAAAGGGCACGATAATGATACTTATGATGTTTTCAATACTAAGTCACATTACGATCGAATTTGGAGGCCATGACTTTGACCACTGTTTGTGACCTGGTGTTTTCGTTGGAGATATAAACGTTGGTGCCTGTGCCGTAATTTTCGTAGGGTATGCTGTGTCATCACCCCCCCTCTCATTGCTTGACGGCGCCGGTACTTCGCCCAATGTTTTGGATTGTCGCGGCCGGACGCGTAAAGTGGATTGAGGGAGACGCGAACCGTTGCGCGACTCAGAATTACCCTGGCGGCATGGCGGCGTCGTACCGGCACCAGGCAGGATGGCATGGTCTTTGCCAACGATGCTAAGCCTTTCTTCCCCGCCCGGCGGCTATCTGCTCAGTTGCTTTGCTTTGCTTTGCACTGCGGTACCCATACCCCTCTCTTCTACATACATCCTTCGTTCCTGACCACAAACTTAAGGAAAACAAGAAACGAAAACGAAAACAAACAGGCTCTAAGTGGGGAGGGAACAAAAAGGCGGGGAAGATAAAAAAAGGAAACGCGGATAGCGGAAGGAGGAAGCAAGGGGAGCGCCAAGCAAAATTGTTCAATTAACTGACCGATCCCTTGGTTACTGGCTCACCGAAGCTTGTCTCTTCCCTCATCTGAGCTTCCCAACGCCAGACGCCATACCCTCCTATTTCTTATTGGCCATCAAAAGAACGGAAACACACCCGCTAAACATCAAAATACCAAGTGTTACAGATGGCAGACGAAAAACCCCCTCCTTATTCCCCACCTGCGAGCAGCAAGAGCAGCCTTACCTCCAGACCCAGCACTGGAAGTCTAAGAGCTGCTCACCCTCCATCTCCACGTTCATCGTCTCGACATCCGTCTGTGTCTTCACAACAGTCAATGGCTGATATCCTCTCTAGTCCTCCAAAGCAAGAAGGTGTGCCACTACGGGACTGGAGAACTGTCAAGGTGGGCGAACTACTCAGCAATAGGGAGCTCTTGTTCGTGGATCTTGATACCCCGGTCGAGTCAGCATGCCAGGTAAGCCCTCCCCATTTTCAACACCCCAGTTCCAGCATTGTGCGCCTGATATTATGACGTATTTACATATCTTCGTCTGATCTATGGGATACCTCTTGCTTACCCGTAGTACTTAGACCCTTATCGATAACGAGCTTTCGTCGCTTCCAATACGGTCGTCCCCTAACGCGGAGTCCGTATGTGGGACTTTTGATTATAGCGACTTGACGGCATTTCTTCTCTTAATAATGGGGTTGTACCAACCCGATGAAGATGAGGACATGTCGTCTTTTGAAGAGTTGGCGAGGAAAGCTCGAGCAGGGTCCACTATTCCCGTAAAACTTGTTAAGGATCTTGGGAAAAAGGATCCGTTCATTACTGTTCCAGAGACGGAGGGCCTTGCCAAAGTTGTCGAGGTGTTTGGGAGTGGAGTTCATCGAATCGCGGTTGTCCGTGAAGGAACAAATCAGGTTATAGGGATGATTAGCCAACTGCGTCTAATATCCTTCTTCTGGGAACATGGCAGGAGTTTCCCTACCATAGATCAGCTTTACCCTCGCTCCCTGCGTGATTTGAATATCGGTTCTGGGGAAGTCATCTCAATCAAGTATGTATTCGGCAAAAGGAATCGTCTCCGAAATTTATTTCGTATGATAGGTTAGAATACAATGAGGCTAACGTAATTGTAGCGGGGACAAAAAAGTTCTCGATGCACTTGAATTAATGAATTCCGAGGGTGTATCTTCCTTGGCCGTTGTAGACAATCAGCACAATGTGGTCGGAAATATTTCGACTTGGGATGTTAAAGTAAGCTTATTCCTTCATTTGTATCATTGGCTTTCGGCTCCCACTACAATCCTGAAGCTGAATCTCTGCCTATAGTATCTCACAAGATCGAGCTCAATGCCTCTATTGAAATCCTCTTGCTTGCACTTTTTGTCCGTTATCTTGACAGACAGAGGGTTAAGTGATGGCAAAGACTCATACCCAGTATTCCATGTGAATGCTCAGTCAACCCTCGCACACACAGTAGCCAAGATTGTAGCAACGCAGGCACACAGGTGAGTAGGCCCTTTTAGGAATCCACTTACTCTATGTTCTGACATAAATTTGTTTGCAGAATGTGGATTGTTGAAACCCCTAGCCCAGCATCCACTGCTCCGCCAACCCCCACCATACCGCCGGCAGTTGCAGTACCACCACTATCTGTGCTTTCCCCGCTCCCGCCTCCCCCTTCTTTCCCGATCACAGCACCACCAACCCTTACTGCCGGGGCTCTTCCGGGGGCACATCTTAGTGGCAGGCTGATGGGAGTAGTATCTTTGACAGATATTCTTAATATATTTGCCAGGAGTGCTGGTTTGACCCCAGTGGATCCTAACGAAGCCAGGAGGCAGAGACGTAGGAGCTCTTCTAGCTCTATGAGAACTAGCTTTGACCAGGGTAGCCGAAGCTCGCTTGATTTGCGTGAGCTTCGCGAATCGTCGAGGTCTTCGTTTGAAATTCGCAGATGAACCTTGGATTTTACCCGCTCCGTGTGATTGATGAGGAGGTATGTCGATCGCTAATGGGGTTTGCATGTTTTCTTCCTTACGCCTTATTTTCCATTGGAAGTAGTTCATTTGTATTATACACTTGACGCGAGTTTCTATTTGTTCTCCACGCGTACCGTATCAATTTTCAATTTTCAGTCTTCACTTTCCTCCATTCATTAGCACTCAGTTATCCTTGGATGGGTACCGGGTGCAGGTTACCAGCAAGGCAAGAGAGTAATGCGAGTGGGGTTTTCCAGCCAATTTCGTGTGAAGTAGGGTGTTTCTTTTTATGTCTTACTCTGGGGCAGATCAAATTCTGTTTAAGCCCGCTGTCGAGAAATTCCCTCAACTTGTCACGTATTTCCTCAGAAAACTTTGAGATAAATAGAAACACATGGTCGCCTAGGCAAAAAAAAAGAGCCATACAAATCACTTTTTCGCACCAGCGTGGGGGGAACCAGGGTGGTGCCAAGATACTTTGGATGCCCTCTCACGCGTGAACAACCAACCTCACACCATCAAACCACGCAATGGTCCTCAGGGAATTAATCTTACGGCAGAGTATGTCGCCCAACCAGCATGAAATTGTTTTACTAAATCACCGAAGTGCGGGGGAGCTTACTGATGCTATCTTCGAATTGCAGGCCGATTGATCTCAATTTCCGGGGCAACAAGAAATTTCGCCAGAACAATCACATCCGAGCAGAATGGCAGCACCAACACAGGGCCAGAAGGGACAGGAGGAGGAGGAGGAGGAGGAGGAGGAGGAGTCAACGGCCTCCAATCCCAAAACATAAGCCAATCCAGTACGACCGACTCACCCAATAACCAATTAGAGGGTCAAAGGCAAGCCTTCACCAGATCTCAAGAATACGAAAACTTTAAGCAATTCCGTACGTTCCCCCCACCTCCCACCGGCCCACCTCTCCCCCACCATTCAACCCCACCACAGACTAACACCCAGCTACCAGAAAACACTACGGGAAAACTCGGTTCTATCCCCGGCCGCGTCTATAGGCCGCACATCGCCGCCAACCACCCCCCGGGACCGCGGGACATAACCCTGGAGCTCCTCATGGCCTCGGGCGCGCACCTGGGCCACCTAACTTCACTCTGGAACCCGGGGAACGCGCGCTACATCCACGGCATCCGCGACAATATCCACATAATATCCCTGGAAACGATAGCAGCGCACCTCCGACGGGCGGCCAGGGTCGTCGAGGGGGTCGCGCGCGCCGGCGGGTCCATAGTCTTCGTGGGGACCCGCAGAGGACAGGAGCGCTGCGTCATAAAAGCTGCGAAGATGTGCGGCGGGGCGCACGTGTTCGATTGGTGGATCGCGGGGACTATAACCAATGCTCATAACCTGCTGCGGGGGAAGAAGGTCGTCGAGCGGGATATGGCGGATCGCATCATCTCCCTCAAGCCCATTAGTGATGGCAGGGTCGTCGTGCCGGACCTTGTGGTCGTGCTGAATCCAATGGAGAATTCGGTTGCCTTGCATGAGTGTGCGCTTGCTGGGGTGCCGACTGTTGGGATTGTGGATACGGATATGGATCCACTTAGGGTTACGTATCCGGTTCCATGCAATGATGATAGTTTGAGGGCTGTTCAGCTTGTCGCCGGCATACTTGGGCGGGCTGGCGAGGCGGGAAGGCTGGCGAGGATTAGGGAGGCAGAGTTGGAGTCCGTGCGGGCTAGGCCTGAGGATGAGCAGCGGCCAGCAGAATATGAATATGACAATTAAATGATGGGTGGAGGGGCAGATGTATTTGCAGGCCATTGGGTAATACGGGACCCTCTCTATTTGTATATACAATTTTACCCCGTACTGTATTCTAATGTTGAGACAAAAACAAGGTTGCTATAGACAGTGTCTCCGGGGAAATTGGTGAAGGCCAGGAGGAAAGAAAGTGCTAGATACCGCATCGCGAGGGGCAAGGAATAAGAGGAAGGAGAGAGCCCCAAGCGAAAGACAAGGGTGTATCACATGGTATCAATCGTATGTTTTCTACAGGACAAACTGCCAAAACAAGCTGTCTACCTACCCACAAGCGAAGCAAACATGAGACACACCATAGGAAAGAAATGGGAAGCTACCCTAGTGAATTGCTCTCATGACAGTTTCGACCCTAGTGAATCCTCCATTAGCACCACTCACCCCAAAACCGATCATGAAAAACCAGTGTAGTAGGACGGAGAGAGCGTACACAAAGAACGTCCCCGCTGACACCGGCATGGCCCTCAACAACGTCGGCCCCAGACCCCCCCAGAACCCCACGAACCCCTCCTTAGCATAGGTCTTCGCAAAGCAGTCCCTCATGTTCTTATAGGCGCGATTGCCCCCGATTCTGTCCGTCTGCATCCTACTCTTGACGACGTCGAGAGGGTAAGAGGCGAGCCAGAGCGCCTCCCCCGCAAGGCCTCCGAAGAGTGCGATTTTCCACGACGGGATGTCGGAACGGGGCTTGTTGCGGGATTCCATCTTCATGAGGTATTCGAATGTCAAGAACCAGAACCCATAGGCCTGAGCCTCTCGAAGGATGGTGACTGCTTCGCCGCGGTAGAGGCCATTCGCTACGCCGCCAGTCTTGAGAAGCTTGCGGACACAGTCTGCCGGGCCATCGTAGAGGCGGGCGGCACCGTGGGGTTGGGTTTGGAGGCGGATACGGACGTGTTCTATTGGGCCGGAGATTACACCTAGAGGGGAAAGGAGGTGTTATTATACTCTCAGAGAGGAAGCAGAGCGAGGGGTACTGTTTGCGACCCCAGCAGTGGCACCAGCAAGGTAGTATTGCCCATACGTGAGGTCACTCCTTTCGGGGTGTTTCTGAGAATTGTACGCCGCGATCCTACGGCGCGCATCGTGGAATGCGCCGAATTGAATGCTAACACAGGCTCCTATCCCGATTAGTGGAGTCAAGGTTCCCTACCGTAGCATAGTCATTAGTGTATGTCACAAGGATGTAGGAAGGTGGTAGGAACCTTATAGAACGCCAAAGGCCCTTCATTCTTATAAATCTTTGCCGCTGCATCCAGCGCACCAGCATACTGTGAAGAAGTCTGCAACCTAACCTTAACGATATCTGAGCATAAGAGTCAGCGGCCCCCTACCCACTAGCACAGCACTCTGCGTCGAGGTAACAAAAATCTTACCAAAAGGTTGTCCTACAAATAGATCAAGTCATTAGCTCCCGCTCAACCCAATCCAACCCATCCAATCCGCTCTTCGTAAAGCAACCAAACAAACCTAGAAGAACCTGCGCAATCCCTCCGACAGCCCCGGCGAAAAGGTCTTTAAGAGTCCTAGTCAAACTTCCCTGGTCACTTCCAGTCATTTCGAAGGTTTCTCGTTACTACCGCACGAGCCTAACTACCGTAATTGTTATTTGGAGGAAGTAGGGAGAGTAAGGAAACCAATAAATTGGGGTCCTACTAAACGGGCCCGGAAGACGTAGAGGACGAAGGATGGAAGGGAGAGAGGTTTGGTACGTTTAACTCGTGTTGGGAATCCGAGATTGTTTGCGGCTCTCTCACACACTCTTTGATATCATAGACCAAGATGCGCGGTTTGTATATGGAAACTTCCCCGGGATGCCCCACCATAATGTGATGCTGCACAATTACCGGGAGAGGGGTATCCGGAACCCTAACCCTGTGTGTGTGGGAGCGATACTGCGGAAGATGAGGGTTTCGGGAGAGGGTCTTAGGCGTCTTTCGCCAGGTCGTTAACCAATACTATCGTGTCATATCCTTCTTTGTGTCAGCCCCGGCTCCTCGACCTGAGGGTTTGGATTTAAAATTGGGTTCCCACGGGGGTTCTAGTAATATCGGTGCAGTACTATAGCCTACTGCCTTGTCCTGTACTCGGGGGGCGTTCGTGATGGGATGGGCAGGGGTTTGAAGAGCCCCCGCGCTCATTACTCGAGTACTGTCAGAGGTAAGAAATGATTCAATTTGGTAGGAATGGTATAATTCTAGGAGGGGTAGAAAAACTTTGACACCTCGAACCCCTGTCTATCCCATCACTAACCTCCACCCGCGAGCACACAACTAGTGCCATACCATAAATTACAACTAGAAGGTATATAGTAGAACAACGCTACTGTAGCAACCGGCGTTTTGCACCAAAGTTTTTGATGTCGGGTAACTATGCGCTCCCCCCGAGATCCGGGGCTGGCCCCGCTGTGTAATCCGTGAGTAGGCCGTCTTTGATCCCGATGCCTTTCCTAACCTCCCCTTTGCTGATCCCCCCAGTCGCCTTACCTTTCCCCTCTGGTAGTTTTACCGTAAGTTACTGTACGGAATCGTATCTTACACTATGCAGACATAACCTGTCGAACCCTCCTTCCTACGAGTGATAGCCTATGAGTGAACTCTAAATCATGTTGCAAATTTGAAGGTGTTTTTGCTTGCGAGAATGGCATTTGGGCACAAAGCCTACCGTACGGCCGCATACACAAGGTCACCTGTGCTAGTGCGCCGAGCGTACTCGACATTTTTCAACATCCCCGGGATGCGAGCTGTGTCCGTGGACGCAGGGTGCGTTGAAGCCATGAATTATGAGTGAACCACTTATTTATTTTTCTTTCTTTTCATATATTGGAGACTTTAAAACCCCCCAGGTACACTATCACGTTCCAAGCTTCATCCGAGCTCGTGCAGCTAAGGCACTAAGACTACGTGGAGGGTTTGAGTTGGTGCTGGAAAGAGCCTTCTCTATCAAACGGATGTCTAAGATTATTCTACAGAAGATGATAAAAGCCCAATTCAAACCACCAGCACCCCGCTCAGCTCGTAAGTCATGTAAAATAGGAGGAAGAAAAAAAAACAATCTCCAAAAGAGTTGAATGAGCATGCACTTCACATGTACGTCTAGTGAAATAGAAGTCTCGTGATCGCGAAGGAAGTGTAAAAAAAAAGAGGCCTAATACTACTAACAATGTCGAGGGGGGTAACTGAAATAGCGTTCTGCTGCAGCTAAAAGCTCGCGCCTGTCAACCCCACCGCCCCCAGCCCGGCGGCCGCCTTTGCCTCCATTAGAGCCTCAGCAGCTGCGCAGTCTTCTTAACTATGAGGTCCTCGTCGGGGAAAGACAAGTGCTCTATGGTATGTTAGTAGGAACTCCCAAAACAATCGAATATGGGAAACTAACCAAGACCAATTGCGTAGGGTGTTGGGACCTCTGCGCCGGTGATTCTTTGGGCCGGGGAGTCCAAGAAATCAAACATGTATTCCATGCTCAGAGCAAGAATCTCACTAGTAACCCCAAAACTGGGGAAGCCGCTCTCGATGGCGATCAGATGATTGGTTTTCTTGACTGATTTCGTGATGGTTTCGATATCAAGAGGCTTGACAGAACGGAGGTTAATGACTTCCGCCTCAACTCCATATTTCTTCTTCAGAGTCTCTGCCGCGGTGAGAGCTTGTCCAACACAGCGAGAGAGCGCTACAAGAGTAACATCTTTTCCGACTCGCTCGATCTTAGCTTTTCCGATCTATAAACGAAGGAGGGTTAGCGCCAGAGTCTCTTAGCTAAGGAGGTTTGCTCCGAACTGACAGGTAGGACAAAGTCAGACCCCTGAGCCTCCTCTGACATAGGGAAAGCCTGTCCATAGAGCAACCTAGAAGCAAATTAGTATTTTTCTCTAAAGATAAAATCTTCAGGGGGACCTACTCGTTCTCAAGAACCTGCAATACCGCCCGATCAGCATATTACCCGTCAAAGGTAAGGGTAGGACTATACCACTACTGGGTTGGGGTCTCTGATAGCAGCCTTCAACAGACCCTTAGCATCTTCCGCACTCCAGGGTGTAACAACTTTCAATCCCGGGATGCTGCCGTACCAGGCAGAGTAATCCTACGACTGGGTTAACTCTCCACCCGCGTCCGGAAGTAGGGGCGGGAATTGTTGAACCACTTGCCTGAGAGTGCTGAGCCGCCACACCAGCAGCAAATCCATTGGGCCCACGGAAAGTAATGCTGCAAGGCTGGATGCCTCCGCTCATGTAGTGTGTCTTAGCTCCCGAGTTAATAATCTGGTCAATTGCTTGCATCTGGTCTTGATCAGTTTCGGAGTATCGTCGAAATTGGACGGTAGGCATACGGCAAAATTCCAAGTCATGAATTCAACCACAGGGTTGAGGCCAGCGAGGGCGGCACCAACACCGAGACCAGCGAAACCGTGCTCCGTAATTCTTTAGGCAAGGTTAGCATAACCCTTCACCTACTCACGCCAGAAAACTTACGGAGAATCAATAACTCTCTTCTCACCAAAACGATCCAACAGCCCCTTGGTGACTTTATAGGCCCCATTATACTGGGCTACTTCTTCACCCATAATAAAGACTTTCTCGTCCCTCTCCAATTCCTCAGCTGGTAGAAGTCGTTAGTGGAGTCGACCCCAGCAAAACCCAGCAATTCTGAGGAACAATATACCGAGCGCCTCATTCAAAGCCTCTCTCACCGTGTAATCTTTCGTTCCGCTGCTGGAATAATTTTTTTGCTGTATCTTCAAAGATTGAAAGGCCATTACTCGGGGTACATTGACGACGGGCTTTCTGAGAGTATTTGCGGTAGCGCGGGAGAGGAAATTCCTAGCTGCAAACATGTTAACGGTGGTGTTGGGGGTAACGGTGAAAATATTCCGGGTGCAGGCTTAGAGGAGGGAGACAGCGGAAGTTGAGGAGGAAGGAGAGGTTGTTGAGAGAGCAAATTGTTGGTGTTGATCCGGCGCCCAACCCAAAAAAATCGGGACCGGGTTCCCAAGAGCTGAATCAGCACGTCACGTGATGCTTGATTGAAGCCCCAACATATCGCCGGGACTCGGTAAACCCAAGGGCAGGGTGAATATTTAATGTATGATATCATACCAGTATTCTGGTGACAAAAGGAGTAAGGGTGTTTTGTAGGTCAGGCTCAGGGCAATGGGTCGGTATTCCTCGCTTATGTGGGATTATACTGTGGCCCTCTGTGGAGCGCAACCTTTAACAGGCATCAATGCAAATTGGGTACTGCATCGTACAGATATGACAGAGTTGGGAAAGCTGAAGACATGGTGAGCGACGGTGTGGTATTCACCCCTTGAGTATACTCTATGGAAGAATAGTAAGGAAGGTTTGGAAAAGAGAACGCTGAGCCCTACACATTGAGCAATGAGCTGCGCGCTCATGCTGTCACTTACCGTGTTACTGGGTTAAGGTATTGGCTGTGCCTTTTTGGTGGGTGCCAAGAGCCTACCCTGACCAATATTGGTTGTTGCCTGTGTCAACCCCACTATGCCCCCTCTTGCTGCGACCTTCCTTCGTCCATCCCCCTTATTCACACCCTTTTTTTCTCCATCCACCATCCTACGCATAACAATCCCCTTTCCCCTTCTACAAGAAAATACACAAAAAGCCTATTCTCTAGTTTTGCTCAACAGAATATCATGACACCTTCCGATACCAACCCTGCCGCTCAGGAGGAAACACCTATTGAAACCCCCCCGGCTGCCACCGAGCCCACAAAAACTGAGGAAAAGGAAGCTGAGGCCAAGAAGGAAGGCGACAAGCAATCCGTTTTCGGCTCTGGTTCTCAAATCTCTGAAAGTGTTTTTTCCATGTTCGGCGGAGGGTCTAAGCTAAAGAGAGAGGAGAAGAACGATGAAGAGGCCGAGCCTAAGGAAAAGAAAGATGGCGATGTTTGTTCCCTGAGAGTCTACAGTTTGGCCCTTATGCAGTTTTACTAACATATTACAATACATTAAGGAGGAGGCACCTGAGTCCCCCGACGTCCACTTCGCTCCTGTTGTTTCTCTTGAAAAGGTGGAAGTTAAAAGCAACGAGGAGTCTGAGGAGGAAGCCTTCAAGATGTATGGGCTCCTGTATAATTCTCCCTTTTAAAAATGGTTCTTGCTAATTGGTGTTTGCGCAAGGCGTGCCAAACTCTTCAAGTTTGATAAAGATTCCCGCGAGTGGAAAGAGCGTGGGACTGGCGATGTCAAACTTCTCAAGCACCAAGAAAATGGCAAGACCAGGCTTGTTATGCGAAGAGACAAGACTCACAAAGTTTGCGCTAATCACTACGGTAAGGCCCTGCATGTAGTGAATCACGTTCGATATGCTCATCCACTTCTCACTAGTTGTCCCTGATATGAAGCTCTCCCCCAATGTTGGAAGTGACAGGAGTTGGGTATGGAACACATCTGCCGATGTTAGCGAGGGCGAACCTGAGGCCCAAACTCTTGCTATTCGCTTTGCCAACCCCGAAAGTAAGACGAACAAGCCCTTAGCTTCTAAGACAAAACTAACCATTTATACCCCACCTAGACGCCAACCTATTTAAGAAGGCCTTTATGACTGCTCAGCAGGAGAACGAGGCTCTCATTGGTAAGGAATAAAGGGCCTGCACTTAGTGAAATACGATTACTTTCTGGTGTTCCAGGGAGGGGGCGAAGTTCAATGTTTCATGTGTTGTACCTAAGCTCTAAACTCCCGTCTTTTTTGTTTTCGGAACGAAGCTTAAATGTTGCATTTCTCATCTTTCTCTTTTCCATAAGCTTGACCTGTTTCTGGTCATATTTTTTAGTTACACCCTATCCCTTAATCCTTTTGGGGGGGTGGGTTTCCTTCTCATGATGTGGGACGTGAAGATGAAAAGTGGGCCCACGCTTGTGGGTAGAGACAAACTTTGTTTTGTTTTGTAGCGACTTTTGAATGCCTTATGATAAAGTGAGCACGTGGGTAATTGGAAATGATATTTCATTCGCGTTTATATTTGATTTTGGGCATTTTAGCTCCCCCTTCCGACCCCATTATGAAGTTAGGATCCCTATAATGGCCGATCCCAGAAGCACGACTAGTCACTCGCCATGAATATTTCCAAATAAACAAACTGCCTCTCCTACGCACAACCTTAAACACTAATTTGCTAGAGGACTAAGGGAATCTACTAGTAGGTAAACGCCCATCCACTCGCGAGAAAAATAAACTTTCACACAATATCGCAGCCATCAATCAATCAGTCAATCTTATATTACACGGTACAGCACAAAACAACAACGCCGAAGCCATGCCGGTATGATATATACAGAGACAGGGAAAGAGACAGGTAGAGAACAGATGTAATACTGGCGATGGCGAGGGCAGTCTGAAGGGAGGTGAGGATCTAAGCATAGTAAATATGTGCGCCAAAAGGAGAGCAAAAAAAGGAAAAAAAAAGAACCCTAGCTGCAAAAAAACAAGGAGGAAATATATATATCTATGATAATGATACAACTCCTGATGTCTGATGCCCTGTTCCCACTTTAATTTTTGTATGATATTCGCGAATCACCGTCGGCCGACTGACCGACTAAATGAGTAGCCTTACCCCCCACTGCTCCAATCTGGCATTGTTTCCTTTCTTAAGCTTCCTGCGTGTTTGTGTTTGTGTGGAAAACTCCGCTAGTTATTTTTGAAATGGATAGAAGAAAGGAAAGAAGAAGTATATGGCAAACTCCTGGAAGGTATAAAGGGAAGGAAAAGAGGAAGGGGAAGTATTGAAGAGAATAGAAGGATGCTAGATAGTCCTCGCCTCCTCAATCATCTCATACGTCTGAATCATATCCCCGGCCTGGAAACTTCCCCACCCCTTAAATCCAAGGCCGCACTCACTCCCCTTCTTTACCTCGGTAGCCTCCTTGGTGAAAATCTTCATGGATTCAAACTCCCCATCGTAAATGATTTCCCCGTCCCTCAGCACCCGGACCTTATCATGCTTGTAGAGATTCCCGTTCTTCACCTGGGATCCCGCGACTGGCATGGTCTTTCGTTGCCTCACGTTGATGGAGAAGATTTGGAGGATCTCTGCTTCAGCCTTGACGGAGTACTTTATCAGCGGGGGGAGTCTTTCAGAGAGCTTCGCGGAGACTTCGTCCACCAGGCGATAGATGACATTGTGGGTCATTATAGTCACGCCTTTGTTTCGGGCGTATTGGATGATTTCGGGTTCAACCGAGAGGTTGAAGCAGAGGACGTAGCCTGTTCATTTTATCAAATTTTGTGCGAGAGGCGGGGGATGGGTGGGAGAGAGAAATTCACCTTCGGCCGCAGCGGCATGATCTATGTCGAATTCAGTCACAGCTCCAAAAGAGGACCTGATGACTTTTGCCCCGACTTCTTCGTTGCCGAGTGGTGAGACGGCTTCTACCACTGCCTCTACGGACCCGGCGACATCGCCCTTCACAATGAAGTTGACAACTTCGTACTTCTTCCGGCTCTCCGCTGCGAGCTTTTCACTAGCGGCGACAGCGGCGTCGGGGTCTTTATTTTCAGCTAAGGCTCGTTCCCGGATCTCTTTCTCGGCTGCTTCTTTCTCGCGTTGTGCGCGGCGTTGGTTGTTGACAGCTTCCATGTCTGCGGCTTGCCGGAGACGTTCTGCCTTTTCCATGCGGAAATTGATAGCTATCTTTGCTTTGCCCTGTGGGGAGTATAAGTAGTTGGAATTTTGCGGGAGATAAGGAAGACATACCTCGGAAGCCGCCTGTATTACAGAGTCGCCAGCCAATGGCTGGTCCCTCCATCCATCAACTGTGACAGGAGTCCCTGGAGCAGCAAATTCAACTCCAAAGCCGTGTTCGTTAATCAAACTCCGTACTTTGGCCCAGGTCTGCCCAGCAACAATAATATCACCCGGCCTTAATGTCCCCCGATTTACTAAAACTGTGGCGACTCTTCCTCTCTTCTCTGTTCCTGCCTCTAATACCCATCCTTCACATGGCCCGTCTGTCTCTGCCCTCATATCCAAAACTTCGCTCAATGTGGCGGTGGCCTCCTCGAGCCCCTCCATTCCTTGCCCTGTCTTACCAGAGACAAGCACAACCTGAGTGTCGCCACCAAAGTCTTCAATATCCACTCCGTTCTTTGCGAGATCTTGTTTGACACCACCGATATCCGAGCCCTCTTTATCAATCTTGTTGATAGCTACAATTATGGGCACGTTTGCAGCCTTTGCGTGCTTGATTGCCTCTATAGTTTGAGGCTTGACTGAGTCGTCGGCCGCGACGACGAGAATCACAATGTCGGTAACGTTGGCACCTCGTTCCCTCATGGACAGGAACGCAGAGTGACCAGGAGTGTCTAGGAAGGTAATGATCTTTCCTGAAGGCATTGTGACAGAAAAGGCACCGATGTGTTGGGTGATGCCGCCATGCTCGGTAGCAACGATCGATGATTTCCGCAGCCAGTCAAGGAGGGTTGTTTTCCCATGATCGACATGTCCCATAATTGTGACGATCGGAGGACGGGGTTGGAGAGCAGACTTGTCCTCAGGCGGAAGGCTATGAAGTGTTAGATCCGTCCGGAAAAATGGAATATCAAAACATACCGTGGAAAAAGATCCTCTTCCTTGCTGGTGTCTGCTATTGGCTCATAACCATACTCCATGGCTATAAGCCCTGCAACCTCAGCGTTCATTACATGATCATAACTGACATCTTCAAAGCCCATATTTTGCATTTGAACTATGAAGTCATCCAACCTCATCTTTACCGCTCTGGCCAAGTTCGCGACACTAATGTATTCAGGAAGATAAAGGGGGATCATAGCCGGCACCGCCTCGACCCGCTTTTCCCTCTTCTTTGCTTTCTTTGCTTTCTTTGCAGCTTTTCCAGTCAATGGCCCTTCGCCCTCTTCTAAGATAGCAGATTCCCCAGTACCAAACCCACGCCTACGAGACTTCTCACGAACTTTGGCTGACTGTCGCCTTTCGTATTCTAGCTCAGCAGGAGTGAGTGGCCGGGTTCGGAGTCCCTTCGTCGCACGGTCAGGTGCAATAAACTCCGTTATTTTCGCTTCTTCCCCTTGAGCATTCCTTTGTTCAGCATTGCTTTCTTCAGTATTCCTTTCCTCAGCGCTCCCTTCTCCAGTCTTGGCTAAGCTAGGCAGCTTAGCTCCGGTTGGTACATAGGTAGCTGATATCTCCTCTATCATGCTACTCTTTTTTCCAGTGGGTGGGGAATACTCCGTACCCACTAATGTTTGTCGTGAGTGGTATTCGAATGTCCTAATGATATTGGGCGTTTTAGGGGTATCAGTGCTATAAACTGGCGATTCCCGATCAGCTGCGATGGATTGCCCAAGTCCACTATGGGTGGCTTTAACTGATGGCGATTCGGACTGGCCGCCCCCCCCGACTACACTTGATTCAGTACCGACCCGGTCGAGCTCGCGCGTGTAATTGATTGACCCTTGTTTCCTCAATCCCGGGCTAATAGATTGTGCCTCACCGGACGGAAATAAATTTGATACTTCAGGCCTCCTATCGTCCGTGGGCCTGGCACCCCAGCGTGGGCGAATAGGCGGGGTGTCTCTAGCTTGCTCCGTCCGCTGGTATTCTTCCTCTGCTCTAAAAGACAACTGTGGTGGGGTATCATTCCGCCGTGGTCTCGGAGCGAGCGGACCAGATGATATATTTGGATCCCTATGTCCGGGGACGCCGGGTCCTGTCCCAGAGTTACCCGACGATCGAGTAGGGCCCGAAGGTGGGGGTTGTGTATCGCGAGCACCTTCCGCCGCCGCAGGTTTGGGGACAGGACGAGCCCCCCATGAAGACCTTGAGCCAAATTTACTATCCAGATCACCCTTGGCTGTTGCTCGTCCGGTATTACCCCACCGAGGAGGCGAACCATAAGAGTTCTGCTGGTTCCTCCCAGGTCGAGTGATCGGGGCTGAGCCTGGAGTAGGCCCTCCGCTATCTGGGGCTCCTCCACTCGGCCATCTTGAGGGTGGCTCATTTCTCATGCCGTTGTCTGTTGAGCTATACGCATTCGAGGGCGGTACGGACCATTTTGTCTCAGTTCTCCGAGTTGAATGAGCACCTGATTTCCGGAACGTCTTGAAACTATCACTGGGGGCATCAGAGGGCTCCTCATTATCCTCGGCTACAGCAGCGGAACCCAGCGCGTCGCTCTCTGATGTTTTCCGGGAAGAATGAAGGAGTCTCGGATATAATCGACAGGAATTTCTAGTTGCATATAACAAAGGCAACCGTAGACCAGAAGACTCTTTCTATATTTTTAAAATTTCGTCTCATAATTAGCCTCGCTTTTTAGAGAGAATAAGATACAAGTAAGGCATAAAAAGACAAATGGATAGAAGGAATTATACCACTGAGCATCGCGACGTTCTCAGCATATTTGCGGGGGAAGACTTATCGTCGACAACGAAAGCGAAGAGCTGTCATGCGGTGAAGATCCCAATTGGTATTTTCCCGGATCAACTAAGCTTAAAGAATTTTTGGGTGCTTGGTTCTTATCGGTTCGCCACACCTTTATTGGCCCAAAATCTAGTTCATGAAGTGGCTGACAATTGGATTATTGTAAAGGCCTCAGCCCCTCAGCCCCTGAAGTCTCCTTATCAGATCTTCCCCTCATTCGATCCTAATCACATCTAATCTAATCAGTATCAGCACCAATCATAATAATAATATTCTAACTAAGTAATACTATGATAATAAAAAACAAAGACAAAGACATTGTTGGGGCAACCCATCACGGACCGCTGCCGCTTCCAGCTGGCATTTTCCCCGCCTGTCAAGTATCAGGCTACGGTATACCGTGTGATACGAGGCTCCAATAAAAATTGGCTGCCGAGACAAGTGTCGCAGACCAGAGCTCTCCTCCAGCGTACTTTTCACGAGGGAATATACGAAGCACTGCTCTGTGTATACCACACCGAGTACATAGCCATTTTCTTCCCGGCAAGACCGTTCTCAATTCTCCTTGCGTTCCCAGATTCACGAAGGACCACAAACTACGCCTTCTGCGGGGAAGAATTGAGCAGGAAGCAAGCAGCGAGCAGCACACCCCAAGACCAGCCAAAAAGGCCAGACTCACCCACACCCCACAATCTCAGATCTGCAGCAGCCGCGAGCAACATCCATCATGGCTGATCAAGCTGCTACTGATCACCAACGAGCTATGCAACATCAACAGCAACAACACCAACAAACTCGAGACTCCCTTTCTTCTTCACCATCACGGCATTCTTCGACTAATTCAGTACTTGAAAATCCTAATGCTCAGGTCCTCCCACCCCCAAATCCAAATCCTGTCCTTCATCCCCGTTCAGTCTATTTACGGGATCATGTCTCCATCGCAACTGTGCACCCGGTTTTGCACACTTCACAGATTCCAGCCTCGCTGATAGCTTTTCTTTGGACTGAGCTCAATAGCGAAATTGAGCGAGGCAACACCTATCCTCTAGAAGAGTCGATGCCACTAGAACAATTTACTAGTTATTGGTTCGGCACTTTTGGTGCTGTCATGTTACTCGGTGGGAAAGAGGAGCAAACTGATCTTTTGGTGGAGCGGGATTGGAGCACACAGTGCCTTGGGACTTTTTACGTGAAGCCTAATTATCCTGGTGAGACTACGGAATTAGCTATTGACGGAGAAGCCAGAAATGCTGATTTTCACTCAGGCCGCAGTTCACACATCTGCAATGCAGGGTTCCTAACAACGTTCACAGCTCGAGGGAAAGGCTGTGGTAAACATCTTGGGGAGGCTTTTCTCGATTATGCTCCGAAACTTGTGAGTAAACCCCGACCACTCGAGAATCAGGCTTACCTTTCATTTAGGGATATACCTACTCAATATTCAATCTCGTTTACGAGACCAACATCGCCTCCTGCAAAATTTGGGACAGCTTGGGATTTAAACGAATTGGAAAGGTCAAAGGAGCCGGCCGTCTTAGTTCATCGAACTACTTAGTCGACGCCATCATCTTTGGACGAGATCTTAACGATGATGAAGACTATGTCTCCGATGAGCGTTTCGATAAGATCAGGTTCTACCTTGAAAAGGGCAAATATCCACCCACCGCAGACCGTTCCGAAAAGTCTCGACTTCGATCTGCTGCAACCCATTATAAACTCGAAAACGGCAAACTAATGCTCAAGGATAAAGAAGTGGTATCCGATGGTCAAATGCAGTACGAGATTGCGAGGTCAATCCACTGCCAATCTCACGGTGGTATCAACAAGACTACTGCTAGTATCGCGGAGAAGTTTCATTGGGTTCGGATTAAGGAAACAGTTTCTCAGGTCATTCGCAACTGCGCCGAATGTAAAGAACATGCAAAGGCACCTGTAGTCAAAGGAGATCGGTTCAACGGTTCTCCAGTCAATCCCACTCCACAGCAGCAGCAGCAGCAGCAATCCGAGCAACCAGGACAGCAGCACCCGCACCAGCAGCAGCAGCAGCAGCAGCAGCAGCAATTACCACTTTCACTCACACTGCCGCAACAGCAACTCCAGCAACCCCAATTGCAGCAAATCTCATCAAACACTCAAGCACTACTCATCCAACGCCAGCAACAGCAGCAGCAGCAACAACAGGTGGCAGCGGTCCGCGCCGCCGCCGCCGCTGCCGCTGCACAAATGGACATTCCCGTCGACCCCGCAATGATGGAAGACGTCCAGCATACACACCACATTTCCCAACAATTCGCCCCAGTTGCGAACATGCGCATGGACGCTGCCCCTCCCCCCCCCCATAGCCCCGACAACACAACCACTGCCGCGGTTGCCGTCAGCGTCAACCAGACCATGGGCGGTGCGTCCGCTCAGGCCTCCCACCAGCAGCGTGCCGCCGCGGTAGCCGCCGCGAGAGCTGCGCTGAATGAAGGTGATGTGTTGACAGAGGAGGATAGGACCATGCGTGATCAGCACCTGATAGATACGCTCATGGCCGAGATGAAGAGGGAACCTGGTCAGGATATGACCGTTCCATTCCAAGAAGCCGTCGGCGTTGGAGTCGAGGACGATGATACTGCGGTTGCCAGACAGCTCAGAGAAGATATGGAAATCGAACGGTAGTGAGGATTCCATGGAATTACTGGTCACCCTTTCTCTTGATTTCCCTCCTCTACTGTCATCTCCTTATCATTACTGGCGCTACGAATATTGCTTTTTTAACACTCTTTGCTTTATGATCGCTTCTGTCATGACATGCATTGGGAACCAGCCTTGTTAGGCGGAAGGGGAGGAAAACAAAAATCGCACTTTGGAGAAAACTTAGAGGCAGTGTTTGCTTTCATCTTTCCCTTGCTCGCCCTTCCTTTCCCTTCTTTTCTCCCCGATTTCCTTCTTGTTCCCCACCCCCCTCCCTTATTATTCTTTAACAGAACAATACGCTATCTCGATTGGATTGGGTTGAAAAAAACTCCCCTGGAGTGTCCTTGTTATATCTCCTCTTGGTTACTCATTGCTTATGTTATTCATTGGGCTGGTTGGCGGTTAAAATAATTCCTGTCTTTTGTTTACTCTGGTGGTGGTAGTTTTGATAGCGGGTGTTATTGTCCGTTTTCCCCGTACACTACATACCGCTTTTATTTCCCTTTTCCTTCCCCCCCCCCCAGAATACTGTATTGGAGGTATTACAATATCATATGATATAATAGGCTTGAGCGAGCGGACGAGATACAGCATGACACGGTATCATAATATTACAGCACATTATTTGGGTTGGGTTGGGTTGAGCCATCGAACTGATATGGTGCGCAATTTGGGTTAGATTAGGTTATGTGCGGATCACTGTGTGTCACTCACGGGCTAACATGGCAGATGGGTAATGTTTGGTTTGGCGTGATTGGGACAAGTCAAAATAAGTCAGCCTAGGATTGTATTTGCTAAGAGGAGGGGAGATGTGATATGTCACTGTATTGTAATACTTTTGCGCCACTACTATCGGGTAGGATATATGCTTGCTTGCTCGCCTACTCACTCAGTGAGTGCGTAGCTACCGTATTATCTACCTAAGTTGATAGACAAAACCCACTACCGGTACATTAAGGCGGATATATTGTGATAGTATGGTAGGAGGTTGGAAGCTGTAGCCCGATAATTAAAATGGGTGTTTGCGTGAATTCCCGTATCACACATCTGTATAGTGTGGGGACTGTACTTTCACCTAAGTGCTGATAGTCATGCCTGGACAGTAGCTTTGTCAAGTTGAAGGATGATATGCTACGCTGCGATGGATACCGGCACAGTACCGTATTTGATGGAGTATATCGTACAGTTCCGGCAGTGTAGTAAACAAACCCCCTCAGGGGTTCAATACCGTACCGTACAGTGCCAACCCCCGAGCCATCTATGACAGAACCTACATACCAGGAGTATCCCAACCCACCCACTTAGACAAAAGAAACAGTATCAGAAAAGTGTAATAAGAGGTAAAAATAGGATAAGAATAAAAGTGAGCTGTTTAGGGGGGAACGCAAGCCGGATAACCCCGCCCCACCACCCCTGTCTTTCGCTATCAAGAGTGCTACTTCTTCCTCCCACTGGACGCGGCCTTGGCCTCCGCCGCAACCTTCCTCTCCTCCAGCTCCGCCTTCCTCTGCCTTGCCTTCTCCTCCCTCTCCTTCCTGATAACTGCCAACCGAGCAAGGTCGGCCCTCGCCTGATCAGTCTTGCCAGCCTCCTGCAATTTCCAATACCTCTCCTTGGCAGCGGCGGCCTCCAGTGCTTCCCGCTCCCTCCTCGTCAAGCCACCCCCTCCACCTCCAGCCTCGGAGCCACCAGGAGCGTTGGGATTTGCCGTCGCGATAACAGTTCTCTTGGCTTTTTTGGTGGCGGAGGCTATCTCCACTCCGCCCCCTTCATCTTCATCTCCCTCGTCGTCGTCGGAAGAGGGAAGGGAGGATGGACCGGCAGTAGCGGTGGATTTGGCGCGAGCAGCTTCTTTACGGGCTTGCTTTGCCGCGCGACGTTCCTCGCGGGTTAGTTCCGGTTCGTCGGCGTCATCTTCGTCTTCGTCTTCCTCTTCATCCCCGGAAGAGGGGATTTCCGGCTTCGGGTTGCGAGGTTCCTGTATTTTGTTAGAATAAAGGGAAGGAGAAGGTTGGAGAAACGTACACCCCACATTCCCTCTGGGATACCCCCGTCATCGTCGTTATCTAGGGGTGCTAGATTTCTGGAGAACTTCTTACCACCTAGTGAGATATCGTTAGCGCAATGAATAATAAGAAAGGAAGAAAGAAAGGAAGAAAGAAAGAAAGAAAGAAAGAAAGAAAGAGGGGAGGAACGAACCGCCACGAACAGGCTTCCCATACTTTCCACCTCTGCCGCGCCCTGACATTATAATCCTCACGCTCGGAGAAATATATTGCTATCGTTGGTGTCGGGTTATCGCTACCGTTGAGCTTGTACAAAAAAAAAGAAAGCTTGTAGGTAGGTAGGTAGGTAGGTAGGTAGGTAGGTAGGTAGGCAGGCAGGCAGGCACTCGAGTGGGTATGATATCTATGCACGATAGCTTATGATAAAGGTTAGAAGAGAGAAAGAAAAAGAAAAAGAAAACATGAACAAACGAAAAGGCACCATAAGCAACGCGCACAAACAGAAAGGAGGGGTAACCCCACCCCAGCCACTCACTACCCAACCGCCCTGACCGAAACCCCCTACAAGGCTCCCCTCCGCCAAGCTCTCCAATCCACATACGGTAAACAAAAAAAAAAAAAAAACCCCTCCCCCGGTAGACTACCGTACCTATAAATACCAAACCCACCCCCTTCCCATCAACTTTCCTTCCACAAACGTTACAAAAAAAATACCAACCCTCCATATCCACTCCGACTTACTCTTTTCATCTCCAGGAAAGTTGGAGGGGAAAATGGAAGGGGAGAATGATTCGTCCCCCGGGTTTCCATCCTTCCGATGTATGATACCGACGAGGGGGGGCGAGGGCGTCGATTTTACTCATGTTCGATAGGTTTTCTGGCAATCCTTCCGGTTGTGTGTGTGTGGGCTATTGGACAACGATTTGACGGGACATTTATTTATTTCATTTATTTATTTATTCATTTGCAAGTGTGCGAGTATGATACGGTATGATAACAAATATTTTTGACGGAGTGGTCTGGATGGGATTAGGAGTTCTCGGGGATGGTCGAGTATTAGAGTATACTCGAGTATTGGTTGTGGGTTCCTGTCGGGATGGGAAGGGGTTCGTTCGGTGGATGCTGAGTGGACAGGTTTCGGGATCATGCAGGGTCGCAAAGACACGATGGATGAGAGGGAAACATCGCATTGCTGCCATACCCATACAGTAACACCCACCAATTAACCCAAACAAGAATAATAGTAGAAACATTCCCATTACTATCACCTGCATAACACCCTCTAAGCTCCCAGTCCTGCAAAGCCAACTAGCTAAAAAATGCCATGCCCACCCTCCAATCCCTCTCAAGGAAAAAAGGAAAAAAGCATATCTATGCAGCGTTTACCACCACCACCACCACCACCACATCTAGTTGTGACCTCTACGAGACGCGAGAAAGTAAAAAACGAAAAAAGCAAGGCATTCTACGTCTATTCCTCGTCCCCCTCTTCCTCATCCCCGTCCTCGTCCTCATCCTCATCCTCATCCTCTTCTACCGCAAGCAAATCTCTATACTCCTCCCACGTAACGCACGCCTTAGTCCCGCGATAAGTAACAACGTCCAATCGAACCTTACTCCAATCATCCTTCTTCCCGGTCCATCCTGCCTTGCGCATAAGACTGACCAATGTCTCCTCTTTAGTCCAACCCTGTTCCTTGGCCACATCGGGGAGATAAGTAGCTCCCATGCGTCTACCATGATACACGAAGCTAATCCTAAGCCCGTGGACCCCAATTTCCCAAGCCATGGGACCCTCGGCGGGTTCGAAGTCGGTCAGGATAGTAATTGCGCATTCGAGTTTCGGAAGCTCTTTGAGAGTAATGGGATCGAAACGGGTATCTTCCAACGCGCTACTCATTCGTAAGCACCATAATCATCAACCAAAAGGAGAAAGAGCAAGGGTGAGGGGAACAAACGAAGTGAGAGCATAAGTCTTAAGTCCATAATCCAGCGGCTGGGCTTCAAAAGTCCCAATACACCCACGAAGGTACTTGGGGCTGGACTTGGAGAACCTATTCCAGGTGACAAACAATGGGGCCGACCGAATACCGCCGGAATAGCCATTTGTATGCCCGTTTGTGTGACCATTCGTGTGCCCATTCGTGGCAGCAGCGGCGGCGGCAGAGAGAGCCTTATGCTTCTGGTAGATTTCCTCAATTCTAGCCAACGGACGCGGGGAGCGTTTCTCAAAGCTTGCCGAGAGAACCTCGAAGCAATAGAATGCGTGAGCGGGAGAGGCCATATTTTTTCTTCTTCTTTCTTTTCAGTTTGCTAGAAGGAATGTCAGGCCCGTTTGTTTATTTATCCGTTTATTTATTATTGACTCGAGGGGTTGGGGAGGGGGGGGGTTGAAGGGGCCGGGGGCGAGGGCGAGGGAAGCACCATAGGTGACTTACCAGTACGTAAGCAGTTTTTGTGGCGGTAGCGTTGGCGGGGTAGCTATGGTAGATTCCGAGTGATGGGGAGGGGGTGAGCAGGAAGAGAAGAAGAAGAAGAAGGAGGGAGGGAAAGGGAGAGAGAGAATGAGGTATCATACAGTCCTCGTCATCAGACTACTACCGTAAGTTACCCACTCTACTCTGCTCTATCCGTGCCTCGAGATGAGGGATTTCCCGTACTCCATCCATCCATTCGCCCGCGCAACGCGGGGTGTATGTCCGAGAGAGATGTGGGTTACGATAAGTCCTGACAAGATACGCCGCCTGTCTATCTCAACAAACTGAGTGGGTGGGTAAAATCTGGTCCAATGTCCAATGATCAGCGCCGTCTTGTGGAGAGCCTCCTCTTTTCTTTCTTTTTTTTGTTGGTGTAACTAGATACTTGCCTTGTCTTGGAGGGTTGAGCTTCAGCTACTGGTAACATGATCAGTATTATATCATCATGGATGAGATACCGGTGCTGCTGTACAGTCCAAATTAGCCCGGTTTCTTCTTTGACGTATGATACCGGTGGCATGGTGAGAGCAAATGTCAATAGGATAAACAAAGGATGAAGTATGTTATTCTTTTGCTACGTAAAGCTTTCCTTGTTTACCTTACTCACAAAACGAATATCATATTATGGCGGTGGCTGCTCTGAAATCTCGCAACTCTACGGTGCATCATATCGCAGCCATACTGTACCGAGCACGTACGATATCATGCTCGTATTGAACCACACAAGTGCTTGGAAGTGTGCCTTCGCCAGCTATGGATGCATAACATCGGGATCTCCGCCGATCACTCATAGCACTGGCATCAAGTTTAGACAAGGAACCGTTGATATCATGCCGCTCCCAGCCCCATGCCTAGACTGCATGAGAGTAGCATTGGTAGAATGAACTTGTGAAGAAAAAAACGATATCAAGAACGATTCTAATCGCCAAACTATGATAATAGTACAAACACCCCACCACCTCCTAACCATAAACAGAACGTAACACATTTTTGTTTCAATTACCAAGACCTTCCCCCTTCCCCCAGAGAAAAGAAGAAAACAATGAAACCACCCCATCAAGAAATAAAGCTCCTCCCAGATTCGGAAACAATCTCCGCACTCTTCTTGGTATCGATAAACAGATCCTCGCACTCCTGCACATCTGCAACCTGAATCTTCGTTCTCCCAGCAACCTTCGCAAGGATGGACGCAGGAGTGAGTAACTGCAGGGCATAGCGAAGACTAGTGTCCACACCCCTGTGCGCAAGCTTCTCCACCGCTGAATCCTCGAGGTCCAGGGACTCTGTCTTTGTGCGGATCCTAATGATCACCCTGATATCGTCCAGGTCATACGGGTACGTCGGGACGATGAGCAGTCGGCCGAGGAGATCGGCTGGGATCCCGTGGGCGGACACGATATCCTCGGTCCCGCGAATCGTGCATACGCCGCGGTTAGAAGCCAGGATAACAATGGGGGAGATTTTAGACTCGAGAGCGCGGTTGAGAAAGGTGAAACATTCGATGTCCAGCATGTGGACTTCATCGATGAACAGGACACCCGGGACTAGCTCTGCTACGCCTTGGTCGATGTACTTTTCCACCACTTTGTTAATTTCTGTGCGGAGTTTGTCGGTTATTTCGGTCTTTTTGGGTTTCATTAGTTGGCCCATCATTGACATTATGTCTTGGCCGCCCTAGAAGTCTCATTGTCAGTATCCATAATCTCTTCAAGTAGAGTGGAAGTAGTGAAAAAAACCTGTGGCTTTGCATTGGCAACATCGAGGTCATGCAACGTAACGTCTTGCACAATCTCCTTCTTCTTGTGAATATCTCCCTTGGGAATTGGCACGTACTCTTCAGCCTCGAGATCAAACTCGGTGGCATAAGCATCACTTCTCCCAACCCTCTTGACAGCACCAGTATTCGCCTCAATGTAGATGACATCCCCGACTGCAACACGCTCCTTCTGTATACTCTCGTAGATACTAGGATCAAGACGCAGCTTCTTGGTACCCTTCCCAGACTTCAACCCAACAATAACATGGGAGATAGTCTTTCCATAACCCCCCAGCGGATTCTCCGCCTCCTCAGGTGTAAGATCCGTAACCTCCCCTTCATAAACCTCCTTCGTCTCCTTAATTCTCAACCCTACACTACCTGGTTAGCCCAAGTTTGGAGAATCGAGATGAAAATAAAAAACAAACCAATAGCCCTCCTAAAATTCTCCATCAAAGCCTCCGTCTTCTTAACCTCCGTCGAGTAAATCTCACTGCCGACAATGGGGCGGAAGGGAACCTTAGTGCCCAGCTCCTGCGAAACCGCCAGCGCGAGCGCCGTCTTCCCCGTCCCCGGTCCTCCAGCCAGCAGCACCGCTCGGCCAGACATCTTTTTCGCCTTGATCAGGTCGACAACGATGCCGCAAGCCTCCCTCGCGTTCTCCTGCCCCACGAAGCCCGCTGCAACCTTTTCCGCCGTTCCATCGGAACGGAGGCCCAGTCCTTTGATGTGTGTGTGGGCTGCTGTGCGGTTCTCTCGCGGGTTGCCGGATCTGACTTCGCTGATTGTTAGCATTTCTGCTGCTGCTGCTGCTGTCGTTGTTGATGCTGTTGTAGAGGTTCGGTCGATTGATGGACGGGTGGATGGACGGGTGGATGGATGGGGGTGGGATTGGAAATTGTGGTGTTGGTTTTGGGATGGTTTTGAGGCTCGCGTGTGGACCTGCATCATAGATTGTCACCTAAATTGGGGGCTCAGGCTCTAGGCTCCGGGGGGCAGGTAGCCGGTGCACCCTATTCTCTCCTCTCCAAAACCCGTCCCGGTGCCCGTATATTATTATAATATTATCACCCCCGCAGGGGGCCCAGTCGAGTTCATGGAGGTGATCACCTCACAAACGTCCTCATAGGACATACTTCCAAGTGTAAGAAATAGCATACAATACCGGTAACAGCACATAAGTAAAATTGAGAACCTCTACAGCACGCTCGCTAGCTAGTTTGCAACTCCATCACTCGCACTCCCACCACCACCACACCTAGATTTTTACAGGTGACCAAGTTCGGGGTTATGCTCCCGGTGCTCGAGTATAATAGAACCATATGTTGACTACCGTTCCTCGATATGTGTATATAATACGGGACCCGTACCGGAATGAGTTACCACTGGCGATGAACATCTCCGGTGAGCTCTCAAAAACCGGCGCTCTCCAACACCCAACTAACCTAGGAAAGGAGCTTCCCACCGACCCATCCAACAAACCAATGAGCAACAGTGCATAAGTTAATAATAGGTGACGTCTCAATATTCTATCTACAGAAACCTAACCTAACCGTCTGCCCATCATGATGATACCCAAGGAAATGAGGGGAAAAAGCCAGAAGGAAAATAAATAGAAAAAATCAAACGAAAAAAGAAAAAAAAGAGACAAGAACACCGCCGCAAGAACCGGGATCGCCGGCAATAGAATTTTCACCTCTTTTGCTGCGCCTAAAACGATTACACGCAATGAGGAAATTTAATAGAGAAAAAGTAAGGTAAAGATAAATTACAAACACAAAGGATGAACACTCTGTTTATTTTATTCGCCATCTGTATCCGTGTCTGTGTCCGTCTCGCTCTGGTCGTCCGCCTCCTCACCATCCGTATCACTCTCTTCGGATGAATCATCGCCATCGCTGTTTCGCCTCTTGGACTTCTTTACCGGGCCGCCTCTCATGGCGTTCATCTGACCTGCGAGAGAATCTAATTCAAACAGATATATTAGTACCCGCTTTATGACAATACCTATGGGAGGAATACATACCTTCTTCTGGCTCACTTATTTCTTCATCTTCCTTGATCTGCTCAACCTTGCTAGGGTCGCTGATAACAAGGGTGACGTTTTGCTTCTTGTCGACTCCCAAGTAAGAGTCACTAACGCAATGCATGACAAAGGTGTATTCTCCAGGTTGTGGTGGCGCTTGGAATTGTAGCTTGAACGTTTGGACGGCAAAGTTATCGGTGCTCTTTTCCCAGCGAGCGATTGGCTGCGGGGGAACAATCATCTTTCCCTGTTTTTCGTCCGCGAGGAAAATGTGCCAGCTAGGAGAGTAGTCCCGGGGAAAGTAAGGCGCATGTGCAAGAGGAGTCGTCGACTGGTCACTAGCCTTTCCTTGAGACTTGCCGTCACGGCCCAACAGGGCCTCGACATCGGTTTCATCGGGGTCCTCGTCCAAAAGGTCTTTGGCATCAACTGATGGTGGCGTAGATCCAGGAGGAACAACTCGCATTTTGACAACAAAGTTAACCAAGCTAGCCGGGGTAATATATTTCTCTCCCATAACCTTGAAGAACGCGGATTCAATGTTCAATGCCGGGAGTGCCTTAGCAAAGGTGATAGCTTGTCCGTATTGTTTATCACTAAGGAGCCCTTTGCCAACACATAGCTTTCTACGCTTCTCCTGGGGGCAAGCCATAAAACGTTGGACAGTCCAGTGGTTCTTTCCGCCATCCTGTTCAACAGCAGCCACAATTTCATTTGTGAAGTGAGGGAGTTGGAGCAGGGGGGAGGCATGTGGAGGAACCGCTTGAACAAGACATTGATTCAGGTGCATGGAGGCCATGACGGGCTGGGTGTTGGAATAAGCAAGAGCAATTGCATGGAAGCTCCTGTTGAGAGCAATCGCAGCAGGCGCCACATCCAATTTGGCTGGGAAATGTTAGTAAACTTAGGATCGAGCGATATGGGTTTAGGAGACATACCATTGCTCAGTTTCTCACTTCCCAAATCTAAACGGTAGATATAAGCCCAAAGTAGACCGAGTGCCCTTCTCCTCCAGCCGTCGAGCTCCTCGATAACTTTCATTTGTTTGTCCGTGAGACCGGCAGCCTTGATCTTTCTCTCGATGGTAGCCTCCTCACTTCCAATCCATTCCCTTTCTCTAGCGCCGCCGGTAATGAGCTTCATCTCCTCGCCGGTAGTTAGGATTTCCACAAGCTTCTTCTCATCAATGTTCTCGTCATAGGCTTTGAAAAGGCTTCCGGCGCTCTCCGTCATGACCCCTTCCTTGGTATGCTTCTTAGTTCCATACCACCATCGACCAACATAATATGGCAACAAAATTCCGAACAACAATCCGTAGACAGCAAGGACGTAATAGTTGTTTCCTTCAGAGACGATCCATGTCGGGAGAGCGATGCCAATCGAGAAAGATTGTTTTCCGTCGGGGTGGCCATACTGGATAAAGTTGTTACGGATGTCCTCATCGGTCAAAGCCTTATAAGCCTTGGTAAGCTCGACAAAGTGGTTGCTGAGGTCTTCAAGAGTTTGGTTGCCGGTTGGGCGAACCTTGTCCGGGTGATATTTCAGAGACAATTTCTTGTAATGGGACTTGATAGCTTTTTCATCCGTAGTCTGTGGGTATATATGGTCAGTGAAATTCCAGGTCGTGGCTCCCTTCTCGCAAACCTACCATACTGATACCCAAGATTTCGTATGGATCCCAGATTTTGCCATCGGCATTTGCTGTCACGGCGATAAGGTATGCCATATACGCGAACAGCGCCCATCCGATGACGATTGAAGTGAATCTCTTAAGCCGCCTCTCCTTCCTCTTCTGCTTGCGACGCGCCGCCTCGATTGCCTCATTACCGGGCGGCTTGTAGTTATTTTCCTTTATTAAAGGTGTTTTCGAGATGCCCGGTTCTATGTAAGGTTAGGATTTGCCAATGGATGATGGGAGTTGGGAGTCATGCGTTTACTAGGCGCAAAGGTTGAATATGTTAAGGGGCACAGAATTAAACCAAGTATCGTCAGTATAAAGTAGGGGAAAAACTGCCCCTGTAAATTTATTATAATTAACAAACATCGGTCAATAGCTCCATTAGCGAGTAATCATACCTTGTCGTCATAGTTATAGTCTGTCGACATGGCGACGGTAGTTGGAGTAGCGATCCACCTGGTGTTATTTGTGGTTTATAGCTCTGGTTTAATAAGCTCTCCTGGGAGGTAGAAAAGAACGGCGGAAATGGAAAGATATCCTTGGATTCCAGACAGGGAGAACTGTACCAAATGTTTCTAAGAGAGAAAAGGGAAATTTCACAGGGAGTTGAAAAGAAAGAAAGAAAGAAAGAGAAGGAGGAGGGGCTCTCGTGGTAAGGGAAAGAGGGGGGAGGAAGAAAGGCAGAGGGGGATTAATTATTTGATGTGAGATGGGGGGGGGGAGAAGAGGCAACTTGAGCATCGTGTCCTCTTCAACCGAACAGAAAATAAAATTAAAAAATAGGTTCCCTCCCCTGGAGCATCTGACTAAGCTATTTTCTGGTTGCTGCAGAGCACTGCACCTCCCTGGATCTCCGGGCGCAACGAGCAAGCAGCAGATGTTCGGCAGGGGCTGAACTGCCCACGGACGCAGTACCAAAGTAAGGTACCGGTAGATTAGAGCCACCCCCAGAGCAAGAAGCCCACATCTATCGAGATCAAGCCCTAGAACAGGATGAGTGATTCCCTAGATTTATAGCACAGAGGAAGTTCCGACCCGAGACATATCCGCAGCGGGGTTTTTTACGATATCTTATTTATATTCAACCCTAGCTTTACACCTAATGCTCCAGACCGGCACCTGTGTCTTTCTTTCCCTACAAGTATTCCCTACAAGTATCTGCGATATTTGCTGAGATGGCCCTTCAGTAGCATTATTCTCACTCATAGCGTCTCTATCCCAGCATTCTGTGCAATAAGTTATCTCGGATGGCTCTATGGTGCCCCATAATGCGGGGCCGATACTAAGGCGTGCTGCCTCACAGCCCCTCCGTCGTAAATCAAAAGTAGTTTACTTACCACCTGGTGAGACTATTTCTATCGTGCGCCCTCGTCTCTAGGTCTATTCTTACTTTTCCCTCTAGCTACGTGGTCTTGGCTGGGTGCCACGAACTGGAGAATGTTCTACCTGCTTCTTCCCTTGATGGGTCTTTTGCTCGGAGTCATTCCTGACTTTTTTCTTTTTCATTCTATGTTTTTTTCATACTGATGCTCTTCACCTTGCAACCAGTGTCCCCTGATAGTCCTTGCCATTTCACATTCTCGCGCAAGTAGCACGGGGGTTTCGATGACCAAATTGATTCCCTGGAAGCTATTAGAGGGCCCTCAATAGGTGTGTCCAAGCTGCAGCGGGCAGCTATTCCCCTTTCTCGTTGCACCTCTACTCGGGCGCAAATTAAAGATCCGGAAAAAGTGACTCGAAATATCTGTGTTGCAACCATACATTTTGTTTGTCACTTTTTCCGGATCTTTAATTTGCACCCGAGTACTGAATATAGTCTGGGGCTTTCCACGCTGGGGTGTGCGGGTTTTGATCTGCTTACTGCGGCCCTCCATCGTATACTCCCACTTCATAATGCTATTGAGGGACTTGTATTGTACTATAGGTAGCTTCTAGTCGTCTTCAAGTAAAGCCTCGAATTCAATCATTCCCACCCTATCGAGTGACAATGTGTGCTTAACTACCCGTGATCTCCATCCAATTTGCCCCAACAGATTTGGTCCCGATCAAACGGCTCCCTCCTCCTATCCCCCCGTTAGAAGGACCCCATAAACATGCCTTAGACACCCCATCTCCCAAACGCTTGGTAAAAATACAATGTTCACACCCAGAGAGTATCAAATAAGAGACCTACGCACGGTGAGCAGAAGCCGAGCTTTCTTCATCTAGCGTTGACAGGCTAGAATCTGAAGAGTTTTCATATTGGCCCCTTAGCCCTAACAAATCCATCAAATGGGATGTGGTGCCCGTGGACTGTGAGAATATACTCGAGGAAACGCTAGCTCCAGTAAGACTTTCCAACTCCAAATCGTCCGATGCGTTTGTGCTATAACTGTTTTCTGACATAGCTTTTCTTACTTCAAACGCCTTTCCTTTCCCTTTATCTTTCGGAGAGAGTCTTTCGAGAGAATTCTGCCTTGGTGTTCCGCCCAAGGGATATGTCAATGCGTTTACCCTTCTCTGCTTACTGGATAAGGGGGCTAGAGGTTCGGAGAAAGAAAGGTCCTTATTTCCCGAATTGTGCCTTCCTCTAGCAGCGCTGTCTGCACTCCTCTCTCCATTATTTGGGGTTGATTGGATATCGAGTCCCGCTGGAAGCTCTCTCTCTACCTCTAACCCTTCGTTGTTCAAAGGCTCTTGGGAGAAAGGCGTTTGTAGTTCACTCTCTAAGACTTCTCTTGGGCTGCCCTCCTCATCCCCCCTCCGGCGCCTGTAGTGGGATATATCCTTTTCGTCAAATATCGATGACCTTAACAGGGCTTTAAGGACGTCTTCCATGGTAACGATTCCCAAAGGCTGTTCTCTAGATAGTTTATATCTCAATGAGCCCGTCCAATATATCGGGGCCCGAGCCATCGGCTGTTGGCAGTCGCCCTCTTTCCGTGTGCACTTTAGCTTCTTACAGATTGCATCCCTCATGTTCCTCCAGGCCCACTTCGGAGGAGAGCTATTGACTAGTGCGTTGTCAGGCGTTTTCGGTTCAACACGGGGTACTTTCTCAACAATTGCTATGCTGGGATGTAATTAAATTAGGCACTTGGCGCGCGATGTGAGATAAATAAGAAAACCTACTGCGAGAACCCTTCCTGATGATGGTTAGTATAATACCGGCAGTATAAGTTGTTACGGAGACTTGTGACCAGGGTCATACCTGAAATAAATGCAGAAGGTCCCAAAGTGGATAATCTTCTGCCACTATTGGTAGAGCGTGGATTGGAACACTTCTTAGGGTCGTAACTTCTTTTGGGTCCGGCGACATCATATCCTGGACAGAAATTAGCAAATGCCTTCAACCAATAGAACCGTGAACCCCACAAAACAATGTAAATAACCCCATATCTTAATCGGACAGTCTTGGTATGGTGAAACCGCTGTCCGGTTTTCTTCTAATGCCGAGTAAACCGGGATTCTACTGTATCCCCAGTTAATCACCCTCTTCCAACGGTCAATATTCATCCTGTCTTTAACGTCAAGCATCTTAACATCCGAAATGGGTTTCATGATGTCTCCCGCGACTCTATTCTCTAGGTCGAGGGCTCCCTGGATGACCCTGCACTCATAGGTAATCAACAGAATTATTAGGCTGGAAATGAGTCAGTAGCAGAGGGGAAATATTACACACCTCACACTATTCACAGAAAGTTTCACTCCTTTGTCCTTCCGCCGAGAATGAAGATCCATCAGGGCACTTAATTGTTTGGCATAGTAAATTATCCTTCGCTCCCCAGGCTCATGGCCAGCTGCGCAATTAAGGATAAGAACCAATATCCCAGCTGGGATTGCATAGAGAGCCAATATGATGTAGACAAACCTACCTAATTGAGCTTAAAATCATGAGAAAGCTGGAAGCTGCTTACCACATCAAGTTCCCAAGAATAACTACCGGATACCTGGGAAAGATGACCTGGGGTAGGATCTCTCCAACTACTATCAAAAGACTTGCTGATAACAAAAGACCCCAGAGGTGGTTATCAAGCAGGCAAGCAGATATCAACGGGAGCGAAAGATTGATAGTAACACTGCACATCAATAGGCAACCTAGATCCCAGATCGTGAGCGGGCCATATACTAGAAATGGATTATACTTGATACATACTGAGAACCCAGGAAGTGTGATAATTCTTCAACCTCAAAATCTTTTCCGACAGCCTCCTGCTTGAGATGAGAGAAGGATCAAAATTGCGGAAGATCATGGGCTCACCTATTAGTCCTTGTTTCCTCTATCGTATAGATGCTTAACTCTGCCCTGCGCCTGCTTAGCCACAACTTCAACCAATTAAGTGACCGAAGCTCACCTGTCCAGTGCTGCACCAATCGGTTAGTTCAACAAACAAAAAGAGTCGGGGGGCGAGAACAAACAAGTGAACGCCGCTATGCACCCTGTTACCATCCCGGATATCAAGATTAGGAGCCCAAGTAAAAGTCCCAACGCCCAATAAGGCATTAACTCCAATCCTGGTAGGCAAGTCCCGGGAAGTATCTCATTGCAAGCCAGCCTTCCATCACACAACAGGTCTCCCCCACAGACCAGCTTCCCCCCATCATCGAACCAAGGGCCAGTACATACCAGGGCCCCACTACAGCTTGTTGCCCCATTGCACAAAGTTTGGCCGGTGCAAACGTACGTTTTCTCCCCAACTGAAGGGTCTGCGGTTATGGTGCCGTTGCACCACAAGGGTCCCTTGAATTTGTGAGGCCTATGCGGTGCGGCCGGGCCCTTAGGCCCGGGTGCTGGGTTGGGCTCAATGAGGTGGAGGCTGTTCCGGCGGTGGTTGGGGCACGGGTATGCTGTTGAGGAAGTAGTGGTCCATAGGAAGAAGTAGAGGAGTGGGATGGCTACTGAGAGCCATCTCGCATACATAATTTTTCGAGTATTCATGATGGATATCCGAGATGAGAAGGAAGAACTATCCCGACGCAGGGGGGCGTATTCATCTCTTTGACGGGGGTTTAAGAAGCACACGCGGCCATAACAGTCAACATACCACCACTCGTGTTCACTAGGTTATGTTTTAACCTCTCTCTGGGCTTTAACAGCCGGCTAAGGGAAAGTCGGGTAAATTTAACAGTGCAACACCGACACGGGGAGCTTGCGAAAAACTTCTCTAGTTCTTATGAAGGGCAGTTTGGGATCATTGGCCTAATCTACCATGGGTGACTTTCTTTCTTTACCTTGTTCCAGGGGGAAAAAAAAGGAATCAATAGGAAATATTTTCCCATTAATACAAGCTTTATGGGACCCTCTAGTAGTAATTTCTTATCTCTCGCTGATTGTCAGTCCAAGCCAGGAGCCCCAGACACCTGAGTGGTCACGAAGTCCGTCACGGTGAGTCACTCGTCGGCGCCAAAATTATCCTTGGCTCTCGTAGTGCATTATTTTCAAGTAAAAGTGCCCTAGAGATCAGGGACTGCGATACAACGGTAAGCTAAGCTCTAACTTAAAACTGGAGTTCATGCAAAGGGGGAAAGGGGATGGCATGGAGAAAAAAATCATCACAGGCGTATTATAGACGACTTCTCAGGGGGGAGCATTTTTTATTTTTGTATCAAATCGATCGAACATTAAGTTAATTATACTAACTTGCGGCTTCGACACAAAAGACCACACCAAAAAAACCCGATTCAATTCCACGATTTCCGCATGACCAAACCGAACAAAGGGAAGTTAAGAAGTAAGAAGGCAAGAAAAGGGTAGCGAAAGTCGTCAAGACCCCCAAAAGAAAGAAAGATTTTCCACCGCTAGCGAATCCCCACACTGGTGCCTTCCTCTACTATCGAGTACTCATGCCCATGTCGAATTGCCCCACACACAAAGGAAAAAAGATGCTAGAAAGATCATAATCTAGGAGTTGGGGGGGAAAAAAAGAAATCCATACGTCCCCCGCGCTCAAAATTGGTCTTTAGGGACGGGCTGGCAGGTTATTGGGATAAAAAGCCATCAAAAAAATTTACACCCGGGAAGGTAGGAGAAAGGAGGTGTAGAATTTGAATTGAGAAAAGGAGAAACGCATAAACGATATGATTTGTTTTCAGATAAAACGGCGGGTGTATTCCGGGACATGACATGAGATGATTGGAGACTGATATTGTACATTTATGGCACGCCAGGAGTGTATGCGAAGGTTTCCTGATTTAGGGGGGGCTGCCAGAGACACCCTTTGCAGTGCCTGGGACAACTGGGACAACCTGGCCGGAGCCATCCGTCTTTGATGGGACGCCATCGTCACCGTACTTGTTGACTAAGGAGAAGTGTTAGAGTCTGTCCTCTCTTATCAACGTGGGGTGACTTACCGCCTATGGCTGCGATCTGGCGCTCAACAACGACCGGTGCCGCTAGGGTGAGGGCAGCAAAGAGGAGAGTGAAAACAGTGAGGATGCTGAAGTTCTGCATTTTGACTTGATTTATCTTTCTTTTTTCCGGTATGATTTTCTGGTTCTTGGATCTTTTTCGAGTGCGTGGAGCGACGATCGTACAAGAAATAAGGAACTTGTATGTAAGACGTAAGGTCAGAAAGAGAGGAAAAAATAGCAAGAAGTGAAAGGTCTGGTGGTCGAGCCGGTCGACGAGAAAATGCGAAAGAAGTGGAACAAGGAAAAGGATTAGATTAAAACGGGAGTGGGCGACACTGTGGTGGTGAGAGGAAGAACAAGAGGAAAATTCATGTGGAGGGGAGTAATGATATAAATACTCCAAGTAACTGGGGGTGTTCAGCAGTGCACGAGCTACAGTTAGATGGCTGGTTCCTGATACACTGACTGTTACGGGAACAATCCGGGCAAAGGCCTACAATAATTCTTTACTCGAGTAGTGATATTGTTATTGACATGCCTCCCTCTCTGCCTATAGCTAATCGCCCCACCAACAGGAGGGTCAATTTGGGGGGGGGGTTCGCTAGGCCGTGCAGAACCGGGTCGTCTAACATTGACATGGGGGGTTGGAAACATGTCAATAGTTAAGGGCTAGCGGCTAACTGTTCTTACAAGTAGCTAAAACAGGATGGTAGGTGGGTGCAGGGGTTATACAATGTGCGACCCAACGAAACCCGTTGCGACGTTTGAGATCAGATGGGCTTCCCCTATGGATCCTCCCTCCAGATTTCTACTCTATTGAGCCTATCGGATCGTCTGCCGGTGATGCTAGGGGAAAATAAATAAATAAATAAATCCACGGCGCATAACAATGGTACTCGGGTGAGGGGGGAAATATTGGGACAAGCAGGGGGTTGAAGAATTACTCTAATTAGTAGTTACAAGTCCCCCTCATGTGCGGAGCGAACACAGGGGGATCGTGCGGCTGAGTTTCCATTGCCAAGGACACTAAATCGTGTTCGCTCCGCACATGCGGGGGACTTGTATCTTACTTTTTTTTGGTTCTTTGATACCCCTTCCAAGGTATATGCACAGGCCTCTGCTACCCCTGCTTGTCCCAATACTTCACCCCTACCCCTAGTACTCGTAGTCTTCCCCCCCTTACCGGGAAGGGGTGCATTCCTGCCCTGGCCTTGGTCATCGGGGGACATTTACCGCACAGTCAAGTGAAAATGCAACAAATAAATCCGTACCCTGAAGCTGTTGGTATAAGTAACTTAAGGTCTTTCGGTTCGCCCTCCCCCCCCGTTGCTCGAACTGTGCTCTCTTTCTCTCCCACTTTCCATTTCCGTTTAGTCGAAACAAAACTTGGCATTCCACCTGTCTCGACCTCACAATTAGCTCAGCACAATGGTACATACTTGTACTCAGTAAAAGGGGTGTGGCCAAACCCCACCGTACCCTATCCACCGCCACCACCACCACCAGGAATATCCTCCTACCGACAGAGCATGGAATCATTGGAATGTTAGGAGTACTCGGGTATGAGTAGATTCGCCTTCAAACCTCGATGTAACGGGAGGCCTCTTGATATTAGTACCGGGTCCAGCCAGCTCCCCATAGGTCCAACCCACCCAACTCAATCCTCCCCCTGCGATGGGTAGAGAATCTAACCTGCCCAGTTTCATCACCGACACACGGCACCGCACCCCAGCCGGGAGCCGACTGCCAAGGTACTTGACACGGACACCAATACTGGTAGGTATCCACTATCATAGCATCACATGAATCCGGATACCGCAGCCCGCAACTTTCAATACTCGTAATGTCCTGACGTTTGTGAACACGACTGCTATTGCATACCGCCAAAATTCAGCTTTTTTGCGCTGATCTTGGCATCATGCAATAGCAGTTGTGTTCACAAACGTCAGGACATTACGAGTACTCTGCACAATCCCAAGACCTTTTAACCACACATAGCCCGCTCTCCATCACCGCGCAACACAAGTAGTCTACCACCCGTAAACAACCAAACAGCCATCCCGAACCATGTCCATTCGGTAATCCCCCTCTATGAATTATCCCTAGGGTTTGTCCACAACCGTATCAACCAGGGGTTAGTTTTGCATCATGGCATATTTTTTTGCGCAATCCTGGTCTGATATAGCCCACCCTTGGCCTTAAGATAAGGCTGCTATAGACTATGATACCACGCAAGCTAACCCCCCCTTTATCCCGTGGCAGTGGGACATTGAACTCATGCCTAGCCGCATAGCACAAGTGCGAGTACGAAAAACCAGTTTGCATGAATCAGACTAGGGGGCGGTGCCGTGCCCAAGCACGGCAGCAATAGAAGCTGGTCCGGTCACTTCGGTGGATTCGCAATGATCAAACAAACATCCTTTTCACCAAAAGAAGTGGGCTGGCTAAAGCACCTTGCGACTAAGGATTGCCCCCCAGAGTTACAAATCAGGGCTATATGGGCATTGTACTTGAGCGCGAGTACCGGTAGTTCAATTTCGCTTGCTCTGAAGGTGATAATACACGGTTTCTGAGCTAGCTAGGAACTTGGGGAGGGGTTTTTTTTGGATACGGTAATAGAGCGAGATTATGTGAATAGCCTTTCTCCCGCACTGCTACAGTTGGGTGAGCACACCGCATGCTCTAGCGTGAGTTTGATAATACACCTGTTTTCCCAGTGAGTAACTGAGTGAAGAATTTTTTCCCACATTCTATTTACAAAACCAAGTCTGGTCAAGGTTGGAGATGGGGTCACCATCTTAAACTGCTGAGAAAACTGCTGTACTTCCCCGACCACAAGAGATCCTCTGCTCAAGTTCCACCGCCCTTCCTACAACATTGGCTTTTTTCTTGGGGGTGATTTGGAATCTATGCACCTGGTCTTTCCCCATGAACATGCTGCCTCCGACATCATCGCTCTTGCGACCTATGATGCCGCTCTTCCCTATTGAGTTTCCTTGGGTCGAGGGGCCTATCGTGTCGCTGGCCTTGTTCACAATCACATCATCTGGAACAGGATCGAGGGGTGGAATATACACAGGCACGCACGAATTTGCGCGCCTACCCGTCCCAAGTTGATAGTACTCGTTGTTGCCCCACCAAAGAACATCGGCGCCGTAGTTGACATCATGTACTGGGGAGTTCGAAGAAGAGGAGGCATCTACTTTCGTGAGGTTACCCATTATAGCAGAGGTATGGGTTGCGCCAACCGAAAGGTATTTTGGGATTATGGGTATAACTTTATTGGACCTTTCGTCATCTAGGAATTTACGGTGGGTTAATTAGCAACTAGTTGTTCTGGAGGAATTGGAGAGTGGGGAACTGACATTCGGAAAGTCCGCATAATGATTTGACCTTGACTGGTGACCCCTGGACATGAGTCCACTTCCCATTTCCTAGATTTCCGAAAATCCCAGTCCCGCAAGCGAGTAAATCTGAAGTGACTTTTCCTTTCTGTGTGTCCTCAACATCCACCACGAAGTAACTGTTTGCCCCACCAGCGGCCAAGGTCTTTACGGCCGCCATCAGGTTTCTCCCTGGATACTGGGGCTTTAGTAACAGAGGTGTAGGAGTCGGGACAATATTGTTTTCGGGGTCATAGTCAAACCCAAGCTGACCGTTCGTATTATCCCCGAATGAGAATACCTGACCCTTGTTATTACAAACCAGAGAGTGGTAATCACCAGCCGCGATTTTCGTGATCTTTTGTTCACTAAGGTCAAGAATCCTATGACATGTGTCGTAGGGCTTATCCTTCGGACGGGTAGCAAAGGTCAACCCTCGAATACCTGTCTGCCCCCTCGCTGGAAACGAAGTAGAAGCGGCCGCCGAAAACACACGCCCTTGAGAAGTGAGTAGAAGGATATGATCGAGACCAGAGGCTATGTCCGTAACGCTGGCAAATAGTTAATGTTGTGCGAAGAAGAAAGAAGTAGATACTCGAGCTTACCTCTCAAAGTATCCTAGTTCCGGCTTTAGTGTCCTGTAGTGGATGTTGGCCTCCGAACTTAAACCGGGAATCCAAGAGGGTTCGGAGGGTCTTGCGCCAGAAAGTTGATATTTTTTAGCCATTGGGAGACTGTAAACTGTACCGTCTTTTGAAAGTGCAAAGACCCTATCTTGCGAGAGTTGAGCTTTCAGGATATTCTTTCCTGTTAAAGTGACCTCTGGTGTTTTGATGCCATCTGCATAGGCTGTGCCCCATTGAAGCAGGTCTCCATTTTCCGTAACAGCGACTGAGGAGTATAACATATTAGCCCATCAGTTCGTCTGACCTGAAGAGAGAATAGTTACCTTACCCCCGATACTGTGGCCTAACTTGAGATCTCGAAGCAACTTATTATCAAAGAAAGGAAGACGACGGGGTGACTTTATGAGAGTCTCGTCCGAGTCAGGAGCTACTGCTCGGCCACTTCCACAAGTTAGCTACTTTTTACGTGTTGTTGAGAGCGAAACATATACACATTGTTTCCCCATGCGTAAACGCCTGGGTTTTGTAGACTATTTTCTACCTAAGTTATGGACACAATTAGATTGTTTGTGCCCGAGGTTTCTCCTAGAAATTCTTCAGCAAACCTGAACGTGTTGTACGCTTAACTTCCTTTTAAGATCTTCGGTAGAAACTGCAGGAGGAGCTTCGGCATGCACTTCCATCCCAGATCCCCATTGGCAAATAGCAAGGCCGCCTAACAATCCTAAAGTAGCAGCAACAGTTTTTCGATTTCCGGGGGAGATATTGAATGAAGTGCGGCTGCGAGAACTTGCAGATTTGCTCCGATAATAAACAGACCGGCTCCCTAGCTTAGTTTGCCTCGAAAGTACGAATCGAAGACTCGAAGCGGCACAAATAGGCTTAAACATTGTTCTGTGTGTTGATATTGGGGTGGTTTCTTGCTTCTGTCAGAAAAGAGAATGAATGTGTAATTAATAAGGGTTGAAGTCTGATACAAGCGAACTTTCAAAAGTCTTCGCTCTTTAAGCGGACGGAGAGAGAATCTTGGGTTGCTATCATAAGTAAATATTTTCTGCCAAATGACATCAGAGCTTCTCCTATCACTCATACTGAAACAAAAAATCGTTTACGGCAGTGTTTTGCAAAAGGCGCCACAGCAGGGTAACCAATAAGCCACCGGTGCCCCCTCTAGAGCCCCTTCTGTGGCGGTGCGTTGGACTGTCAATGCACCCAATCTGGCAATAACGGCGGCAGATCTTTGGAGGTGCTGGCGGAATAATATCGTTTCCATCTCATCCAGAGCTTGCAATTTGTCGACAAGCTGGGGAACCTCATCAGCACAGATTCGAAAATTAGTCTCAGGGTCATCAATTGCCTATTCCATGTTTGAAGATCACTGGTACCATTCCTCGTCGCAGCCGGAGTTCTCGAGTCTGCGCCGACAAGAGTCAGTGAAGAGACGATCTCCCGTAAGGTCCTCTTTGATACCTCTGCCTAAGATATTCCGGCAATTTGAATTGGCGGCTACATAATGAGGTATTTTGAAGACTGGAGTACTGACGCGCACAACGGCACAGGAACGAAACTCTCGGAAGGTTGCGGAAGAGAGAAAGACACCCCCGGGACCCCCGGAAGCTGATATCCCGAGACGGCCAAAGTCTTACACTGATTTACGAGCTTTGGAGTGGCAAGTAGATACTTCGGTTGTGTCCGGAGCTAGCCAGGAAGTTGTGAATGGCATCGCCGAGGAGCTGCCATCAAGGCCAAAGTCACGAAACGATCTGGATGACCTCAAGGCCGAACGATATGGACGAGGGAGATGGCTGAAGGCTCGTGGGAGGGGTAAGAGAGCTGCTAAAAAACCAAAGGAACTTAGAGATGAGCTAGACTTTGCAGACTGGTATGGGGAGTTCGAGGATGACCTCTGGGATGCGAACAGCGAGCATAGGTAAGCCACAGTGTTTTTCAAAAACTTTTTGGTATACCTTACCAATAGCCTTTATCACAGACTCTTCCAGTATACATTAGATTCGTATCTGACAACCTGCAATTCTCTCATATCTACAACGGACTCCACGCTCGGCCTCCTCAGAGAACTTGAAAAATCGTTCCAGACCGTTCATTCACAAACCTCAAGCTTTCAGGAGACATGCTCTTCTCTTCTTGCGCATCAAAATCACATTACGGGTCTGTTGGGTGCATGCCACCAACGCTTGAGAGGTTGATCGACTGTTTGGAGGCCGGGACGTTTGGTATGGCTGGATTTGTCTGAGTGATGAATATTAGGGCCAGAGTGTTGGTGGGCGTTTTGATTCTCCCCTGTAATAACTATTTCCTTGGAGCCACACTTTCCCGACTCAATCCAGCCGGGGATACCATTGAATGCTTGATCATTTCAGGGGGAAAAACAATTAAGACAGATGGAGGCTACAGAATCTTGAGAAATTGGGTGCCTCTCTGGCTTCCCGCAGGAAATGAATATCGAGTGAGATTGGGTGGCGAGAACCGTGGCCGCCGTAAACCACCCCCGGTGATTATGCCCGACTACCAAGCGCACACAGTAAGCGGGCGGATAATTGTTTTGGCTGGACGGAAGGCCACTCAAATCCCCAGGGTGTCCCATCATACAATTTCCGTAGGTTCTAATTATGCCATTGCAATCACCGGAGTATTGTCGGTCGCATGATATCATATAACAGTTGCAAGATGCTTGGTGGGTAGTTAGGGTTAACCCCACTCTAAACTGAGACCCTCAACATCGCCTGCGAAATTGCTCCTTCCCCCACTCCATTATTTTCCCGCATCTCCATCTCACCGGACCCCATCCAACCCATTAAAGCTTACGCCAATTGCAAAGATGACCTTCGATACTTCCACCCGACCAGAGCACATACAGGGGATCTTGTCCAGTCTCGATCGTTATAACCCGGAGACCGTCACGATTTTTCAAGACTACGTACAGCAGCAATGTGAGAGCAAGACCTACGACAGTCTTGCAAACTTGGCTCTTCTGAAACTGTAAGTATTTTATATTCAAACTCGACGTTTTTTTTTTTTTTGGTTACTGTGATGAGTATATCGTCAACGTTTCCTATTACCCGAGAAGAGAATGAACTTTCTTCGACTGAGTGAAATCTTCCCGATTCTGATAAACCACAACCTCCCCCAACCGTCGCGCCTTCTTCCCTCCTTCATTCTGGAACAAAAGGGGCTAACGAGGGTACCCTCTAAAAAAAAGCTACCAATTCAACCCACACCTCACCCGTGACGAGACAATCACCAACATCCTCGTTAAGGCCCTCACCGTCTTCCCATCCGCCGACTTCGGCCTCTGTCTGCACCTCCTTCCGGCCAACGCCCTGACCGAACCTCCAATAGACCCCTTTGCAGAAGCCGTGCTGAAGCTGTTCTCCCTCTCCCGCCTCTTGGAAGCCTGCGAATATAGGGAATTCTGGATGATGCTCGAGTCTGACGACTTGTATGCCGACCTGGTCACTGACTGCACCGGTTTCGAGGAGCTGATTAGGCTACGCATTGCCAGTGCTACTGCCCAGTCCAACCGTGAGATTAATCGGGAGCTATTAGAGGGTTGGTTGAATCTTACCGGGGATGGGTTCGAGAGCTTTGTTAAGGGGAGTTGCGGATGGACTATTGAGGGGGATGTGGTCAAGATTCCGTTAAACAAGGAAAACGAAGCGAAGACTACGGTTACTAGGGAGAATGTGAAGTTTGATCGTGAGTTTGCCCTTCCCCCCTCCTCTGTCTATTTGGTACCTGGTGGGTTGGGGGTAGCGGCTAATCTTGGGCGGGGAAATGCAGAATTCCAAAGGGTTATCAAACGCGCGTATGAGCAACCGGCTTAGATCAAGGCTGAGTGAGAGTGAGGGTTGATGTGGGTGTTTGGAGTGATTTTCTTTTCGCGATCACCCTGGGACAAAAATATACTGAAGGCCGTGTCTGGCTGGGATATTTGGAGTTTGCGGAGTCAGAAGTCTAAAAGTTTCCATTTTTATTTTCTTCTTCTAGATTCTTCTTTCTTCAGCTCTAACTTGGTTTTTTCGTTCGTTCTTGTACATTTTTTCCTTCTCTTCTCCCTGCCAGGCCCTAATTTCACGTTTATAATTGTGGGAATACCTTGAATCAGCGTGATGCCTCAGTTTACGGGGCTTGACATTGTTGGGATTCATAATATGTCACTCGACAACTCCCGCCATCCTGAATGATGATACAGTCAAGTTACAGCTATTGCCGAGGCCGGTTTGGCATCCGCAAACAAACTGAACTGCGCCAACCCACCCTGATCAATTCCACCAACTCTTAACCCCGTCAACAATCTCCTCCAACCCTACCACCACTCTCCTCGGCCTTCCCAACCCATCACACCAATCCGCCCCACCCGAAACCCACACAGTCTCCAGTCCAACCTTCCCAGCGCCCACTACGTCAAATGGGTTCCCACTAACCAACACAACACTCGCCGGATCCTCCTCCCTTCCCAATTGCTCCAACAGGTATCTATACGTCTCCGGATCAGGCTTAAACTTCTTGACGTCATCGACACTAACACACCTCGCACCCCTTAGCATTTGCGAATTCGCGATGGTAGCGGAGAGCATGGCGTGACATCCATTTGAGAAAATCACCCAGGAGAAGGCGGGATCTTGGGTTAGCGTTGATAAGGTCGCTTCTATCCCCGGGAAGGGGGTCAGAGTGTTGTAAGTAGCTAGGAGCGAGGTTATTGTTGTTGCGCTGGGTTTGTAGGCTGGGAGGTGCTGGGTTAGGGCGTGGGTTAGGGAGGCGTGGGTTACGGTTGAGAAGGGGTCGTATTCACCTATATATCCCGTTCCGTTAGGAATGGCGAGTGAAGAAGGAGGGGGAGGGGGGGGGATAACCCATGTTGTTCAGCCGCCATGTGTATTCCAGTTGGTAGCGTCGCCAGTCTGCTGTGATTTTATGGGAGAGGGCTGCGTCCTGGGAGTCGGCTTCTAGGTGTTTGGCGAGGGCAGTGGAGATTGAGGTTGTGTCTAGCAGGGTGCCGTACAGGTCGAAGGCGAATATTTTGGAGGGAGAAGTCATGGTGCGATGGTACCGCTCGTATGGGTATTGGTGGGGGGCCTTTGTGGTGGGAGGGGGGATGGAAGAATTGGGGGGGATGAGCCATTGTTATATGATATTATGGATGGCGGATGCACCCTCAGTAGGAGGCGAATATGGGATAATAGTGGCACTTTTAGTCGGGGTATGGGGTACGGTACTCGAGTACCAATAGGTGGCCACCGTAATGCATTATACCGTTCAGTGCGCACCAGTACCAGAGTGTATCATATTATGATCCTATATGCCAAGAGTGGGCGAGTATGTTACAAGTGATAGTTAAGGCCCATATAAAGCCTCAGCCGCAGATACCGGGACTACAGCGTATCTGTACGAGTAGAACTTTACTTGTAGTAATACAATAATCGTAACTACTACACTCCAAAGGTCTATCATAATCCTCCCCCCGCTTTCCCTATAGCTTTAACAAATACCCCCCAATTCGTTCCCTCTCCAAACCCCCCACTAAAGCACACACACACCAATGGAAACAAGCAACTATACACTCCTCCGCGAATCCCTCACCCCATCTATCCTCCAAAAGTCCACCCTCTCGCCAAGTTCCGCCACAGACCTCGAAGACCTCAGCGACTTCCTAGACTACCTAACCCAAGAACTCTACACCTTCCTCCCACGACCCCTCCAAACCGCCACCCCACTCTCCACCCCTACGCCACCTACCCTCACCACCCTCCAGCCCCTAATCCCTCCCCTCTCCACCCTGCCCCTATCAATCACCGAATCGCTAATAAACTACGACATAGTCTCCGATGCCGACGACGTCGAGAAGTTGATCTCGCACGTGCTGTCGGAATATATTGACGCGGCGTGCGCGCCTCCACCAGAGTGGGCAGGCGCGGGGACCAAGAAGGATGCGTGCGAGATTTGCGAGAGGGTGGGGGTGAGTATCACGTATCATCATTTGATTCCGGTATGTTTTGATTGCGCCCCAGGGGAGGAGAAGGGGGCGAGAAAAAGAAGAGGAGGAAGGTGTGTTGACGTTTGGGTGATTCGGGGATGGATGGTAGAAATCTACGCATGCAAAAGTACTCAAGAGGAAGTGGCATCCGGAGGCTATGATTAATAGTGTTGCATGGCTTTGTCGGTTAGTTTTGCACACTTCTTCTATGAATTTGTGTTGGGGGGGTTGGGAGTTGATTGTGGTGGTGGTGACCGTTTAATAGACCATGTCATTCAACCGTCCACCGCTGCGCCCCCAACGAAGTTCTCGCTAGGGAGTATTATACTGTTGCACTGTTGCTTGAGAGGGAGGATATTCAGAGGTGGAGGGCGTACGCGTCCAGGCAGAGATCTGGTGGGAGGGGACTTAAGAATCGGTAGACGGCAGTGATGGTGGATTCTGAGAGGTGGGCGCTGTGTGTAGCTCGGGAATTGTGGGGCTGGGGGGCTTCTAGTAGCTTTATAGCTTTCGGTTGCATGGCTGTATGAGGGTGGATTCCGGCTGCATTCATAAAGCCCTGTGCAGTATGAGTAATTGCTAGGGAGTTTTGGGCGCACTCGCTGTTAGTAGTCATAGGATATCACTCGCGCCTACTAGCCCGAGACTCTGTAGAGCTTGTTCAATACTCGTAGAGTCACTACTTTTCATGCCTTGACCACAATCTGGTCTTAGCAATTGGCACCTTCCCAACACACACCATGCCCCAGGACTAAGCAACGGGCAAGCGACGCATGGCCACAAGCAATGGGAGAGCATGGGTGACGTACTCCATGCAGACGACAAAAGCTATTGAACAATTGCTGGTGGAATGGATATCTCAAGAGGTACTGCTCGGGATAGGTCACCAACCAGTGAACTTAACCCTCCACCACGAGCAAGAAAAAAACCAGCTTTGGAAGAGCGGTATCCAACGTTTGGTACGATTGCCGGGTATACACCCTTGAGCCACATCCATCGATGTCATCCGAGTAGCTGGTCCCAAGCTCAAACCTTGAACCATTGGTAGAAATCTAATACATATATGGCCGACGAGTAAAAGTCCCAAGCGAGGGCACTAGAGCCAGCAACTGTTCAGCAGACAACAAAAGACACGACGACAGCGGGGGCCTGAACCCGCCCACAAGATGGAGAGTCCACAGCCTTACTTTTATCGAAGAACCAATCCCCGTTGGCTTCGGGTATGGACTACCTATTAGACCGCCGACCCCACTTCCCACAACTTGAAGAGCAGAACATTCAAGATTACGAACTCGACTTTGATTCCAAGTGGTGTGTGGGGGGTGAGGGTTCTCATCGTGTATCTTTGCCCTTCCAATCGCTGTTGTGTTGGTGCGTCTACAAACTCTTGACGACATCATCTATTGGGTAGGCTTCGGGGGATGGACTGGCCACTGCGCTCAATCGGCCCCACCCTGATATCGCAAGAACTGGAATAACACACCCTCATGCTACGGTGTTGGAGTTGCCTCTTCGAGCAAGGTTTTCTGCACGAGTTATTTCCCCTCCGATTGGCCTCGATTGGGTGCTGAAAATTAGTTTTCCCTTGCGAGGCGACTCAGCCACGGAGGGGAATTCAGACGTATTAGCATGAGGTTTAATTATTCCAGTTCTTATGGTGGAGGGTATTTGGGCAATGGTAGGCTAGCTTGATGGTAAAACGTCACTCAGTTCTCATTCTCCATATTTCTTTGGAATGTGGTACGAGTGTGCTGTTGGGTGATAATATAAAAGGGTATTGTTAGCAATCGCCAAGAGCGGTGCTGTTTACCAAATGGCCTCTGCGCGGTACTGGGCTTGGCAGTCGGGAAAGCACGTCCCCGCGGGATTCACGATTGTAGGGTAATTAGTAGCCGGTGGGCGCTCATCAGGAAAGCAAATATCAAAGTACGGAATACAGCCGATCAATGTAGCCTTCGACAGCGGCCTAAGTCACCTTAACTACAAGCAAACAAGATCCTAGAAGTAAAGGGGGAGAAAAATCGGCTAGTAGCAACCAACAAATGTATCAAACATATCTATGTATGAAATCCCACACAATGGAAAAGAGAGAAAAGAAAAGCCCCCAAATCCATTTTACCTCTCTCCTCGACCGATTATTCCGCAGCGATCATCTTCATATCCCCCATCCCCACATCTACCAACTTCTCATTGACAAATCCCACCATGGCCTTGAACATCGACCTCCCACCCTGACACGCGCCAGACTCAACGTGCTGGGCCAAACCGCTAAGCGTGACAAAGCTCTTCTCCTTTTTTCCCCGCGCGCCCGCACTAGGTGCGATGCCAAGCAACGCCGGATCCGGGCAATGGTAAACCTTCGGCATGTGCGCGATGGGGGAGAGCATGTGACTCCGCAGCGTCGCGAGCGACTTGAACAGTCTTCTAGAGCCGAAAGGGCATAAGGGGCATTCGTACTTCCCGTTTGGGAGAAGGTACGATTCTGCGGGGATGGTCGAAGGCGTGATGATTCCAGATTCGGAGGATGCGGTGCTGATGGGCGGGTCGTGGGGGTCCGGGAAGAGAGCGTGGAGGCCGTGGTTGAGTTGGGGGTGGGCAGTTGGGGATTGCATGTGTGTTTGCAATTTGGCGAGTGTTGCGAAGGATGGCCTTCTGAAAGTGGCAGTATTGGGGGGGCAAACGGGGCATTCGAAGGTTCCGTCAGGGAGGAGCCAGGAGCGGAGTTGGTCTATGGTTGGCTCCTCCGTGGGCTGGTTCGATGCGGTGGAGCCGGTGGATGGAGTATAGAGGCTGCCTATCGAGGAGAAGCTTGTTGTTGAAAAGGGTGGGGAGTTGATGGGTCGTACGCCGCTAACACCTGCAGTTGGGGTTGCAGTTCCGGTGCTGTCGCCCCTCGGGGTGTAGACACCACTACCGCTCTGGGAGGAGGAGACTCCGTTTGAAGATGTGCTCGGAGTGAGTGATACCCCGCCGGCGTATTGGTATCTTGGACGACCGTCAAAGGCCTCGGATTGTGTGTAGAAACTTTCAGCGTCGCTCGAGTCATCCGGGGTATCGAACCTTGAGCTGTCACAAATGCTCGAGACCTCGCTGTCTGTCAGTGAGAGGTTCCTGGTCTTTCGGGCGAGAACGGCTTCCGGATCGGTGATGATGTTTGCCCTGTCCTGTGCAATGATGGCATTATCAAGCTTGGCCCTTGTGATACCAGACTTGCAGACTCCGGACTCGAGATGGGCCAGCAAGCTGGACGGGGCATCAAACTTCCTTTTGCACTTTCCAACACAACCCACTTTCCCCGTCAGAAGCGGATTATGTACTCGGGAACTCGCACGATGGAGTTGCAAGCCTCTTTCATTCCCGAAGTCTTTATCGCACTCAACACAATAGTGTAATCCACGAGTTCGAGCTGGCGGCGGTTCCCTGAAATTAGGGTGTTGCGCGGCAAGGTGAAAATAAAGGCCCTTTGGGCCGCGGAATTCCCGGTCGCAATCGCAGCAGCGGTACTCGGTGACCGTGTTCGGCCTGCATCGCGATATAGGGTCCTTCCTATGCCGGCTGAAGGCTTTTTTGCTGTAAAAGGTTATTCCGCAGGTCGGGCAGCCCATGTGGGCCCCTATTCGATGCATATCTTGGGGGTGGGAACCCCAGCAATTTGTGCAAAAAGGCGACATTCTGGTATGTGTAGATTAATCAGTAGTTGGTGATGTTCTTTTCTTGCCAGCCTCGCCCGGTTTATATGCGTGACCTGAGAATTAGGCCTCCCACCCTGCCCTAGGCTACCACCAGCACAACCGCACACATGATAGTGGTACCACCACACAAACAAAGCAGAGTGCCGATACTCTACTGCGCTGTACCCGCATACAGACGCGCGGTTACTGCGTGAGGCTGAATGCAGTACCGGTCGAGTCCAATGAAGCGATTGACAGCGCTGCTACCTGTAAAAAGGAAGTGTGGCGCCTCAAGGGAACCACCACTCATTGGCACAATAGTGTTACTGGCAGCTCCAGGCAGCCGACATTTGCCTCGCAAATGCCTAGAGTGCCGCGGTTGTTGTTTTGGCATATAATGCGGTAAATTGAGGGGGTGTGATCTGGAGGGTAGAATTTCCCTCTATTCATCAGGCTTCCTGATGTGGTAGAAACACCTGCTCAAGTGCCCTGATACTTTAGCGACAGTGGAATTGATAAATCCTCACTAGGACCCTTGGTGATATACCGGTTGATTTCATTTTTATGAAATTGAATATACAAGTAGAGTATTCGAGTACCGCGAGAAAACATTCAGACAACTATCGTACAGCTTTTACATCTCTTCAATCCCGCCCAAGGAAGTTAGAATTCCATCATTCTACTCCATCAAGCACTTGGCCCTCCAGACGCTGAATTAGTTGAAGAGAAAGATGCCGTGTAAGTCTTGGGACACTTCTGGTACGACTGTCTAATAGAAGGGTCTTTGTCCCCACCCGCTCGGATTGCGTTAAAAATGCTTTCATCCCGATTGAGACTGTCCTCTTCGCCGCTATAGGCGGCTTCATCATCCCCAGAATCCACCTTGCTCGCCTTGTTGACCTTTGTGGGTTTAGGATTGGTGAATTCCTTTGACTGTAAAGCCTTTTGCCTCAAGTATTCACGGTACCTCCCTCCGTCTTCCTCACCCGAGGACGACATGTCATAAGGCCTTTGTGGAGATTCCACGAGTTCTTCGGTGGCTTCCCGGCTACTGGGAGCAGACACTGGGGGGAAATTGGAATTGCCCCCCGTCCAAGGATCTCCCCCTTCTTCACGGCTCTCTTTGTATTCCTTTTCAAGTTTGTCCAACCACTCAGTCTCAGCCCTCTTGATGCCGTCGGCATCAGCGCACGCGGCATACTTCTCTAGGAGCTCCCCATTGATCTCCAGAAAGCTCCTCCCGTATGGGAACGGTTCCAAAATCTGTTCGGCCCAATCGGTATGACCCCCAATGACAAAGCAAGCAGCAAGCGCTTCCGCGCAGTTCAGCCTCCATGGTTTTCCATAGTTGACAGTGTTGGCGGCGACAAGGTATGGCAGTAGCCGTTCGCATTTCCCACCAATTTTGTGGAAGGGAACATCTGCTAGCCGGGCCCATGAGCATTCGACCACGGCGGCACCGTGCTTCTCCATGAGTTCTCTGTCGGTTGGAGATACCACTGTTTTACCGGTGGGCCTGGAGGGAATGTGTGAGCCTTTTTACTGCTTCCACTGAGGTAATCGCTGGTTGGATAGGGAGAAAGCGGAAACCTACGTGATAACCACGCCATTGAACTTTTTGTCAAGCGGTATAGATCGAATCAAGCCCTCTCGCATCAACTTTTGCCCTGAACATCTCTTTCGGTCGCAGTGGCCGAGATCCCAACAACGAGCTATGGGGCTCATGAGTAGGGAGAAAGATATCGGGAGGAAGGGGAAAAAAACCTTTGAAAGGGAGATTTTGGGTTTCCCGCTCTCCTGGTCTACGATTCTCGCGGTGTTCACGTCCCTGGTATCGCTGGCCCTTCTTCTTGGCCATGGCTGTTGTAAAGTGTTTGCAGAGATATATATAATAGAGAGGCTGTGTGTGTTTTGCGTGATGGGGGGACTGAAGGTGAAGAGTACCGTACAGTATCGGGGGGCAAGGGGGGCAAGGGGGGCAGTCTCCTGTAGAAATCGCAGTTTATCAATCGGGCTGCTCCGACTGCCAATCTTCGGGGGCCGGAGGCCGCTCTATCACGCTTGATAGGGGTAGCCCTGGTTGTGCGAACGTGATGGATAAACTATAAAATCTCGGTGCTGGGTCGCAAACCTTCGAATCCGCGGCAGTGTATTATAGACTATGATATGTTAGACTCCTCCACTGGAGCGGACACTACCGTATCCTTACAGTGTCGTCACAGTGCCGAAAACATGGAATAATGCTAGGGTCAGGGTTAATCCTGAGGTAAACAACTCTCAGATCCACTCAAAAGCTCAACCTCCACTCCACAATTTCTCTAACCCCCAACACGTCAACTTCAAAGCACAGTTCACAGCTGAGAGTGACCATGGTCCTTCTAACCCTTACACCGCAGCTCACCGCTGCGATAGAAGTCTACAACAAAGAGAAGCCATTCTCCGCGATCACAGTCCCTGCAACACATCTCGATCACCGCCAAATCCTCCTCATCTCCCAAACCCTCCTTAACACTTCCGAAGATAAATCCCGATACCGCCTAAGCGCTCTTCTGCAAGGGTGCAACCTCTATTACCCCCCACCTCCGCCAAAGCCCGAACCGGTATTACCTCCGCTGTCACCTTCCTCCCACCCCTAACAAGCTAACCAAACGCTAGACTCGGGAATATAAAGACCTAATGGCACGCCTCCGCCGGCAGGAAGAAGAGCGGGTTTACAACGCCCTAACGAACAACCCTCAAGATATCTGCGAAGGAGAGGACGAATACACGTTTCAAGACCTGAAATCGCAGCTATCTATAATCGCTAATGTACTGCTGTCGACGATAGCTACCTCCGTGGCCGTATGGATGGTTGCCAGTGGCTGGGAGGTCCCGCAGAGGTTCGCCTTGGCGTTTGCATCTAGCATTGTCGTCTGCATAGCAGAGGTGGTGGTTTTTAATGGGTACTTGAGAAAGGTGGACGAAAGTAGGAAGTTGGAAAAGGTTAAGGCCAAAAATGAGGTTAAGGAGGTTGTCAACGTCTGGGAAATTGGTGGGGTTGCTAGGGCGCTAGATGGGGTTAAGAAACGGAGATGACCTTGTTCATGAGACCCCTCTGGCGCGTTTTGTATACGGGTAGATACGGTACCGTAGTTGGGCCTGGACAGCAGATCAAGGCCCGGGCTCTACTCTGTTCGGGTAATGTCTATTTGTAGCTTTACTCGTATCATACTTAAGACACGCTTAGATATTCGTTAACCCTAATACTTCTCTCACTATGCCTTGGGCGATAGCATTTGCAAGGGAAGAGCAGGAGGGGTTCGAATTATCATTCAAGAATTAGTTATAGTTTACAGCAGTGTACAATAATCAAGGCTAGCATCATCACAGCAAACAAGGCTTCTATCCTTAGGATAGAGTGATACCTTTATAATAACAGCTCTGTTGCGTGCCCCCAGGACTCCAGAGGCTTTCTTAGAAGAATCTCCAGACTAATCTGTAGCCACTAAGTATTCCGGAAATAAGGCATTGGGACATTTCGAGGACATCTGGGTTAACCACCGGTATCCCTCCCACTAATAGAGTTTCCCCTCATGGTTAAAGTGGCTGATAGTGGGCCTACTTGGTAAAATTTCCTATTGATGAGTTTATGATTAAAACGCCATAATAATAATAATATTATGCTCTGTGTTTAAATATTTCATGATAGGCGTTGAATGTGGAGTATGCTCACGTGACGGGAAAAGGACCCTGACAAGTAGGGCGGAAATCACTTAGCCTACTGATAGGCAAGGGACCCTACGAGTACTCGAGTACATGCGGTGCAGAAAAGCCTAACAAGAAAGGCCTGTCATACATACCACATAATATCATACCGGCCGCGGTCCTGTATGATACTCGAGTACTAGTACACAGAGGCCGGGTATCATATAAGCAATGATAAACAGTTTGTTTGTAGAATTGACGAATGAGGTAGTGAAAGTGAAGAAAGGGCTACATTAGATCTTTGGCGGGGAGGAAGGGTTTGTGGCTTACTTTGCGGCTGGAGAAACCTTTCAGATTCGTTCCTATTGGCTGTGGACCTTTCCTAACCAACACCCACAATGGCTCCGTTGCGCTGCGATTAGAGACAGCATACCCCTTGTCCCTCTCATAACGCGTCGAGCAAAACATTCGCCCTGATTCGCATCCTTCTGTGCGAGTCAGTCACCTCTCTCCCTTCCATCCTTCCTCTTCATCCATCCCATCTATTCTGTCCCCTCTTTCCACCTCCGTTCTATCCTCCATTTCTCTCTCCTCTGCTTGCCACCTCCATCCCACTCCTCCCCTCTCTCCACTTTCATCCCATCCTAATCGGTTGAAATTCTCCACCAGTCAATATATAAAAAATGTCTATTGTTTCACTTCTTAACGTTAATGTCGTCAACAATCCCGCTCGCTTTGCCGACAAATATCAATTTGAGATTACCTTTGAATGTCTCGAGCCTTTGACTAAAGGTGATGTTCATTGTTTCCTTTTGCAATTTCTATCCTTACTCATCCATTTTTTCTACAGATCTTGAGTGGAAGCTTACCTATGTCGGTTCTGCCAACTCGTAAGCTATATCCCATCAGAATCCATTGCTTTTCATCTCCAATTTCATATTTGCTAAGATTTTCAACAGTACCGAGCACGATCAGGAGCTTGACTCCCTCCTTGTTGGTCCTATCCCCGTCGGTGTGAACAAGTTCGTTTTTGAGGCCGAACCCCCTGCTCTTGCCAAACTTCCTTCTTCTGAGATCTTGGGGGTTACCGTTGTCCTTCTCACTTGCTCTTATGACGGTCGTGAGTTCGTTCGTGTTGGTTATTACGTGAGCAACGAATACGATTCTGAGGAACTCAACAACGAGCCTCCTAAACAAGTTCAGACCGATAGAATTGTGAGGAACGTCCTTGCCGAGAAGCCCCGTGTTACTAGATTTGCCATCAAGTGGTATGCACACAATTTCTATCCTTCCAATGTTACTTTTCTTACGTTTTTCAAGGGACTCCGAGGAATCTGCTCCCTCCGAATTCCCCCCCGACCAGCCTGAAGCCGATGATGCCGAGGATGACGCCGACCACTACGGAGCCGAAGAGGAGGAAGAGCTTGAGGGTGAAGAAGAAGCTGGACCCGCCCCTGTCGATGAAGACGTCGAGATGGGCGGCGCGGATGACACCGCAGGCCCTGCTGTTGGCAAGGAAGCCGACGAAGACTCTGATGACGGCTCCGAAGATCTGGAAGCCGAGAGTAGTGGCGAAGACGATGAAGAGGAAGAGGAGGGCGAGGGCGAGGGCGAGGCGGAAGAAGATGATGCCATGGCCGATGATTCTGCTGCAGGCAAGTCCGGTGAAGCCAGCTCCTCCGCCCAGCCAGCCACTACCCAGCCTGTTGTCCCCAAATAACGAACCGCTCGTTCTACATAAAGCACCTCAAAAAGGAGAGTTTTTTTTATCGCTAGAGGCTTTGTTTGTATGACTGGAATGTTATGATGGGTTATGGGTCGATAATCTATTATAAGCAGGGTCTCTCTGTTCAAAATCGGGTGTTGGAATGTTTTTTGTACGGGACTGTCGACGATGGCTATGATACATAGATGTTTTTCCTAATGGCAGGCTTGAATTATAATCTGCACGATTAGCCTTGAGGGTTTTTCTCGCTTTGAGTAACATTCCTTTCTTTCCCGCAGCTTTTATGTGGCGATAGACTGTCCACTCAAAGGTGCCCGTGACTGTTGATTTGCTTTACGAGATTTTCAAACGAGTGACCAACTGTGATGTAGATTGCTGTCGTATGAGGAGTGAGTTATTCAGCTAATAGGGGGCACGTAGACTGGGTGATATTGCTTCGTAGCCAACCAGGGAAATCCAGTGGCAAACTATCCACTCACTATACCCGCACAGCCCGAACATAAATCACGGGTAACCTGCTAACGGTCCTACTGTTCACGTCCCATTTGATATTACAGTACTAGCAGAGTAATTTAAGCGCGGAGGCTTAATTTTGTACCGAGTGCCGGTATACTTCCGCGCAAATTAAGCTATGGCACTAATCAACGACAAAGCGCCAAAATCTAAGGCCCGCTACACCATGACTTACTCGAGTGGTTTGCGTGCAGGTACTGGTGGTAATAGTAGGCAATATTCAGTAATCGCACAGCAGTTAGAGAGGATTTGCGAATATTTTGGGAGTGTTGCGACGTCACTGCCAAGAATGTTACAGTATTATCTGAAGTTGGTCCCACAATTCCACAACCTCCTATAATCCCCAAGCATTTGCTTTCTTGAGCTTCTTCCGTCTAAATCATCCCTCCTCTCCGCCACAACTCTTCTAAAATCCAGCCCTGTGATGGATTTCCTACGGTCAAAGCAGGCTGGGATCCAGCACGACTTTACCGGGGCTCTCGCAGCTCCAGATTTATTCGTTCTAGATGAGGTTTGTATCTCCAGTTCACTCCCAACAAACTCCCCAAACTGACATTGTCCTCCGGAAGGTTGAAAAATACGGAATCGAATCCTCCATATCTATTCTCGCCTACGACCCAATCCAATCACTTCTTGCTGTCGGAACGAACGAAACGGCAACCACTCCCGGGAAGGTCTATGTATTTGGCCAGAAGCGAGTGCAGGTTACATTCACTTTGACACGGAAGGCCAGTGTCAAGTTCTTGAAGCTCTGCGATAGTAGGATTGTCATCGTGGATACCAAGGGTGAGCTCTCGGTGTTCGATATGACAGATCCCGAAGCCCAACCTGCTAGATACTCTCCCCCGGGAATCGTGAGCGCCGTTTTAACAGATCCGTCATTGGATTGGGTGTTCATGGGCTTGCAGAATGGAGAGGTGGTTGCGTACGACCTTGACCGGCAACTCAAGTCGCCATTCCTGGTGCCGAATTTATGGAAGGAACGGTCACCGAAGGCTAGGATGTTGCCGATTGTATCGCTTGCGCTGCATCCACGGGATCTTGGAACGCTCTTGATTGGTTATCTAGAGGGGTGTGTTGTTTTCTCTTTGAAGCAAAACGTGCCAACGCTTTACCTTCAATTTGAGCTACCGCCTGGTGCGCCTGGAGCCGATCCGGGGCGGGGTATGCTGAATTCTGTGCGGAGGCCGAAGGTCTGTGAGGCTCTGTGGCATCCTACTGGGACGTTCATCTGTACCACGCATGAAGACTCTTGTCTTGTGATCTGGGATTCACGGGATGGCAGGATCGTACAAGCTAGGACTTTGCAGGATACAGACGTCAACATTCCGTGCGGTCCGAAACCAAGTATGCCTAGCGAAACCGAGGGAACTATAATTGTCAGACAGCCACTGTTTAAGGTGTCTTGGTGCTCTACGGATAATCCTGATGACACCAGCATCTTGGTAGCAGGTGGAAATCTGTCTGTAATGCCCAATAAGGGCCTCACACTTCTGGATCTCGGACCCACTCCGAACATGCTCACTTCTTCAGCCCAATTCGTATCGGATCACTTTGCGTCACCTAGAAGGCAACGTATTCTACCGACTCCAGCTGATCTTGATGTTGTCGACTTCTGTTTGCTTCCTCGAACCAGTCCACATTACGCTGGGAGCCATGACCCCGTTGCTGTTCTTGCTTTGTTGGCTTCTGGGGAGCTAGCGACGCTGAGCTTTCCGGATGGCCACCCTATCTCCCCGGCGCTGGTGTTCCATCCTTCCTTGTCACTAGTTCACCCCCGTGTAACAACCGCAAACCTCTCCCCTATAAACCGCCAGCGGTGGCTGGGCATGACCGAAAACCGTGATAGGCCAGGGGAAGTAATCGTTGGCGGGGCGGGACATGTCAAACCGCTGAGACGATACGAGAATCGAACCGTGTTACAGACCGCTCACTTGGACGGGACAGTAAGGATTTGGGACTTGGGACTTGCGGACGAAATCGAAAACGAGAAAATAATGGAGGTTGACCTGGGGCAGGTCCTAGAGCGTGGCGTCGATCTAAAGATTGAGCGCGTTGCTATGGCAAGTTCCACAGGAGAGTTAGCTGTGGGCATGGAGACTGGGGAAGTCGTGCTATTCAGGTGGGGCAAGAATAAAGGCTACGGAAGGACTAGCGAGGATGAGGCTCTACAAGCCATGAGCAGGAGCGAGTTGGACAGTGCTACTGGAGCAATTAGAGATGCAAAGTCGAAGACAAATCCTACCCTTAAAGAGGGTCTTTTGCCGCTTTGTGTTCTTGAGCAGCATTGTGGGAGTGTTTTGCATCTTGCTTGTAATGATGTTGGATTTGTTGCTATTGCTTATCAGACTGGTCATGTATCAGTTGTTGATTTGAGGGTATGTTTGAGAGGTTCTTCGAGTTCTGTTCATGCTAATTGCTTTTTAGGGGCCTGCCATCATATTTCACCAGAGTTTGACTTCCTTGACAAAGGAGGCCAAGAGGTCTAGTTTTAGAAAGAGCCACGACAAACCGGTGGAGGGAGAGAAGGCTACTTGCTTGGAATTCGGAGTTCTCACACTCGAGGGCGACGGCAAGCAATCAATTACGAATACCCTAGAGCATCTACTAACGGTGAATTACAGAGTTCTCAAGCATCGCATTGTTCATTGGAACCAGCCACGGGAGAATTGCGACCTTCAGCCTCCTCCCTCAAGGTCCTAGCTTTGTCTGCAATTTCGTGAACGTAACCTACATGGAAGGTCCAGTTATAAAAATAATTCCACTAAACTCCGACTCCGGCAAGCGCGCATATGCCACACAGCAAGCTGTGGCAAACCTCCGCGACGGCATAAAAGTGCCCGGAGTTCTACTAGGCGTGACAAAGTCCGGATCGAGGATATTCCGACCGCCAACTGCAAAGGGCGCGCATAGGAGCTGGGAGGATTTTGACTGTCTGTCCGCAAATGTAGTAGAACTAGAGACCCATGGTGTCTGTCTTAGCTGTGTTATGAGCAACGGCGTTGTGAAGAGTTATTCAATCCCCGGGCTGAAGGAGATTAGTGAGGTTAAAATTGGACAGTGGTTTGAGCAGGACAGACTGGCAGAAATAATTGTTACTGGAGCAGGATATATTTTTGGGTGGACTTCTGAGGCGGAGTGTTTACTACTGCATATGTGGGGGAAGGGAGATAGTTTGTGAGTTGTGTGGTTCCCAGATTGGTTAATTGTAAGCTGACGGGACAATGACCACAGCGCGGATACACCAAGGGACACGCTTTACAACCCAAACACACCCGTCCCCGCCCGCCCTACGATATCTAATTTTCAATGGATCTCCGGAACACAATATGTCACAGTTGAGGACGTAGACCTACTAAGTATGCCCCCCCTCCTCAGTTCCCTCTCATCTAGGCATATCCTATCTAACAAAACCCCAGTCGGCGGTCCCGAAAGACCCATGTCCCGTAAAATGATAGAGCAGATGCGTGCAGAAAAACGCCAGGCAGCAATAGATGCACGTGCCGGCGGTGCTACTGCTGGCGCGTCAAACCAAGATGGAGTATTCGCAAACATGGCAAAGCAGGTCCAAGAGCGGACTGAAAAGTTGAATATCATGGGCGACAGCATGGACAGGCTTGGCGAGAGCTCGGCAAACTTCGCGGACGACGTGAGTAAGTATGTTAATCAGCAGAAGAGGAAGGCGTTGCTTGGTGGTGAGTATTTCCCCTCACAATCTACGATTTGAAAAGTGGGGTGGTTGATGGCGATGGTGGTGACACAGGTCTTACAGGGAAATGGTTTTAAACAAGTTTTTATGCTACTGGTCACGGGTCTCCCTTTCTTTCTTTCTTTGGGTATCTCTCGAGTTGTGTTGGGAATCAAGGGTAGACTAACCGTGCCCTGAGCGAGGTAGTGCCCTCAGCGAGGCACAGTAGAGTTGCTGTGGCGGAACCGGTGTATAGTAAGAGTCCTCATTGGACTATGAGCGCCGCGCCTCGCTGAGGGCACCACCTCGCTCAGGGCACGGCCGGTCTATTGTTGTACTCGTAGCGGTCAATATCGTGGTTATTAACTATGATACTCCCGTGATGCCCCATCGTAGGTGTACTGTACTCGAGTACTTGGCGTGAACCAAGCTTTTGCACCCAAGACGGCTTTCCCTGTCCCCTGTCCCCATGAATTACAGTCTCCAACGGTGGTATCATATGACAGGCTTTTGCTACCCTACTTTGACGAATTCACTTTTTTGCTTGCCAAATACCCCTGTTCGTCATCCGGTATTCGGCACGTCCCCGTTGGAGACTGCGACAAAAGCACATCGGAGGGGCAACATAGGCTTCACAAGAAGTCACTCGATGAATAAATCACAAACAAATTAACCTCCCAATATTAGCACAATAGGGCACTACAGGATAGAGTATCACCAGTCAAGCAGAAGCAACGCTGCATTCCCCCTCATGGATTCCAGCTGAAATGAAAAGAAAAAAAAGCAAAGTCGCTAGGGCAATGCTCGCTGAATATCGAGGCTGAGCAAGAGCCTTTTACCCGTGCTGTTTTGGTTAGAGATCGACATTGGCGCTCGCATCCGTTCGCGAATGGAAGGACAGACAACAAGACACCACCGTTACACCGTATTGGCGAGCGATACCCGTAAATGTCTCCGTATTGTGCATTCGGAAGAAATGTCCGAACACAGGGATTCAGGCAAATATATTGCAAAAGCTTAGTCCTCGTCTAAACGTCCATACAAATCCACTACCCCCCGTTGTCGGATACTTCTTGCCGCGACGAACATGGGGGCTGTGGTGAGATAGCAAAGGGTGAGATCCAATAGAATGGTGCAACGATCTGAGTTAGCAAATTAGAAGTCATGAACTGGGATTGCAGATGGTGATACAATACTCGCAATTTTCTAACGTTTGCGGACATAGCTCCTATTGCATACGGGTGAGCGATCGGTCCGAGGCTCAAGATTTTGGTGGATGCGATAGCAGGTGCGTTCACAGACGCCCGGAGATTACATATATATAAGATGGGAGACAGTGCTGGTATAACTCCTCAACTCCAAAATATTCTCACCTTACCAAACGAACAAACTACGGTAATACGGTAACGCAAAAAAATAAAAATGAACCCCCACGAAAACCTCTCCCTATCAGAAGCAATCCTAGGCATACTATTCCTCTCCCTAACAGTGTACAACATATCTCGAACACCGCGGGAGACGGCTTGGTGGTACATTACCATCTTCTGCCTCTGTATATATCCTCCCCCGCAAACGGGCTTCCCCGGCCGAGCTAACAAGCGAACCAGTCAGAACAACCGGTAGCGCCCTTCTACTACCGATAGCGCTCAAGCGCGATTATACGCATGAGTCCCTACTTATACCCGCGATCATATTCTCCGGGATCGCGGTATCACCGCTATTAGCCGCTTGTTTAGGGTTTTTGAATTCTTGGTTGGTTACATCTCGTCTCCTGCTCTAGTCTACCTCCCAATCTACCCACATACCTATGATACCCGCTACCGCAGGCTAGAGGTATTCATATGCTAATCTTCGGAAAAATAAAATATATATATAAATAGCACACGGCATCTACCAGCAACCCGCCATCCCATTCTCCGACTGCTAATGTTTGCGCATTTGCTCGTGCTCGCAGCACTAATACTCAATATCGCCGGCGGGTCGACAATGCCCTACCACTCCGCCTCTTCCTCCGCGTCGGTGATCGATTCGCTGAATAGGGCAATAACATACATCCGTGCGTCATCGATAGTCTCCCTAACGGCCTGGGTGTTAATCCTCGCCTCCCTGATCATTCTATTCCCCCATTGGAAGGCTTTCGGAAGTACTGCTAAATCGTTCTATGTCGGGGTGCTGGGCAGCATGCCGTTTCTGTTTGTCAGGATCTTGTATGGGATTTTGGCGGCGTGGGATTTGAAGAAGGGGGTGGTGGTCATGGTGCCTGGGGGCGCGAGCCGGTACGGGCTTATAAATGGGGATGTGGGCGTGTTGGTCGGTATGAGGGTTTGTATGGAGTTTTTGGTGGTTGGCGGTTGGAATATTATGGGGATTTTTGAGGGGTGGTGGGGGGAGGTGAAGGGGGAGGATGGAATGGGGGAGGAGGGGTTTTGAGAAGTGATGAAGAGGGAAAAGGCTGGTGGGGGGGAGCTGGAGTTTTTTTATTTATATATATTCTGTTGACCTTTATTCCGCATAGGATCTGAGTACGCTTGTTGTGATAGTCGAACAGATCTGGGACTTTATCATATTATATCTCGGAGTCTTTTTTCCTTCCTTTTTTCCCTTTCTTTCCTTTTCTCATAGATATAATAAATATCATATCATACGTACGGGATTCTACCATATTATTATAATACACAATGCAAAAACACCAAACCAGCCCCCATCCAGCAAAATCCCAGCCCGCCCTCCGATCTTCCACCCCTTCATACCAGCCAACCAACCAAACCCCAACTCCCTCCAAACAAGGAACTCGTATATATCATATAATGCAACGCCCGCCACGCAAAGCCCAAAGCCCAACCGCCCAATATCCCACAATACATATTCCAGCAATGACAAATAAATTAAAAACTGCTGAACGAGTGATACTACATGAGAACACAACACCGCCGCCTCCCCTCCCCCCGCCCTTACACCCCACCCCCGAGCTCTACAAATTCACCAGTCCCCAGAAAACAGACTAAATTATTTCCAGAGGAGGGCGGGGAAACGGGGGGTAACCGCTCCTCTCCGCTGCTACTATCCCTCTCCAAAAAAACTCAAAGCTAGATACCGGAGGGGAGCTGGAGCTGACGATGTGGTATGAGCCTGGCTCCAACTGGCATGCTCCCCCCCCCCCCCCTCCCGCCCTTTCCGGCCTCGGGCTCCCATCACTACTTTTCAAGTGAACTGGTTCGGCGGGACTGGGATGGACGGCCCACACTCCTGGTGAGAGATCATGATTGGCAAACCTGGAAGTCCGGGTCGTGAGCTCGGCTGGTCTAGTGGTATGATTCTCGCTTAGGGTTCACTCTGAGTTTGTATGCGAGAGGTCCCCGGTTCAAACCCGGGGTCGAGCCTTGACTTTTTCCTCATACCGTGTCCGTACTGGGCCGCCATGAGAGCCTTTTTTCATATACGTATAGTGTCGCACTCCTCACGTGTATAGATGGAGGGGTTGAGGGGTGGATAGGTGGCTAGCAGCTGCTTGTCTCTGTATAGTGTTTATTGATAGGGAACATCACACCGGAAATCAGGGGAAAATTCGGAGCTTCCATTAATCAGCCCGCCATTTCATTCGTCATACATGAACCTGCTACCAGAGCCACTCGCTATATCATGCTCGCGCTCATTACTGCTACCCTACTACGCGTATCGGTCATTATGTGGGGCGTAGATAAGATAGGATCAAGGGAAAAACGAAAGGTTAGAACTCCGGACAAGATTGGAAGAGGAGAAAAAAAGTACATCGAGCACAAGAAAAAGGGTGAGAAACCGTGACCTAGACTATAATAGACTAATATTTAACTAGACCTAGAATAAGTAAAAATATAAAGAAAACCCATAGCAACCCAAACTCAAAAAGAGAAAACACCACCCTTCTGATCATTAGGTTCGTGGGTTCACTCGCTAGCTTTAAGCACGATCATGGAAGCCTTGACTCCAGAGACAATGACAGCTTCGGCCACATCACCGAGGCATTTTCTTGTCTCGTTGCCTGCACCGGAGGGGGCGCCTAAGGAGGCTAGGACAGAGACAAGTTCGCGCCTGATGTGAGTCTGGATGTCGAGCTGGGAACGTCCCACAATGACCAAGTCCCCGGCATTCTTCGATAGACCAACTTCTGCCTTCGCCTTGGAAATGACATAGTGGATGGGTTGGGCTGTTTCGGCGGTTTCGAAGAGGACGCGCTGGGAAATGGCGGCGGGGACAGAGTCGACCATCGACTGGAAGAAGGCGCCATCGGCGTCCGGGACTGTGGAGTCACTAGCGGTGGCGGCTTGGAGTTGAACTGTGGGGTTTTTTGCTGTATCCTCGTGGGAAAGTGTTGGCACGTTAGACATAGAGAGGCCTCTTGGGAGATCGGGACGGTGGATGCTAGCCGGCGCGGGGAGGTCCAAGGGTTCTTCCGTAACGCCAGCTTTGTAAACAACACGGACAATTGTGGCCGTAACGTTGGTGTTGGTGGCGAGCTGCAGGACAAATCTCATGGCAATGGTATCATCCGGGCCACCAAAGAAAGGGAAGAAGATGTGATGCGAGGGGTCGGCAACCGGAGGAACGGGGGCAGAAGGGTCAGCGTTCTTAGGAGACCGAATGCTGATTTGACTGATAGCACGGGTGAGGGTTCGTTCCATCGAAGGACCTCCAAACTCCCGATTAACCATGATAGCAGTGGTACAAGCAGCAGTATCGAGCGCTTTGCTGATGAACAAATTGTGCTGCTGGGTAGTAAAGCGATTCTCGGTATTCGCATACTGCGGGTCCTGGGGGTCACTGATGGCGCCAGTCTCGCTCCATGGAATCAAGAGAAGGTCAGAAGAGTGATCAGTAGCCTTACTAACCAAAGTCTCGGCGAAGGAATCCTCGGGGGTTATAAACAGCACAGCAGAGATAGCCATGTTCAAGAACTTGCCGAAAGAACGGAAGACGTTGATAACCGGATCCCTTTCTTGTAATTCGTCGACTTCAGACACTTGCATGACAGTGGATGTACGCTGAGTGAGCTCAACGAGGCGGACGCCATGCACTTCCAAAGGACGTTTGCTAATCAAAGAGCGGGACGGTGGCGGATTTTCTTCTGGAATTGCCGCCTTTGATCTGTGAACTTTGGGCTCGGGCCGCGCTCGCTCTCCGGCCAACAGGTTCACAAGAGTGAGAATGCTTGGCATGCTTTCAAGACGAAGTAGCACTGTGGTCTTGGAGAACTTGGTAACCACAATCTTCTGGTCTCCAAGAGTGCCCCGGGAGCTAGCATCATCACCAGGCTGAATCGGGTTTCCTTCCCAGTCAACCTCACCTCTTCTCCAGGCGTCCATCCTCTTCTGGTACCACGGAGGGTACAAATACGTTACCAGTGGGGTGGTGGCAAAGGTGGTAATCAAAGCCATGATCACGAATATTGTGAACACCCTTACACTTAAAATCTTTGCCTGCAGACCAATGTTCTAAAAAAACAACACCGCATAATCAACATGATAGCCCTTTTGCATTTGGTTCCAGTTCTTGCTGAACCGCTGAAATAACTTACTAGGACGATCAATTCAACCAAACCCTTACAACTCATAAGGACACCAATTGTGAAACTCTCTCTCCATACCAAGCCGTTGAGCCTTGCTGCCAAGGTTCCACCGCCAATCTTGGCGAAGAAAGCGATAGCAATAACACCAACGACATAGGCCCATGAAATACCCCCGTTGAGTAATCCAATATCGGTCCTCAGCCCGGAAAGAGTGAAATAAAGGGGGAGGAACAAGACAGACACGAGATCCTCTATCTTTTCCGTAAGTCGAACCGCGAAACCCCCCTCGTGAGGACAAATCAATCCTATCAAGAATCCCCCGAAAATCGCGTGCACACCGATGATGTTAGTGAAGAATGCCGATGCAAGGACCATCAGCATCGTGAGCGCCACCATAGACTGAGTGGGCCCGTTCTCCAAGGAGCCATCACGGCGCAAGAGCCATATGAACACAGGCCGAACGGCATAAACCAAGAACAAAATCCAGCCGATCGATATTAGCAGGACATAGAGCGCCGTGAGCCCAGTTCCCGCATTGACCAATGCGACCGTCAAGGCAAGCAAGACCCAGCCGACAACGTCATTACCCACACCAGCTGACAAGACAATGGTTCCAACGCTTGTGCCCAGGAGCTTGAGTTCCGTCAAAATTCTAGCGAGCACCGGGAAGGCCTACCAAACACGAACACCAACAGTCAGCATCCCAAAGCAATGCAACGCAGATGAGCTGAGGCCTGCTGCTGCAGCACGTACTGTGATCGCCATTGCAACACCAATAAAAAGCAAGTAGACTCCGAAGCCTATGCTGTCATTGATCCCAGCGTCATCCCTAAACTGATGATAAAGGCCATAAGCAATAGCCGCGCCTAAATTAATACAAAGGAAGCAGCAGGTTAGTGGTACGGTACATGCACAAAGACCGGGGTCGTGAGGAGCTTGGTTTTACACACCAAATCCGAACGGTAGCACCATTCCCGCCGCACTGACACTCGCCGCAATCTTCCAGTTCACAAACAGCAATCGCATGTCCACTTCCAGCCCGACAAGGAACAAAAATATTACAAGTCCGAGATTGGCAACCAGAGAAAGCAGCGGCATGGAGGAGGCGGGAAATATGGCATCCTTGAAGCCAGGGATTCTGCCCATAACTGTAGGACCCAAAATGATACCCCCAACGACCTCCGCAATAACACGGGGCTGCCGTAACTTTGAGAGAGGCCAGTGCAAGACGCGGCAAACAACGATGATAAGGGTGACCTATTGCCCATGTCTTATCAGAAAAAAGAGCTCTCCAAATTGGCCTTTGTCCTCATTCGCCACATTTCGTCCGAAGTTAGAGCGAGTGAAAACCAACCTGAATGATAAACAGCGTAAGAGGATCATTGGGATTGTAGTGTGAAGGATTCATGCCCTCCAACACCCCCGCCTGATTGGAGGGGCGCGTGGAGTTTCCGCTTCCCCCAGCCATTTCGGACGGAGCTCAATGAAAGAAACTAAAAAGATTAGAACCACCGAAAATTAGGTATATGGACCCCCGGATATGGAAATCAAAAGAAAGTTGTCGATTCTGCAACTACACTCTAGATGCAGAGGGAGAGAAGGTGATAAGGAGGGGAGGGTGGAAGAGTGCGAGGGAGGAGGGAAGAAATGGTCAGAAGGCGCGGGGGGGGGAGGACTTTAAGGTGGTGGGGTCTACGAAGCAAGTGAACCCCAGACCCTTTGAACCGGGGGAGGGGGGTGTAAGATAGGGCTAAAGACTATGGGTTCCTCCCGTGGATAATAGCGGCATCAGAGGAAGGGAATGCCACTTTCCAGAGACCCAAGAAAAGAATCAATCGAGGGGACTGTTAAATAATACAAGTAATACTGGTACCGGTACTGTACTCGAGTACATGGAGGGTAGCAATGCAGTGCAGTAAATAATAGCTCGGCAAGCTCAAGGTCTTGGCTTGTGGAATCCCTGGCTTTGGGTAATACAATAAGTTACTGGTATTATTTTTGTTTACTCAAGATGCAAATTGACACTGATACCGGTATCTGTGTTGCAACCACGGCTTTTAGTTGTCACATTGTCCTCATCTTTAATTTGCAACTGAGTGTCGTAACTCTCAATTAAATCTCAGCTTATCGGATACATACCTTTGGCCTAGCAAGGCAGACGCGACCTTCCACCCGATATCAAAACCCCTTGCTTTTGGGGGGCGTGATGCCCTCAGGCTATGGTATTGGACCCTACCGGTAGCTCTATGATACCACCACCATAAACCACCACGCCCCCGCATCAAGATCTTACCCATGCACAGCACAACAGTTCTCCTCTTGCTGGGAGAGGAGGAGGGGGGATGAGAGAGGGAGAGGCAGCAGAACCATCAAATTTCGAGAAGGTACCACATCGCACTCGTATGTAGCATGTAGTCACCAGTCACGTATAAAATCGTAAAGAGAAGGAGCTCTAAGCCCCAGAGCTCCCAGGCGGGGAGGGCTAGTGGCAAGAATGGCCTCATTCATGACAGACTAACAGTCAAGACTGGCAGATGTTACCATACCATAACATCATAACATAACAACGACGAAAAAGTCGCGAAACAGACTGCCATGAGCAATGAGAATACTCGTACTTAGCATTTGTAGCTTAAGGAGGGGGATATATGCAGGCAGGCAGGCGGTGGCATCAACTCATTAACTAACGCCTAGGCCGACACCGGCACTCCTACGGGAGATTGTGATTACAATGCAGTAGCCCCGTGAAATGATCGAGAAGTGGAGCTGCAAAGAAAGACAAGTTGCACTTTCCTGCCCGCGCACAAGCAAGCGCACCTGCGACTTTTCTCTTTCTCCCCCCACCCCAAGAAAAAAATCCGACCAGGGTGAGCGAGGCAAGCGAAGAACTCCTTCCCCCTCAATGCTCGAGTGACCGCATCGGCTGCACCATCCCACATTTCCCCTCAAAACTACTCGTAACTACTCGAGTATGCAGCACTGTACGCGGGTGAGCAAACCTCGAGTTGCACACAACGCTTCATCCTAGTTTCGCCTACGCCTTTCCCTGCGCCTTTCCCTTTCCCTTTCCCTCCGTTCCTCCTCCTCCTCCTCCTCCCCAGCTTCCCTTAACGACCGCCACCCAGCAAGGCCACCACTTTGGCAGTTGGCAGGAGAAAAAGTGGAAGATACTGGTATGGCGTACTCGAGTATATAATCCCTGTCCAAAAACAACCTCACGTGGATTAACTTTTTCCCCAGCCGCCCGGGTGGAGCCGCATGAATCTGATCCATTACCATGTCTGGCTTGGGCTGCTGTCGCCTTCTTTTATTCCATTGTGGTGATGGTTGGAGAATGACAGCTCTTTTTTATCCCCTCTGACCACCACCACCGTTTCCCGGGAGTGTGGAGGAAATTGTGGCATAACCGATATACCAATGATATGGTCTCTTTTCTTTCTCCTCTCTTTTTTTCTTTTTTTTTTCCTTTTCGATATGGTGGAGTACTCGAGTACGGCTTAGTTGAATCTCCCGGATGACCAGTTGGCCTAGCTTGGCTTTCATCATCACGATCACCGGAGCCCAGAAACACAGCGGGCTCCGGGTCACCCTTGTCGGGACCCCGAGGAAAGAGAGACAAAGGAAATGATACATTTCCCATACCGGACACGACAAACCCCACCTATTGCACCTGAACTGCACTGCCATCCCGAACCTCAACCAGATCAACTGACCGGGGTAAGCCAAGATGCGATAGCCAGGCCATCCACTGCCAAAACGGCTCGGGTCTCTCTACCCAGGCTTTTGTCGGCCACCACCAAACCCTAATTTGTTTTTTTCCGACTTTAACTGTCCCGTGATACCCAAACCCCATTAAACAGAATATCCGCTTTATACTTTGTAGGAAAGAAAAGTAAGAGAGTGCCAGCGTCATATGATACCACAGGGCAAGCCTCTGGTCATGATAGCTCACTCCACTCTGATGTCCTCGCCCCGAGCACACCTTATCACGCTCTCGCCAGCAAAATGCTGTACTACCATACCGGCACTCAGTAATCTAATACCCGCAATGTCGCGACTGCCAATGCATACCGCCAAGGTTCGGTCAGAACCTCCGAACTTGGCGGTATGCAATAACAGTCCGTCTTATAAATTCACGACATTGCGAGTACAGTACGGTACTCGAGTCTCGGTATGCCAGCTTACCACAGCCAAGAAGGAAGAAAGCGATACAATTTTATATGGTCCCGACACTCGATATTCACTAATTTATCTACTGTAGACGCCGGACTGCGCCGCCAAACTACCTTATTACTGTGTTTCTTCCACAACCCAACAACAAAATAGAAACAGGCCAAACGGATACTCTCCCACAGTACCGCACCCGAGTGCAACCAGTAACCAGTACAGTACCGCATTGCTTCGTATCGGGCCAAGCACAATACTTGAGTACTTGTACTCGTACATCCAGAAGATTATGGAGGGTCCCTGTAACACTTCACTTTGCCGATGCCAGGGTAAGTAACTACCGGCACCGGACGATCTCCCTCCCTGTCTGGTAGCATCGAGGAGGGAATAGGAATCACGTGACCATATCACTCCTCCGCCGTATTGGTGCAGGTAGTCTGATGGTGGGGATTCCGGAGAGATGACAGGATTCCATCCGAAATAAAGAGACAGGGGGAACACCGATAGAGTGCCCTGTTCGATAGAATGCTCTTCAGAAGAGAAATTGGAAAAAAAGCCCCTGAGTGGTGTTGGGTGCCGAGGTAATTTCCTTGGCCTACAGATAGATAGGTATCTCCTGCCAAAAAATAATAACGATGAATCCTCGTTATTAAATTTATTAAATTTATATAATTATAATAATAATAATATTATATATATTATATTTCATTTTTTGGATAAATTACACCATGTCGGTACACTTCCATTCGCAAAGTCTTCGAGGAGAGAGAGAGGTGTCGTGTAACTAGTACGAGATTGGTGACAAAATTCGTGCCCCCCCCCATTTTACACCAAAAATGGCCATTTTCACCTCAAAATCACAGCCAGTTGCTTTGCAAAAAAAAATGTTAAAATTCCTCAGATTCTTTAGACTCATCTAGATATTATCATTTATATGTGATAAGCTCTGTTAGTTAATGCCCATGGTGCAATACTAGAAATAATGATGGTAGGCAAAAGATACCTCTGATTTTGTATGAGAGTCCCATACAAAAGGCACATTGCAACTGCATCCCATGACAATCCTCAGCTCTCAACTCTCATGGGAGAATGGGAAAATTCTCATAATTTTTACCTAGAAAGTTTGAACAATTGCCTACAATATCTTGGTTTCATTAAATCTATACACTTTTGGGATGAGTTATGAGAGTCTGAAATCAGCCATTATTGTAAAACGTGGGGGGTACTAGTACAGTGCCTGAGGACATACCGAAAGATGCCGCACGGTGGAAAATCTGGTGAGCAACACTACAAATACAACAAAATGGCAGTATTGATGATGGTTTAAGTGAAATAGCTAAAAAGAGCTACTACCAAGAAAAGTATCAGATTCCAAATCAGTATCCATGTCTTCCACCCTCTCTACAGCCAGTCCCTCCTCTTGTCGAGGTTTTTGATTCGTTGTGCCGTATTTTTTGGTATGTCTGTAAGTACGTTATCGGGGATCTTAACAACATAAATTGTTTCCCAAAATACGGTAGGTTTAACAGAGTAGGTTAATAAAATAACGAATACGAGTTAATGAGATCCAGCAAGCCCAACCTCCTGGACGGTTGAGACATCTTGCGAAAAGTTCTCTCATGCATTAGCGTCTAGGACTAAACTTAAGATAGCTAGCGTGCGTGTGCGGACTTGAATCCAGAGTCCCATCTACCTTGTCTCTAGAAAAGCTTGCTGTGATAGGAAGCTAACTGTGCAGAGCCAATGAATGTCCAGAGTTATGTGTTTACTAGTGATATTAAGCTTAGTCGTGGACACTAATGCATGAGAGGCCCTTTGCAAAATGTCTCAACCGTCCAGAAGGATGCCTTCTGCCGGTATTTAGTATTCAAAATAATTTAGTATTGATAGTGTCAGATCGAGGGGTTTAGATTTGCTGCACGGCAAGCCTCGATCAGTTCTGAACGGGCATCATGTCCGGTCACTTTGTGCAACAACCCAGGTTTAAGATGTTTCTCAAACTTGATCGCTTTTCACCTATCGCCAAATCAATCAACCACCCCTCTGGTCCCTGTTTTGCTACCATAACCTAGCCAGCCAGTAATCAACTGGTCAATAAAACACTCAGCCAAACTTAATTGACGACAGACCGACCATCGCTTCACAACCCTCATTCCAACGTGCTCCCACTCATTGGCGTAAATAACCCTGCATCACTCTCAAAATCCGCTCCCTCTCCGTCCGCTTGGTGCTGCGACCTAGCAATCCTCTCTTTTTCTACCAGGCACGCCATATCAGTAAACATCCGTAAACCCAACTCCATACATCTCTCGCAGTGATCAAACCTTCCAGCCGGCTCTCCGTCTCAATCATCGTTTCCCAAAACAACATATCTGCCTTCGCCAATCCGGCGTACTGAACGTATCGCTCAACCCTTTGCGCTCGTACCTCCTCATTTTGCGCTGCTTCCATCAACTGTCTCTGCCTCAGATACAATTGCTGAGTCATCATCACTTGCCCTCCGCTTCCTTCTCCTCTTTCAGTGTTAACAGTCCTCAATCGCTCCTGCAACTGAGCGCGCTCCTCTTTCATCGTAACCAATTCAGCGTTAACGGTCTTCAATTGCTCCTGCAACTGGGCGCGCTCCTCTTTCATTGTTGCCAATTCAGTGCAAGCGGTCCTCAATTGCTCCTGCAACTGAGCGCGCTTCTCTTTCGTCGTCACCAATTCAGTGTTGACAGTGTTCAATTGTTGCCGCAACTTATCCCTTTCCGCGCTCGCACCGTCTCTCTCCCCCCGCGCTTGGTCTCTCTCTCGACAGGCATCTTCTTTCTGCCTCCATATGTGGTCTTTCTCTCCATACGACCGGTCCCGCTCATCCTCCGTTCGCTTCAACACTCCCCGCAAATACTCAATGTGGCCCTGCAACGCCATATTCCGTCGTGTATTCGAGGTCGCTTTGTCGCAAGCGATAGTGGATGCTTCCCTCTAACCTATTAGACAGCCGAGGGGAAACCCTTGTCCCCTTGTTCCGTGTCGCTATCAAGTAGATATCCTCCGTGTCCTGTGTCGCCTTGCTCTAGAGATAAGAAGGGTTGAACGAGCTTGCTCCTTCTCCCCGTGCGGGGCGGGATGGGAAACCCTACCTCTTCTTTGTTATCCCTGCCATTCCACCGGTGCTGCCAAGGAATGTTTCTCACCATCCCTGCCGTTCCAGAGCTAACTATCCCTGAACGTTCTCACAAACTCCAACTTCCAAATTCCCAGAATATCACATCTTCGTGGTTATCTTATTAACACCGGTAATCGTATTTTGTGAACTTAAAGGTTAGGGTTTGTTAACCTAAGAGGCATGGCACCAGTAGCAAGTTTCCCATGTGTTATACACAAGGGTAGGAACCTGTTAATCAGAACAGACGGGGACATATTTGACTGGCTAACCTTAAATAACTGTTCCATAACTTTTTGCCGGAACTTGAGCCTCAGCGTCGCAGCCGATATCGTCACAATTTTTGTCCTGAAAGTTGGTACAGAGGCTAACCTTCCAGAGCCATAACTGGTTTGTACTCGCAATGTCGTGACAGCAGGAGAAAATTGGCCGGGGCCTCTAAATTTTGGTGGTAGACTATGCAACGGCAGTCCGTCTCACAAACGTCTTGTATGACATTACCGTACTGATAGCACGGACTATGTTCATTCACCGCGAGGTTTATCCTACCCTAAATGTAGCAGAAAAATAGCTCCGGTGATCGAACAGAGTCGAGTAGAACTTTGTCGATTGATAATCCAAGATTGAATAATTCCGGATTAAGGTATGATGATAATCGGAAAGTATGATGGCCCAAAGTGGAGAGCTGGATTATTCCGGGATGAAGAATACCATGATAGCCTTGGATATACCAGTGTGGACACAAGCTTTGTGAATAATAAAAATAAGACCCGTTTTGGAAGTCCACCGTATGAAAAAAATGCAACTTCTTCTATGATAAAGGCTTGGTTTTTGCTGAAACTCAACCTTTGACCAATAGGTATAAAAAGACACATATCCAAATGACAACTTCCATTCTGGCTATTGCAATTAGGGAGAAAAATCCAGCAGGATGCCTGTAGGCTGAGCTATAATCAAAAAGGCTCAATGTTGCAATGTTGCAATATTTCATTTGCGGCAAAAATTGCCATAGAGGTGGAAGAGGGCCATTTTTCTTGCGTGCCAAACAGGGCCTAAAAAATGAAGAGAAAAACCCCCCCTCCTCCCCCACCAATATCGTGGCAGATATCCAACTTGGACATCATTATCAAAGTGCAACATTCAAAAATACCCTCATTGCCCCACCATTTCGATGGATCGAAAATCGACAACTGTGCTACCGCATTTCCAGGATATGATACGGTATTCAACAACAAGCATTCCTGTCTCGCCGAACAATCCGCTACCCTATCGGCTTTTTCCGAATTATTCGAAGAACCAAGAAAAAAAAAAAAAAAAAAAGGGGAGGCTACACATCGGCTTGTACGAGTACGGTAAGATGCCGTAACTTACCCGCCGCCTCGCCTCCCATCTTCCATACCTAACCGACCGGTATGTACCGCTACCGCGAGGACCCACTCTTTCAGCGAGCGAGGTTGAGGTGAGGTCCACTGGCTCGGCTGTACCGTACCGGGATGATGATGATGGCGATGATGATGATGATGATGATAAAAAAGAAGCAAAAAAACCGCGGGGTTGAGGTCGAGGTCACGCCTCGCGATAGCCGCTATGCCTACTGTTATTATTATCTTATCATACGGTATCATACCGCAGATGTCTAAGGACCCGCTTGGCACACCGTGATTCGAGATGGCCGTGAATTCCAAATCATGAATTTGAGATCACTAATTCGCAGACAGCCCTCACGATAAACGATAGTGAGCCTTGAGGTTTTCTTATACTATAGTGAGCCCCGAATTGTGACTCGGACAATTGAAAATTGTATATATCATAGTCAAATTTAGCAATTATCATATCATACAAGTTATGATACCGTAAAAATTGGGAAAACACAGAATATGCTAGCAAGGGTAAGAAAGGGCCGCCAGAAGAGAAATTGCTTCAAGGGGGTAATAATATTTTTCATGATCACCACCCAAGCCCCCAGAATTTCGTCTCTTTTGGCAGTTTAATTTCCTCTAAAAGGTATCACGATTTGCCACACCTTGTTTACCCTTGCTTGCGTGTTCTGTGTGTCTTCCCAATTTTTACGGTATCATAATTATCATGATATAATATTATTATTATGATAAAACAAAAAATTTGCAACCCTAAATATTCACCACACATGTAAGATTTTCCCAAATCATGATCGGGAAATGCTATCATAATTATATACACAACCGAACACCATGGATATTTTAAATCATGGTTTGGATCTACCGGTAAGTCATGGTTTGAGATGGTGAACGGCTCACCTCACGGTGTGCCAAACAGGCCTGAACTTCATAGAGATTAAGGGCCCGAGTTATGGTATCATATTTAGCGTACTTGTGATGGGCACAGTATGATACTGGATGGTGCTGGATGGTGCGGGGTTGGTTGATTAGTTTCGGGGGGGGGGGCGCCGCTGAGCAGATTCGGCAGGGTACAGTCTGTACTATATGAGTCCTGTACTGCCATTGGGTGCAGGTGGTGCCAGTGCTGGTTAGTCCACGGTAGGAGTAATAACCTACTAATGATCTATGGTAGAATATCGGATTTACTCGAATATAATATCGTATAATGTAAGAGAGATAGCGGTATTTAAATCAGCCTGGGTGAGGAGCGGAATTCCTCCTCCGGCATTCTGGCCCTGTTCTCTTGTGTTATTCGGGTACTAGCAGGTACGGGTATGCTATCGTGCAGTACAGTGCCGGTACTGTGTAGCCACTGCGCTGCACTCCATGTCTTCCATTCAATAGATTGTGAAGTCTGTACTACAGCACTGACAAGAACCCATGGATTATTAGAAAAGGTTACCTCGCTATGGCATTGTATCACACATCAGCATGCAACATTCCACAGTGCTGTGCAGCGCCACGAAACTTTCATGGGAGGAAAACAAAAACGCCTTGACTAACGGACTCCCGCATTATAGTAGCACAGTACGGCACCAACCACACCGTGCAGTGGAGTGCCCCTCATCAGACACATCTTTATATCATACACGGCTCTGGTGTGATACTTTGTAAATGGAACCTCCATATGCACTGCTACCCATTTTCCTTCTCCATTTTTTCTCTTCCGATACAGATGGTACTGTAATCTGATAGACTAGGAATCAATGACTAACTAATCATGTGGTGGTGGTGATAGTGCCATAGAGATAGAGTTATTCGGAACCTTAGCCAAATTACAAGTATCGTATCGTACCAGGACAAAAAAAAACGCATACCAAAAAAGTGATTTGGATTCCCGTGGAACGTGAGGTTGGCATCGCAGCTTTCGGCATGATGGTACGAAGTCTATTTGATTAAGCGCACAGTGGGTGATCTGACAAACCACTGTTTCTCAGCATCCTATGCCAACAGCCTTGGGTGTACGTATGTATGGTTAGTTTGTCCCGTTTCGTCCCCATGTTATTCCCCGTCTAGTACCGGTAGTTAGGGAATTGGGTTCAGGTTTAGGCAGCAGGTGACAGCATGATGGGTTATTTATTCTTGGTGATCTTCCCGTTCATTCCTAGAATAACTCCACATATTCATTCAGTGTAGTGTTCCGACTACCCTTCAAATGGCAGGACGGCAGAGGATGACAGCTAGACAGATGGATAAGTGCATATCGTACTAACTTAACTTCTCACAGCCACGATCGAACCCAGTAGAAGATATGCTTCTGCTAGGAGGGGGGCTCCACTGGCTTACGAGAAGCGCAGGCTCAGTTGCTCCGGTACTAGTAGATTACTCTTGTGAGAATGGGCTGCTTCGTTTGTACTTCCGTACAGCACAATAAAACTGCACTCTGTTGGCTGAGTTTTTGACTGGAGGGAAAGAAAGAGGTGATCTAAGCTACGAGTATGATACCATACCATATCTGCCGCAGTGCAGTACCGGAATCTGTCACCGATTCTCGGGCGCTGTACCGTATTCCATTCCGTTGGCGGCGGATTACCATAGAGGTGGTGCTGTAATAGAGCAACGCTGTTTAACTTACATGACCTAAACTAACTTACCAGTACAAGTACCATGCCGGACAGGTACAAATATAATATTATGATGGGTGATATCCAGCAACCTGCGGCGGGAGCACTAAACTGTATCGTGCGGTAGCAATCACGGAAGGCTTTAATAAACAACAATAGAGTAAGAAAGTGCACAATGGAAAAAGGAAAAAGAACACCCTCCATCAAACAGCGAAGAAAGAAGAAAAGGGAAAAATTACGACTAGATTGTTATGACAGACCTCACCTCGCCTTTTACCCAGCTTGCCCCCCCCCCTCTCTTTCTCTCTCGGTTCGTGGGGGGAAAATCAAAAAAATCAAATGAGATCAATAAATGCATTCGCTCTCTGCTTTTTTTCTCAAATGGGAATGGTAAAGATAAGGTAAATGAATGAATTTATGCAACCGGCAAGCTTTCGATAACCCCTTGCTCCTCGTTCAGTGGTCCCGTCCCGACCCTGTAAGATACCTTCCACCGCATCTTGACATTGCCACCACCGCCTCTCGGGACTCCCGAGACTCGGATAAGCTGCATTACTCCTACTCTCTGGCGAGCTTCGAGATGTCTACTGCTCTGTGGTTCCATTTTGAGAGCCAATGTCTCCAAGATTTTATAATGTCAGCTACTCCTTTTACTCTATTACTTTCCCCCCTTCTCTCCCATGAACTCCTTTCTCTGGAAACCAGGAGCGCGGCACTGATAAGAGCTCAACATACCTTTGTGACTGCCATCTGAAACGTCAGATCCTGGATGGGTTGACTTGCATTGTTGGAAAACTTGGCCTTCACCAATATCGGGCCATCGGGCATAGTGACGGGTCTATGTACATCCAACAGGATATGCAGGTTCGAATTGAGGATTAGGAGCTCGCTTTGCGAGGCCGGCGGCGGTGCAGGTTGTTCCGGCGGCAACGAGGAGGTGAATGCCCAGTCATCGTCTTCGTTGCCAGCATTCCCGCCATTGTTTTGTTGGACAGGAGGGAGCGGTGTTTGTTGTATTGACGGAGAAACGAAGCCACCTAGCATCACCGGCTGGGTTGAAGGGGTTGCTACATTTTGAAAATAATTAGGGACAACTAGAGGCTGTTGTACAGCTTGAGGCGCAGGTGAAGTCGAGGGCGTGATGTGCTGCTGGCCGGCGGTGTTTGCTTCAACCATTGAGGATAATAAAGGCGGACCAGGGATCCCTAATGTTTCATGCGTTTTAGCCCTATGCAAGCCAACTAAAGCATCACGGCTCACCTGTATTGGCTCCAAACCCAAGCGCAATCCCACCGCCTTGCCCAAACGAGCTGCTTCCACTATCCTGGAACGATAGGCCCAGCAAGTCGTCTTCTAATGAGGCTGGCTTCCCGCTTGCTGGCGCTGAGGGACCGTTTGCGCCATCCTCTAGATCAATAAGCGAAAGCTCTGCGCCCGGAGGAGGTGTAGCTGCTGGCGGGGACGCGCTAGCCATGAGCGGTAGCGCTTTTGCGGCATCTAAGTCACCCCGTTTGACAAAGCTATATCTCTCAACCGTGGTATTGATAACATCATTAAGCTCCAATAGTTTCACAACAGCATCAGGATCTTCACTTTCCTCCTCTATTATCTTCTGGATCTTTGGTTGAGCGGTTTTTAAGGCACTTGCTAATTCCTAAAACTCCCGTGCTTCATTAGCAGCCCACCACAAAACGATGCATTCGTGTCAAACAATGGACATACCTCAAAAGTATCCTGCTGACCGATAGTTTCCCCCTTGTGAACCTTCCCGAGCATCTCCTCTAATAACCTTGCTTTCTCACGGAGCTTCCCAATCTCTTCCGCGGCCTTTGCCCGGTAATCGGTCCTTGAGGTTTGATCGTACCCAGCCATAATTTTCATCAAATGATTAGCCTCCTGCAAATCCGCCGGCGTGCCTCTTCGGATCAATTCCTGCAGCTTTGCAGACTGGGCGGCTCTCTCCTCTTCCTCCATTTCTTCGGCGGATTTCAGCGTCTAGAACCAAACATTCATCAGTAATTCTAATTTCTCATAGCTAATGATTCTACAACTTGATATCCCGTAGAGCCACGGAGTAGAGAACACATGACGTACGTCGCTCGGGTTCAGAACCGCTGCATCCTCACTTCTAACTTCCGGAAACATATATCCCTTGTAGCTTAACAACCTGTGCATATCCCTAATGTAACCCAAGTCGTCCTTATAGCGGCTTGTCTGGCATATCGTCCCCCTCCATTCCTCAATCGCTTCGAGGATCTTCAGATGCACCCTACCCGGTCTTGCGGGCGGCTTTTCGGGAAACCGACGAACGAGTTCATTCAGAAAGTCCTTGGTGGAAATTTGCAAGTGAAAGGGATAACCGCAGTTCTTGACACAGATATCGAGAAGCTATGCCACATCAGCTTTCCTCCCAATAAAAACCGAGGGCCGAAAGCTTCCCTACATTAAGAGCTAGAAGTGAAACATTAGGATTCCGATGATTGATATAGTTCACGATAGCAACAGCCGCTTCACGGGGCCTAAATGAAAGATAAAACGATCAGTTTTGACAATCCATGCATTTATCCACCCCCCTCCCCAAGCCCCGCGGCTCTCCCCCCTCTCAAAGGGAATAACCCACGCGTTCCCCTTCCTCTTATTAATCTCATCCGCGATCTCCAAATTCAACGCAAGGTTAGGCTCAAAATTTACCGGATCGCAAGCACTCTCTAGAAAGCCCGAAAGCCGTCAGCGAAAAACTCAATCCCCCACCCGGTAAGCATCCCCGGGGGTGCGGCGTGCCTGGGGACATACGTATAAACCGCTGGAGCTTAGAACCGTTTGGCTCCTGTGGGAAAGCGCCGAATCGATCCCTTGCGGCCATCCTGGCAGTTGCGTACTCCAGCTTTGGAGAAAAAACTTATAAAGTGAGGTGGGCCCGGAATATGGGTTACCCGGTTGTGGTTCGCTGCGAAAGGTCGTCAGGCCGGATTCCTGCGATTTTTTTGTTTTCAAGGTGATGAGGGGCGGAGGGGTTAAACTGGTGACGAGGTTCGTTGTTAGTCAGCGCCCAAGTTATATCTGCACGTGATTTGGTGGTCGCTTTTCCCCGAGTGATGACATATGTCTCGACCGATCGTTTATAGGGAGGGGAAGGAAGTATGTTCTGTTGCTTATTTATTTTTTACTTAGTCCGCGGTACACATAGCTCTAGGGGGTTCCGGGGGGGCAGCAGGAGATAGGCTTCTTTTCTCCCTATAAAAGACGAATCCTCGTGAAAGTGGACAGTTGGCAAATTGGCGATGTGGTTAGTACATTAGGGCGAAGTGAGAGCTAAACTGTTCAATAGGCAACCAGAAAACAGATTCCCAATATTCTATTTTAGGATCGCACTCCTTGTAGCTAATTATAGTCTTAAGTCCAAGATCTTGGTAAAGAGAAGGACAATACTATAAAATCTTTGAAAAGGTTTTCCGCGTCTATGAAGCACCAGGCGAGCTACGTAAATACCACTACCCCTTGGCTTCCTAAGAGGGCTTCCACCTCAGATAGGCCTTCGAAGAAAGTTTATGCTCAAAAACATCAGACCTTATCCGAGAGGTCAACTCCAACAAAATTGCACTTGGCCAGATTATTCCAATCTTTACTACCCTCTAGAGATGAAAATATCGCAAACCAAGACCACAAACTTATCATCACAGTGCTTAAAATGAAGCGGGCACGGAAAAGCCTCTAGGCCAGATGATGACAATTCCTTCTGGGGTTGCCCTATATTCCCTCAAAATAGAGTCCTTATGACCTGAGTGATCAAACATGACCTCTCGATAGCAAACAACACCCCCTGTAACTAACAGCAAGCACCGATTCGTTTGAATACAAGAGAAATATGCCAGAAAGTGAAAGCTCCTCTCGTAGTGAGGCGCTGTGTATTTCAACAGCCTGCCATAGCACATTTCAATCGTATTTCCGGGTACGGCGCTCAAGGTATCTAAGGAGCCTGATTAGTACTAAGAATTGATCAGTACTAGTCTACAGACCATAGAATGGAATAGAGAGGATATCACAGGTGCTACATACAGCAGAATAGTAAGATCTTGGCGACAAAATTCGTCGCCCCTCCCATTTTACACCAAAAATGGCTGATTTTAAACACTCCTAACTCATCTGAAAGCAATATAGGACTGATGAAAATTAGTGCCATAGCGTATAGTGTAGGCAATTGTCTAAACTTTCTCAGCAGAAATCGTTAGGATTTTCCCACCCCATCATGAGGGCCGAGAGCTTGGGTTGCTAGGGTTGTGATTGGGTATTGCTGCAATGTACCTTTTGTACTTGAAACCCATATAAGATCAGAAGTATCGTACCTCTTGCCCACCGCCAGCATCATTATGCTATTGCACTATGGGCATTGACTAACAGAGCTTACCACATACAAATGATAATATCTAGGTAGCTCTAAAGGCTTTGGAGAATTTTAACACTTTTTCGCAAGGCCAACAGGGCTAAGATTTTGCAAGGTGAAAATACCCATTTTTAGCGCAGAATGGGGGGGGAGACGAATTTTGTCGCCAAGCTCGTATAAATGTTATAATAGTAGGTCTAATATAATTTGTAGGTTTAGCCTACCCCAAGGGTGGGAGTTCTCCCTTCTCTACGCAAAGCCTGGAGAGAAACACCCTCTTAAACACCACCACCCTTACCGGTCTGGCACGATCTCCCCTTTCAACACAAGCCATCGAAGCAAACAACCACACATTCTCAACCCCGGTTGCTGTCGTTGACGGCCGGCTCCCTGCAACACGCTAAGACAGGATAGGATCGGAGCCCCACAATACTCAAAGTTTACCTGCCCCCCCCCCCCCCAGTACCGTGCACCCCGCTTGGCTGGAATCACCATTATGGAGCCGATACAAAAGTTAGCGGAGCAATGGCTCGCTATGGACAATGTATCTATCTCTGTCCCCCACTATTGTAATCCCTTTTTGAACTAATTATTCCGCTAGAACGACCGAACCAGGTCTGAAATTAGAACCTTGTTGCAGAAAGGAGACACTCAGGAACTAGAAAAACGCCTAAGAGCCCGTACACATTCCCATATCAACCTTTAAGTATACGTTAGGCTAATTGGTGGAAATTTAAGGAATTAAATTTGGTACAGCAGGCCTCCGAGCCCGCATGGAAGCAGGGTTCTCTCGGATGAACGATGTGACGGTGATCCAAGCCTCTCAAGGGCTTGCGAGTTATATAAATTCTGAATGCCCACAACCGAGCGTGGTGATCGGCTATGATCACAGACACAATAGCGAGCGGTTCGCAAAACTGACCGCTGCCGCCATGATACGTGGCGGAATTAAGGCAAGCCTTGGTGGAGTTCCGGTAGAAGGATACACGAATGTTGATAATTGCTGGGTGTTATAGGTATACTACTACGACTCACTGGTTCACACGCCACTTGTTCCATTCGGCATCAGCTACTTCAAGGCGAGCGCCGGGGTGATGATCACAGCGTCGCATAACCCAGCACAGGACAACGGATATAAAGTCTATTGGGGAAACGGCTGCCAGATAATCTCGCCACACGACAAGAATATAGCTCAACGGATTGAAGAGAACCTTGAGCCGAAGTGTTGGGATGTGGGATTGGTGGATAAGGACCAGAATACCGTCCGGCCGGTGAAGCAAGTGACGGATGTGTACTTTGCTGCCTTGAGGGAATTGGAAGTAGGACTTGCATGTAGAGAGAATCATCGGCTGCAATTCGTATATACACCCATGCATGGCGTTGGGCTATCTTTTATGTGGAGAATCGCTACTGAGATGGGTCTGGGTGACTACATGATGCCTGTCTCGGCACAGGTGAGCTGTAGACTATACTTCATTTCCTAGAGCATCACGACGCTGACTCCTGCGGGCAGGCAACCCCGGACCCTAACTTCCCCACCGCCAAATTCCCAAACCCGGAGGAGAAGGGAGCCCTAGACCTAGCGATAGCTACCGCAGAGCGCAAGGGGATCCATCTTGTTCTAGCGAGCGACCCCGACGCAGATCGCTTTGCTGCCGCTGAAAAACTGCCGTCAGGAAAATGGTATGTCTTCACTGGGAACCAATTGGGTGTACTATTCGCAGCACATGTTATCGATGTATATCGAAAGGAGGGGAAGGATATTTCGAAGCTTTCTATGCTTGCATCAACTGTGTCAACACAGATGTTGCACGCCATGGCGGATACAGAAGGTTTCTACTATAATGAGACACTTACGGGGTTCAAATGGCTCGGAAATCGTGCCATAACCCTGGAGAAAAATGGTTACCATGTTGCTTACGCGTTCGAGGAAGCAATAGGTTATATGTTCTCGCCCATAGTTCACGACAAAGATGGTATTGCTGCCGCGAGTGTGTTCCTCACAATGGCACGGCGATGGGCAAAAGAGGGGTTCACCGTGTGTCAGAAACTGGAACAACTCTACAAGATATATGGATACTTTGAGACTGCCAACTCGTATTTCGTTTCCCCCGACCCGCTAATTACGAAAGAAGTATTTGCTGCCATTCGTAAGCTAGGGGATCCGTACCCAGCGAAAGTCGGTAATCGGGATATAATCAAGTGGAGAGATTTGACCGTGGGATACGATTCTTCTGTCCGAAATAGGGAACCCGAACTGCCTGTCAGTAAAAATTCGGAAATGATTACCGTCGAGCTGGAAAGCGGGGTTCGATTCACTGTCCGAGGCTCTGGAACTGAACCCAAAATTAAGAGTAAGATAACGCTGCATCCTGTCAAAAATCACATGCCCCGTCTCAGAAATTTTGACTCCACGAACCGCTAACATGAGTATGGTATCCAGTGTACATCGAATGCAGGGCATCAAGTTCAGAAAAAGCTAAGGCGGGAGCGCAAGAAGTATCCGAGGCTTTGACCAGAGAGTGGTTTCGGCCAGCGCAAACCGGACTTAGGCTACATTAGCAAGAAGAACCAATTAGATGCCCCAGATATAAATTCATACAGCGGGGGTGCTATCAAAAGTTGGAGCGAGTGAGGGAGAGCTTGGACTGCAGGTGAAACTTTTTTTTTGCTTTATAGTGAACGGAGCCCTGTCCCCTTCCAGAAATTGAAAAGAAGTAAAGAAACCTAAAACGAAGAGAAAAAGCAAGTCAACAGCAGACGAAAAGCAAAGTGAAACAAAAAGTGAATACCTTGGATTGAAACTCCGTCCTAGAACACGATGAAGACAAGAGAACCAAATAAAGAAATACGCTTCCGGAAGCACCGCCTTTTTTCACTTTGGTTTCACAACACACCTTATCAGAAATGAAATGGGGGAAAAACGTAAACTAAACCCCGCATTGTCCCTATCAACATCATAGAATTGGTATGACGTCCACCAACGAGGGCCATTGCGGCAAGTGAATTCCGAAAGAATGCAAAAAAGAGACAGAGGGTTGGGGGGGCGAAATAAAATAAAAGACCGATGTGATATCTTCTGTGCACATACAACTCCACATAAAAAACACGTAGAAAGTAACACTTTTGGAGATATATATCCGATGCTGATTCTGAAATCCGAAACTAGAAATGATGAAGAGATCAACCGCAATGAATGAATGAACCGCTATAAACCCCTTCCTCCCCCTTCCTCCCCCTTCCTCCCCCCCTCGTTCCTCTGCACCCGCAGGACGTGAGGGTGGGATGGAAGGTGAAATCATACATACCAAGTATCAAACTATAACCGCCGAAGCCGCGCCGTAAAGGATGGGAGGAGGGGTGCAGAGGTTCGGTGGATCGAAATTTTTTGGCGACTACATAACGTAGAGTAGCCTCGTATCTAAAACGACCCAACGTACGTTAAAAATTTCGTCCTTGACGCCAACCGTAGAGCTCACAAAATCAAAAGCTAAAAATGTTAAAGAAAAAAAACAAATGTGAAGTACAAGGTGACTCTGGCCAAAGCAGAAGTAAAAAGAAAGGAAAAGGAAACAAAAAAGGGAAAAGAGAAAGGAAATCCCAAAAAATACAACATAATGCCCGTATCAGTAATCGTGAAGATGTGCATGGAAGACATGAGGAAATGGAAAGGAGAAGTTGCAAACTTAAAACTTAAATTCCATCTGCGAAGAATCAAGGGGATGACCGTCTGTACCTAGTGGATGGCTACAGCTAAGCTGAGGCTTCTGGGAGTATTTCCCTTGAAGTTCTTCTCGAATGCTATTAAGAAGTTGCTGGTAAGATTGTTGCGAGTTCTTGCTGAGAGCTCTGATGAATGCGTAGCTCATGGCACCAGTAGCTTCTCCGCCTTCAGTACCATCGGCACTACAATTTTCCTACGTTAGATGCCTCAAGGAATCAATGATTTCATGTGAAACGTAAGGTGGCTCGTACGATGTCTGACTGTCCTTCGAACCTGACCATTGAATGACATCTGCAGAAGAAGTCTTGGTCCTCTTTGCCCTTTCCTCGGCCCCTCTCCCCGTGGTAGCTCTCTTGAAGATCCCCATGGCTGATTGTGCAACACCCCCAAGATCTCCCCTCGAGTAGGCACTCATAGCATTGAAAAGACCAGAAGCAGCCTCCTTCGCAATGTTGGGCTCCTTCTCGACACCACGAGTGGAGTAGAGGTATGGAAGGTCCAATGCAGAGCCGGAGTGGCAAGAATCGAAGATTGCAGTCAATCGAACGCCAGGCTTGAGAGGGGCAACCCTACATATTGTCAATAGTGGCCCCGACAGTACTGGGGTGTTTTCTTACATAATTCTATGCATGTCGTCGTCAACAATATGGCCATTGTATCTGAAGTCCACTGGAAAGATGGTTTCATCGTATCCTAAGAAATGTTAGTGTACATCACTGCCAAGGCGTGGGTTATTTTTTCCCCGGTGTTACTAACCATCACCTTCATCACCATCAAGATCTTTGGTTTGTCCACCATGGCCTAATTTGTGAGTCAGCAAGTGATAGGCTCGATTATATACCGCAAGAAATACCTGAGTAGTGGAAAAATAACGAATCATTGGGCTGTGCATCTTTGACTAGCCAATGCATAGCCTGCAAAATGTTCTGTTTTGTAGGTTGGCTTCGGGGGTTCTGTTGATCGTCGGTCAAGATTACCATATCCTCACGCTTGTAGTTGAATCGGTCGTGTAAAAATGTTGACATATTCTTCACATCGTTGATGCATCCCCTCAATTGCCCTCGTTGACCAAAATAATTGATGCCGATCAAAAGTGCCTTACGTTTCCCGGTGCAGTTGCTGAATTCATAGCCAATTTGAGGCGCTCCAGGCACATGAAAGGACTGCACACCCTGAGGGGGGAGACTCGGGGTCCCTGCTGGCGGAGGATGACTGTACATATACTGCCCAGTTGGCATATCTAATAAGGTTGAAATGGGATTAGTACTGTTGGAGTACTCTGCTGAATAGATACCAGGGAGGACAAACGATTTCCCTGAGGTGGAATAGCACCATGGTATTGGGGAGTGGGCTGTGGAGTCCACTGTGGTTGCTTTTCACCACGTCAGTCATATATTCGATCACAGGGAGCAAGACACAAAAGTAAGCTTACCTGTGGCTGGGGAGGGTATCCGTAGCCCTGTGGCGGCGGTTGATAGTAACCTGGTTGAGAGGGGGGTGGGTAGTATGGCTGCTGCTGTTGGCTATTTTCAAGTGCAAAAAAAGGTATCAGCAAACATCGTTCGAGAGGCCACGAGGCTTCAAACAGAGGCAACGTACTCTCCATACTGTTGACCAGGATAAGGATTATATCCCGGGTATTGGCCGTAACCGCCAGACATACTAGATTAAAGTTCAAAAAGAAGTAGCGAAGAAGTGTCTAGTGAAAAGGGAAACGGAAAGCGATATGATTAAGTTGAAAGGTGTATTCGTATATCCACAGCAGAAGGCTAGGACGCTTCTCAAGTCCCAAAGATGACTGTCTAGCGAGTGATGCAGATCTAAGAGGCTTTGAGGGGTGGAATCTCGAAGGCCTTTATACAGGACAGAGGGTGGCCCCTTCAAAGACAGGATAAGGCAGGAGGTAAGAGGAGAGTGGGTTGGATTGAGGTGAGAAGTGTTAGTAGGAGTGAGGAGAGGTGAGGTAATGCAGGGACCAAAACGGAGATAGTGATAGAGATGGCGCAGACGTGAAAATCAAACAAGTTCAGTGGAGGATCAGGAAGCAGCGAGCAAGCAAGTGGTAGAGCAGGTGAGTAGGTGACTGAGTGACAGGAGGGCAGGAAGTAACAGCGGCGGTGTAGATTCCCAGGCACCTGAAAAAGATGGTGGGGATACAGTGTCTTCCATCCATTTCCCAGTGGTGGGGAGGTCAGAATAGGAATCGCGTCTTTTCTTGCACCACCACCAACTTACCGCTCATACTCGCAGCCAGAAAAGCAGTGTAAAAAAAAAAATCTAGCCCCTCTGCCGAGCCCTATCGACGCTTGCGCAGCACAAGGCCTTGAGTTAGAGAAAGGAAAAACAAGACGTGCCCAACGGCCTCCTCAAGTGAACAGTTTATGGCATCCACTCTCGCTCGCTCTTTGCTCTTTCCCTCAATTTTCATTTTAACTCTCCTCTAACTCTTGGCCCTCCCGATAACAATTACGGTGATACACTTATTTCGTCCAAATACAAGAATGTATAATACGTATGATAGATAAAAAACATAAAAAGAGTCCCAGGACTACAATACCAATTATCTAGAAACAGCACAAATAATTGGGGGAAAAATTAACCTCCACTCTTTCTCCCCTCCCACAGCTTTCTCCCCCTCTCCGCACCCTTCACTCCAATAGTTTTCTCTATCTTCACCCTCCCGTGGTAGAATATGCTCCCTTCAACTTGCGTGCATATGGAACGTTTTTCCTCATTTCCGCTGAAACATCCCCACCGATCAAGTCCAATGAACCTGATGCCCGTCATCATGGCTCTGTACTGTCTCGGTGGTGCATGGTGGACGTTGCACACCTACTTTTCTTTTCTTTTCACCCAAAGAGTTCAGGCCCACATCGAGCACTCCCACTCTGATGTGTGCCTTCAGCTGGAGACGGGCATAAATTCTCGAGTGTCCTTTCCTTTAATGGTCAACTTTCTCAGCCGCAGCCCACACGAACCATCCACAACACCGCCCCAAATCTAACAAAGTTGTCCAACGGAGAGCCACACTACCTAAGAGCAAGAGAGGGGGGGTGCATTTTAATTCCTTCCACCAAGTTCAATTTCGCGCGATCACTTTTGAGGAGAGGCGAAGCTGAATCTGCACATCTGCGAGATCAGATCTAGTTGGAAACACTTTGCGGGAAGAAGTTTTTGGCGACATCATCGGTTCCAGGTAGGCGGGAGGATCCTCTCACCCCCCCCCCTCTCCCTTCCTTCCTTACGCCCAGCCCTGTAACCCACATGGCCAGAAAGATCTTTTGGTTCGTCCCAAATGCGCAAGGGAGAATGAGAATGAAAAGGCTGCCTTCTTTTGATACCGGTACTCGCTTTGCTTATTCCTCAAGTTTAGTTGTATGATAGTTTAGTCTACTATTATACCGTGTACTCTTCTAATAAACTCGTCAGCTCTTGATCATCGAGTATATTCAATTAAAACACGTTCTGGCTTTCAAATCAGCTTCAGCTATGCCACTGTTCCAATGTCTCGGGCTTCAATAACACAGAGGCACGTTACCCCCAATCATTGATACCCACACAAACGCACGGGAGTTCCTCTGTTCTGTGGGTTGAGCCTGAATAAGGGTAACCAGTTCAAAAATGGACTTCTTAGACACGAATATTCTCCTATTGTACAACCCGCAGTGCCTACCTAAGCTGAACATATCCCCGTGCAGTCCAGCTGGTAACAATTCCCCTACTGGTAGTACCAATCTTTCTCGGGGTGGCGTTCCTGCTACATAGTAGATGTTACTATCTGCGAACTCGAATTCGCTGAGAGGTCGGGGGCCAGCAGCCAATTCAACCACAACCGCGGCAAGGAGAGAGAACACTCGCCTGAGAGGTACTGTAAACTCCTGATCCACTATGAAACAAAAATGGGGTTTTTCCCACTCCGGGACGAACGCCCTACGCTTCCACGCTAGAAGCTTGAAGAAACAATTCAATTTATAATCTGTATGAATGCCTCCACGACCACAGAATCAGTTCGGCACCTGTGGATCCTGTAAACTCAAGACCTGATATTATATTACACGAATAGCGGCAATTCTTCCCCTGAAGATCACAGCGACACTGAATCAGTCGCCGCCGGGCCCTCCAGCCAACGAGAAGATCGGATAACAAAGTGGCACTCAAAGACGACAAAGGCTAGTTCGCACGACCTTGCGCACTACTCGAGTACAGCACAAACATAATTTCCGGGAACCTACCAACTAGTGCCCCCCACCATCCTGCTGAACTTTCTTTTAAGGTTACCGGGATGCTCACCATACTTGATGCAATATCCTTTCTCGATGAGATTTTTTTCCTAATTGTCTTAGACATCGAATGTCCCTGCTGATAAACCGGCAGATATTCCCTTCTGCTTTCTTCACTTGCTCTGTGTCGCATTGCATTTATTCACACTTATGTTTCCTTCTTTTGTACAGATGCGCAGTCGCACCTGCTGCCATACCACTAATGGTCTGTATTGACTTGTATTTTTATTCCTACTTTCGTTTTGTCTCTCTCCAATATCTCTCACACCTCTGCCTACCCATTCCCTACCCAATCCCATGACTGCCCCTCGAACTGGGCTTGAATCTGGGTTCTGTATTCACCTGATTCATATAGCGCCACGCATACGGAACAGAAGAAAGCGATATTCTCAGCTCTTGCGCCAATTGACTTCGCAAAACCGCCATGACCGGGCCGACCTCCCCAGGTCATTTGACCTATGGGATCCCACCCCCTACCATTCATATCGTCCCTCTCCTTTCTTCTTTCAGTTCGCACTAACCCCTCCTCTAGCTCGCCCTGGCAATGGCCAAAGTTCCCCCCCTCCCTCTTCGTATGATGCAGTCTGATAATGGGACAGCCAACAAAAGTTTCCATGGCCCTGACCAAGTCCTGCAAGGCGCCTGACCCACTTGCCACCTCACTGGCGAGACACTCCTCTCTACCGACTTGTAGCAAATCATGCGCAATACGAGTGATTACCTATGAGCCAGGGCCTAGGGCAAATGGTGTGCTTTGAGGTTCCGCTGAGAAAGGCTCAGGCTCTCCCACAAAAACCGCGCCATGGGCACAACATAACACATTACCGGTACCGTGCAGTGGTCGCAAGCTACAACAGGGTGTCTTTTTTTCCATCTCGTGCCTCGGCTCTATCGAAGTCAACCTCTAACTCAATGCATGGGCCCGCCCGGAGAGTGATTTTTTTATTTTTCTCCTTGTTTGTTTGGTTTTCCGGGGGTTCTTCGGTGCACCCGAGTACAGCCGCAACCTGCGGATGGGCCAAGAGCTCGACTGCGCCACCACCCGAAGACACCACGATAAGAGATCCGAACCAGAAAGCTGGGACGATTCTATCCCACCGCATTCGACCAATCGGACCGATAGCACGTTCTGGTAATAGCTCTCCGAAGTGGCTGGGGCTGGTGGGAGTGGATGCCGTTTTCTGTCACGTTTTCTTCGGTTGGTGCCGGAGGGCGGTCGCTTTACACCAGAAGATAGGCATGGCAGTGTCTACAAGTCTGGTATTGCCGCATTGAAAAAAATATGTCCACCCACATACTCGAGACACAGTAGTAATTAGTGAGCCTGATGTCATTCCGCAGACCCCTTTGAATTCTGCGGGTACACTGGAAAGTGGGAGCCGGCATGCTTGGCGCGCGAAAGGCTGGAGTACAGCAGATTGCAGTAATTAACTACCCATCTCAAGATGCGTTTTTCTCCCGAGGGGTTTTCCGTATATATCGGGAGAAATTTTGCAAAGGGCATCTGGGATGTCTAGATACTTAGAATGGTATGATAGCACAACCTTAAACCTGGTTGCCGGTGAAACTCTCGTGTTAAGTACTGTGCAAACGCATGGAGCTACGTCAGGCCTCGCAAAGTAACTGGGTCAACCGAGGCAAGTCACTGGCTCCGATAACGACAACAAGAATTGGAACAAATCGGCAAATACTCGAGTACGATAGTACAGTTTGGTGCTGCTCAGCGTAATTTAGTAGTGAGCTCTGTTGACAACATGGACAGTTGGAGAGAGGGCTTCGCTTTGATGCAGTCAGCCCCAAGTGGTGATAGGTTGGGCTGTCCATGAGATACTCGAGTACCGTAGACAGAGAGAGCTTCGGTAGAGCGTAGTGTGCGAGAATTAGGTTGTGGCTGCTTCTGGCCTCGTTGACCGGCATGCGCTGGCAGAGTGGCTGTTCACAAGCCCGCTCGACGCCATCAGAGCCGTCTGCGCCTTAGCTTGGGCCGGAGCAGTGGTGGGGTTTTCAAGGGTCGGCAAAAGAACCCAGATCTCGTCAAATCCCGATAGGGCTGAAAGTGTGTCAATCAAAGAAAAACAAAATAATCCGACCATTACCGAGCAGGCCAACCCTCGCCCCACAGCGCCCAAACCTGGGGGAAGGGGAGAGAGGGCTATCAATAGGGTTGAAGGCTTAAAAGAAAGAAGGGTCGGCGTGAGCCGGCACTGTATTGTGGGAAAAGCGGGGATTGGCGGTTTGGAGGAAGACACGTTTGGTAAACTTATGAAAGTAAGGCGTGGTCTTATGAAAGATCAGTGTATTGCTCTTTTATCATACGTAAGTTAGCTGTGAAGATCTACAGCAGGGTAAGGGTATGATGAAAGTGCTGCTCGCGTTATGGTATTGATCAAAGTGCGATCTTTCACAAGCTGGTTTTGGGGAACGAAGGCTGACTGCCTGGTGGAAGGGAAAAGCCCTAACCCATAATGGGGCTCTTTGGAAGTCCAGATCTCGGGGGAGAGCCTATCTATGCCTCAATAGTCTTTATTGCTGCCTTGGGGAGATATCGCCAACCCAGGCATATGATACAATCACCAAATGGCATTACAATTGGGGGGGGGGGGGGGCAAGCCAA
>Ga0307513_10000137_pt1 | contig 102162 bp, 138 predicted proteins | sample 15_EM_MG_FD_202174 | JGI IMG/M metagenome (GOLD analysis project Ga0307513, IMG submission 202174) | Populus trichocarpa ectomycorrhiza microbial communities from riparian zone in the Pacific Northwest, United States - 15_EM | ecosystem: Host-associated > Plants > Roots > Unclassified...
GCAATCAAGAGCTGAACGGGGGTGGGGTCAGCGCCAAGGTGTCCAGGGCCAACCTTCACCCCGACTTACAAACGTTGGCTCGGCGGCTACAATCCGCAACTCCTTCTCGACCCATAGGCCGTGCAGGATCTCCTGTTCACTGCAACCATCCACAGTAAATCGGATAGCCCTCAGGAGATTTTCCAACTCACTACGAGGGGATCTTTTTGTCACTCGACATCCCGTTTTGGTGTGAAAGGGACGGCCTGTCACTCGTCACCTGCGGTAGTCGCGTTTTTATTTCGCGTCGGGGATCCGCAGGGGAACGGCTCTCCAGGCGGGTTGCGATTTGTGGTTTCGATCACCACACACGTTCACAACTTGATTTCAACTCAGGCGGACCATCGGACTGCGGGACTGGACACAGAACCAGCGCAGCGCAGCACTCCGATGGGGTGCATATACTTGAGTGTATCTATTCCAAGGCAGGTATTTTGGGAACCGCAGCAGACAAATCGAAACAATAACCCGAAAGCCTGTCGGCCTGGTAGAGTGGGCCGGGCGGAGGTGTTTTTGATCGCGGTGTGCTTACGGCCGCTTGCAACTCGATAACACACGTTTCACCGGCATGCTCCACAGTCTGCTGCTTTGGAAATCTTTCGCGAACCGCGGCGTCTCGGTGGACGAGTCCACAATAGAGTGTTCCAGAACTTGTTTCGATGACGAGCTTGTGACGAGCACAAAGCGGAACTCGGGATTTTGGGGTGGGGGGTGGGCACATCGCCGCTAGCACACTCTGCGCAGTCCTGGCCAGGCCCACCGGGTCCGGGTGGGGCCCCATATTGATGAGGAATTTGCGGCACAAAGAGAGTCCTGAAACACTCTAATATTCGAGACGCTTCACCGGGGTAAATAACGTTTATTGTCTCGTACTCAGGAGGGCTGCGCCTACTACTCCCTCTCATTCAGTTCCCTAAAGCCCAGTTTGTGAGCGCACGATTTCCTAAAATGACGGGCTATGGAGCATATCGGTGGGGCCGCATGGAAACATAAATCCTGTGTGTTTTTTCAAAAACGTGCTATCGAATTACAAGCGGCTGTAGTGGGTGCCCTCGAAAATGGAGGGTGAAAGATGCGAAAGTTTCACGACTTCGATGGCCTGCGACCAGACTCCGCAGCCTTGAGCTTCTCGCCGACCAACTCCTGGAACTCCTCCCTCAAAATAGCCTCCCTCCGCTCCCTCTCCTCCTTCTGCAGCTTCAAAATCCCTCGCTTCTCTTCTGCACTAATAACCTGGTTCTCCTTCCGGATACGCACCGCGTTCATTCGCTTGTGCCTGCTTCCACTCATCACGTAACCCACCGACTCGAAATTTGCGATCTCGCCCGATGTTAAGCCAATTTCTCCACGGCGCGGGATGCGAACGTTCGTGTCTTCTTTGAGGAACGCAGCCATGGCGCTACCTTCACCCCGAAGCAACGCTCCTCCATACTGTCGTTCGTCCACACGCTTGTTAGATCTCGTCTCCACTGCAAGCACAGGCTGAGGCCCGACTTCAGAATCCGAATCGTCGTCCACGGGTTCGGTAGAAGCTTTAGTCACGGCAGCACTCGTGGTCGCTATAGAAGAGGACGCTGCCGGAACAGGAGGGGGTCCCATAAGGCCACCAGTGCCGGGTTTTTCAACCCATTCGTCCTCGTCAGGTTCTTCCGAAGATCGTGGGGGAGTTTGCTCCACGCTCATGCTCTTCGACGCTTGCCGCTGTGGCGAACGCGTAGAACTGCGCAGTCGGCGGTCCCGATTTCGATCCTTCTCGTCATCTTCGCTCTCTTCGTGCCGTCGGCTTTTACGGCTTGACTTATGGTGACGGGAACGGTCCTTGTCCTTTCTCGAGCGCCGTTTCCGTTTCTCCTTGCGCCTGCGTTCTTCCTCGGAAGACGACTCCGATGAGTCAGTTGAAGGAGAACGTCTTCGACGTTTCGACCGTTTGCTTCGTTTGTGGTCGGAATCGGACGACCTGGTACCATAATAAGTTTTCGCCAAACATCCTCTAAAACGAAAAAGGTGACATACGAACTACGAGTGGGTGAGGGTGGCCATACGTTTACAGTGGCGGCTTCGCGCTGCAGTCGGCGACTATTGGCGTGGCGTTAACATTACAAGTGGGACGAAAATACGTAGCCGAAATGCACACCTCTCTAAGTAGTCTGCGCCTCCGCCTCCGTATCCACCACCATAGCCCCGATGAGGGCGCGAGTGGTGTCCCTGACCATTCCCATCCCGTGTAGGGGAAGGCGATTTTGGGCGACGATATGCCGAGTACTCCGGACTCGAGCGACGTGCTCGTGGGTCCCTCCCCCTACCCGGACTTCTGCTGCGCGATCGTGGTCTTTCGTGCCTGTCGTTGTCTCGTGAGCGGCGGTGTCGATCTGGACTTCGGTCGCGTTCGCGTCTCTCATCACGAGAGTCCCGGTTCAGATGGGGCGGCCTGTCCCGCGATAGCTGATTGTCGGATGGCACCAGGCCCAGGCGTGAAGGGTGAACGGTAGCCATGAGGGCTCAAGTGGAGGAGCGGATGGTGGATCACGTGCGGGTCGGATCAAGGAGTATGGCTCTCATCACCATCACCGGTTATCCCTCCTCCGGAAAATCGAAGAGGGCGCAGCAACTCAAGGAGTATCTGGAGAGCAAGCTCGCCGATCCAGAATACCACGGACCAGCCTTGAAAGTGGTCGTCTTGTCCGATGATAACCTAAATCTCGCTCGGAGTGTCTATGATGGTATTTGTGTGCGTGCGTTTTTCTGGGTGCCTGCAATCTGACTCTACGTGCAGACAGCCGTTCGGAAAAGCCCGCCCGAGGGACCCTGTTCTCCGCCATGCAGAGGCAGATGGGACAAGACACAATCCTGATCGTGGATTCCCTCAACTATATCAAAGGCTTCAGATATCAGATGTATTGTGCTGCGAGAGAAATGAAGATAAGAGTTTGCACAGTAAGCGTACTTCTCCGATGTTTGTGTATTTTTAACACTGTTCAACGAAGTAGATCTACGTCGTGACTAGACCAGAACTATGCCGTGAATGGAACTCAAACCGCGAAGAGGGAGGTACAAAATACTTGGCAGAAACGTGGGTACATTGTCGTGACCATGTTTTGACGGCTCACAATGGCCTAGGCTCGACAATCTCCTCCAGAGATACGAGGAACCTTCATCGATGGTTCGATGGGACTCTCCTCTATTCACGGTCCTGTGGACGGATGAGAGTCCACAGAATGAAGATATCTGGAAGGCAGCGACAGAAGGTCTCGTAAAACCGCCAAACGTCGGGACACAATCTGTTTGTCAACGTGCTGGCTATGTAATATGACCTGCTAAAATTCCGTCTCAGGTACCGAAAGCACCCTCGGACACGCTCCATATACTGGAGCACACTGCAACGGCAATCGTTTCTACCATTATGGCGCACCAATCCGCCACTCAAGGGCTGTCTCTCGGCGGACCAACTATCCTAAACGTGTCGCCAGGATTGAACGTTTCAATCAACCTCCCCGCTCGAACCCTCACATTATCCGAAGTCCAACGGTACAAGAGGTCATTTGTCGCTGTGCACAAAAAGGCGATGACAATCGGTACGGTGGAGAAAGGAGTTGTGGATCTGACTGAGGATGCAGTTGCCCGTAAATTTGTCGAATATCTTGAGGAGAATTTAAAGCCATGAGCGGATGTATTTGCAGTTTCACATGCCTCTGATCGTACAAGGCAAACACCCCTATGACGACGTTTATGGTCGACGCCACCAACTCCCTCTCATTCCCTTACCTCTTCGCTTCCACGCTCACTCTTAAGCAGCGCGACAAACACACATGGCATACATCCCACTGATTGGGCGGCTCTCGCTCAGGGAATATTTCGCACTCTTTTTCGGCTTTGTATTCCTCGGAGTCGAGCTCCTCGTCCGTTTGGTCGTCACGATACTCCTCCCGCGTCCGGTCACCAACTGGTTCTACCGGGAGACACGGGCAATGTACACCAAGAAGTACCCCAACCGAGCCAAGCAATCCGACGACCGCAAACAAGTCAATAGGATCCGGACTGCCGTCGATTTCGGGGACCTCTGTTCAATTTGGGGTTACGAGTTCGAAGAACACGTTATGCTCACAAAGGATGGATACCTGCTCGGGTTGCATCGCCTCTGTACTCCCAAAGGGGCTCCACGCACTTTGATCGGAACACAGACCAATAAACCGGTCGTTTACCTCCACCATGGACTGCTCATGAACTCGGAAGTATGGGTCTGCTTGACGTCTCCGGAACGGGCCCTCCCCTTCGTTTTGGTCGACCGCGGGTTCGATGTCTGGCTGGGGAACAACAGAGGTAACAAGTATTCGAAAAAGAGTATCAAGTATGATCCGAACTCGAAAGAATTCTGGAACTACTCAATGGATGACTTTGCCTGGCACGACATCCCGGATTCCATTTCTTATATTCTCGACATCACCAAGGCGAGGAGTCTCAGCTACATTGGTTTCAGCCAGGGGTCCGCCCAGGCCTTTGCCGCCCTCTCTATCCATCCTCAGCTCAACCAGAAGGTCAACGTCTTCATTGCATTGGCCCCCGCGATGAGTCCTCCCGGTTTGGCTGCCCCAGTCGTTGATGGTTTGATGAAGGCATCGTATGTCCAGCTTTTTGTCTCTCACACGTTGGACCCGACTCATTTGATGTAATAGACCCACCCTCATGTACCTCGTCTTCGGTCGGAAAGCCATCCTTTCTTCCACCCCGATGTGGAATAACATTATTTACCCTCCTATATTCACCAACGCCATCGACAAATCTCTCGATTTCCTTTTCAACTGGAAATCTAAGAATATCTCTCCTGATCAAAAGGCCGCTGCGTACTCTCACCTCTACAGGTAAAGCCCACTTCACGTCCAGTGCCACTCGTGACTCAGAATTGCGAAATAGTTTTACGAGTACAAAGGCTGTGGTTCATTGGTTCCAGATTATGCGCTGTGGGCGGTTCATCATGTACGATGACGACGATTTGGAAGTATCCATTCCCCAGCAACGCGACGGTGCCCATCCGTCGTCTGGTCCTACCGCATATTCCCCCGCTCGTTTCCCAACAAAGAACATTTCCAGCCCGATCGTTTTGCTTTATGGCGACTCCGACAGTCTTGTCGATATCAATCTTATGTTAAAGGAGCTACCAGCCAATAGCACCGCGATTCCTTTGGAGGTGAGTGGGCCTATTGCCTCGAGTCGTGACGATGTTGAATAATTTCTGGCAGGGTTATGAGCATTTAGATGTGCTCTGGGGGAGGGCCGTCGACAAGGACGTCTTTCCTAAAGTCCTTGAGACTCTGGTCCATCACTGTGAATCCCCCGAGACAATTAGTGGTCACATTCAACGTTTAGCGGCCAGGCAAGAGGAAGAGATCACGACCAACATCTCGTCGGACTAGTGAATTGCTCATGCTAGCACCCTTCTTTTTTTTTCATCCGACGGACATCAATTTTGCGTAATCTAGTGGTGGATTTTAATTGGGAAATTTTTCGAGAACAAGCTCATTGTGCTCGCTGCCGATTGTACCGTGTATAGGATGCGGTACAGTTTGGATATAAACCTTGGTGTAAAGAGGGTTTGCCGCTATCTGCTGTCCGGAGCCGCAGAACCACCCAAAGGCATTTGCCCCGGGTAATTGGGAGGAAAATTCTGATCATTAAGGTACGGGAAGACTACCTTGGCTGTTGGGCCATTGGTTCACAGAGCGCAGAGGGATCTACGGAACGAGTGGATAGCGAAGAACAGGACAGCTTGAGAACGATTGAGAACAAGCGAAGGGAGTTTATAAGGAGCGTAACATCTAATAAGGACGGGAAGGCAAACAACCAGGATTGCCACGAAGAGAAGTCATATCATAAACGAGGCTGGGGGAGGAACTCTGAGCAGCCGAATGCATCGTGGAACGTTTCGAAGGAGAACCAAAAAGTTTAAAAGGAGAACCAGCTCCGGCAGACCCAGCGACTGAGCCAACGGCGCTGTTACGTTTCATGGATTTCAACTTGGACCAGAGAGACTGCTTCGGGGATTCCTCCCTAACATCCGGACAGCGGGGGGTCAGGTGAATGGAGAACGGTAATAGAGGTTTCGGTTCACTGAACAATGGTGCGAGGTGAGGGGCCGTTGGGGTTGAAGGGGATTTCCTAGACCTCAAGGTGGAAGATTGTGGCTTTGGGGGGGCAGAGAAGAGAACCGTCGAGGAATGTTTTATCGAACGAACGATCCTAGTTTTAGGGGTCGGAGAGTGGGAACGGATGAACTGGGATAATGGGGAGACGGCAGCTTCAAAGTTCCGAAGAAACGTCTCGTCGACAATGGAGAGTTCTGGAAGGGACTCGCTGGGATGACCGGGGATTGTGTCATCTTGTACGCGACACTCTTTTCCACTGTCGCTTGGAGTGAGCGGAACCGAGAGAGAAGGGGCAGAACCAAAGCGAGAAGACCAAGAGGTGGAGGACTGTGGCCCATCTTCATCGGCGAACAAATCTTCATCCGCTGGATCTGAGTCTCCCTCCGCCTCCTCCACGGGTGCTTGTTGTTGAGTTTCCGACGAATAGACAGAGACTGAATACGCGTCATGATGGAGGCTGTCGTCGTCGGAGCTATCCATTTCCAACATCTCCGGAATTCTCAGATCCGTAAGCATCTGCATAACGTCCTCGGGTTCCAAAGTAGGTCCATCAGAGTCCCAAGAACTAGGTGTGTCGCAGGCCTGCTTCTCCGGGGCCAGGGATGGAGGCAGGCCATCAGGAAAGTAACCTTCCTCGGCCATATCTGCGAGGTCCGTATACATCATCTGAACGTCAGCGAGCATTCCCTTGAGCTTGACCTCGATTTCCCAGGCTTCCAGCTCAGCCTGATTCCCCTCTAGGTCAGGGGTGGCAGGCGTGAAGACCAATTTGGGGGGTTCGTTGTGGCCAGGAGCTTCTGCGGTAGAACGAAGATGCTTTGAGAGCCCTAAGTTGCGGATGTCGACTTGGATCTCGTCAAGACCTTCAGAGAGAGCCTCGACGTCCTCGACAAGGGCAGAAAGGACAGATGTGATGTGCGATGAACCGCTCTCGCGCCACTCAGGGGACGCAGTAAAACTCGAATGCTCGGAAAAAGGACTGAAAGAACGAGTAGACAGAGAGCTGGGCATGGAAGGATCGGGGAACTTGTCGAGGTGCCAGGCGAAGGGGGAACTATTATCATCGCTGTAGTCGTGCTCATCCTGTCCGGATAGTGGGTCATATTGTTCGTCGTCTAGACTTTCCTCTTCCTCTAGAATGGCGTCGAGCCCGTCGTTGATCGCCATGCCAGATGGGATAGTTTACCAGGGGGGTTGGTTGAGAGAGTTCGAGGAGAGAATGGCGGATTTTGGTATCGTGAACGTGGTTTCGATCATGAAGCAGCCTCAGGGAATCGTCGCCTCGCGGGACGGTTCCGAGTCGTCGCCTGAGAGTGATATTCTGTCTGAGGGCATCCCATCGGTCCCGTTGTTGTTCTGATGGTCAGAAATGTAGGTGGCTGGTCCATGGGTCATATATTCAAACTGGGAAGCATATTATATATATATACGAACTGAATTGTATCGAAGTGACGATCTACGCATACCCCATTTTACGTAGCGCTGAGGGCTTCAGTCCTCTTTCCATTCCTCGGCCTCGTCCAGTCAAACCCAAGCCTGTACGAGGGATTGTCCTCCCACGACTCAAGTTCTTCGATGAGAGCACCACCCCAGTCGAATGATTCGTGGAGTGCGTAGTCAGAAGGTCCATCGACGAACTTCACCAGGTTTATGCCTGCTGGTTGAATGAAGCCGTCTCTTATCGCATCTTGAATGAGGGCTCGAACCGGATTGAAGAACCCGAGAACATTCGCAAGGACAACAGCTGTAGATGGGATCAGCAAGTCGTGCGAACGACACGAAAGAAACCCAGTCCATACGTTTCGAGTGGATCCCGAGTTGTGTCCAGGTGGTGACTTCAAATACCTCTTCGAACGTGCCATACCCACCGGGGAGTCCAATGAACCCACACGAACGTCGCGCCATCTCAACCTTACGCTCATGCATCGAGTCCACAACAACCTGTATGAAAGTCAGCAGACGTCGAGCTGGTGTAATCGCTCGTACCCATTCCATCTGAGACAGAATTCAGTTACCAGAATGTAATGAAAATAAATCACGCCTACCCTTTCTCTACCTGCTTCTCCCAACTTGACGAAGATAGAGGGAGACCCGTTTTCGCATACTCGTTCTCCTTCACCCCCTGATGCGAACATTGCATACGGGGTCACTCCAATAACGTCGCCTCCTGCATCCAGTGCAGCACCAGACACGATTCCCATGATCCCTTTGGACCCACCCCCGTAGACAAGCGGTCGCTTGGCAGCTGCCAGAGACTTCCCGAGCGCTGCGGTGCAGATGTTAGAATGTAACTCGATACGGTTCGTGCGGAGGGTGCCGACGTACAGTTAGCAGCGTGCTGGTAGGCCGGCTGCCTTCCAGGCGACGAGCCACAATAAACTGCTACAGCGGTTGTTTTTGTCATGAGGGTCTGTGAGGATGTCTTGGGGAAAATCCAGGTATGGTCCTTTGTTTTTCTAGTGTCCGCCCTTTAGGGGGCCTATAAGTATCTCGGATCGAGGGCGGAGGGCCGTCGGAGACATCATTTCCTTGTTTCAGATCCGTTGTGCGGGGGATCCCCTCGCTCAACTTGAATCTATTTCGAGATATGTATAAAGATCTTACGCACTCACATGGTTTATACCGTGGCGGTGTGGAGCTGGGGTTTTCACGTAAGTCTAGGGATCAGGTTTTCCCGCCATTTCATTACGTCTACCTTGTTCGACGTTCAGAACCTGGGGAATTCAACGGGGCCGTTCAGTTCCTGCGGCTGGTCGGGGATTTTTACCAAACTTCCGCGACTCTCAAACTTGGCTGATCTCCGTCTTTTCGATGCCGTTCGTCATTTCACCGCCCACGCCGAGCGCGCACCGCGTTGTTACATTGAGTTTCCATAGAACCACTACAATGTGTCGTTGTGAGGTTGTAGGACGGGTGTGGTCATTTGCGGTCAGAGTGCCATTGTGAGGCAGCCATCCAGACATTCAAATTGTCAGGGATCTGATCTGTTACACATCTGAAGGAGCATGATATACAACGAAGGGTGGAATACGCATTTGTAGCGGGGTCACCAGGAAAACCTGGAGTCAGGTGTTGCGCGATTGTGTGTAATCGACGTACCCCATCCACTTCCGAGCGATCCGGAGGAGTTCCACTAGGATCCTTTTTCATAAATGTGCTTCCGTTAGAATTCTCGGTCCACGAAAACGCTCCGATGCGCTCCCCGAAAGTTTTGTGTGGTGTATCGTTGAAAAATTACCGCTTATTGTAAATACAGCCGTTGCCGGTTCCGTCGAGATCCGGTGCCTGTAGAACGAGTGGGGTACGGGGGGATGCTTGGCGGTGATTTCATGCGCTTCGAACCGCCTTTACGGTACCTCCCGTTGTTCCAAACACTTACAATTTCGTGGGACTTACACCCGACACATGATCCGGTCCAAATTTCGTCCGTGACATTATGTACGACTGCGCCCGTCCGGTTTCTTCGTGGGTGTAAGGGCGTCATCCCGAGAGATGCACGAGGTGGCGACCCGGGGAGATCCCAATGGCCGGATCTGTGTCGGAGATCAGCTACGGAAAGGGCTGCAGAGGGAAAGAGCCTATGTGGTAACTGAGGTACCTGGTAACGCCGCGCCCGGGTTAAGGCTGTAACCTGCCGAAACCTGGCACGCGTTAAGTTAGCTATAGATCCAAACTCCATCAGGCCACTTCCGAATCTCGGGCAGAATATCAAGTTTCGTCATCACTAGTGCATTCCTCTGGAACAGTACATGGAGAGACGTTTTCTCCGGTGTCTCCTCGAACATAGGTTGCCCTCACATACATTGACCAGCTCCAGCCGATGGTATCCCTTACAACTATACCCGTCATTAATCATTTTTGGATGGGCGGAGTGGACCCCGCTGATCTCGATCATATTCGTTTTCTGCCCAGGAATGGAACGGCCTAACTCGGTCCGGGGGGATCCGGGGCAACAGTTTGTGCCATCCATCGTAGTAACCGCGGTACCGAATAGAAAACAGAAAATGTATTGAAGCATGATTTGTGTGGTAGAGGTTGTAACGCTACAGTGTGTGGAGTCGCGGGTACTATGCTACAGTGGCATGTATGATATAGAGAATAACGGAGAAAGAGGGAAAAAAAGAACAAGGAGCGACGAAGAGATCCGAGTATAGGTACTAAGTGCATCTAATAGTAATGACCATAACCATAGGGCAGTAAACTAGAAACCGAAGCGAGGCGAAGAACGTGCGAGCAAAACTCGTGCAATGTAAATAGATAGAAAAGCAATTGTATCGGATACCTCAGCTCAATCGTCAAGGAGGAAATCCCAATTGTGATGGTTTGTTGGTCTCTTTTTAGTCAAGCCGAAGAGCTTCGCAAAGGTTTCCCTCGATTTAACTTCGGGGGCAGAAGTCCGTACATCCCACATCTTGAGATGAACAATTCCAGATGTGGTGATATCGACAAGATCAAAGCCGTCCGTAGCAATGGCTCCGTTCTCGCCTCCCGACTTCTGGCCGTCCATATAGAGTTTTGTATTTTTCAGAATGTGGTTCGAAAAGCCAGGGGAGATGGAGAGCCTCGGACGATGTTCAGAACCAGGTGTCGACTGGAGGTAGATAGTTCCATCAAAGTCGCTGGGCAGCCAGACGGTCACGTCGGAGGAAGAAGCTGGGGCGACTTGGAGGTAGAAGGCACATCGATGGGAGGTCATTGGACGGCACTGTCGAGAAGACAGTTAACCTAGGCGCCCAATGTATTGGTTGCGAGCGGAGTAACTTACCACCTTGACCTTGATGTCACCTTCTTCGCTGGCAACGTACATATTCATCCGGTAGTCAAGGGGCTGGGTGCGAGCACGATGTTGGGGCAAGACCAGGGAGACATCGACAGCCTTCTCGTTCTCGATAGCCATATCCCAGTCACCTCCCGTGCCATGATACCTGACCTTGTGTGGACCAGCGGATACATTAGACTGAACGCGGATGAGCACGATGCGATCAACTAGATCCGTTGGGGAAAACCTCACCAGCGAGGAGCTCGTCGAAGATGTGTCAGACAGAGCGGAGTAGGAGGGGGAACACAGACGCGGAATGGTTCGGGCCATAACAGGGTAAGGCTACAAAGAAAAAGAGGCGCGAAGGGCGAATGAGGAGCAAAGCGGTTCGCCGTCCCCATGACCAGGATATTTTATACGAGGTCAAGAATCTGCCTTTGTTTCTCAAACTGAAGCGAAACCTCGGCTATGCCATTCAGCCTTTTCAGGATCAGTCAGCGTTTTAGCCGACCCGATCACTTGCTCTGATCGTCGAGCGAGAAGCACGAACTCGCCGCCTTAGTGCCAACCTCTTCGTGGGAGCGGTTGCTGTAGTGTGCCACCACACGGCAACGATTGACTCTATTATGGCAGTCTTTTCCTCAAGTGTTCAGCGTGGGGCGTCCCCTACGCAAGCCATTCAGCGTAGGGTTGGAGACTCACGCACCTGGCCATCCTACTATACCTCGACCCTGAGGTCTGAGGAGTTGGAACGGTGCCCGTCCATCAAGTGCCGAGGAGACCCGGGAAAATAAAACATTCTTGAGTCCCCGCGGACCGACTGGCATCTGGTGAAACAATTGACCAAGTAAAACGCCCGAACTCGCGTGGCTGTTCCGATCGGTCCTCATTGTTTGTGTCAGGCTTCATCAAGCATGAAACAAGGGCTGCTGACATGAGGCCCTCTCACAATGGCCGTGAAGTTAAACTGTATCCCAAACACCACGTTGACGTCGTTCTCGAAACTAATAGTACTCGTCATGACCGTCCGGCTGTAACTCCTGGAGCCTTGTCATCATCTCCCTCACTTCCGTCTCTGCAAAAACGGCCGCTTCCCTCGCAACAGCTAGTTTCTTCTCCAACTCTTCCACAGTCATCAATCTCACTTCATCCCCTTCTCGCACTACCCCCAGATTGCTGAACTTCTCCAGGGTGTTCCCGGCCCTCGGCATGAACCCGTGAACATCCCAGCCATTGTCGTTGAAGGAAAGGACCGCCCTCACGGCCGCCATGTTAATGTCCCGATGCAGCTCTTCTAACTTCGATAATTGAACCTCCATCCACCGTGCCCTTCGCTCCAGCGCCATTGTCAACGCAGCAACTTCGTCTTCCTTATTGGTGCCTTCCTCGTTTCCATCATCCAGAAAATCATCCCCCTTAAGCATATCCCGGAGGACGCCATCGAAAGAGGAACTATCGTCCCAAGTGGTTCGAGGGAGAAGGCGCAGAAGATCGGATATGGTCTGGGTGAGAGTTTCCAACAACTGCTGAAACGATGAGACTGCGTTATCGATCGACCCTGAAGGCATGGCATTGGCGAACGATCCACCGCCAACAGAGAGAGCTGAGAGGGCGTGAACAAGCGGGCCGTATTCTAGGGGCATTTTGGCTGCGGGGTTAATTTTGGACGTGTCGAAGATCGGGTGGTGGGAAATGTTCATGTAAGGGGCCTGCATGTCGATCTGTACAAGTAACTCCTCGACCGATGTCACCTCGGTAGATGACGCTCGATCCGGAGAAATCGAGCGTGAAGGGGTTGAACTGATCTCAGCACCGGTATACAGGCGTGCCTCTGGGAGGTCGGGGGTTTCCGCAGTAACAGCAGAGGGCTGAGCAGAACCACCATCTTGGTTGTGGTCATCCTTTGGGATTTTGATAGGCTTCGTCACAGGCTTGTACTTCTTCGGCATCTTGGAGAGCATGGGGATTATTTCAACGGTACTCGCACTGGTAGGAGCGGGGGAACGGTCGATATCAACGGCCTTCGCAGAAGTGGGGGCTTGTTTCGCGAGTTTCGCGGCCCTTTTGGCCAGTTGTTGTTTCTCTCTCTCGGCCGCGGCTAGAGCGGCTTGCTCCTTTGCAGCCTTTTCCCTCCTTGCCTTCTCCCTATCCTGTTCGGCCTTCTCTTCGGCGAGGCGAGTTGCCTTCTCTATCTCTTCCTTTTCCCGATCCCCCTTCTCCTTCTTCAGCCTCTCCTTCTCCGCGGCAGCCTTTTGCTTTTCCGCAGCTCGTAGGGCGGCCTTCTCCCGTGAGATGCGTTGCCTTTCCGCTGCCCGTTCCGCTGCCGCCGCCTTCTGGGTGGCCTTTTTCGACGCCCTAGCGTCAAGTTTCGGCCGCGTACCTTCTGACACTGGGTCACCAAAAGTCTCCTGGCCGTCAGGCGGAGGTTGGTCCAAATGAGTGGGTGGGTTGGTTTCTGCCAACGAGGGCTGGAGCGCAGGGAATTCCGATAACGATAACGACAGGGCAACCGAAGGTGCTGGGGATGATGATACTAGAGTGAATAGCCAGTCCCGGAGGAAAGAATTGAACATGGATCGAAGCAGAAAACAAGGGGGTATTAGTGATATGATTGGCAATCAGACCAAAGGAACACAGGGGGAGGGAGAATAAGAAGTTCATGCGGCAGGGAAAACGGGATATGAAGGATTGAATGAGGTGAGAACACAATTGTCGCGATGATGAAATGAGCTCCTCTCCCTCTCCAGGTGTGTAGTGGACGAGATCGAATCGGATAGAAGTGGTGTTCTTGGGGCGGGAAATGTGGCATAAATATCAAAACGCCTTCGCGCGATAGTACGGTTCACGATCGTTGATAGAGTCTCCGCGCTGGGGAAGGTACGGCGCTCGGTGCGGTGTTCTTGGGGCTCCCTCCCCTTGTAAAGCGAAAAGATACTCACCATGCGCTGACCCACTCGTCTGAATAGTATCCTTTTGGAACGCCGGGACGTTGGTTTGGGGGTGTATAGGATTGGGACCAGCACGGTGCGGCGTGGGTGGCGTCAGACCAGGAGGAGGACCAAAACCAGGGTTGGACGCGTAGGAACCCAGTTGTTGCATGTTCATCTGAACGGATGGGTCTACGTGGTTGAGCGACATGCTCGCAGACATGATCGCAGGATCAGTGAAATGAGTGATAGGGAAGGTAGGGTCCCATTGCGATCCTTGCCCTGTAGTTCAGGAATAATGAGCGAAACGTTCCGCTGACGAGCGTGAATTTCTTACCAGAATGTATTTGGGAGATGTTGGTGCGATCACGGCTGGAACTGATGAAATCACGAAGCTGCGCCTCTGTGATGTCGTTATCAAAGGGATGAAATTGGCCCAATTGTTGTTGGGGGAAGGGAGAGACCGCTTGCGCTTGACGGATAGCAGGGGAACCAGATACCGAACGAGATTGGGGGGAAAGATAATCGCCGGTTTGGCGCCTTGCTAGGTTCCACTGGCTCGAGACTGAATTGGTTGTTGATGGATCCGGAGAGTCGTAGTAAGGAGGGTGTGTGATCATGTCGTTCTGCAACGATGCTGCGGGGGGCAAAGGAGAGGTGGAAGCAGAATTCTGTTTCCCACGTGCAAAGCCGAACCGAGAGACTTTTCGAGTAGCATCATCATCGAACGGAGAACATTGTCGCTGCAATTGTTCTTCTTTACTGTCGAATGGGTTGAACGATCCCATGTACCCAGAGGAGACATTCGATTGCGGAGGGGGTCGGGCGGCGGCGGGATCGTAAATGGAGAGAGCAGGGTTTTGGGTATAGTTCAAGCCAGGAGGTGGGGCAAAACCAATGGTGGGAGACGCAGGGTTTGCAAGTCCAGGAAAAGCCTCCAGGAAACTGCCCTGGAAAGGCATGCCAGCTTCTGCATCCAAACCGGGAAACTCCATCTGAACGTTAGTATCATCCTCTGCCAACTTTGGATCCAGGTTGAAGCTGAATCCTCCGTATTCATCGTTACCACTTGTCAATACTTGTAAGGTGCGGTCAATATCCGGGAAGGGACTAATCGTAGAGGCGGAGACCGGTCCCTCCCTCCTCGCACGTAAATCATCAATTAGGGCCTGTGCTTGTGATGACATCTGATAAGAGACTTGTGGAGGCGCGGAGTCGGTTGGTTGTGCCCATGTTGGAGGAGGGAGACCAGGGGGAGCCAACAAACCAGGGGGAGGGGGTATACCGGGAGGTGCTGGGTGCGGTGCGAGTTGTTCGGATTGAACAGACTCAGGTCGCAAGGCCGGGGAATCGGTCGTGACCTCCTGGAGAACGGAGCCAGCGTCTGAATCGACAGCAGGGGACGAGAGTGCAGGTGATCCTACGGACTGAACGGTGGGCGGGAGAGAAGGAACGACATCTTTAGGTTTCGCCTTGATCGAAGGGGTTGTGGGTCTCGCAATAGATGTGGGTAAACTAGGTGTTGGAGGTCGTGAGGAGGGTTGTGAAGGGGGTCTCGCGACAGTAGTTTTTGCACGGGCGGTAATACGGACATCGGCCGAACTTGGGGTGGTTGTGCGTTGTGGTCTGGTCGTGACAACCCTCTTCGCCGGACCCGATCGACTCGAAGTCGCGGTTGAAGCTGCGCTCTTAGCCCAGCCGGCGGTGCGAGGTAGTCCTTGATGGATGGAATCAACAAGGAGCAACGGGCATAACAAAAATGTTATACCTTCCGCCTCGTCGGTTTTCTTTACCGTAACCACTCGCGGTCTGTCTTCGGTATCTTTGAGGGTATGTTTTCTAGAGAATGATTGAGCGAAGGGAGGGGGAAACCACTAGAGAACGTACAATGTTGTGAGGTCTTCCTTCGTGAAACAATCCTTCTCATCCCCCCACTCGTGAAGGTTCATACAACCGTGGTCTGAGCACGACTGGCCACGAAGGAATATCATACAGTATTTGGTCGTTCCGTAGCTTGCTCGCATAACATCCCCCCCACCCCCGGGTGAAAGAGCACCGTCGACGGCACCAATACACCGCGCGGCATCCTCCTTCCTGTGGTAAGTGACGTAGAGTCCGATGACTGGACTCTTGCGGCTCGTGGATGTACGTTTGACGATTACGATCTTGGATATCTTCCCATACTGGCCAAAGTAGTCGTTAGAACGTAACGTCGGTATTAGCTGGGGTAATTTGGTCAGCAGCGAAATACCATCATCGTGATGCGGTAGTGGGGCTAACCTCCTCCTTCGCGAACCGGGGATTCATATTGACGATGTACACAACATTACGTTGTACAACACGAACGTTGGTAAGATGTCGTCTCCCTAACGTGTCCAGATCCTTGCGCTCCCGTTCTCTTTGTTTCTTCTGTTGCGTCAGACGCTTGTGACTGCAAGATCCGTGAGTGACTCTTGGTGATGAGGGACGAGGTGCACGTACTCCTCCTTGTTGATGGGCTTGAATTGAACAGCGTCATCTGTGTACTCTCTCCTGCATGCAGGGCATCTACCGTTGAGGTTTTCTTTTATGTGATGCCAACAGAAACGACAGATCTAGGCGGAGAGTCTGTTAACCGTCTCGCAAGGGTTGGGGGAGGAGGGACCGAACCTGATAACCACAAGGGCAGGGCCGGAAGTTCAAGTCAGAGATATCCATCTCCTCAAGGCAAAGCGGGCATTCTTGGTCTTCCTGGTATCGATCAAACGGGAAAAATGAGCGGATGTACGGGGACGGGTCATCAGGGAACACGACGAGGAAACACGCACCGCTTCATCATCGCTCCAGTACGCGTCTTGCACGCCCGCAAGGACGCGGGATTTGGATTGTATCGATGTGGCGCCGGATTGGAAAACGGGGGCGGGCAGAGGCGGATGAGCACTGGATCTGGTCGACATTGCTTATGTATTTGTTTGACAGAACGGACGACGCGCTCTCGAATCGGAAACTACTCTGAACAAAGACGGCGGGCGATTGGGAAGGGGGTGCAGAAACGCGACGGACAAACTCGAGAGTTCCTGGCGAGGAGACCCGGCGTGGACCACTGGTCAACTCAAAGGTTCCCACGGTCCAGGTCTCACGGACCCCACGGTCTTAAGCTATGACGACACGATTATACAGATTTTACAGCTCTCTTTTACAGAGTTAGAGATCCAAGTCAAAGTCATCGTCCAAATCCTTTCTGCGCTGGAACTGGGGAGAAATGTCAGTGAGGAAGGACGGGGGTGATCCGAGACAGCACCGACTACAATGGATCCCTTAGCATTGGACTTGTTGTGCGCCTCTTCGGCCTGAAGGAAGGTGAGCCTTTACGCAGCAGGAAACGATCAAGAGACAAGACCGATGCACCTGTTCCAGGAGATCAATAAGCTGGCTTTCAGTGACCTTGCCCCTGAGCTGCCCGGTTTGGGCCATTCTCAAGAGTATTGTTTCGATCTGCTTGGATCGTTCAGGACTGACAAGAGATATGCGAGCAACTGAGATGGACGGTTCAGCAAGCGGTCAGCTAGTCACCTATGGCTTGTTACGGCTCACGTCGTTCTCTGGCGCCAGCATCTAACACAGTGGCCAACAGATCTCGCCTCATCTGCTCCTCGTTCGCCGCACGTTGTTTCAGCTCTTCATCATCTGGTCCACTCGTGCGACTAGCAGCGTTCTGTTGTAGTTGACTGATTCTGGCAGCACGGATAGCCGCAAGCTCAGGGTCATCGGCCATGTCGAATTATCAAGACCAGAGGTCGAGGAAAGAAGAAAGTGATCGCGTTCGGCAAGTGCCGACCTATGGAAAGTGTATCCGCTAACATGCCCAAGAATCAGAAAGTAACAATGCCTGTGTAGTTCTCGCTTCCTCGAATACCGTTTGAATAGTTGTGAATGCCTTGCTTATTGAATGCTCCCAGTCCCGGAGATGGGGTTGGAGATGGGGAAGCGTTCGCTTGCACATTCCAAGCTGCACCTGAACCAAGCCCCGCTTGCCGCTTGACCGTTTCCTGGACACACCCAGCCGCGTGATCCAGCAACCCGCGATATAACCCTTCGTTGAACCCTACACACTGTAGCCCGATGCACGCTACCCTCAGTGCACCTGCAGCGTAAAGCTGGTTGGTCTCATAATTGTTCTGAGCTGAGAGGTTCTTGCGCCCAGTGAGAGTCTCCTTGATAATCACTTGCATAGCCTAGAAGGGATCTCGGTCACGCAAAACTGCGAGGGAAGTCGAGATATCACACCTCGTTGGAAAGGTTGCTCCACTCTTCCGGGATCAGATCTTGCAACCTGACCGCCTGGTACGTCCCAGCGTAGTACCACTTGCCATCCTTACTATAGAAACATTCAGTTGGATTCGCAAGAGTCCCGACGACGTCTACGGCGTTCCAATTGTGAGCGGTTGCGGTCCGCGGGTTCGTTGTGCATTTGAAAATGGGTGCCAACATGAAGCCGTGTTCCTCACGATCGGGACACCAGGCAGTCGTGAGTTCCTGGAGGACGCGGTAATTCGACAACCTGCGGTGTGGGGGTTAGGCCCATCAACGGAGTTACAACATAAAACGGTACCTATTTCGGAGAAACTGGAGCTGAATATGAAAGGTTAGTCTCGACATTGGAGGCGGATAGGGGACGGACATTGGAGGCACTCAAGATAAACTCTTTGATCGTCATGCTTCCGGGGAGAACAAGTGGCTTCAATTCGTCATCAGGGATACCTTCAGGCAACGGCAAGGAAGCAAGTAATTCGTATCGAGCCTTCAAACGTTCCTCGGGATCGCTGGCTGTCTTGAAGACCGAGCGAGATTCTGAAGTCGGTAGAGTTGGCACAGGAGAATCAAAGATCGTCTGGGGGGTTGAAGTTCCAGTGCTAGTCCCTGCCCTACCCGTAGCCTTGGTACGCAAATCAGAACCTATTTATTCATTAAGTCAACGGTACCACGGACGTCATCATAGCCAGGAGGCTGCTCGAACGCTTCCCGCCCAGGAGATTTGATCCTCAGAGCTCTGGTAGCCCTCTGTAGGTCCGTAGATAGCTTCTCCTCGAGTTCTTCTTTCTTTGCAGTAAGGGCAACAACAGATCGTTGTAATGCGGTCTTCTCGATTTCTAGCTGTTCGATAACCAAGGTCTTCTGCTGGATCGATGCGCACGCAGTAACAAGGCGACTAGCAAGGAGATCCCGAACACTAAGGGCATCCACCAGACGACCATCAGGCCGAGAAACCGTGTCATAGTCGTGGGGGTGCGAGGGCGAAGCTAAAGATAATTTATCCAAGGAGTGTGCCGACTGAGATTGAGATTGGGAGCTGGTGGTGGACTTGGCTGGAGAGACTGGAGATCCAGACATTGTGCTGAGTAAAGACAGTGGAGACGGTCCGAGTGGTTCAGCCTCGAAGGCGATTCAGAAAGGAACAAAGTGGATGGTTGGAATTAAGAGCTGTAACATAGCCCACGTGACGAATTACTACAGGACATATCCGTAACCAATACAACAACCCTGTCGTTAAAACACTCCCCAGGAGTGAACATCGCGAGAGTAAACGAATGAAGCTACAAAAGAAGGAAACTACTCGATACAAACCACAAAGTCCGCGAGCGAACCCCAGGAGAGGGGTTACAGAAGGAAGAACGAGGAAGTGAACAGGATCACCAACAAAACACTGATGGACTGAACGCCAACCCTTCCGGCAGCGCCGGCGTTCGTTGTTGTCGGTGCCGGGGTGCCATTTCCGGTGGGAGAAGGGGTCAGGGACGAAGTGGACCCCATGGCCTTAGCACGGAAAGCCTCAAAGGTATTGGATCCGCTCGTGGCAGCGTTGATCGCGAACACCATTCCGCTGGAACAGTGGTTGCCCTGAGCGCAGTAAACCCAAACCGCGCTGGTATCGTTCACAGGGACGGTGAAAGTAGGGAAGTCGGTAGTGCCATCGCCAACGGGTTTGCTGGAAGAAGAGAGTCAGATTGAAGCGTGCAACTTCTCGAAGATGGCTACTCACAATCCAGAATTGAAACCGCTGATCAAAGGCCTGCAAGGATCGTTGAAAGTGGACTGAGTAGCAGTATGGTTCTTCTGACGGAACTCGAAGGTGACGGTATCTCCCGGCTGGGCAACAACGGTGGTGGGATTAAACGAGAGAGCACCAGGACCGCCGACAACAACACGGTGGTCCTGCCCCGTGGTGGGAGTGGAGGTGGGCGGAGGATTCACAACGACTGGAGTGGAGGTCGAAGTGGGGGGTGGGGAAGCGGGGGTGGAGGAAACCGCTGGGGGGTTACCACTGGCCATTGCCTTCGCTTTGAAAGTAGCGAACTGGTCTTCCGGGTTCACGGCGAAGACCATTCCTTGTTGACAGTGATTTCCTTGACGGCAGTATGCCCAAATCGGTTGAGCATCACGGACAAGAAGTCGGGCAGCGGGGAAGGGTCCATCCACGTTCTCGGCGGGAACTGGCACACTACAATACATGTTCGTCAAGGAATATTCCACATCACGAAAGGGGAGAACTGACAATCCGGAGTCAAAGCCATCCGTAATGGGCTGACAAGGGCCGTCGAAAGTAGACTGAGTGACGGTGTGATTCTTCTGCTGGAAGGTAAAGAACACGGTATCGCCGGGTTGTGCAGTCTGCGAATACATGATCTCAGCCAAAGCTATGCGCCGAACACTGAATGTCACTGACCACAAACTCTGGGGTATACACGAGGCCGGCTGAGCCGCCGACGGTTACGTTATGCTGAACAGCAGTCACCTGGACTGCAGCGGTGGCAAGGAAGGTAGAAAGCCCAAAAACGTTGGAGAAGCGCATGTCGTCGAGACTCGGCAAAGGGGAAGGAAAGTCGTAAGTTCAAAAAGAGGGAAAAAGAGGGGCGAGAAGAACGAAGAGTTTTCCCGCTCCGTTTTATAGGTGGCATGGGCCGGCGAAGGACAATGAACCGAGCATTGGCCTTTGTTTTCGGTTCCACCTATCTCCCTATTGTCTTGGGTTTCCTTTTTTGGGACGCCCATTGTGTGATCGGTCAAATTCCCACGATTGATGAGTCTCTGTAGCCCAGCCGGCCATGCGATTGGACCGTCTGCTGTGCTCGGGACTGCGAATAGGGTATAGGGCACGCGGTGTCGGTGGGAATGAGGCCAGCCCGATATCCCCACCGTCGGGTCTATGAATACAAGACGGGATGTGAACCACATCAGGAAGTACAATGTGGACGTAACCGACCAATAGGATGTATTCTGTACGTTAGTCGACTTCGATTGGGTCCATGGGCTCAGAAACCTCGGGGCCCTCAGGAATATCCCCTTCTCTACGTCGTGTTGACTGAGGTTTGCGGGAATGCGGTCCACTCCGCCTCGCTCTCTCGATGAGCTCAATGAACTCTTGCTTGTGCAGTCGCTGGATGGGGTTAGTGACGAGCGCTAGCCGGTGGGTCCCAGCAGTTACGCACCTGGTACTCATCCATATCCCCGACGTCCACTTTCTTCGCCTTCCCTTCGCCCTCCCACTTTTTTAGTTCCTTCCTAAGCTGTTCCGTATCCTGCCGTTGGTTGGTCGACCTGTCCCGGTTGGCATTATACAGCATGGTCCACCTAAAGAATACTCTGTTAGGTATGACTCGTGTGCGGGACAGATGAAACTGCACTGTTGATGACGAGCCACAAGGGCATTTTTGTCCCCAGTCGTGCTCAGCTCCGCTTGACTCAGCAGTTCGCGTATCTGTTTCTCTTTCATCGTGTGGTAATTAAGCTTTGGTAACCGGTGGTCGGGATCACTCTCTGGTGTACTGAGTCATCGCCCGCTGTGGGTTGGTGTATACAATAGCGGGGAGATCGCGGCCCTTACCTGTCCTTGAATTTCTTGGAAAATACCTTCGACCACTCAGCCTTCTGCTTTGGTTTCGAAGGGGTGGAAGTCGATTTGCATCCATTATCTATATGCATATTGATCGTGTCGAACGGCACAAAAGTGTGACACATCGGACAATCTATCAGGTCCTCTGAAAGGACATAGGCAGATAAGCGTAAGAGTTGCCGGAGACACCAGCTTGGCCCTCACCGTCTTTCGAAGCGAGCTTTCTCCTCTTGCTGGGAGTGGATGGACCGGCGACAGTAATAACACCTTTCTCCGGTGTCGACCTACTCGGCTCACCATGAGCGGTTGCAAGTGTCAGAATTAGTGCCCTGCAAAAGATATTGACTGCTTAGTCGTGTGGCCCAGAGCGATTCACTTGTAAAATAACGCACCTCGCGGCCTTCCACGATTCGGTGATTTCCTCCAACGCGACAATCGGTCGGATCTGCCCCTCATTCGCGCTCTTCCTGCAGACTGGACATTCTTGCTTGGAAGCCATGGAGTTCCTGATGCACTGTACGTTCAGTGTGATCACCGGGATCTGTTCATTAGGTAGTAATGCGAACCCACCAGTGAGCAGAAGCAATGTCCACATAATAACGAGACCGGGCCCCTATAGAACTCTCTGCATATCTTGCAGGTCAACGAGGAGTCGAGGTGTCCCAGTTCCTTTTGTGGGAAGTCCGAGGGGTCTGTGATGGCCGAGTCCAATAAACTTTGCACATGGCTCCTCTTCGACATCGTCCCAGAAGGAAAAGAGGAGAACCCAAGCTCAGCGGGCGAGAGTCACGATCGTATTGGTTTGAAGTGTCGACGCGTTCTGGTAAATTGGGTGTGACACCCGCCCATCCGAGGTCCCGTGGGTTCAGTCACACGCGTCTGTCACACGATACTGGGTGACTCTGCCATCTGCTCGTAAAACCAGGAGAAATGCAAAAGAATCGCGGAAACGGTAAGGGAAACAACAGTGAAGTTACTTTAACACTACAACGGTATAACCAACCCCTCCAGAGGATACAGCACGCTGGTGCCTCTACAAATCGACTTTCGGAACACGGGATCAAGATCTTCAAGCGCCATAATTGAGCCGGAAGACATCGTTAAAGCTGAATTCGGCTGTAATCAGAGCGGGTTCGTGGGGCGATGAACTCTGTAGGTAAACGTACACGTAGTAGCTGCCGCTGTCAGGAATCAGGTTGAAGACCTGACTGAACTGGAGCGGGTTCGGGCTATCGTCAACCTGAACAGAAAAATATTATCAGGGTGCAGATCCCCCATGAGGAAGAGAATCGTACAACAAGCAAGCCAGTAACGCTGACGAGGATGCTGCCGGTGGCCGATGATGGTTGAGCATCCAGTGTGGTAACCTTGTGCTGGACCTTCTGGAATGGCAGGTTCTTGATAAAACGTCAATCATCCGAAACGGGGCAGGGCGCTGCGAGGAGCTCACTGTAATTTTTTCAACGATGGCAGCAGCACCTAGGATCGGCGACCCCTCCCAGCTGAGCATAGAACCCTCCCGCTGATGTACGAAAAAGATTGGTTAGATCCTATATGTGGGTCAAGTTTCCCGTTTGTGGCTCACATATAACGGAAGGAGACTGGACCTATTGCTATCAAAGGTGGAATAGTAAAAGTCGGTGAACTGCTTTGCGATGCTGTTGATATCGGCCATCGTAATCGTCGAAGTCGAGGTCAAAGTTGGTTTCCCCCGATCAACCTCAGACCGCGATCATGAATCTGCAAGGCGTCGTCGATGTCGCCCGTCCGGGCATGCGCAGGAAGTCCTCCGCACAGAATCTGCTCTCGTCGTTCAAGAGCTCGACCGCACAGATCCAGGCGAACATCAATGCTAGTTCAGCCACGCCGTCACCCAACATGCCTCCGGCCACACCCACAGCCATGTTCCCGCCAACAACGCAGATGCCACAGAACAAGGAATGGGATTCTCAGTCCATCGTGTCCGACCCATTACCGCCGCCTCCAGTAGCCCAGGGACAGTTCGTGAATGCTATCGACTATATCCGCGACTTAGTCCAAAAACGAATCGTCACCATGACATACCTACGGAACGTTCACGAAGGGTGCGCATCCTCCGAACCCTCCCTTGGCGTAGTGGAAGTTGATTTGGGCTTAGGCGATCCCACTGGTTTCACACTGTCGTCATGACCAGGGGAGACATCGAGCGTCTGTTCCCCAACCATGCGATGAGGAAGAGGTGCGGCCCTCAACTATGTAACCACGATACCTTCCTGACCTTCGCGTAGAACGTACAGATTTGCCGTGCTGGGGATGTCCCTGTCAAGCATGTTCGAGGTCAAGGACACTTTCGACCTACTGAAAGGTCTCATCAATATCTTGGCGGAATATGAGCAAATCAAGGATGATCCAATCGACAAACCGAAGATGGTGTGTGGTTTCCGATGGGGTGAATATCCTCTTCGCTGACCTTCAGCCCTCTTAGCGAATATTCCGGACTAAACTCAACAAGAAGCAAGGGTTCGGTGAATACGCGATGTCCTATTCGGACACGTCTGAAACCTCCTATCTAATTACCCCTCCAATGGTCCGGTCGCTCCGTCCAACGTGTGAAGAACCTTGTCGTTGACTCTTTATTGCAGCCATTCCCATTGGATTACCAGCAAACCGTGATTTCTCTGTTCGACATATTGTCCGAGATTTATAACAAGATCTCAAAATACCTCGGCCCACCCCCACTTGGGCAGCAGATGTTTGGGCCCCTGGGACTACTGTCTCCCCATCCCGGTGTTTCTTATTTGTTTACCGGCTCTGAGCCGTACGTGCACACGCCGCTCGAAAGCGAATCAAGTCTATGGGGAATTGCTAATGCCAATAACACGGGAGGATCCATGGGGAGCCCACCGCCAAACTGGACGTCGACACATGGTGAGATGGTATTGAAAGTCGATGGAAAATTCAGGGTGTGTAGGGCGTCGTTTTCAATGCTTCTATCCGAGTGACACGTTACGCAGAAAATCATCGGAGTCCTCCTCAAGGAACTGGATGACTACGCTCGAAGCAGCATGAGGGATGAATTGGCTTCGTTGGACCCATTGCTCAGGAGTGCCGGGTTGGGTCATGCTGGACATGACTTCGATGGTGCTACATAATCCCGTCTTGCTTTCATCAGTATATGCTCGCGCCCCATATGTACATATTGTCTACTAATTACAATAATCTGTAGTTTACTGTTATATACTGTAACGGAAAAGAGGGTTGAAGGATGTGGTAACCATTTCAAAACGCATTGCCAACGGAAGAAAAAAGCAAGACAATCTGCATGGGACCGAAAATTCGCTGTAGCCAGTTGTTTAACGGAAAGAGAGTTAGACAAAGCTCCGAGCCCGTTGATAATCCCTGGCAGTGTCTTCGCACATCGTTGGTTCGCTGCAGAGTAATCCTTCAAAGGGTCGTCCTTGTCGTGGTGAACTGTTTCCGTGTCACGTTACGTGCATCCGTCACACACGCGATTCTGTCACGGCCGGCGCGCGCCTAATTCACAGTTATAAACCCTTTGACGTTGACCCTGACGGAAATGTGCGTTTGAGGTGGTCCCCGTCCGGCCACCCTATCACACAGTCTCAGCCCACGATGAAGGTCGACCATCCACCCCTCTTTTTCTCTCCAAAGCTCTCAGCAAGCAGCTTCGCTATGCCGTCCCGCCCGATGAAGAGGTCCAGGTCCAGGTCTAGGGACGGTCAAGTAGATCGTCCTTTGGTGAGCACCCTCGCCTTTGAACGGCATCTAAGCTCGGCTCACTGTCTTTCATAGAAACGAGTATCGGTGGTGAACAGCGTAGATGTCTTCCCTCAGAGACCTGTCTTTCACACACTACTCCCGGTCATGGATTTCTCGCATCAAAAGTCACAAAGCTCCCCCGCGGACGGTTACTCGATGACTCCCTTGTGGAAATCCGGGTCCCAGAACGATGCCGCCGTCCAACCTCCCCCGTCTTGTGAGAACCAAGTAGATGGCGATGATGTGGTAAGTTTGATATCTGTTCATTCTGTTCATAGGTGATTGACTATCTTCGAGCGAATGGATTGTGATATAACACCCAGGCAATCGGCATCACCAAGCGCACCCTCTCCACCTTCCAGTAACCTGACGCACAGCTTTTCCAACCCCAGTATCACGGAGGGGGTGCCGCCTCGAACCCCGAAGCCATTAACGAGCTGCCCATCTCTGGAGATGAGAGAAAATTTGCCCCTAGTTTCTCAAGATCCGACATCGCAAATCATTCGGTCGAGTCAACCTAAGCGACCACGATTCACTATGGGTCCCCGAAGCGATTGCGAGAAGTGTCGCGCGGGGGTCAAAGGGCACTGGGGTCATCTCACTTGATAGTCATTTTTGCTTCTGGTTCTGCCCGGATGTCTTCATCATTTCGTTTTACGCATATGCACGCGCATCATACATACAATACCTTATCATTCCGTATAGTTCTCCGCATATCACTCATTGGTCCTTCTCAGTACATTCCCTTGACTACTTCAGCTAAATCTATTATTGAACTTTGGTGATGCGGCGCGGCTTCAACCCCGAATGCCTGTCACGTGGGCGCACGGGAGGTGTAGCATGTGTGGGAAATCGCCGAGACCCAAGTGATCGAGACTTTGTCTCCCGCCAAAAAAATCCCTTCCCGTCATCCTGCGGGGCCGATATATGTCGACGACCCTAGAGCTTTTCTGGAATCTGTCTTCTTCCAAGAAGAAGGAGAGATTAGATGCTACGGCTAAGCTCATCGCTGCCCTGCACAAATTCCAGACGGATTTCACCCCGGCGGAAGTCTCAGACGAGGATGGGACCTCGGACTCAGACCAACCGGATACCTTGGACACGCTAAACGCTCAAGATGTCTCGTATTCCATTCGAAGGTTAATCCGGGGATTGGCCAGCCCCAGGGAAAGTAGTAGGCTCGGATTTGCCGTTGCTCTCACTGAGGTATGTTCGGTAGTTCCTTGCAAATATCGTGTGCTGACAGCCGGTGTACAAAGCTGTTGTCGAGATTACATACTGTGACATGCAGTCAAATTGTGAAACTCGTTCTCGACGCGTCTAAAACACAGGGGTCCATGACCGGCCAGGAGGAACGAGATAATCTCTTCGCTCGTCTATTTGGAATCACCTCTATCATCCAGTCTGGTCTTATTGCACGCAACGGCACTCTTCCCACCTCCTCCACATCTGCATCATCACTGGAGAGTTACGAACTCGTTATCACCACGTTGGTCGCGTTAGGTGAGAAGAAATCATGGTTACGAGAGAGTGCTTGGTGGGCTTTTGTTTCTGCGATAGAGATTCTGGCAAAGTCGGATGTGGAATGGAAAGACCAAGGCGTCGAAGTGACTTCTAATACCATATATGCCAAAGTTTCTGGCTGGACCTCGGAGAAACTTGCTTTGAGCCTGCGGTTGCAGACCCTATTCCCAGAGAAGGACTGGAGTCTAGTCTTGTCCCCGGTATTCAAGAGCACGGACATCCTGGCAACACAAAACTTAAAGGTTCTTACCAATATTCTCAAGGTTTGTTCCTGCGTCTTCCCGAGTCATGCAGCCGCTCCATCTGTCCACAGGAGTCCCGAACCTCAGAGGAAGACCCCGAGTCGAGCGCAGCTCCAGGCGTGTGGAAACCTCAGCTACACTTCGTCTGGACCATCCTCCTAGATTTGCTGCTACCTCAGGGCGAGGATGCCTCTCCTAAGGGCTCCTTGCAAGACTTTTGGAGTTTGGTGGTTGATGGTAAGTCTTCGTCCTTGGGGGGCTACTCTTTGTCTTACTGACACCCCCCAGAATCCCTCTTTTCGTCAGCGTCATCTCCAGAACGAAAGTATTGGGGATTTCAATTGTTCCAGATAGCACTCCCCAGGATTCGAAACTCCCAAGATCTACCTTTCCTCTTCACCAAAAACTTCATGCGTTCTTGGATAAACCATCTCTCGAAAAGCGATCGTTACCTGCATAAGGCTGCCCTATCTGTTGTATGTTACTTTTATCTTCACTTCACCTGTTCACGTGCCAATGGACAAATAATTAGGCCTCGGATATTAACTCCTGCGTGCAAAATAACCCCACCCTTGGTTTCACACTAATCCTTCAGCTCACGGGCGTCCACGGCTCGAAACAGTTTGACGTCCTTACGAAAACGAAGACCGTCGAGAATATCGTCAGCTCCATGAGGCCGGATGACATCCTTAACTATACCACTTATTTATTCGAACAGGTTAACGACGAGTCGACGTGAGTTGCCCGATATCCCAATTCCGCTCCGCTGATTCCGATCGTGTTTTATCCCACAGGACCGACGCAAAGGCCGTGCACTCCCGACGGTCTTGGGTCATATCTCAACTTGCCCTCCTAATTAGGGATGCGTCAATACCAAAAGTGGATGCCTGGGTGTTTCCGGTTCTCGACTGGCTGACTCTCAATGGTTTGTTCATTATCACACGCAAGAACGAGAAGTGTGATTTGATCGGGGTGAGCTGAAAAACGCGTTTCCGGATTATGTCACGATTCTCATCCTCAACCCCAGTTGCATCAAATACCGAAACCTCCGTTCTCTGAAGACCTAAGAAAGGAATGTAGGATCAAGCTGTTGAGCTCAGTAGCTGAGTTGACTGGGCAGAGCTCCTCAGTTAAACCAGGTGAGATCGCCCACACAGGTACTCCACACGACCAGTGCTCTGAACATCTCAAAGGTGTAAATGAGAAGGCGTCAAGAACCATGGGAGTCTCGTCCAACGGCCAATTTTGGATTTTACATGTCCTTGACGCGGTCAGAAAACTAGAGGGCATGTCCAAAAACGTTCATATCGCATTCCTAGTTGATGATGAGGGCGAACCTGGCAACAAATCCATCGATAAGGCTCAGGAAGCACTCACAAGACTGAAAACCGTATGTCAAACCCTAGCCGTCGGCGTCGCCTTGGTTGCTCACTGTATTGGCAGGTGGACGACGAGGACAAACACTCACTCCGAGGCGCTCAGCTTCTTCTTGCTGGGGCCATATTGCAACAGTATTGCACTGTAGGTGAAGAGGAGGACGAGGGTGAGGATGAATTGGATGTGATCGATGTAAGACATTTGACAGCCGTTGCGTTCGTTTTTTTGATAATTTTCCTTGGCTACAGGCGATTGTGAACGGGGTCGCACGGTTGTTCCCCGCCGGGACCCCCGACGAGGATAAGAAAAAGAAAAAGCGGAAAAGCGTTGTGACCGAAGAACTCAAGCCCGAAGACGGGGATGAACCACTTCCCATCGACACACTTACCGATACTATTATCGGCTTCTTGGAGAAGGGAACTGCATTCCTTAGGACTGTGGCAAATCAGTCATTTTCTCTCCTCTCAGCACGTCTGAGGAGGAGCACGATCGAGCTCATATTAACTGTGAGTATTATCCTACCCCATGGTGCGGCTGTCGTGGACTCAATATATGACACAGCAATTAGAACGAAGGGACCCCACTCGAGAGGATGAAGGCGAGGATGAAGAGATGGAAGATGAAGAAGACGCCGAAGAAGAAGATTCTGACTCAGGCAGTGAGGAGGCCGAGGATGAGGCCGAGGATGAAGAGGATGAAGAGCCAGATCTCGAGCTCCGGAGCAAAATCGAAGAAGCCCTTCGAGCAAGCGGGATTGAACCTGCCGACAACAGCGAAGATGACACGGAAGAGGAGGAACTTATGGACGACGATCAAATGATGGCGATTGATGATCAACTCGCTGATATCTTCAGATCTCGAGCCAGCGAGAAGAAAGGCGGAAAAGGTACAGAATCGCTGATGTTGATGCATTTGCTCGCGTTGATTCATAACTTCCTCAGATGCCAATGCCCAACGCGAGGCTACCCACTTCAAGAATCGTGTTCTTGACCTTGTGGATATCTACACCAAAAAACAATCGTCCAGTGCTTATATTCCGCTCTTGGTTTCACCTTTACTCCAACTTGTCATCACTGCCAGTCCGGAGGAAAGTCAATTATCCGAGAAGGCGACCGGTATCCTTCGTTCACGTATTGGAAAATTAAAGGAATACCCGGACAAGGACCCATCGATTGATATCGGTTTTATCCTCGAGGATTTGCACTCGAAGGCTCGTCACGCACCGTCCGGGGATATCCTTACAACGATCTCCCGATGCTGCTGTTACCTTACCCGGTCCCTCAACCACGCCAGCACCGACGGCACAGCCCGCTTCGTATACCGCCAATCCCTCGAAGACTTTGTGACGCGAAAAGCCTCCCGTCTCAATACTGCCTTCTTCCAAGAATTCATTCGATGGTGCCCCGAGGTTGCGTGGGACTTGAAACAGGATATCTTGAATGTGTCCGTCTCCGAAAAGGCTGTCAACACGTATAGGAAATGCCAGACTTTGGGGTTGTTAAATCTCTTATTTAATAATATCCCGACCAAGGTAAGGGACTGGATCCCCTGCGCACAGCATCATAGCTGACGACCCTGTGTTCAGGACGGCATTTCAAAAGACCTTTCGTCATTTGTCCCGTCGTTACAGAACAAAATCGTTGCTTTGCTCACTTCTTCTGTGACGTCAGGGGCGCTCACCACGGCACAGATGAAGGACATCTTCAAGTTGGTTCTCACCGCGATCCGACAGACAAAGAGATTCTTCAAGGACGGCACGAAGCCGGGATCACTATGGAAGTCCGAGGCATGGGATGGATTACTGGAGCAATTGATTGGCTCCGAGAAGTATGGACGAGCTGTTGGGTTACACGCTATGTGCAAGCAGGTCCGCGACGCGACACGCGTCGGTGAGCCTCGCGAAGCCAAGAAGGCGAAGAAATCCGAGGAAGTCACCACAAGTGGTGAGAAGCCCTCCAAGTCGAAGGCCAAGCGAAAGGCAGAGGAAGTCGATGCTCCATCGGAGAAGCCACGAAAACCAAAAAAGAAAAAGACGAAGGTAGTTGCGGAGATTAGCTGAGGGCCAAGTCCTTGACCATGTCCTTTAACTCCTCTATCGCAGCTGCATCTCGTGTATTCAGACAATCCCGCAATAATTTAGTGGCCATCGTGAGTCTAAAAAAGGGTGTAAATCAGGGTGTCGTTTGGTCGTATATAGTAGTTTATCACATACCGGTTTCGCTTCTCCCGAGTCTCGACGGACTGTCTTAGTGATTTCGATTTGGATGCAGCAAGCTGGAGGAGAGATTCCGGGAGCCCAGCCAGACGCCCACATTCGACACCAAAGGACTCCGTGGTGATGCCGGGGGTAAGCTTGTAGAGGAACACAACATCACGCAACCCGCCTTGTAGGATGTCCTCCTTATAACCCATGTGGAGGTTTTCCACTTGCTGGGGACACCGACGTTGGAGGTCCTTTGCGACGGACGCATAATGGGTGACGAATAGCGTCTTGCATTTGCTGTTCTCCATCAGCTGGCGTAGGGTGGCATGTGCTATTGCCATCTAGAATGGATATATAGGTCAACGATGGTTTTGGATAGTTCATAGGCTTCACCAACCCCGTCAAAGGTAGAGGTCCCGCGACCAAGCTCGTCGAGAATGACAAGACTTCGGGTCGTGCTCTTCTCCAATATCAAGCTGGTCTCGACCATCTCAACCATAAACGTTGACCGCCCTCTGGCCAGTTCGTCCGAGGCTATTCGACCGTGAATCCATGACACTAAAAGGCCTCATAAAGCCAGACTCGTACCACCCATCCTGGTCATAATACCATCAAGAATACCCATCGTAACCGCCTCTGCGGGAACGAACGATCCAACTTGGGCCATGACCGTGATTAAGGCGACCATTTTCGTGGTAGAACTCTTTCCCCCCATGTTCGGCCCGGAGATAATTTTGCATGATTCACCCCCTGGACGCTGACCTCCGAACCGGATGGAATTCGCTATACACGGTCGTTCAAGCAGGGTCTCCACGATCGGATGTCTCCCTCCCACGATTTCTAACATGTCATCCTCAGTAAATTTCGGGCGGACGTACGTCTGGTGCTTTTTTGCAACGGCAGCGAAACTCTGGAGACAGTCCGCCACCGCGAGTCTGCTGATGACATCTCTCAGTCGCGCGCCGTGATCATCGATGATGTCAACTAGAAAAGATGCGTAGGCTTTGTTAGCTTCAGCTTCTAGCTTCTCTGTGGCGCGAGCTCGTTCTTCTGATAGTTCTGTCATCTTTGGAGACCGGTACCGCTTTACCACCGTAGTGCTGCGAACGAAGTTATTTTGCGAGAAAAACGGGGCCTGCTAAGTTTGCTCACCCCCCTACGTATGCCCAGTCGTCTGGGATGTCGACGGATCCATCCTCAATCTTTTTTCGAGAGATCTCAACGAAACACTACAAATTTTCAACACAGCATACTGGGGATTCCAAAAAACAAACGCACCTTTTCATAAGGGAGATCCTTAAACTCGATTTTGTCATCCCCTAACCGTTCGCGTACTACACACAAAATCAGACGCTGCGAGAGAAGGCAAGTTCTGGTGTGGCACCTGTCTGTAACTCTTGGCCCAGATCGAATTCAACGGCAACCATTACCTGAGTGAGAGACCCGATTAGAGGAGTTGGGTCTGGTGGGGGGACAACACGCACGTCACGACGACGATTAACAAGATCACAATACTTGGAGGCTTCAGTCCACATCTTCTCTTTCTTCCCCGCCCTCGCAGCACCATGATTGAACTGGTCCGTGATCTCCTTCACGATTGGTCGCAACTTGGGCAACACAAAGATGGTGGAGTTGAGGATGCTCGCGTCACATCCAACATCTAACGGACGTTGATACTCTGGGAACTTATTTGCGACACTATGGAAGGCCTCGATGATGTCACAGAGTTCCGATGGCGTACACTGTGTCCAACATCAGTATTCATGGGGTCGGGGGAATGAAAGATCGTACACTTCCGTATTGGATTCTACAAAGACCTTTTTCCAAGTCGGGGAGGTTAGACAAGAGTTCCAGTAGCGCACTGATGGCCCTGCTTTCACTGTAGTCATGTATCTCCTGAACAGCGTCAAGACGCTTATTGATATCCCTAGGCTGGGTGAGCAGATACCGAAAAAAACCCCAATAATACCGACTCACTTGATATCCAAGAGCGGCCTCCCAAGTAACTCTCGCAACTTCCGTAGTCCGAATTTCGTCTTGGTCTTATTCAAGATCCCCAGTAACGATCCCTGTACTTTATAATCGGTTTCATTATGATAGACCTCTCTGCGACACCGGTAACGATTAACCGAGGGAACAGAAAAGTGGAGGTTGGGTGACATACAGATTTACGAGAGTATTAGCATTGAGTAGCATATGATTGCGTTCCGCGAATTGCTTAAACCTGGTCTGTTTGCGGAAAACTTTGGAGATGTTGAACTTGGAGAGGTGTTCGACCATATGCGCCAACGCAATGATCACTTGCTTGGGGTATTCGGTCAGAAGCCCGATTAGGGCTGGGGGGAAGATAAGCTATTCTCCGCTGGCAAGACTCATGGGGACCAATACCTGCTGATCCACTCTCAGTGTAGAACTTAGAAATGTGCGAGAATGCGTCGGTGTATGACTGGGGTTCGTCGAATTTTTCGATTCGCACTGTAATATCACCGTCAGGGTGGCTGAAAGAAGCGTGAGTTTGATTCGATAGCCATAACGACCAACTCACTTTGCGTAGTGTGTAAGCAGCCGTTCCGTTTCCCTCGAGAGACCGCTCTCAGGAAGTAGAAGTTCGTGTGGTCTTGCGTGTATGATGCGATTCTGTCCATCCCTAAGAAACTCGAATGGTCCGATACGCGAGCACGACAAACCTCAAGTTCGCTTCTCGTCTTATTGTCTAATGTCCCATCATAAATCCAGTGAGCCAAACATTACTAGGTTCACGTACCTTGGAAATCGTCGTAGGTGACCTCGCCCGTTGTAGGGCACACAATTATCATGCCGATGCGACCCGTATCGCTATTCGACCTCCCACGTTCTTCTACCACACACATCAATGTGGGGGGATGGTCTTGATCCACCGAACCCAGCTCGTCCACGTATGTAGCAACCGTATAGATCTGGGTTACTTCTCGTTTGAAGGTTTCATTGCGGGTTTCCCCGACTTTCTTCAAAGCGCGAGTCTCCATCTGATCAACAAGCCCGACCTTATACCCGCGGTAGAGTAGTCTGGCATAAATCGTTAACACCAGCAACCTGGCCAAAATTTTCCCCACGGACTTTTTCAAGTGAAGATCCCGACGCTCCATGGTGACCATGGCAGTGGATATGTTGCCCTCCTTAGAGAACTGTACACCGAGCTCTCTATGGGCAATCTGGGGAATTTCGTGAGAGAAGGGAGAAGGTAGCTATAATGGTATCATACCTCGGCGTCTTCCTCGAAGAGGAGACACTTGTAGCCAACTTCGAACATAAGAACAACTCCTGGGTGCTGCTTCTTTATGCTCGACACCTGTCGTGATGTGTCCAAGGTTGGGATGCGCATGAATGACACAAATACACACCTGCCTCTCCAGAGCGGTTAGATTGGCCCTATCAGAGGAGACCCCATTGGGGTCGTCAGGAGCGACAGGCTCGGGATCTTTACGCGTCTTTCGCTTTCGAGACTTTGTCTTTGACAGCTCAGACACGAGGTGTTCAGTTATCGCGGCAGCAGTCTGGGCGACATTCAGTCGGTCGCGTTCCCTGACCTCCGTTGGTTCAGCAGGCGAGGCAGTCGCCGATAGGCGTTTGATGAAGCGACTGTTCTCATTTAACAAACTATGTGAAGCAGCCAGGAGTCTCTTCTTACGAGCACTGTCGTGAGTTTTCTTTGGCGGAGAAAAGTACGGACTCTGGACAATGCGGGGTTCCGGAGTATCTTCGGGGCTGGTGTTCGTCGTGGTTGCAGCGGATGTCCTGTTTGACCCAGTTGCCTGTCGTTTGCGAGGGCTTGTGGGAGTAGAAGTGTCGGTGTTCTCGTCGGGGCGAGCCCGTTTGCGAGTGGCCTTGTGCTCTCCAGCCATTGTGGATCGAGGACAGTTGCGGACTCCACGGGCGTCACCGCATTTCACAATCACCTTGTCCACTAACCACGATCATCATCATGTCCGGTCGAGCGGGTGGTCTCTACGGCGGAATCCAGTTCACCACCGCAAAGCCTTTCGCCAATCAAGAGGCACCGGTCTCTTCGTCCACTTCACCTCTAAAACCCACCCCGGTCGAAAAATCCCCCCCAGACCAGCAACCAACAAGTGAGGCTCAGCCTTCAACGAGTGGTCAAACCCCCGCGGACTCAGGATCAGCCTCTACAAAGGCTTCAGCCGGTATTGCATCCCTCCCCTGAACAGAAAGATGCCATACAATGTGAAATTAATCATGTGCCCTCGAATATAAAGGATGGTCTGCTTCCCTTGCGTTCGCTCCAGTACGACGCAATGCTCAGCAGAAATCAAAACCCCCCGCGCCTAGGATACCAGGTTCCATCACTGGAGGGGCGCTATCATCAACATCGACCATTTCCGCTACCGCTGTTGTATTCGCTCCACCTACCACTTCCGAAACTCGCACGAATCCACCCTCAGATATTCAGCCAGCCTCCCAACCTGAGAGATGGGGAAAGAGGGTCAAGCCTCCCTCGATGGTGTTGGATGAGGACGTAAACGGTTTTAAGAACAAACGTGGTCAAAACAAGAAGTCAACGGGTGGGGGAAAGAAGGGCAAGAAGGTGTGCAGGACGTACGGTCCGCAGGATATTCGTGGTGACATTATCCCAACAGAAAAACGCTCCTGCTGTTGCCCTCTGGGACCCGAACGAGGACTACGACCCGACCCGACCGAATGACTACAATGAATACAAAATGTGGAAGCAACGTGAAAGAGCGGAACGCAGGCACCGTGCGCTGGAAGAGAAACAAATGGGTGCCAATAAACGCTACAGGAGCAGTAGTTTCACCGACAGTGGGGGAAGTGGTTCCGAAGGCGAGCGGCCGCATAAAGCAGGTTCGCCCTGCTGTCAAAAGCGATGGGTCCATCGCCTAACTTATTCCTCCATAGGTCGGTACGATGAGTACGACCACTGGAACCGAGATGAGGACGACGTACCTCGAGGGTTGGGCGCACCCATCGCCCCAGTTATCACAGACATGACAGGTGATGAAGCTTACCAGCGACGGCTCGCGATGTCTTCCGGTCCTCAGCAATCAATACCTCCTATTACGACCGTCGACCGCAATATGTCCGGTAATGACGCATATGCGCGACGAATGGCAATGTCCTCGGGTCAACCACCGTCCCTCTCGAAAGAGGAAACAGGAGATGAAGGATATCAGCGTGAGGTCGCCACGTCTTTAACATCTCAAGTCCACCAGCAAGAACCACCAAACGAGTCCTCGTCGTCGTTGGCGTATAACCCCTTTGCGCCTATTTCCTTCCCTCCCCCTCCTCCTGGCCCACTTCCCTCAATCGAGGATGAGGTTGCCCGTAAGAGAGAAGCTGCGGCCGCAATCGCAGCCAAATTTGGTGCGTTGGCTACTGTCCAATCCCCAGAAGATTCAGCTCCTGCTCCGCAGAATCCTATCCAGCGGTATGTTCTCGTTTGTTTTCACGATGCAACTGTTCTGAATGATTCACAGGCCCGATCCATCTACTTTCGCTGAGCGGATGATGATGAAATGGGGCTACCAGGAAGGACAGGGCCTGGGAGCTGATGGCCAGGGTATCGTGAACGCATTGAAGGTGGAACAAATTCAAGAGGGTAAAGGTAAAGGCAAGAAGGAGGGAAAAGGTGTTGGTGTTGGGTCCAAGATGGGTAGGATCATCAATGACAATGAAGACACACAAGCGCGAGAGGATCGTATTAGGTTTGGAGAGCCCAGCCGAGTGGTCGTCCTTACAAACATGGTTGGTCCTGAAGACGCGGATGATAGCGAATTAAGGGAAGAAATCGGTACGTTCATCGTATCCCCTAGCTTCGAATTTTTGCTGACAGGATAAACAGGGGATGAATGCTCAAAGAATGGCACAGTAGAACGAGTTATCGTTCACCTCGTCAACCCACCCCCTCCAAATCCCGATGATGCGGTCCGAATCTTTGTCCTTTTTGCCGGTCCTGTCGGGGCTTGGAAGACGGTTAGGGAACTGGACGGACGATTCTTCGGTGGAAGGACCGTGAGAACGAGATACTTCCCCGAACCTCTGTTTAATCAGTATCATTTGGACGCACCATTGTAACCCTTGTTTTCTTGTGTACACGTCCCAATAATCAATGCTTGCTTGTCTGTCTCGAGCGGTGCATCAGATGAATTTTCTATCCATATTATACATAGCACAGCAACGTAAACTGTCAAGATCGTGAATGACACATAAGCTTCTCAGTTGTCAGGGTCGTTATTGTTTTCAGCCCACCACCGACCCGCCTGTAGCGCCAGTACACCGGTCAGCGCAACACTGCAGACAAGGTGGGATGAGGCAAGTTCGAGGGTCGACCTTTTTAGAGGTTCAGGAACCTTGGTCACAAACTCGGGTAAGGTTATGAAGTTGGCTCTGAGGTCTAAAAAGGAAGGTCGTGAGTCAAGCCGCCAAACGGTTACCCGGGTCTGGTCTGGACGGGAACGCTGTGGTCGGGGACTTACTTGGGAGGACAGTATGCATGTACACAGCCAATGCCGAAGCATACAGGACTGCGGGTCAGAGTATCAGCGAGAGGAATGGTGGAATAAGACATGAGAGTACGAACAAATGCTTCCCCCGTCGAACATGAGGTTCCCAGCCTCGCCTTCGCGGAGACACCAAAGTATCGTGAGACCGCCGCCAACAGCCACGAAGGCGAAAAAATAGAGGAATCCGATCGGTGCTTTGGCGATCACAGAGTAGTATGTCGCAGACATCCATAGCCGTTCGTCTGTTGCCGGCGGTTTCCACAGAGTCAAAGAGTCCGCGATCCAATGCGTGAACAACAGCCCTGGAGTGTGAACAGGCGTGAGGTCTGTACTCGCAGCAGGCTGAGTGAGGATTTCTGAACGCACCCAGCAGAAACGATGTGACGAATATCACAACACTAACTCGCGTCCCGTTCATCCCAGCCATGGCGTGTTCGTGGTCGCCGCGTGTGCTGCGTCGAGGACAGCTAACGTTCGAGTATAACCGTGAGGTGTATTGGAAATGAACGTCGGATATCACAGTGAACAACTGGCTCGGGTCTTGCCGAACGGATCCCATCCCACCCGCTTTGATGACCTCGACACTCTTGAGGCAGCTAAACTCTCTCGGACGTCGTCAGTTTTCTACGACAACGACTTCCACGGCCGGCCGACTACCATGGTTCGTTGATCCGACCCCGTTTGTGAGACAGAAAGCTCCGCATCTGGTTCAGAACGGTCCCGCTCCTCTTCCGGAAGGTGTACCGACAGTAATCCAAAATCTCCATGCCGCTCTGAAGACCTCCCCCCACTTGGACCAATCCGAACTCTTGGTTTGCGAGCCTATACCGACGCCCCCAGGACCACCCCTCCCGGAAGCTCTACCGAAGGGCCGGCGGAAGAGAGGAAGGACATATGTTGGAGAGGGTGTTGCCATGGGTGTGGTAGGAGGCCTGTGGAATTGGATTGTTCTGGCACAAGTGAGCTCCTACCCTGATAATTTATAGTCGGAATCCAACTCCTGTCGATTCTGTAGGTAAAAGAAGGGACAGAAAACCGAGGCGCAATTGAAGCAGTGGTGCGCGTTGTCCGCAAATCCGTAAGCAAATACATGTTGAAGACATTAATGTACGAGGGTTTTGACGCGTCTATTGCATCTGCCTTTCAGTTGCTTCAATCTTCGCCACCAGTGACGCTACCTCTGAACTCAAAACGGAGGACGAACGACGGTTGGGCGATGATCGACGCCGGAGACTTCGCAGTTCACGTTGTCAGTCGCGAGGCGCGAGCCAAGTTCTTCCCCTCTGGAACCAGACAATTCCAAGATGCTCTTTGAATATCTGCCTACGATCATGAACTACAACTTTCTTCCCCATCTGACTAGAGCAGGTACAATCGGTCCCATCGTATTGGACCATCCCCCGATTATTGCATCTTCCAGACCAACGAACAGCGACGGGTGTTTAGGCACGCGCCGCCGGCTCCTCCCGTTTAACCTTCCCGCAGATGTATGATGCTCTTTTGTTCCATCGAAGAGGAAGTGCACACACTAGATATTTTGCATATCATATATAACTTACGCGTCGATCTGGCATAAATAATAGCACCCCTCTGGCAATAAAGACCCCGGACTCGGAGCTGACTCGTACCATCCCTCACAAGTCAATCCACATAACGTTCTTTACCTACGTCCCACCTGGCTCTCGGTCGATAATTCAGCTCTTCGAGGCGTGCCCTCTCCCTGACAGACCTATGGAAGAGCGGCTCCTCTTCACGGATTTGCCTACCCTTCCCAAAGTTAAATCTGACAGAAGATTCTCAGCCACCGCTCAAGATTGTTCGATAAGATGTCTTACCCCCACTTTGCCTTCCATTTCCCGTTCGCTTCTTGCCATGCGTACTTCATTGGCAACATCTCCAATATCCACCATGCCTTCCGCAACTTCAATTCGTCGTGGCGATCGGCCAGCACATCCCGATCCGTCGGCCACAGCTCTGCAACTCCGTTCCCGCTAGTGTGATCGTCATTTTCAGCACCGGATGCTGTAGATGGAGATTTTGATATCTGAGGCCCCTTCTTCCAGAAATCTCCGACGGTGGGCTGGCGGGGGTCCGAAAAGATGATATGTGAGATATCGATATCGGCCCTCCGCAGAGCAGCATGATCAAAAAGGATGCCGCATTGGGAGAGCACGACCTGCTTCACCATCCATCGGAGGGGGATGTCGGAAAGAGAGTATCGGCAGTCATCTGCAACTGATCCGCCTGTAGGGGAAATCGTTATCACAGGCATCAATTTACGGCAGAGCGTAGGATGCTTACCGCCGACATCTGAATGACATCCCGCGAACCAAACTTCTTCCACACTCTGAAGGAGCCCCAACTCGGTCTTCCGCAGACCAGAACGGTCGGGTGTGATATTTCTGGATCCGCTGGAAACATTATTTTTCGCTGCACCTCTGTAGCGCTCCAACTCAGACAACCTCCGGACAGTCATCCCCCATGTTGTAAATTTCGGCCGCGATTGTTCGATAGCGTCGGCTATCTCGGCATCCTCTGGGCAGGTTTGCAATGCAAATGTATTTGGACGGCTAGCGTGTTCTGGGTCCTCCTTGGCAGACTCTTCATCGGGACTTTCACGATGGAACATATTGGGCTGAAATTTCGCCCGGTGCTGAGGTAGAGTTTGAGCGGGCCGAAAATTACTACCGGCGAGAAATTCTCACTTCATCCAGGGATAGCGCGTGTCTGAATACCCTCACCGCCTCGTTGTTTGTGGTAAAGGGTAAGTTGCGACCATATAGTAATCCAACACTTGCAACGGTGTCCCTGCAGCCCCATCAGCGCCTGACGTGGTGTGGAAGAACCTCGACGGTGCGTACCATACCCCAACAAAATCGATCGTGACCGGGTTGCAAAAAGTCTGTTTATAGCCGGCTGCAAGCTGGCATCCAATCTTGTCCGTCCGTTTGTAGAGTCGATATGCAAATGGGACCTGTTCTTCGTTGTCACTGGGCAGAAGCCCGATCTGGATACTATCGTTCAACTTTGACCTCAGCGTCAGCTCGAACCCAATGACGTACCTTGAACAGAAATCCTGCCAGCGCTCGAGCCGTATAGGCGCCGCGTGAGAATCCTGTGAATGATGTGGTGAATGACTCCACCTAAGGGGGGTGTACTGGAAAGCTCCACTTACCAAAGAGGCAAATCTTGTCACCTTGCCGGTAGTTCTGCATGAGGAATTTGTATCCAGCACGGACGTGCGCATTAAGGTACCTGGGGGTATTGAGCATACGGGTCGTCGGACTACTCAAGATGGATACCGCACCAAGCCATGGCCAGGTCCGCAGTCCTAGCCAACCACTCCATCAACGGACTTACGACTCCGGGATTAAAGAACGTCCCGACGCCGGGCTGCAACAACGAAAGTCAGGATGGGTGAAATTTTCAGCCTACAACGTGAATACTGGACCTGATAATAGACAATCTGATCAAATGGACGGCATTTATCGAGAAGAGCGTAGAACTTGACAACGTTCGTATTCTGTGTCGCAAGTCTTGTGAGATGCAACGAGTTGACTGATGTCGAGGCTTACCGCAGAACCGTATTGGTTGGAAGTCCCGTCGAAGCAAAGCACAATCACACGCGATTGGGGTACAGAGTCAGTAGACATGGTGGTTGTGAGAGAGAAAGCGGCAGCGCCGTCCCAACTGATATATAATGTTGTACTCCACATTGGAGGGAGATCGGAGAAGGTGGCGGTACCTCGTCAAGTGGATACGGGTTTGATGGGCTTGGCGGTGGGAGAGACTCCATGGCAGTGATCGTTATCGTGGCGCTGTGAATAATGGAGTACACCAGTACAGGTTTGGCGGGACAAGGGGTCGGATGACAGGAAAGATACCGAACGTAGTGGCAGGGAAGAGTCGAGTCAAAGGCAGACCAAGGGCCTGAGCGTTCGAATATAAGGCATAGGGCCGACAAGCGGCAGAGTCCGGGACTGAGTACACCCATCGTCGATATCCAACGTCCGCGGCATGAGCAATGAAAGGGGTGGAAATGCCTGGAAACGTCCATGACAGAATCACAATCGCTAATCAAGCCATCCAGTTTGGCTAGGGCGGGGCCGGCGGCAGGGGGAAACATCTGTCGAGGGTCAACGAGCGGCCATGTCGGGGGAGACGACAATCTCACCTTCATTTCGGCATAGTACCGGGTGGCAGCGACGTGGCAGTGGGATCTGATGGATCTGCCAGCTCGAAACCACCGTTGCACGGTACAGCGCCACACATGGCACCCGATCGGAGCCAAGAGCGGTGTCACCTTCACCCAAGGTGTAAGGACATCTAGGAGAGATTTTGAATGTGTAGGAGCTGTTATTGACCGGGGTGAATAACGGAGTACCACAAGTTAAGAATCCAGAGTGATCGGATATGGAGTCAAGTCGGTGGCCAAAGTCGGTAAACCGCGGAGATGGGGATCATTGGTGTAGGAGTTGCAGGCTGAACTACCGCGGAGACAGTAGTAGTGTCGATGAGACCAGCGGGCATGGTTTGCTCTCGGTAGGTCACCGTGGACATGGAAGACCTAGGTTGGGAGCGGGGATTCGCAACCTCCGGGGAGATGATGAAAAGCACAACACGTGATGATTGTGGGAACCTTGCGAACCTTGCATGTGGTAACAAGTGACTTCCACAACAAAACTTGCCGATTTTTGCAGGAAGTAAATGAAAAAACTACAAGACCCAGGACTTCCAGTCCCGGGAATCTACAGCTCGGGCTTGTGTGCATTACAAGTGTGGGCTGGGGGTAGGAGTGCGATGGGTACGAAGTAGAGGATAGGAATGCGATACTGGGTATGAACGTGATTGAACAGGATTGAACGCTGTGGGGCAGGATGATCGATCGGCAGGGTCCATCAGATCCGTACCCACACGCGTGATCTGGGGCGACAGTGGAGAACTTTGGGCCTCCTTCCAGGTTCTTCATAGTTTCATGGGGCGCCTATAAACACACCACAGGAAAAGCGGATATGCCCACAGAGGCTTGCGGAGGACGAGAGGACCGGGCCATATTGGCCGCTGAGGAAGCAAGCGGAATGGGCGGAAATATGCCCGGTGACTCATGAGTTCGTTCAGGTCCGACCACCGGGTGCTGCGTCGTTGGGTTTACGCGCCCAGCATCTCATAAAAAGCCCATCATGAATCGGCATCCAACCTGGCCATCGCTCTCATCGCCTCTCAGCGCTCACCAGTCATGGCTCCGAAAGAATCGGTGTTGGTACGCGAAACAGCCCCCACACCCCAACAGTCTCTCATATTTGGGTGCATTTCAAGGTCACTGGTGTTTCTGGCTATCTAGGATCCCACGTCGTGGATCAATTGCTCGGGCAGGGGTACAAAGTCAGAGGGTGAATCGATAACCTCTGGCCCTAGGACCATCCCGATCTGACCCTGACCCCCACTCCCAAGCACCGCTCGCAATTCTAAAGTAGCCCAAGTTCAAGCAGCATATGACAAAGCCTACGGGTCTGGAGTAGATATTTTTGGTGTTGATGATATCGCTACCGGAGATTACACCGCGGCTCTCGCAGGTACGCTTGCTATCCACAATCCCTGAAATAACAATCTGTTCACTTCCTGGCGATCCAGGCGTGAATGCAGTGATCCACTTGGCCATGCCAGTTACTACCCTCTTGGATGCCAAAGGCACCGTTGATGTCGGTCATTCTCCTGCCTCTCGACGGCATCTGACATTTCGACCGCAAATAGGCAGCCATAACAGGAACTATGAACCTCATTGTCCAAGCGTACAAAGCTGGAGTTAAGCGTTTCTCGATTGCGAGCAGCATTACCGCATGCACCGCCGATCCAAATTTGGAACGAACTTGGACCTATGAGGGTACGCGTTCGATGTCATTTTCCCCACTCCACTCTGTGGACCTTACTGAGGCACAACAGACTGGAACGATACCACCGAAGACGAGGCACTAGCGCCGGGCAAGTGGGGTTTTTTGGTCTACTCTGCTGCGAAGGCCTTGGCGGAGAAGGCAGCTTGGGAGTTTATCAAGAGTCACCCAGAGGTTTCCCTCACCACAGGTACGCGTACCTCCACCCTCATCAGGCTATTCTGGAATTAGAGACCGTCTAGTTTGTCCACCATTCTTCATTGGTCCAATCGCACCGGGGCACATCATCCCGCCCGGGGTTGTCGACGCGCTGAGCACCAACGCTATGCTACACGCCATCCTCCTTCCGGGTGACGTCCTTGGAAGTCCAGCCTTCGGGTTCGTCGACGTTCGGGACGTCGCGAAAGCTCAGATTGCAGGTATCGAGACACCCGGAAATCATCGTGTCTTGATCGGCAGTTCAGAATGGTTTGATCTGAGGGATGCAGTTGACCACTTGGTTGTCGCCCGATCGGAAATGAAGGATAGGTTGGCGAGCCCCGTTTCGATGAAGAGGACGTTGCCCGCCGTCGATAACGCTCGCGTGGTTGACATCCTTGGCGTTTCCGTTACTCCATGGAGGAAGACTGTGGAGGACGGAGTCGATAGTCTTTTGAAAGTGGAAAAGGAGTGGGAGGAAGCAGGGATCGACTCCAGCGCCTTGCAGAATCACCCGACGAGGCTTGCTCTCTTGGCGGCCGGGGAGGAATTGTCCAAGGCAAAAAGTCAGGCTCAGGCGTAATATCAATTGTTGTATTATGTATTCAATTGTCTCGATATCTCCGGAATTATCGAACGAGACGCGTCGTGTTGAACCTACCATAAAAGGAAATGACGGGATGGAGATCGAGCAGGTGGAGGTCTGAGATTTGGAGCACGAACGACCGGTGACCATTCCCCACACTCCAACCTTGCGTCACCTCGGCAGGTACTACGAAATGGAGTTCTATGACGACACCCTTGAGCAGGCTGCAGACTATAAAAAGACGTCTTCGACCTTTGGTCTTGGATACTCGCAAATAACCAAACCCACACTATTGACTTACACCCACCTCACCTCACACTTCAACCCCTCACACCAATAATGACTCTCAACGATAGGAACCTCGGTGTTACCAAAGGTGTCGACGTCTACGACGGCGTCAGTAACCCGACAACTCATTCCATTGCCTCAAACCCGGTCGTCACGAATTTCGTATGTATACCCACACGCATCCCACACACCATCCGCCAGGCGTGTTGACCTCTCCAAACTTGGTATACTCATAGGTCGAGGACCCGACCACGGAAGAGCTGGGAGCTGGCGCCGGACCCGATTTCCAGGGTCACATCCAAGCCAAGAAAAACTTCAGGAACACCGCCGGCGTGGTCGAAGGACGACCGGGCATCATCGAGTCGACGCATATTGAACCGCTAAAAGAAGACACATTACGTTAGTGCACCACCTCACCCTCACCTTGCGCAGTTTTTTTTTATACGGGTTTCGCGTTTTCTGCAGAAAAAGACCAATGGGAGGAGATCGGACCCAACTCCACCAACACAGATTCTTCCCGTTCGGGGATGGTGAAGACCGCCACAGATCTTGGCAATGCGACGTCGAATATGTTGACAGGTGCTATGAAGATGGCTTACGGGAGCGTCGCCGGCAACGAGGAAGCCTTCAAGGCTGGTAAGGAGGCCGTGTACGGGAAAGGCGCTTGAACGAACAACGGGGAAGTCGAAATCAAATGTAGCAGTCTCATCGTCTGTATAATACTAAGTTAACACGACCTCATCTTGGATCTGACCGGCGTTGAGCCTGGGTTTGAAGGGATCAACATTTATCGGCACCACGAAAAAATCCACGGTTGCAAAGCTACACAAAACCGACTTGTAACCCGATAGATCACCTCCCAGACATCCAATAGAAAGCAGACAAACACAACAATTTGCAGAAGAAAGGACAAGAGTGAGGTGCTACTCGGAGCTGGAGTACCGTACCTAAGTCCAATTAAGAAACGGGAATATCGGCCAACTCTTTCCTGATTTCTGCTTCTGACTCAATCTTCTTAAGTTGTGTCGCCTCCAACCTCTCTCCTCTGTTCGCCTTGTCCTTAAGCTCCTCGATCGCTTTCAGCTGTTTGCACAGATCCCAATGTTAGCAGCAGGTACATGGGTGACGCCAACAGAGCTTACCTTCTTGTTGAGGTTCCGAACCCTCTTGGCGTTTGTGTCCAAAGTCGGATCCCCAGCATCGGCTGGTGGCTCCTGCGGAACGGGTGGTGGGGGATGCCGCCCTCCGCCATTGACATCCACCGACTTCCTACCGTTCTGCTCAGACTGTTGCTGCAAACCAGGACCGAGTGGTCCTTTGTCCCCCCTGCCCTTTTGCTTCTTCTTTCCCGGGCCTCCGACTCCATCAGGTTTCGGTGACGGACTCTTCGGCGCTCCGGGGATGTATCGCTTTCCATTTGTCATCGGTCCAGGACTGTGATGTCTCGTAGGAGTGTTCTGACCGCTTCCACCACTATCATCCCGGCGATAAGCCAACGACGCCTCCAGACCTCTCGCGCCCGGAGGTCGGTACGCGGCCCTTACGGGTGTCACAACCTTCGTCGTCGTTGCCAGCTCCAAGACGCTCGGATGCGGTGGTGGGGCCGGGGGTATCGTCTGACCAAACTGAGGTACCTGATCAACGGGTATAGGCCGCCAAGAAGCTTGGTAGAGTTCGTCAATCATTTCAACGTGCATCAAGTCACCTGCACAGTGCCAGATCTTGATGCCATTGTCCACACGAAGCCGGGGAGAGAGGGTTGCGGTGAGGATAAACCGACCATCCGGTGACCATTGACAAAATGAGGCATTCGCTGCATCAATGGTAGTGACCTTGGCGAGGGACCTCCGATCAAAGATGTCGAGTGTTCCCCTTAGGTTCCCAAAGCCGCCCAACGCGACCAACCGACCATGAGAGTTGAACGCAACAAAATTGTAGAAGTTGTTCCCGAAGTCGTGGAGGGGGCGACCTCGCTGATCAAACAAGGCGGCCTTCGCTGGCATGACTGTCGTCCCTTACTTCAGCAACCGATATCGAAACGGGAATCAGGGTGAAAAACCTACATCCGTAAATGACCACAAACTCCTTGGAGTTGGGACTCCAGTTGAAGTCATGGATGCCACCCTCCCTGTCGAGAGTCAGGCGAAGGTCGAAATTACCGGCAGCACTGAGGAGGTAAAATCCACCAGTCTCGCCATAATAACTCTTTCCGGAATTATCGACTTCCGTGTGAGTAAGCACCAGAACCTGTGTGCCGAGAGTATTCCATTTGATCTGTGCGCGGTCTGCCTTGAAGAACGTCTTTTGGCACGTAGGCGGCGCTGAGAGCGACAGGAGGCCATATATCTTTATGCTCGCGGGTTGACCCTACAGCGTCACGCGTGAGTGACTGAGATATCTGTGATACACGAGCGTTGACGTACCTTCTTCTCAGCGACAAAGACTGCCACAGAGGGATTCAACCCAGGACTGAGCACAACTGAAGTGGCACCTTCGACCTTGAGCTTATCGGCGATCCCCTTGGACCACTCCGCGGGCCGGTATACTTGGATGTCTGGGCCGACTAGCCTGATGGCGTGGGATTCCGATATCGTATATTGAAGATCCCAACCCTCCAGGGCCTTTTGGCTGAAAGCGATAAGTTCTTCACCCGTGGAGACGCTGAAGACTCGGTGGTTTTTATGCTGAGCGCCATCCTCTAGCTTGACTGCACCCACGGACCGAATAGAATTGAGGGAGACCAACCGAGCGGATGAATTACGAAGGGGGAGGTAACAACCCATCAGCAAACGATGCAACTAGGAAAATAGAAGAGAGAATGCCGTTGAGTCGAGACAACTCACCTGGCCTCTCCCAAGTAGATAGGTAAGTCCCCCTCGGAGAAAACCCGATTTCTATTATATTCGGCAAATCGAGTTGACGAAGCAGCTGTGCACCCTCTGCCAAAAATATCCGGACGCTGTATCAAGGCGGAGGTAGAAAAGAGGGGCAATATGAGGGTCGATTAGATCAGAGTATTCTAATGCCGTGGTACGGACCAAGTGGGAAGGGCATATGCGTATAACCTTCCGTCGTCGCTGTACTTGTACGTTCGGGCAGGGATATCTGGGGCCTGGACGCCTTCGAGCGGTGCATAGGATGGCGAACCGCTGGTCAAACCAAGATTTTTTTGGGCGCGGACTGCACGGAAACTATGAGCGGGGGCCAGAACACGAGTACGTGCAAGGGTTGAGACGAACATGCATACTGCTGAGAGGGCTGGGAGGCCATTTGAGGAGGGAGCTCGTCGGCGATGAAAGCAAGTGAATGCTTCAAATCAACAGAGGTGGGAAAAACCAGGTACAGTTTTATAACCTGATCACATGACACTACAAAAACTGAAACATGCAGCATATTACAATGTCCGAGGATGTGTGAGGGGATGGAACAAGAGCTATTTAATCTAAGACACCAGCGGAGGCGGAAGAGCGGTAGGTATAAACTTGGGAGCTGGCATACGATACCGCGAGTGCTCCCCGTACGCCCAACCCTCCCCAGTCTCCTCCACGTCAATCGTAATCTCGTCCTCGTCCTCGTCCTCCTCCTCAGCAATGTCACAGTCCTCGACGTACACGCTGATCCCGTCCGTACTATCCTCTGGCGCAAGCAACAGCTCAACTCCCCTCTGACCCTCAACCTTCGTCTTCCGAAACTGCGCATCGATCTCCAACTTCCGCAGCGCGTGAATAAGGTCCTCGGCTAGGGGAGTTGCGTTGGGGGGATCTTCCCGCACTTGTTCCCATCCAATAGGGGGAGATCCGGGAGGAGAGATGAGGAAGTTCTTTTCGAGTTGTGGTGGTTGAAGATAGTGTTCCGATGGATCCCTCTCGATCTCTGTCCGATCCGCACGATACACCTTGAGAGACTTGATGCTCTCCGGCCTACAACCACGATCAATCAGTACACAGACGAGGCGAGCGAGAATCAGCGAGTACATACCAGTCGTGTGTATGTCTGAGAGCAATGGCATCAAAGTCCAGCCTCGCCCGCTCAGCATCGGTCTCATCGTAGTAGACGACCATTATCCTGCCAAAGCTCGGCAGCGGGACCCACGAGTGAACACGTCCAAAGAGCTGGAAATGTCGCTCAAGGATAGAAATCATGGCATGATTCTTGAAGAAAGAGCGAGATATGCCGGTGACGATCAGAGTGTTTGTCATCGGTGACGAGGGCTTTCCCTGGTGGATGGATTGCCCAGCGGGAAACATATTGACGTGGAAGCCGACGGTGAAATCTCCGTAGTTCAACGTCTGTGGCATCGTCGGTCAGAGCGTCTGAGAGTGGTAGTGTGGTGGGAAGAGGGTGGTGCAACTGGAGACGAATGATCAGCCCTTTTATGGACACCACAATGTTCTCATTACACAGGCCGATCGCGTGAGCTACGGTCACGACCACACGGCTTCAACGTTCTAACAGAAGATCCACAAACTACCCCACCGCTTTCCACTGTGCCCAGCTGCACTCCGTTCTCCTTCGGCTGTTCCTTCGCAGTAGCCTGACGTGTCCTCCCGACCGCCATGGCCCACCGCCCCCCCGGAGTGCTGTCTTTCGGGGATGCTACGCCGGCCATCATCCGAGAAAGTGTTTTATTGTCTGTCCCTGAGGCGTTGCTCTACCGCCACGTTTTTCTTCTTTAGTGCATCGACCTTTTCATCTTTGGATGCATCGTATGAAACCACAGTCTGGTTGAATCTGTTTGAAGTCCAATTTCAGCGATCGCACGATCGGACAAAAGCGAGGCCGGACGGGCGACGGAATTCACTCACGGGTTCTCTGGAGCCTTCTGGAACTTCTTGAAGAGAAGCTCCTCGTACTGCTGCAAACGCAAGCCCGGGTGCTGGACACCGACGACGATCAGACATTCCGGGACACAGCCATTGACAAAGCGCCGAGTCGGGACAGTACCTCAACTCGGAGTTTAGGTAACTCCCGTTCCTTGTAGACTTCCAAGGCCGCCTAACAGAAAGGCCAAGGTATGTGAGCACATGTACAGAGTACGGCAGACCGCCGGAGTAACTTGGGTGGGTTCTCACCTTGAACCTTCGCTGTAAGGGCGGTGAAGCACAGACAAGTCTCAGTAAGCTGTTATAAATCTTCGGCATCCACACCCACCTCTGGGTGCCGTTCAATTCCGGCAGCTTGTTGGCCAACGCTCGCCTTGTCCGTCTTAGCGTTGACCACTTCCAACAAGTCCAAGGCATTATCAATGCCAGTGGCGGTGAAGCTCTCGATCTCCTTGTCTTCCTCCGTGGTCAATGCCGGGCTGGCAGCATCGAGACCGCCTCCAGCGGAAATGGCACCGGGGCCTGCGGGCTTGGCGTCCTTCTTTTTATTTCCAGCCTTCTTGGGGGTGGTTTTCTTGGGTGTGTTGGCTTCCTCTTCCGCGAGGAGACGGGCGGCTTCCGCCTTACGAGCCAGTTGCTCCTGGCGTTTGGCCTCCTTCTCGGCATTCTTATCCTTTTTGGCACCGTCATCCCACTTGGTTGCCTCTTTGAGTTCCTGTAGATATTCATGTCTCTGTATTAGTTGCAAGATCACACTAGGAACAGACACGCACCTTCTCTACAGCGACGGTTTCCTTTTTCTTTGCTTCGTTCTCGGCTTTTTTCGCCCGTCCTGATTCTTTCTTTGCGTTTCCTCCTCGTGGGGGCATAGTGATCAGGGGTGTTGGAGATAGAGAGATAGACCTCGGGTAGATAACAAGAGCTGTGGGAGTGAAGGAGAGCAACGTAATCCGAGTCCGACGTCGCGTTATCAGATCGAATCTGACGGAACATTCCCGCATATTTGGTGTCTGCGACCTTCATCCTTCCTCCATCGCCTCCCTTTGTCCCTATGGCCCTCGACTCTCCTGGAAGCAAGTGGGCGCCCGGTTTCTCTTGTTAGTCGTACTCTTCTCTCAAGAAAGCGACCGATGTGCTGATATCTTCCGACCCCGCTTCCAGACGGGCCTGTCCTAACCACCACTGAACTCTACCTCCTCCAGACCGAACTCCAGCTTAACCCCATCCTCACACACTCAAACCCTGCTTTTCATCTCATCTTCCATCTCCAAACTGGTGAGTAGCCGCCCCTGTGGATCGATGTAGTTCGAGCTGAACGCCATCAAAACTTTTTGTGGCGATATAGGATCGACTTCTGGGTTCAATCCAGAGGCCCGAGATAGAGATATCCCGTTCACCGCCAAAGACGAACCTGCTACGCTTCCCCGTGTTCAAGAATTGGTGGTCATCTGTGAGACCTCCCCGTGGTGCACGATCGTTAGGAACGAGCGAGGTGTCACCATGCAGGATGTTTGCACAACCATCTGGAAAGAGTACGCCTGTCTTCCGTGCGGTGTATCTGTCGGATCAGCATTCTGACGCAGTCCAACCTCAGATACACCGATAACTATGTGACAGATTCAGAATTCTCATCGTTGCCCCCACGGCTGCAGGATGCCCTCCACAGAACCGCGACGAAAAACCGGAGCGACCTTACTGGATATAACATGTACTATACCCCCGCTCAGGTTCCAAATCGCTACAAGCGGGTCGGTACGTCTAAACCCACTCTTGCACTGCAGTTCAGTCATTCATGAGCACACACTAGATTGGCTGCGAGACAAGGTTTATTTCGATGGTCTCCTCAGGAATGACCACTACGCGATCAACAGGCTTGGGTTCAAAGCACCCAACATCTTCGTCATGCAGGTTGCATCGTGAACGGAAGGCTTTGTCTTTGCTAGAGGCAACAGGCATTAGCTAGTAGATGTACTGTATGCACATAATCACTGTCCCCTATCAATATACATCGTAACTCTGTAAGCTGCGGAAGGAATCCATCGGAACATGGGTCGTAACGTTTGATCCGTTGAATCCGACGTTCCGAAACGTTCGCACGTCAAGAATTAAGCGCTTTCACATCAGCTGGGGGGCGGTTGAATGGGGGAATGAGTAATGCGCAACCAGGCTTACGCATCCACGGACTGGGGAGGTACTCGCTTTAGGGCGTTCGGGAGTCATGCAATGGTAAGGTGCGAGTATAAAGGGTGGCTGTGAAGCGGGGAAATGGATCGACATTCTTGCTTAACAAAACACAACTCGACCTCCACTAGCACCCCTCAACATCATGTCTCACCACCACCATCACGACCCTCATCACCACTCCTCTGAGGGCAAGCACGACTACGCCAAGGCCAATGCTGAACATTTCGACAAGGAGTCCAAGAACCAGGAGATGATAAAGGCTGGGACCGAGCTCGCCCAGTTGTCGGCACCGTATATCCTCAAGCACTACAACTTCAACAAGGAAACCACGGAGGTGTTGGACTTCGCCGCTGGATGGGGTATGCCGGTTCAAGTCCTCCACAGTTCGAGGTCATCTGGTCCTGACAGTTGACAGGCTTGGTGTCCAAACAAATCATACCCTATTCCAAGTCCATCCTCGGAGTTGATGTCAGTCAGGGGATGGTTGACCTGTACAACGAGACAGGTGACAAGGAGGGCTTCAGTGGTATGAAAGCGGTCTGCGTCGAACTCAAGGGTGAAGGCGGTGAATTGGACGATCGGAAGTTCGATGTCATCATCGTGAGTATCGCACCGTCCCGGAGGAGAGGCGCACGGCCGAGTCTCACCCCCGTTGTCAACAGTGTAACATGGCATATCACCATTTCGAAGACGTCGGAAAGATGACGAAGATACTTGTTGGATTCCTAAAGCCAGGGGGAAAGCTCATAGTCAGTGACTTCCGTGCGGATAGTGGGGAGGTCCGGAAGGATTTCGCTCACGTTGTCGCTCACGCCCATGGCATGCCCGAGGACGTCATGCGAAATGCGTTCACCAGCGCAGGTTTGACGGATATCATCGTAGAGGACGCATTCGACTACACTTTTTCTGGAAGTGTTTTGCACATCTTCTTCACCGTCGGGTCGAAGGCTTGACCTTTCCGACGAGCTTAGGGTCAATGTAATCGGTTTTAGGATCCGAGCTATACCAAAAAATCTAGTCTTATGTGTGGAACAGAGTTGCCAGAGAAGAATTTTCGGGGTATAAAAGAGGCTGTGGAGAGACCCGTGAGCAAAAACCACAGCATGAGAACCCGATGGAGTTTGCACCTGTCTGCGGCGGGTGTGGTGGGTGTGGTCGATTCCCAAGCCTCAAATAACGTGACCGCCGACAACCTCCGTTTCCGTTGCGAACATTCCGCTGTGATACCACAGCATGGCATCCGTAGCCCCCTCGAGACTCGCAGCCCTCGTCAAAACGCGTTGCACAGTCTTCCAGGCCTCATACAACCCCACATCCGTCAGGACTGGCGCGAAATACCTTCGGGCGCGCCTGCGCGGACCGTCCATGATGAATTATTATCCTCCAACCATCTCGCTCTCTTCCATCATCCGCCAGTTCCCTGAAATGGGGCTCGTCGACGCCGCTGAAAAACAGAGGCTGCAGGATATTGAAGACAGGAAGAAGAGGGGCAAGGGTGCGCCGAAGAAAGCCAAATCGAAAGGTCTGTCGCTTCGATCCTTTTTTTTGTTTTTTTTTTTTTTGCTGTCCCCCTTTCTGACCTGTCCGCTATTTGCGTTCCAGCCGACAGCAGGCGTGCGTCGAGGAAGCGGTAGAGAAATGGACGAGAGGATTTTTTGCAGTACATTATTAGAGGATTTGCTTAGTAATTTGGAATGCGTAATTTGCAACGTCGTCCCACCTTTAATTCCCCCCGATCAGCGCCTGGTCCTGCACAGATTCCCGTACCAACGCCTCTCCTCTCCCTTCACAACCCTCCCCCTCCCCCTCAGATGCCCCCTGTCCCCTCCATATCCCCTGCGACCGGGAACCCCACCCCAGACCACTACATCCACACGACGCATGGCTCTTTCATAGACAACTACGGAAGAACGCTTCTGCTACGGGGCGTCAACCTTTCAGGTTCGGGTAAGGCTCCGGTCAACAGACCCTCGTATATCCTCGACGAGATTGGCGAGAGTGGCGGAGAGAGTTTCGTGGGACGCCCGCTCAACCTCGAAGACGGTTCAGCAGATATACATCTTGCTCGACTTCGAGGATGGGGTTTCAACATGATTAGATATGTCGTCACTTGGGAAGCCCTCGAGCATGAGGGACCGTAAGTGCATTCCGTTATCCTTCCTTATCTACCGCTGCTCACGCGGGGTTTCCACTAGTGGAAAGTACGACTTCGAATTCATGGACTACACCGTTGAAGTGTTGAGGAAATGCAAGGAGTATGGTTTCAAGGTTTACATGGACCCGCATCAGGATGTGGTACGCATTTGATGCGCACGCGCATACACTCGCATTGTCTTACCGCTTTGTCCCGAATTAGTGGTCCCGATTCTCAGGAGGGTCCGGTGCCCCCTACTGGACTTTACCCGCATGCGGTATGGACCCAAAGGCCTTCGTGGCTACGCAAGCTGCTCTCGTTCACGCCGAATATCCAACCCGAGAGGACCCCGACCCTGCTTCTATCCCCGCCATGATCTGGGGGACAAATTACAATCGACTTGTCTCTCAGACAATGTTCACCCTCTTCTTCGCCGGCCGAGACTTTGCGCCCAAGTGCATAATTGATGGCCAGAACATCCAGGATTGGCTACAGTCGCATTTCATCGAAGCGTTTGGCCTATTGGCTGAGCGGATACGGGATGCCGGGGATCTCCTGGACGAGTGCGTGATCGGGTGGGATAGCATGAACGAGCCCTTCGAGGGTATGTGCGGGATTGATGATCTCCACGAATTCTCAAAGGAGTCTACGGCGGCCCTGAAGAAGGGTCCAACTCCCACTCCCGCGCAGGGCTTCAGGCTTGGCATGGGTCATGCCCAAGAAGTAGAATATTGGGAGTTTGGAGCATTCGGGCCGAAGATGACCAAGATGGTTACTATCAATCCCAAAGGAACCAAGGTCTGGGCTCGGCCAAAGGGTGAGGACGGGGATGGGGTGAATACGAAGTGGGGGTGGAGGCGTGATCCTGGCTGGACCCAGGGCACGTGTATATGGGCCTTGCACGGGGTGTGGGATGCCGAGTCTGGTAATATCCTCAAGCCGGATTACTTCCACGCTGCTCCCGGACAGGCGAAGATTCCTTTTGTGGAACAGTGGTGGAGACCCCATTGGCAAGCCTTCCAGAAAAGGATCAAACCTCACCATCCCGAGTGTATCTGGTTCATCCAACCTCCCGTTTTCGACCTTCCACCCCATGTCGACGGTGGCGATCTCGACGGTCGATGCTGCTATTCGGCTCATTATTACGACGGCCTCACCCTCGTCTCGAGGCATTGGAACTGGTTCAACGCCGATGCCCTCGGAATCCTACGTCACAAATACTCTCACGTCGTCCAGGGTCTACGCATCGGCGAGAAGGCGATCCGGGAGTCGATTCAGGAACAGCTCGGTGTGCTCAAATCTGACGCGAAGATCATTGGCGACTTCCCTACTATCATTGGCGAAATCGGTACCCCCTTCGATATGGACGGCAAACGTTCTTACGGCTTCACCGACAAAGGGAAGTACAAAGGCGACTACTCGCGTCAGCAAAAGGCTCTCGACGCCAGCATTAACGCAGGCGATGGACCGAATGCGCTGAACTGGACCCTATGGACCTACTGCCCCGACAGCTCGCACATGTGGGGCGATGGTTGGAATATGGAGGATCTGAGTCTTTGGTCGCAGGAAGACACGAAGAGCTACGCAGGCATATCAATGAGAGCTAACCGATCCAGGGGCGCCCGGTCTTCAATCGCGTTGCTGAAGAGCCCTAGTGCGTTGAGCTCGGAGTTGCGGTTACCAAGACTCGCCACGGCTTCGTCAATTTCCCTGCGGACGCTGGCAAGCCCGGAGATCGATGATGGTGGTGACGGGGGAAAAGTTCTCCAGACCGGTGGGAACTCGTGGAAGAACGCGTACGACTTCCTGACAGACGGTGCAAGGGCAGTCAAGGCTTTCTGCCGACCGTGGCCCATTGCGACGGTTGGGACACCCAAGGACATCCAATTCACGATCGCCAACACCGAATTCAAGTTGACCGTCGTTGTCCTACCTGAAGACATCCCTCAAAACCGAGAGGACGGTCCCAAGTCTTCTTCCTCTTCCGCCTTTTCTTCGTCTTCATCCACGTTATCCGGGGATTTGGATGATCCCGCATATCCCAAGAAACCCACTGAGATCTATCTTCCATTGGTTCATTACGCACATCCGAGTCTCGCTGCTGTGACCTGCGGTCAATCCCTTACCGCTCTCGAAGAGCTTGGACCCGATGGAGAGGGAAACATCTCACGGATCTTCCCTCCTCCCCCTACTCCGAACGGATCTTCTACAACGCTCGTTGCTGTCCCGCCTTCGCCAGCTGATGGACCCTGTCCCCTCTCGATCGATGTCCAGGTGTCCGATGGCAAGTGGGAGATTCATGGGCAGACCCTCAAGTGGTGGTACCCGATTCCACAAGCCGGCGAGGAGGCCAAGGAATACACGATCAAAGTGAAGAGGGCCGGGGGTGCCATCAAAACCCTCGAGGACAAAGAACGCGCGGCCAGATTGGCGACTGTTGGAGGGTGGTGTGAAGAGTTCTGCAGCGGCTCAAGTTGCACAATTATGTGAAGATATGCCCTGTTGATATCTCTGTTTGGTTGTTTTCCTGCTTGCATTCCCTCTGATACCTGATTATCATTCATCTCATTGCATTCACGCACACGACACGACCGTCCCATCATCTCTTTCCTTTTCTCCTCTCTCAGATGCGTATAATGTATGAGCTGTAATTCGCGGACTTGCAAAGTTTACATTAGACTAGAATAAAGTCGCTGTATAAAGGTCTCTGTGATACGATTAAACTTAGGTCTGAGTGGTTATTATTGTCTTCATGGTGAATCCGAGGTGCTCCGAGATGGATCGGTTGAGGGGCTGTCGTCCACGGAGGATGTGTGGTCAACTGGAGGGGCAAGTTGGATCCGAGGGAGCATCAAGGGTGTTCCCTCGAATTCCGCCCACCCTCCTCTCAGCCCAATCTCCACAATACGTTCGAGTATCCTCCCCAGCTCGTCGTTTCTAATTTTACCAGGGTTCAGTTAGCCAATCCAAGCAAAGAACGGGTTAAAGAAACGGTACCTTTGTCTCTCATATTCCAGCCGTTCTTCCACGCCGGCCAGGGATTGGTCAAGCCTTGAAGAGAGCTCTTGGATGCGGGTAGAGAGACCTTCAAGCTTGTCGTCCACGTCATCCCGCCGTTTGGACTGGCTCCTGGAAGAACGCCATGTCTCTCCGACTATTAGAACCGCAGCCACCCCGAACAAGAAACCTTCAGCGAGTGCGTTTGCGCCGTTCTCGATCGCCCTGTGTTAGTCACGGTTGGATCAGGAAGTGTTCAGAGTTCTGACGGGGGATGGAGAAACAGGCGGGACGGTCGCGTACCTAGCCTCAGAGAGTGGTCGGACGTGCTGATTTGCCGGTTCGCCGAGCAGGTTTGTACGGAGTTTGACTTCAGTCCTGTACATGCTCTGCGCGAGGTTCACGCATATCGACCTGAACGTCGGGTGTCTGTCACAAAAGAAATACACGAGGATGAGACACGAAGATGAATGTATACGAGGGGAGGTGTTGGGCGTACTCTCTGGCTTGCGTCTTGATTTGGTTGCTGATTGGTTTGGCTAGAGTCTCTCCGGAAGGTCAGCACCCTCTCTTGCTTGTTTTCTGACGACGAAGTGAATCCCCTTACTCGAATGACGAGCGTTGCGATCTTCGCCGAGGCCATGTTGGACTATATGCTGGGGAGAGAGGAAACACGGAGGCGCATACAACTGAGGTAAGTTGCGCGGTTATGGGTGACCGGACATGAATCACTCCGGCTTGGGCGGCTGGCTTTGCGACGGGATTGGGCGAGTCCCGCGATCGCCGGTCGCCGGTTACGCGTTACGACTTATCTCATTCAACACACCGGAATACCCAAGAGATGGACGTTAACTCGATCACTCCGCTGGCCTCGCAAGTGGGCGGACATGCGGGCGTGTCGACGACCGAAGACGGATCTCTCTTAATCAAACCGGCCTTGGCTCAAGAAGTCAGCTTTTATCAAACCTTGACTTCAGATCCGGTTTTTGCGCCTTTGAAACCCCACATTCCGAAATTCTACGGAACCCTCAGGGTCGAGGGAAAGGTTGATGATGGAAACCCCGGAATCATTCACCCGCCACCAAAGGGGGGAAAAGATAAGTATCTTCATTCAGAAAAGCGTGGGGAGATCGCCGCGTATTCATAACAACAATACATTCGATAGTGTTGGAGAATCTGTCCCAAAGATTCTTGAAGCCGAATATCCTCGATATCAAACTCGGAACGAGGTTATACGATGACGAAGCAAGCGAGGAGAAGAAAGCTCGAATGATCCAAACGGCCAAGGCCACGACCTCCTTCGAAACAGGCGTGCGGTTGACGGGATTCCAGGTCAGCAACATGCGAGGATTGGCATTTGGTGGATTTTTTTGCTGATTCCGTATGTTCTTATGAAATTATAGGTTTATGACACGTCGACGGGACAGGCGATCAACACACCCAAATCATACGGCAAAACGATTAAAGCGTCGGATTTGCCAGATGGCATTGCAAGGTTCTTCCCGATCCATTCGGAACAGTCGACTCAGGGCCTACCCAAAGAACAGCTGTTGCCAGTCATCGAGGCGATCAGAAAACACGTCGTCATGATCCGAGACGCGTTTGCGCAACTTGAGATCAGGATGGTTGGAGGGAGCTTTCTGATAATCTATGAAGGCGACCTCGAGCGCGCGAAACAAGGAATCGCTCTTCTTGACGATGGGGACTGGGAGGAGGAGGAAGAAGAGGAGGAAGAGGACGTGGAAGATGATGAAGAGAATACCAAGCCTGGTCCACCATGTTCGGTGAAACTCATCGATTTCGCTCACACAAACGTGGTCGCGGGACAAGGAGCGGACGAGGGAGTGTTGTTGGGGATGGATACCACCCTGAAGTTGCTGGACGGCAGGATAGCTCAGATCAGAGATTCTTAAAATCCGTGTGTATGCAGAACCATGTTACATCTTGTTCGGCGGGCTGTATGCTGACTGACAAACTGAGGGAATGGAAGAGGGAAACGTGCCCGCTTGTCAGAAACACCGGATGTGCATGCAGCTCTTGTGAGGTACATCTGGGCGAGACTTGGAGCGGATGTTCTGTTTCCACCCTTGCAGGGGCCGTCGGTTGCTCACGCTCCCATTCAGTATCCTGAGCTGTTGCGGGTATGCACCCCAGTGCGCTTACGATTGGTCCGATCTTTCCCATTTCATATCTCTCACACTTTATATCCTTGACCTCGAAGATCACTGTGAATGCATTGCAACAACGTTGCTTTTCCATCTCACAATATCTCATTACCCTGTTCGTACCAAATGTCGTGCGTCTCGGAACCCGGATACAGGTCAACGTCCCGGTGGTTAATGCTTTAATCTCTGGGGGATGTCTTCTTCGTGGCCTTACTGTATATACTCCCTGCCACTCGTAGAATTGCACCCCACACATCCCCCTTCTCGTCCCTGCTATCATGTTGCCTCGTAGGAGCTCGACGAATACCCCCTCGGGTTACGCCCCACCGCGGTCGACGAGTGACTCTTTCAGTGGTAGGCGACCGCTGAATCTGGTCGCCAACCAACAGCCTTTCCGCGCATCTATCACTCGGACGGTTGAAACGGAGTCCCCCGCGTCCGAAATATCGCCCCAAACTCCCCCGATACCTCCCCGGCAGCCTTTCCCTCACCTGCCTCCCAGTAACAGTGGACTCAGACGACAATCTACCCGACGCAACACCCACGAGGTCTTTCTCTCTGTCTTCGGGGAGCATGCCGTTCTCCCACCACAACCAGAGAGCGTTATGCCCATGCCCACCCCACCGGTCCCACGTGTTTCAAGACCCCCTCCTATTCCATCACGACCTCAACACCATGCCCCTGGTGGTGGCGTGGGTGGGTTCGCAATGACCCCCCCATCTTACCATGGGTCCAGTCATGATTATTCCCGCCATAACACTAGAGACCACACCCGTCGGTTCAATGCGATGTCCTCTTGTTCCTCGGACTCCGATCCACCCCATTATGAATCCGCCGATATATCTGGTGGCATCCATGCGAACATTTGGCCCACCTATAACAGAATTTCTCAAGAGTTTGATGAAAAGAGACTGGCAAAGTGGAATACGGATTTGGACGTGCTGCTCATCTTCGTGAGTCCCGTAGTTGGGACGGTCACTCATTCCGATCAGACTAACACGATATACAGGCTGCCTTGTTCTCTGCCATCGTCACAACCTTCCTCATCAGAGCCCTCGACGACCTAGAGCCAGACTATCAACAACAGTCGGCCCTGCTCCTTCACCAACTGTTGAACGGCCGTGACCCAAACCTAACTAGCATATCCGACCCAACCATCCCCTTTCACCCCAGCGGTTTCGCTATCGCAGTCAACTGCCTTTGGTTCGCTAGTCTCTCCGCCAGCCTTGGTGCCAGTTTCGGTGCCATGATCTGTAAAGAATGGCTCACAGAGTACAACAGCGGCGCGAACCCCGTTGTCGACCTCCTTCGAGCTTGCCAGAGACAAGTCCGTTTTATGGCATTCCAACGGTGGAACGTTTACGCCATCGTTGCTCTCCTCCCTCCCCTCCTCCACTCTTCCGTCCTCTTGTTCTTCACAGGTGCCGTTGTGTATCTCTGGCAAATGGACAGGAGGGTGGCGATCGTCTATCAAGTCATGGGCGGGCTTTTCGCCATCACATACTTCGCATCGACCTTCCTCCCGTTCGTGACGAACGCTCCCTTCCGCCCTTACTCGACGTTACTCTTCCATCGACTCTCTGTCGCCATCGGGAGGGTCGTCGTGCCGATTGCGGACGCTTCCGCGCACGTCTGTTATCTTGTTCTTCGCTACGTCGCCAGCGCGATCCTGTGGCCATTCGCCCAAACTCTCGTCGGCGAAGGACTCCTTCACCGCTTGTACATGAAAATCACAACGATTCTTCCGGGTGAATACAAGCATATGCACGTCTGGTGGGAAAACACGTTCAACGACTCCCTGGATGGGATCGACGCGAGCCAGAGGGTCCAAGAAGAAGCGGTCCTGTGGCTCTCTCAGATGCCACTTGACCCATCCGAGTCCACGGCTGTGGTTTCGAGCTTAGCCATGATCTCCTCTTCCCGTCTCCATCAATTCTCAAAGTCGGTGATCGTGTTTCTCAACTTGGCCCTCGAATCTGCGTCTCGCGGGGACCATAGCCAAGAACGGATTGATATTGCCATCAATTGCGTTCTCGTACTCGGGCACATCAAATTCCAGTCCGCAGTGGATCGAAATTCGGATCACGATCACGACGTTGGAGGAATTCCCGTTACCGATTCCGTTGCGTGGGCAGCCCAGCAACTCACCATCAACGCCTTCCGGGAGCAATTTCAAACCCCCCACTCCGAGGGAGCCCGCTTGCGACTTCTGACCGCGGCCGCCTGGCTGTCCCCAGTAGACGCCACAGAGGATTTACAATGCGACGGTGAAGATAAACCGAAGGTTCAGGATCGCTATCAGTTCCTCAAAGAGATAGGGATCACGCTCCTACGGCACGCTAGTGGAGAGAAGGTCCTCGACAACAAGGTTCTCATAAATCTTATCCATGGATTGCACGCATGTATTCCTCGAGGCAACTTCGGCAGCCCATCATCAATTGTCTCCTTCCTCCCGTTGCTCTGCGAAGACTACGACTCACCGTGGTCGGAGGATGAGTCGGTGCTCAGAGCGCTGATCACATACTGCCTCGATCTCCTTTCACCCCCAGAAAGGAGGTGGCCGCTGGTGGAGCGGGAGATAGATTTCGACGAACTTGCCTCAGAACTAATCGATGTGCTATTGGTCAATACCACCTCCACCGGTGCCATCGTATTCGGATTCTGGCTCATATACCGGGTTCCGTACGCATTCAAGTCGAGAAGGACGATGCTCGTGGATATTTCCCACATCTGGGAATCCGCAGTTGCGGTAATCCAGGGAGACGAACCCCGTCAACAATTGAACTTTTATGCCATCGACGCGTTCGTTGCGGTAACACAGCACCACATCTCTGCCTGTGGTTCGTTGCCAAAGTTCACGCGTCAGATCGTCCTAAAGCTCTTGAACACCACCCTCGAGTCCAACTACACTCGCTCGATGGCAACCTACGCGATCGCAATGATCCTCAAGCTTGGAAACTCGATCCATGTCGCAACTGTCACGGGCGGGATTAAGACGGAACCGCTCATCGAGGCCCTATTTTCTACCACCAGCGATCTCGAAAAAGGCACGACGGAAGCAGAGGTTATCGACTTACACGTCTATTCGGCTCTTGCCCTGCTCAAACTCCGACGCAGGGTCGAGCTGGATATTGAACAGGTACAGGGGTTGATTGGAAGGATGGAGAGGACGATCGGGAATCCCTCTACCAGGGACTCTGGGGTTGCTAGGGGGTCTAAGGCTGACGTCGGTACCGACTTCGATCAGGTGAGATGGAAGGCGGTCTATCTCTCAGCGCTGCTTCTCAAGTTCATGCCTGAGGGCGAGAGGGAGAGGCGTGCCGAAGGTCTTTTGGAGAGGGTACAGGCACTGGTGAGGAACGGGGAGTTACCCCCCGTGAGTGACTACGAGCGTTGCCTCGAGCCATTGGATATCGATGAATTGGAGTTGAGGACCCCTACGGCTGAGCAACAGGGATCGATAACCACCACCTTCGACGTATGGGTTGACGAATTCCTTTTGTTCCCACTGGTGGGTAGTGTTGCCTTGGTCGGGACCTAATAACAGTTGGCCGGTTCGTCTTTTTTATTTATTTCAGACGAAGGGGGGTCAGTGTTTCTGTGGCAAGACTTCGTTATTTCGGATTGACCCGCTCGTCGTTCTCGACCTCTGCCCACCGTGGCTCTGAGGTAAATTCATATTATACTATATCTACATGTACCGGTTCCTGGCATCCTTTGCCATTTTTCATTTTCATACCGTGCAGATTTCGTATACCATGTACCCTGAAGCGGACAAAGCCGTTTCAAGTTTATTTTCACTGGCTGACTCTGACATGCGGGAACTGACCGAACGAATGATGTGCGGAAGGGGCCATATATTCCACGTTCTTGGTAGATAGTACATAGCTGGATTGCCGCCGCTACCACGAGTGGGCAGCAGGTCATCAGGAAGACCATACGGTCTCGCAGGAGAGGTGAGCGCCCGGGACAACCATGAGGTTGGGACCGGCAGAGGTCGGGTGTTCGTTTCCGGCCTTCGGCAGGGCGGCGTGCTAGTAGGTGATGGATATTAATGAACGTTAGGACGGAAGATCTTAAAACGAGGAAACCACGGTGCTGGTTGACGTTACCTGTCAGTAAACTCCAATCCATCCCGTCAAAGTTAGGGATGTCCTGGGTAAGGAGGAAAGATCTCGTTGCGAATGTGATACTGGTGAGTTCCCGAGATCAATGATGTATGGTGAGGCAGGAGAACATACACCCATACACCAGGTGAATCCCTTTGTATTTAACGGTGCTGTGTTTTCTGCACGCAATACTGACGGAACCAAGTTGAGAACCAAATCACAGTCGAAAAATCCCAGCAACTCGCGAGTACCACACTGCGACCCAGAATATCAGCAGTGTTGGAGGCGATACCTTATGGGCGCGCATCGGTACGCTCCTATATACTTATAAATCGAGTCGCTCAACGGAAGCACCTTCATATGAAACTGCTCTTGCGGAAGCGTATGGAGCGTGTGGCGGTTTGGGTGTGTTGGTTGTACGTGATCGCGTAAAATCCGGTGTGAATGATTTCCCCGATGACCACTTCACTCGCTCGCTCATTGTATCCCGTTTGTCGGACTGACAAACTGATGGAATGGAAGAGGGAACGTGCCCGCCTGTCAGAAACACCGGGCATGCATGCAGCTCTCGTCTGGCATATCTGGGGTGGAACTTGGAGCGGATGTTCTGTTTCCACCTTTGCAGCGACCATCGGTAACTCACATTTCCCCCCAGTACCCCCAGCTCACCCATATCGTTGCAGCGTATGCGGCCCATTGTGCTTACGATCGGCTCCATCTTTTGGATTTCGAAAATTTCATGGATCACTGCGGCCGCATTGCAGCAACGTTGCTTTTCAGTCTCGCAACATGGCATTACTCTGTTCGTGCTGAATGTTATACGTCAATCCGCATCTCGGAACCCAGATCTAGGGAGCTTCCTGGCGGTTAATTTTTAATCTCTGGAGGATGTCTCCGTCGTGGCCGTGCCGTATATACCCCCTGCCAGTCGGAGGAGTAGTACCTCATACGTCCCCTCCTCTTGCTTCCGCCGTTATGCTGCCGCGTAGGAATTCGACAAACGTAACCACAGGCTACGCCTCACCACGACCGATAAGCGGTTCTTTCGGTGGCAGACGACCGCTGAGTCTTGTCACCAATCAACAATCTTTTCGCGCATCCACGGTTCAGACCATCGAAACGGAGTCTCCCGTATCCGAAACATCGCCCCAAGAAACTCCTCCAATGCCTCCCCGGCCGTCTTTCCCTTATCTTCCCCCTGGTAACGGTGGACTTAGACGACAATCCACCCGACGTAACACCCATGAAACTTTTCGCTCTGCATTCGAAGAACATGTACCTCTCCCATCACAGCCACCAAATATTATGCCCATGCCCACCCCACTGGTCCCACGTGTTTCGGGACCCCCTCCTACTCCATTGCGATCCCAATACCCTTCTCCCGGTAGTGGCGCGGGTGGATTCGCAACGACCCCTCCATCCTACCATGGGCCCAGTCGCGATTATTCACACCACAACACTGCAGATTACACCTATCGATTTGATACTATGCCATCCCCCCGGTCGGACTCCGGTCCACCTCATTACGAATCTGCAGATATATCTGGTGGCATCCATGCGAACATTTGGTCCACTTATAACAGGGTTTCTCAAGAGTTTGACGAAAAGAGGTTGGCGAAGTGGAATACCGATTTGGATGTATTGCTCATTTTCGTAAGTCTCGTGGTCGAGGGTGATCGTCCCGATCCTAATTATTTAAATTGACGCAATCCACAGGCCGCCTTGTTCTCTGCGATCGTCACAACCTTCCTCATCAGGGCTCTCGACGACCTAGGACCGAATTATCAACAACAGTCAGCCCTGCTCCTTCACCAATTGTTGAACGGCCGTGACCCAAACCTGACCAACATATCCGACCCAACCATCCCCTTTCACCCCAGCGGTTTCGCGATCGCAGTCAACTGCCTTTGGTTCGCCAGCCTCTCCGCCAGCCTTGGTGCCAGTTTCGGTGCCATGATCTGCAAAGAGTGGCTCACGGAGTACAACAGTGGTGCGAATCCCGTTGTCGACCTCCTTCGAGCTTGCCAGAGGCAAATCCGTTTTATGGCATTCCAGCGGTGGAATGTTCATGCCCTCGTTGCTCTCCTCCCTCCCCTCCTCCACTCCTCCGTCCTCTTGTTCTTCACAGGTGCTGTCGTGTATCTCTGGCAAATGGACAGGAGGGTGGCGATCGTCTATCAAGTCATGGGCGGGCTTTTTGCCATCATATACTTCGCATCGACCTTCCTCCCGTTCGTGACGAACGCTCCCTTCCGCCCTTACTCGACGTTACTCTTCCATCGACTCTCTGTCGCCATCGGGAGGGTCGTCGTGCCGATCGTGGACGCTTTCGCATATGTCTGCTACTTCACTCTCCGCTTCGTAACCGGCGCGATCCTGTGGCCGTTTGCCCAAACTATCTTCAGTAAGGGGGCGCTACACAATTGGTACATGCAAGCCGCGACAATCCTTCCGGGAGAATACAAGCACATGCACGTCGGGTGGGCGAACGCGTTCAACGACTCTCTGGATGAGATAAATACGAGCCAGAGGGTCCAAGAAGAAGCGGTTTTGTGGCTCTCTCAGATGCCACTCAACCCATCTGAGTCCAAGGCCGTGGTCTCAAGCTTGGCCCTAATATCTTCTTCCCGGCCTCATCAATTCCCAAAGTCGGTGATCGTGTTTCTCAACTTGACCCTCGAATCTGCGTTCCGTGAAGATCCTAGCCAAGAACAGACCGATATCGCCATCGACTGCGTTCTCGTACTTGGGCATATCAAGTTCCAGTCGGTGGTAGATCGAAATTGGGATCAGGATCGCAGCATTGGAGGGATCCCCGTGACCGCCTCCGTTGCCTGGGCAGCCCAACAGCTCACCATTAGCGCTTTCCAAACAAATTTCAACACCCCGCACTCCGAGGGGATCCGAGCACGGTTGCTAACCGCGGCGGCATGGCTTTCTCCCGTGGACGGAGCTGAGGATGTGAGGTGGAGTGGAGAGTCGTTGAAAATTCAGGACCGGTGGCAGTTCATTGAAAAGATCAAACTTACACTCGAATGCCACGTCCGCAGTGACAAGCCGCTCGACAACAAGGTGCTCATTAACCTTATCCATGGCATGCACGCGTGTATCCCTCGAGGCAACTACGGCAGCGCGTCGTCCATCGTCTCCTTCCTCCCGTTGCTTTGCGAGGACTACGATTCACCATGGTCAGAGGACGAGACCGTGCTCAGAGCCCTGATCACGTACGCTTTGGATCTTCTCTTACCCCCAGAAAAGAGGAAGCCGTTGGTGGAGCGGGAGATCGAGTTCAGCAAACTAGCCTCGGAGTTGATCGATATGCTGATAGTCAACACCACTTACACCGATGTTGTCGCGTTTGGATTCTGGCTCATATACCGGGTTCCATACGCATTCAAGTCACGGAAGACGATGCTCGTGGATATTGCCCACATCTGGGCCGCGACGAATGAGGCGATCCCGGAAGACCACCACGAACGGATGAACTTCCATGCCATCGACGCGTTCGTTGCAGTTGCCCAGTTCCACGCCGCTGCCAACAATACACTGCCGAAACTTTCGCCATACTCCGCCTTGAAACTCCTGAAAGCGGCCCACGAGTACGATTATAGCCGGGCGATGGCAACTTACGCGATAGCGATGGTCCTCAACCTCGGGACGTCGACCCAGGTCGCCACTTTCATGAGTGAGATCACCGCGGAGCCGTTTGTAGAGACACTATTCTCTGCCAGAAGTGACCTCGAGAAAAACGCGGCGGAAGAAGATATCGTCGATTTACACATCTATTCGGCTCTCATACTGCTCAAATTTCAACCAATCGAGTTGGACGTTGGGAAGGTGAAGGGATTGATCGGGCAGATGGAGAAGACGTTGGGCGACGCCGTTGTCAGGGACTCTGGGGTTGCTCGGGTTTCCGGGGTCGAGGCCGACCTCGACCGAGTGAGATGGAAGGCGATCTATCTGTCAGCCTTGCTGTTCAAATTTGTACCTGAAGCTGAGAGGGAGAAGCACGTCGAAGGGTTTCGGAAACGGGTGCGGGCGCTGTTGCGGAGCGGAGAGTTACTTGTTGTGAGCGATTACGAGCGTTGCCTCGAGCCGTTGGTTATGGGTGAGTTGGAGTTGAGGACTCCGGCCGAGCAGCGGGGCCGGATATACACGGCCTTCGAGGTATGGATCGATGATTTTCCTTTGTTCCCGCTGGCTGGTAGCGTTACCAGGCCAGTCAAGTTCTAGTAAAAGTTGTCCGGTTCGCTTTTTTTCTTGCTTTCGAACGGGGGTCTGACATCGATGCTTCGTTGTCAAGACCTTGTCTTGGATTGACTCGTCATCCTCGACCTCGACTTGGTTCGTGGGCTTGTCCCGCCGAGACTGTGGGGGATTTGGATTTTATAGGGTCCGGATCCAATTTCTGTATGTGTGCCTGTTCCTGATTCTCCTTGCTGTTTTCATTTTCGTGTCCCGTGTATGTACCCTGTTTGCCTCCGGGCCACATGTTGTATGGTTGTATCATGGAATGTGAATGGCGCGCCGAAATTGTATGCCGGTAAACGCGGGAAGGGGGCATCTCGCCGGTACCTTCATAGGGGAAGGTCCGTTGCTCAATGCCACAAGCCCATCCACCCCACCCCGTTGACACCTGGTCTGGGGACCGGCAACCGTCCTGGCCCCATTATTACCGCAAGTCCAATCAGTCTTCCACGGTCGAACCCCACCCCCATATCGCAGGGTGAGAAACTACAAGTGCGGCACCGTCACGTCAAGCCCCGCGGTGGCATTTGATACAAGTGGCGTTGTACGAGACGTATGTAAAGTCCATCTGGACTCATGGGACGGGTTGCTACCTCCCTCTCTTCCTCTCTCTTCGCTCCTTGAAGGTCGTACACTAAAGCAAAAATCGTTCTTACTGGAAATATGTTCCGTCCAGAGGCTATATTCGTGGCTTTGCTGCTTTCTTTATCTTGTGAGCGGACATTATGATTATATGTGATCTTTCAGCCCCAGAGAGGGAGGGGAGAAGAAAGAAAAGGGAATGTCGGCTGACGGATTTCATTTGGACAGTTGCTCTCGCCGAGACCTCACTCTACATTCCTGGGTTTGACGAGCAGCCGGTCAGCGTTACCGTCCTCGGTGTGGGCCCTGACAGCCGCACGACTTGGCAGATTCAACCTGGTCAACCAACGGGGACCGTCCCACCCGCTCCTTTCCCTCTCACTGGTATGTTCGTTTTACCGCGGCCATCGCTCATCCCCACCAAGGATGTCCGCGCGCATTATAGGTGGTCGGTGGTCACGTTTCCGACCCACCGAGTTATCGAAGGAAAGGCAGCTGATTTCAACTCTATCCCTCCTTTCGTATAGCCACGATGGTTCAAGGTCCTTCCGACGCAGTCGTATACGCCTCCCTTCCCCAAATCGAAATCAGTCTCTCGTGCGCGATAAACTCGGGCTTGGCGAATTGCGTCGGCCTAATGGAGGAGGATGGTAGGACGGTTACCACGTCCATTCAGGAGACAGTGAAACCGTTTTTGGTCCAGGGCGGTGGACCTGGTGGAGGTTCTCCACCAAGTCCTACCCCGGCACCCAGTGGGTCCACTTCAAGCTCCGGCACGGATAGCGGTTCCACTGTGATGACTGCTGTGATGGGTGTTGGAATGTTGGTTGGAAGTGTTTTCGCTGGTATGGCTACCTTGCTTTTGATTTGAGAGGGGCTCTTGAATTTACTTCCAACTTCCTCGACTTTCCGGGTTTGGGTTCCCCCTTGGTTGCTACTCGCGAGACTCGCTCGGGTTCTATGATTGTTTTCTTTGCACCCTTGTTATTTCTTGCCATATCACTCGTGTTTTCACTCTCCTTTCCTATCGCTACTCTCTTTTGGATAATACACGCTCTTTGAATTGTAGATCAATTCCCCGTGGAATACTGAGAGCTAAATCGATGGCACAGATCCAATGACGGGGAGTTGACCTGGATAGTACCCGCTCGCTGGCATACTTCTGTGGATCCCCTTCAGGCCCAGACGCACCGCGGCACCGTCCACTGACCCACATGAGCATTCTGCTCGACAACCGTCGGAGCGGGACAACAACCGACCCCAGGTGATATTGTTTGGTAATCCACGGAACGCTCGGGTTCCCTCCCGACCACGGCGGCGTAAATTACGGCGTTACGCATAGCAAATCCGTAGGATGACAGCTCGGAATCATCGAACCTGTCACAACACAGACCCAGATAAAGCCTCAGATTCCAAGGCTTCCCAGAAATGTCCACCCCTGGCGCGCGTTGTGACAAGGATAAGAATAGAGTTGTACTTTTCCTGTGCTCCTGTCCACATGCAGCGCAAGTTGATGAAGATGGCTATTCGGTCGAAACCTCCGGTATCCCGAAGGAAGAATGGTGTAAGCGTGGAGGAGCCCACGATTGGAACGCAGGTGCTACTAGAATACCGGTTCTGACGTCAGCTTTGTGCGGTTCGAAACGGATTGCCAACGCAATATTGGAAATGGGTGAGTAGGCTGTACTAGCTCAATCAGGAGAGCAATGGCGTGGGGTATGTGGTTCCGGCCTCAAGCTCAGAGGAGAGGTCTTGATTGAGGCAGGAGTATAGGATCACCCAATGGCGTGTAACACTTGGAGGGTCTGGGTTGGCCTCATGCGAACAGAGACCGCCAGATACACCGGGCAACTCGCGCACAACACCAAGCGTTCTGACAGGAAAGAGAGCGACACTTGGCCGAGGAGAAGAAACCGTTCAGCACTGGGTTTCGATAAGTGATGATAGGAATTAAATAAGTATACAACATGAGAGGCAGAAAACACGGACACCATCTATCCAACTATCTCGGCATGACCTATTGAGTTATCCTTTCCACCCTCTTGAAGCCACTGGACCCAATTATTTTCGACCGCATCGAAAACCGACTGGAAATCTTGACAAACATGAGTCGCACCCTGCCGGTCCAAACCTGTATCCTCCTCCACACTCCATTTATCCTCCCACCCAGCCGGCTCGGGAGTCATGTCCGCATCGCACAGGGCCATCTGCCTGATATAGTGAAGGCAATGCTTGAGATGGCCCTCGGTCATGTGGCCACTCGATTCGTACCCTCCGTTAAGCATTCGGAGACAGTGGAGTTCGTGGAACATTGTGACCACGAACATCCGTTTGCCGTTGAGATGTTTCGGCACGTAGTACTCATCGGGTGAGGTGACCGTTCCCCACGGTCGACCGAGGGTATTATTCGAAGCGGGTGCGATGGCGTCGTTAACCACCCGTGCAGCAGAGGGGATCCCGTGACGAACGTAACCGAATGCTTCCCCAGCCATCGAGAACCACTCGGCATCCCACTCGTAGCCAAGTTGATAACGGAAGGACTCTTCTGTGGTAATCATGACAGTCTCGAACGGGTACTTGTCGTCGTGGTAGAGTGGTGGGTAATCGTGCCCCCGGAACGCTGGAGACCAACGGACGTTAGGACCCTTTGTTACCCGAGGCCAACGAACATGACTCACAGAAAAGAGAATAGTTATCTGCGGGTAGTGTCGCTCTCTGGACCCTCCAATAATGAAATACGACCGTCAAGTTGAGAGTGCTCAGTGCGAGCAAGAGAACCGAAGGCAGTGTCGATGAGGTCGTGAAAGCGCGGAACCGGGACATCCTCCCTCGTTCGCTGGAGGGCGCACCTGAGAAGGAGGGGGGGAGGGCACAGAGTCCGCTGTGAGATGTATGGGACAAAGGGCAGAGTTGCGGGATATCAGGGAGTCCGGGATGGCATCATAAACGTCGAATGCAGAGCATCATTGAACTACAACAGCTGTGCTGGGCATCACCATGCGCTCCCGCACTTGAAGCCGACGCTTCCGCATCCCCTTCGCTATCCAATCCCTCATGCCAGGAGGTGAGGCCCGTGCAAACTACACCGCTCTGCCCAGCGAGGGACCAGGACAATTATACTTGGAGGACGAGGATGGTCCGTTCGATTCGAGGAAACCCTCCGTTTGTGAGTCTTGAACCCTTCATCCGTCGATACAGGTCAACTTGACCAAGCCGCAGTCGAAAGCCGTCTATTCTTCTGGGCGTGCATAGGTGCAATATGCTCTTCTGTCCTTTCAATGTGTCTCTTCATCTTCGGTTCATTCCCAACTGGTCCAATGCCGAGATCCTACCAGACTGCGGACCCCCCAAGGCGAATCAGCACCTATATGAATCTTGACATAGTGCACAGAAATGCTTCGCAAAAGTTCGGTCCCATAGACAGCTTCGCATATGTCGTGCTTCAACTCAAGAACGGTGACACACAACGCAAGATGTACGAAGACGATCGAATATACTACAGTCGGGAGGGCGCGATATACCCGGACGACAGACACTTCCTGGTGACTAAAGAGGTGCGCCTTGCCACATAGCGTCGCGTCGGCCTACTCATTGCTTACGATTTCCTGGTTCTGGTAGACATCTACGATTATGCAATTTCGAAACATGGACCACCAGATGGAACGGTGCGAAATCCAAGGTCTCGTCCCACCCAGCGACATGCCTCACGACCCTGCTGCGGACATTGACTACTCCGGAAAGATGGATGTATGGCTAGTAGACAATTCCCACGAACTCTCCCGATATGTCCTATGGGATCGCGCTCCCAAGAGGATAAAGAAGTTGACCACATTCCAGTTCCGCCACAACTCGGAACAGTCAGCGATCGTCGAGGAGTTCCATTGTCCTTCTCAGGGTTTCTCGACTTTCGAGTTCGTGTGCTCAGAAGAGTCACCGAACTGTAAAGTCGACTTTTGGTGGGTAAAGAAAACTCCGTTGAACGGTAAGTGTGTGTCAGTCCTGTACCCAACTCTATGGTGACGACTATGTGTCTCAATAGGAGTCTGGATGAAGCAGTACGACTCGTACGGTGGCAAGCATTGACGCCGTACATGTTGTGGGAGGGTATCTATGTTGTATTTATTTTGATTTTCAATGGCACGGTCTTCGGGTTTACATGCACAAGCCGTCAAGAACACGGTTTGGAAAGACAAAGCGGGATAACCTCTGGCTAAACCCCAGATTCGAGGAAGTGCTCGACGACCTCCATGAACTTCTCGCGCTCCTCCCACATGGGAACGTGGCTTGATTTTTCAAAGGTCAGCCACTTGATTTTTGGGACCCTGTCGAAAAATGGTTGGACTACAAAGTCTTGTGCCATATCGGCCCTCCCATGTAACAGGAGAGTGGGGACATTGATCTTGTGCAAACTATCAACGATAGTCCAGCTGGGGAGGGGCCCCGTGTTCCTGGAACACATCAAGGCAGGGATACATATTCAGCAGTTTGTCCGGCTGGTAGGATACGTGAGGTCGACGTACATGGCGATGCTAACCGTTGGATCTCCACCCTCCCCTGTCTCTCTGTCACCAAAGATAGGGTCCAGCACCGCGCTGGCGATCTCCTTCGGAGGTGGGTTGAGGATACACCCGTGCCTGGAATAGTGAACCTCCAAAGCCCTTCGGTACCTGACCTTATCCTTGAACCCGAGTTTGAGATCCTCCTGAACTTCATTGGGCAACTCCTTCGTGAAGATCTCGTTGCTCTTGTTCCATAACTCCATGGAGGGGAGGGAGTCGGCAATGACAAGTTTGCGAAGACCGGCGGGTTGGCGCCTGATCACGAATTCAGACGCCAACATGCCGCCCCACGAGTGGCCAAGGATGTCGTATTGTGAACTGATACCGAAATAATCGATGAGATTGACGAGCTCGTCTATGAACAGGTCGATGGTCCAAAACGACTTCGGCTTGTCAGGTAGATGAGTGGACCGGTTATTGCCGAGCTGATCGTAGAAGATGACGGGTCGGGTCCTTTGAAGATCGCTCACGGGAATGAGGTAGTCATGGGCCATTCCTGGACCTAAAGGGTCATCCATACCCGAAAGCGAACGTTGCGGATGACGACGGATCGGAAGAAGAATCAAGAGAATATCAGACGTCAGAAATGTAAGATTGAGATGAAGTCATTCGTGACCGCGAGAGACACGCTTACCTCCATGGATCACCACAACAGGGACGGACTTTTTGGAGGCGAGATCGCCATAAACCCTATACCAGGTCCGGTGGGTTTCCCCATTGACTGTAAAAGGGATGGTGCCTTCCGGTGCGGGTGTAGGCGACTTATCGTCCAAGTCGCTATCGGGGGATATCGTTGAGAGGTGGTGGGCCTTGAGGAATCTGGGAAGATGGACCTTCCCAAATGCTGATCTGATCCTCGAGAGTAAGCCTGACATCGTCACCGTTCGTCGTGCGGATGTCACTAGAAGCGCAACCGCTTATATTGCGGCCTCTCGCGCCTTGTGAGGTGTTATCGGCTCGATGACTAACATGACAATGATCAGAGAACCTCGAGAGAGCCCACCAGTTCATTTCAATCACAGCTTCTACCGCCTGTGAGTGATGGGAAACGCATTCCTTTTCTGGCCACCCAAAACAGAACCGAACGGTCCGGAGGCAGCGGGACCCCAGAAACTGCCACCCAAAGCATCCATCAGTGACTGCTGATCGACTTCATGGTCAACTGCGACAAGTGAAGCTTGGAGCTTGAAGTGAGCTCGGGTCGGGTAAAATGAAACGTTCTCCCACTATTTCTCCCTCCACTGTCATCTCCAAGCATCACCATGTCCCGTCACAAATCTGAGACCTACGTGCTCCCCACACAGCTTGTCCATTTAGCTGCTGCAGCCCTCTTCGCCTCTCTCGCCTTCAACTTTATCTCAATATTCGTCGAGTGCGACGTCCCCCGCTTCTTCCGTGCGTAATTTTGATATTCGTTCCTCTTGTCGATCGCTCACGGTTCCATATAGGAAAGCAGGTTACGGGGGAGCCGAAGTTCCTTCCAGTCGATGTCCGGACGGTTGCGATGACCGTCGATGACTCCGAACGGTACGGGGGTATGCCGATTCCCTCAGATCAACGACTGCGTTCACGTCTCATATACAACTTCATTTAGTGAATAACGATAGTGACTGGAGCACGATTATCCCAAACCACGGTTTTGTTTTGCTGGACTCACCCTCGGAGGAGGCTGATGAGAACGGCCGTGCGTTCTACGCAGTCTCCATGTACCATCAGCTTCATTGCTTGAATGGTTTCCGACGCCTCACTGTCGCCGCCAAGAACGGGACTGTGTCCCAACACAACGTCGATCACGCCGTTCACTGTCTTTCCTACCTCCGACAATTGCTTCTCTGCCAGGCCGATACCGCATTGGAACCAGCTCGTTTGGCGACCACGGTATCCGGTGGAAAGACCCAAGCCGTATATGGAGAGGGTACGACCCACCAATGTAGAGATTGGACCCAGGTTCGCTCGTTCGTGGAGAACAACTACAAACTTTGGAAAAACAACGATAATTTCGAAACCAGCGAGAGCAAGACAGACCATACACACGGCAATCACACTCACATCCACACTCATGGGGGAGATCACAAAGAGCCGATGAAGGACCACCCAGGAGATAACAATGGTCATTCCGACGGGGGTGGACACTCTCACCATCACGACCACCACCGCGATTCTGATTAGTTTGTTTCGTTGGACTCAGAATTATCACCACCATCCGTTCCTTTTATCACCCACTCTGTTGTTCTGTTAACATTATGCCCCGTATTAAGTATCTATTGGAGTTTGGTTGGTAACTTACGACTACATCTGCGGGATATAACAACTGTCTTCGGCAACGGGCGCGGAGGTAGGTGGTAATGAACTTGACGCTTGGGCTCGTGCCTTGTCCGGTTCTCGTTGACGCCTGCCCCCTGGCCGACGCCATTGGCCTCCTTGTCAAGCACCGGGGCGCGTAATAAGAGCATAAGGACCTGATAGAAAAGTGGTTTGCCGACTATAGCTGCACCACTTGCATTTACAAGTGAGAACGGGTCTCACAGTTCCTTGTTCAAGGAGACAGGACGGGTGCAATTTCTACCGAGCTGTAAGAGAGATCGTTATCTCCTTTTATCGGCCTCGAGATTCCTGTTGCCGGGACTTGGAGTGCCGCGACGCGCAAAGGGCGCTGCATTCCGTAGTAAGACCCGACCGGGACACATTGCGAACGTTGGCCCCACCCACCCCAAAATCCCAAGACCACATGCTCCCAGAAGGACACAGAATCCTTGCTCCATTAGAGATGAAAGGACCCCACCGCAAGGGATGGATCAACGGTGTTCGATCCCAACAAAAGTAGGAGAGTCCCCCATGTCCCCGATCATTTGTCGCGTCATCATAGGGTCGGATTGGCGCCTCCACTTCATTCCAGCCCATCTACTTCGGACGAGGGGTCACAGATACGGTGCACTGGACTATTGAAAGTGAACAGTTTCCCATCGCGATGGCGTACCTCCGCTTAGCTCCTTGGTGAAGAAGATCGGTTCGCTGGTTCATCCTTTTCTCGCAGGACCTTATGGGAATCTGTTGCTGCCATATACGTATTGCGAGATTCAACAAAACACAATCTCCTCGATACCGTCCGCCGAGTCCCGGGTCAACACTTACCACCTACTATTCGGAGCGCTCGAGGCGTCGCACACAACAACCGGGTGAATTCAGAAGAATCTAGACCCGACTCGACGTCAGTTGCAGTTGGATCAATGCTTACCAGTGTATACCAAACAATCGCAACCGAAACTGCCGACGTTGCCGCTGGATTACGGTACTGCCAAATAAGTTCCACGCTTTACCGCCACCCCACACTTTACTATCCCGTTGGATCAAATAATAGGCTCGTCCGTGAGTCCCGCTCTCGCACCTGAATGAACCGCCCGGTGATAGGGCGTGAAGCCTGAAGCTTGAAGGCGCGCTCCTGCCCCCTATAACCCTAGGGGTAACAATGGGGATACGGACGCGAATGTGAGAATACGGATGCCATAACTGCGTGAACAGATCTCACCTCGGAGCGGCCGGCATGGGTCCGTGGGGATCGGCGGATCCAAGGAAGCTCGATGAAATGATAGTGATGATCGGCAGGCATCGGCCTGGCTTAATTATTAGAGCTCTTTCGATGGTACTTACAATATACAAAGGGCTGTAAGCCGCATGGGTATTAGGATACGTTGTGATTATCTTACATCGGCGATGGCAAATACTACGCTAATAGAAAAGAAATCTGTATCGGTTTGGTCTGCACACGGTCGGGACCCTACCTGCTTTGTCAAGAAGGGCCCACCCCCCACCGCTCTTCCAAAAATAAATTCATGCACTCAAACACCTCTCGAAACGCGCCATACATTGCGTGATCGCTGTCAGAGAGAATCCGAGAAACACAGGATGAGCGAAAATCGGACAAGAGGTTATGCCGGTCGCAACAAGAGACGCTCGGGCGTAGGGTGGCCGTCGTTCACTCACCTATCCACGAACATCCTAAAATCAAACCTTCGAACCCGAGCTTGGGTCAACATATCCAAGAGGTGAGCCGAGTTTGCGAAGTGCACGTTGATATCCGCCGTCCCGTGGGCAAGCAAGAAGTGAACGTTGTGGAAGCCTGTGACATTGGTTATTCCCGATGTAGCGTATCCCTCTGGGTTCCGAAGCGGCGTTCCCATAAATCTTTCCGTAAACATTGAATCTGAGGGAAAAGTAGTGAGTCCGCACGCGAGGTACGAGGGGGAGAGGAGGGGGTTGAGTGGATGTAACCCGTAATAAGCATGGTAAAATCAGTTTGAATGTACGCAGGGAAAACGAACCGTAGTATCTCCAGTCGACGACAGGCTTTTTTTCCCAGAGGAGTCACGACCATAATAGTGCGTCAGCTGGCGTGCGTCGATTGTATGCGATCCCTTTCACGGGAGCGCGAAAGAACCGGAACCGGAACCTTACCGCAATTGCGATGGCCAAGGAATGAACTCCAGCATTCAGTTCTACCACTTTGGCGCTAACGTAGCCACCGTATGACTAGACACAGTGCACAGTGGAAAACGAGGCGGTTGTGGTCAGCACCCCAGATTGAAATATTATCGATGAAGATGAAGATGAAGAGAAGAAGAATAGTACGTACCCAGCCCCATATTCCAATACGTTTCCGGTCTGTGTACGGCTTCTCTGCCCAAATCCTGATATAGGGGTAAGAGCAAAAATATACAAGAGCGTGCAGTGAGAACTCGGGCGAGGATGCGATGTTCAGAGAAGATTATTCGCCTACCTGGCCGCGCTGACCTGATCCAATGGTTCCCAATGCCCCAACTTCCCTCGAACCGGATTCCTGAACCCCCGTCCTTTGTAATTACTCCCGCGACCATCAACGACGACTACGATGTAGCGCATATGACTCGCAACGTAATGCTCCCATTCACGCTGGTATCTCATCGTAACCATTTGACTCGTCGGCGCTCCAGATCTGGGAGAATCAGAAGCAAAATCGTGTAAGTGGTATCAGCGCAAAACGCTAGAACATTCTGCAGGAAAGGTGTCTTCGTACACTCCAAACAGGACCGGGTACTTCGCCTTGCCGGAAACGTCCATGTTGGGCGGCCGTATTTCCTTCACATTGAACTCTAGAAAATAACGAATGGGTCATGGTCCCGAGCATAATCCGAGCCCAGAGGCATAACTGACCATATCCGTCCACCACGATGGTAGAGAGGATGACATCAGCACTGTGGAAGCTCGTTTGCTTCAATCCTAACTGCGGGTTCCTCTCGAGAACGCGGATCACCGCTAGAAAGCTGAGGGTCGTCTTCCCCAGGTTACACTTCAAAACACTCACTCTTACTTCCTGTACTGCGGACCTGTTGCCAAGGGATATCGGGACCTTCGTAGTTGAGACGGTAGAATCCACACTGGGGTGAGAATTTTGCGAAGTAATAAGATTGAATGTTCGAGTCCGTTAACGGAGAAGGTTCCCTCGCGGCATAGTTCCTCCCGTCCGCACTTTGTGGCAAAAAGACGGAAAATATCTGCCGCTGTACTGAGGTCGGGTAGGCGGCCTGGAAATATCTAAAAATATGGTCAGTGGACATTGGGACTCGTACGCGCGCCTACTGCTTACACAAGTCGATTTTTGGGGTCAACGCATAGTGGATCTTCAGTCACTTCCCACCGTCCCGAAGTCAGGAAAGTCGGAGATCTTGCTTCTGCGGAGGCGAATAGTGCGATATGAGCGAACCCGTCGTTATCCGGAATGATATCCAAGTATGCGGTCGGAGCATCAGAATATATTCCCGCGGGAAGAGCATGGATATTCTGCGTCTGTTTAGGGGGTTCGCGTTTCAGCAACGGCAGCACGAGTGAGTTCAGAGTGGCCCACGCTATCGATCCATCCGTTATCGTTCTCTTCGCCGTGATTACCAAGCTTTCGAACCACCCCACCACGAAATGTTCCAGGGTTCAAGTCGAACACGATAACGTTCCCGTCATCGGAGTTCCTGTTCGATTCCTTCAGCAATAGGGTCGTATTTCCCAGCCAGGCGACATCGAATAAGATACTGTCATCTCGCTCGAATCGACCCCCCCAGTCGAGGTCAGCCACGAAAGAGCTCGCATTAGAGGGATCAGAATCAAGAAGCCTTAGGTTTAGGACATGTGCAGAGACGGTGGGGTTGTTGTGGCCGGCCGTTGGGTATCTCATCGTGTTCTCCGAGGTGAACGGCACGATCGCGCCGCTTTTCCCAGTTGGATTGTAAATGGGAAAATAGTATGTGTCCACCAAGGTATCATCGAAGGACAGAAAGGCGACCCTGGAAGAATCGGGGGACCACCATAGAGCATTGTCTTGGAATAATACCTCTTCCTCGTACACCCAGTCCGGAAGAGCGTTGAAGACCGTAAGACTCCCAGTCTCCGTCACCCGAATGGCATCGGGAGTGTTTCTTTCATTTCGTTGGTTTGCGCGTGGAACGTGAGAATGCCCGAGGGACTCACAGAATCGATGTAGTGATGTATAAATCGTTGGCATAAATGAAGGCAACTCGATCCTCAGTTGGCGCCCATTCTGCATGAACTATGCGTGGAGGGTCGGTTGGCGGCATCAACGGATACGTCTCTTTCGTTTCGAAGTCGTAAATGAAGTAATTTCCGAATTTCGAGCGGTGAAACCTCTGCGATCCGGGGGCAGATATATGTCAGAACGAGACCTTGCGATTGCGGGCGAGATAACTTTCACCCTTATCGGATTAGCCTTCACGAGTACGAATCGCTTGCTCGGAGATATCTCCCATTCAGACCAGACAAGAGGCTTGTGATCACCCTGCAGGCAAGTGAACGGGGATATCAAATGTTGGTTGTACGGGTGCAACTCACATCAACCAAGCCGTGTTTCTCGACCAAGACTTCGGATGAATTGGTGGATAAGCGAACGAGCACGAGGCTCCCTCCCTCGACCGTTCCGTACGCATCATCGCCCCCTGAGAACATGAGATCCTGACCCCAGAGTTGTGAGGACAGAACTCACATTGGGGCAACCACTCGATCATACGCTTGCGGGGGCTCAGCGATCCATCAAAAACATCGTCCATGGTTATCGTGCCCCGTGATTCTGGGGTTTTGATATCGAGGAAAGGTATCAGAATAAATGTCATACTGACAACTCCGACGGCCAGAACAAGAAAGTAAAGCGTGAGTTGTGGAATCCGTCCGAGGGCCTGGAGTCTTGAGAGTAGAACGCCAGAGCGTTTAAAGTCTTCTTCTTCGATGTGCAGAGGCAGTAGAGAGGTTGCAGATGCAAGCACATTTGTGTCGTCCTCTTGGACGGCCAACCTCTCGTAGTTTGTCGCCATAAGAGAACTTCCCTAGGAGCGTCACAGACAAACGAGTTATGGAACTTGCCGAGAGTCTCATCAGACAAAGATGGGACAAGATTGGCGAGATGGGGATCCGGTGGAAAAACTGACCGGCCTTGCCTATGACGACCGCTGAATCGGAGTCGGGGACAAAGAGCCGGTGAACTCATGGAAACGGGTCGGAAGGCGGTACGACTTCCCCGCAAACCTCGCAACTAACAGGGCTGGTATTTTTGAGCCCACTGCAATTCCCTTCACTCGCGAGATCAATCTTTTTCAAGCAGGGTAAATGTGTATATTTCCTTAAAGGAATTGGCGAAATAACGACAAGTAAAGTAACAAAGTCCGGGCCAAGCGGCGAGACACTGAGCAAGGGCAATCAGCAACGTAAAACCTCAGAAGTGAGTCGACAGCGTACCTCATAAATAATAGGTGTACATGAGGGGCCTAGAAACAAAGAGCGAGGGCACGAGCGTTCATAATTTCACGCTTTGCCGTGCAATCAACTTCCTCGCCTGTCATGAGTCGGATTAGTGCTATGGCCCACGGTCGAGAGACTGGACCCAAGCTCACGATCGCGGGGAACGGCAACTGCATTTGCAGCGACAGCTACGATAAGGAGAGCGAGGATCTTTGGGAGGAAGTTCATTTGTGGTAGCTGGTGCGAGAGGCTGGAGGAGGTGGAGGAGGAGTGGAGGACGGCGATGGGCAAGCTCCAAGAAATCGCGGCCGCCTTCTTAAATAGACTCAGGCTGCAGGCTATGTGACACAGCAGCCATTATGGAATAGGGTCATTTTTGCGGGTGGAGAGATACAAACGTTGTGCCCTGTAACACAAAGCTGAGGCGCTCGCATTGGGTCAGCTTCGCTTCGCGGCCGATCGATCTGAGCGGGACGGGAGATTTCAAAACGCCAATCACGCTGGTTCCGGGGTCCCGCCTCTGATGAACCGGTCCGGTTCTCCCGTTTTGAATATTCCCCGGTCCTGCGTAGGCGATCACTGAAGGAGATGAGATAAGTTTCGCCTGACCGCCTGTCCCTGCGCCACCACACGCATGTCCACCCCATATTCCCTCCTCCCCTCAGAGTCAAAGGCGAATCTCCATGACCCGGCAGAGGGTAAATCCCTCGTCGGCCACCCGGAAGACGACTTTGACTATGCTGAACCTCTTTCCACGCGACCCCGCACCCCATCCAAGGTCGTGACTTTGGCACTGTACGCCCTTTGCATCGCGACCATGCTGTTGGCTATCACCAATCTCGGGATCACGATTTCGAGAGCTACCACCGGTCGACGCATTCCCGTCGAGAAACTTCCGACACCAAACATTGAGATTGGACTCGAGAAGTGACCAGTACGTCCAGCATTCAGGTATACGGTGTTTGCGGAAAGCCTGACTTTTCGTGACCTCCAGATTTTCTATCCCGCAACCCGTCCCGCTTCGTTTACGTGGTCGCATGTGTATACATATTTATTCGCTTCTCATCCGTTGTGTTAGCTGAACGAATCATAACACGGAACACATCCAATATCTATATGATGATACTTACCCTGGACGTCTACATGAAATCCAAAATTAATGCGCCATCCCTGAGGCCTGCTTGTACTCCTCCGGCCAATCATCCAGATTCTTGCTCATGTAGTCCCGCAGAGCGCTCCAATCTCGACACCTGTGGGTAACACCCCAGCCCATGGCAACTTGATCGGTGTGGACACCAGTAGAACCCTCTTTGGCCGGAGCACCGTTCTCGTCCACTCTGACCTCCCTGACGGGTTCCAGAGTGGTGTCCGAGTGGCATGATAGTGCTTCTCGAAGGTAGTCAAGACAGTGTTCCGCATGTGTTGTCACCGCGTACGATAGGGTTAACTCGTTTCCTGATGTAACGTCAGCAGGTACGCGGTGCGTCGAGGGGGGGCACGTTGGTCACCTTTGGCGATGTACTTGCGTAAAGCATTGAGACAGTGGATTTGATGGTAGAGGGCGACCGAGTAGAATTTCTTGGTCCTCGGGTGAAAGACAAATCCCGTGGTTCGTTTTGGGGTCAAGTTTGACCACTGGGTATCGAAAGTCATGTTTAATCCGTAGTTTTCCGACTGTGCAGTGACGAGGGCAACCTCTGGAAGCGATATGGGGAACTCGACCTCGTCCGTGGAGATACCGGAGGAAGCAAAGGCACTTGTGTCTGCGGCCTTAATGTCAGTACCCCGGCGAGAATCGACGGGGGGTGGGGCGAACCCGACAAAATCGCCAAGAGATGGACAGAGAGCGACAAGAGGAGAGCACACGTTCCAAGGATGACCAGGGGTAGGGGAACGGAAATGTTGCTTGAATGCATGATCGTGGGTTGTGATTGAAGGCCGCTCATGTCCGGTCATCGGCAATCCGATGTCTGCCCGTCAGCCGACCGGACCGGGGAGGGACGAGTCTGATTGCTCGGTGTATAGACGGAGTCCCCCTTCTTGATTCCGGAAAGCCTATCGGCAGATCCGATTGTGCGTACCATTCGAGCCAAACCTGGTCACGACTGCGATGACAACCACATCGCTTCTTGGGGATAGAACACTACATCCCCGCATCGATGATCTTCAGTCCCTCGTGAACTTGCGGGGAGGTCCGAGGTCCGCCGATCAACCGTGATCTCGGGTGATCAGGGTGATGCGGATCATCTTCGCAGCCCCTTCAAGCTTCAGCTTCAACCATCATCAGGACCGAGTACACCACCGCTGATGAACTGCATCGTGAGCACGCAGCTTCTGATTTCACGTCCGATTCTCCATATCCCGCGGCCACTTGATTATCCGGCTGGCTGGCGGCGCCGAGGACCCTGGACGCCATTGTCACTCAGGGACCCATTTTAACCTCCTTCTCCCTTGGTTTCGAGACAAGGTACACCTCCCATCATGCTCGCCACCACCCTAAGAGCGGTTCTGTCGCTCGTTGCCCTCGCGTCTCTCTTTTCTATCGCTTCTGCTTCTGCAGTCGACGCCGCCTCTGAATGGGACTTCGCTGTCAAAGAGTCGATCTACTCCCCCCCAGGGTGGATCAAGTATTCATCAGCTTCTCCGGACCACGTCCTCCGTCTTCGGATCGCGCTTCCTCAACCTCAGTTTCATGTTTTGGAACAACACTTGATGGAAATCAGCGACCCGGACCACGAGAGGTACGGCAAGTACCTTTCTAAGGACCAGGTTGATGACCTCGTTCGGCCATACGACGAGAGTCTCGACCTCGTCACTGAATGGTTGGGAGGATGGGGAATCTACGAGGAAGACATCTCTAGATCCGCAGCCAAGGACTGGGTTACTGTTACGATTCCCGTTCGTCTGGCTGAACAAATGCTCAACACTGTACGTGACACATTGTCGTTCGCCCAGATGTCATTCCACTGACATACCACGAAGACGTATCATGTTTGGAGGCATGTCCAGGACAGCGCGTTCATTGTCCGGACCACCGAATACAGTCTTCCCAGCATTTTACACTCGCACGTTGATTTGATCCAACCCACGACCTCTTTCGGACGCTGGAAAGCAATGCGTTCGGCCTTGTTGGACTGGAAACAGGACTCCAGCTCCGCCATAGACCACATGGTTTCCCTCGCTTCTGGTACCACTTCAGTCTACGAGAATCCCATTTCCGGCCTCAGTGTCGATTTATCTTGTAACGAAACCGTCACCGTCAAGTGCTTGCAACAACTCTACAACTCTGTGGGTTACCTTCCGAAAATTCCGAAGGAGAAGAACCGTATTGGTGTTACTGGCTTCTTGGAACAATATGCAAACGTTGAGGACTTGAACACCTTCTATGCGGATCAGGTCCCGCAAGCCGTCGGAACTTCTTTCGATTTCATCTCTGTGAACGGTGAGTGGTGACCCCAGCTTTCCATCAAATTGTCGTGAATTGATTTTCGATTGCAGGAGGACAGAACAGCCAGAACCTGAGTGAATCTGGTATTGAGGCCGCAATCGACATCCAGCTCGCTTATGGACTGGCGTACCCAATTCCCGGTGTTTACTGGTCTACACGTGGTACCCCTCCTTTCACCCCGGATGCAAAGTACCCTGAAAATGGAAATGAGGTTCGTGAGGCTGTATCTCGAGTGGGAGCTCCTGGCTGATGAACTTCCGCCACCACCAGCCCTTTGGTGATGTACGTCACCCTGAAACCCCTGTTTTGATTGACTCTAGTACTAACGTGTGATTGACATAAACAGTGGGTGGATGCTGTGCTTAGCATGAAGAACCCCCCGCAGGCGATCTCTACATCGTATGCGGACCATGAACAGACAGGCATGTGATTGATCCTGTTTCAAATCCATCTCCCCCCGCTCATACTTCCGTAAACCCTTGTAGTTCCCATCCCATATGCGAAACGGGTTTGCAACAGTTTCGCACAACTTGGTGAGTTGAGAAATCCATGTCCCACTTTTCTTGGCGCGTGTTGCGGTCGGCGACCCCGACCAAATTTCGAGTTTCTGGGATGTTCAATTCGGTTCGTGGTCGATAGGCGCTCGCGGCGTCTCCCTTCTGTTTGCGGCTGGAAACGGCGGCGTTGGCGACTGGGGTTTGGAAAACCGTACCGAACATCTTTGCTTCAGCAACGACGGTCGCAATGTGACCAAGTTTTTGCCTGGTAAGCACCGGTCGCCTTCTTCACCTGTTTCTCCACATCCTGATGCGAAAGTCGATTTAAAGCTTTCCCCGCCTCGTGCCCTTAGTGAGTGATACGATCCCGTCCAGCTACGGGCGTTATTTCGTTATCGCTTGGCACAGCTGATAGTCCTTGATTTTGCTATAGCGTCACCTCCGTCGGGGCGACCAATAACATCGATGAAGTTGGGACATTCTTTTCTGGAGGGGGATTCAGCGACTACTTCCCAAGACCATCATATCAGGATAAAGCCGTTAAAACTTATCTTGAGAAGCTTCCAAAGGGACTCTACGAGGGACTGTACAACCGGTACGTAGCCTCCTCTTTTCCAATTCACATACTTTTGACACATCATTCACGCCCTTTCAGGCACGGTCGCGTAAGCACATTCTAAGCTTTCGCAGTTGAACAAAGTTTTTGATCCATCCATTCGGGATGATACGTAGGGAATCCCTGACGTTTCCGCTCTCTCGATCGGATATCGGTACTTCTGGATTGGGAATGCCACATTTGGAACTGGAACTTCAGCAGCGACGCCTGTCGTCGCCGCTCTGGTCGCTCTCTTGAACGATTATCGGTTGAGTGTTGGGCTGCCTACGCTGGGATTCCTCAACCCCGTTTTGTACAAAAAGGGCTTTGCGGGCTTCAACGATATTACCCAGGGTGGAAATATCGGGTGTGGAACGGAAGGGTTTAATGTGAGTGGAGCCGGTTCTTCTAGCTTCCACCACCTAGTTGTTGATGACTCCACCCGCATCCATTTTCCCAGGCCACAAAGGGGTGGGACCCTGGTATGTGTTTCAACGTCTCACTTGATTTCGCTCGCCGACTCATGGTGGATCTCTAGTCACCGGTTTGGGGTCTCCTAACTTTTGGAAGTTGAAACAACTACTTTGTTGATAATATTCCTCACACTCCTTGTACATTCGAAATACCTTATATATATATTGGACTATTCTGTCTACCGTCTTCATTTGCGCGTAATTACGAGGTAGCGCGGGATCTTTATAGACTTGGTAGGGGGACTTCGTGAGGGACTAGTGTATCTATTGCACGCTGTCGAGCCATTCTCCGACGAGTTGAATATACTTCTCGCGCTCCTCCCACATCGGAGTATGACTGGAGTTCTCGAAGGTCACCCACTTGGACTTTTTGATCTTCCAGAAGTAATCCGCGGTGACAAAATCTTGGGCGAGATCCTTGCGACCGTTAATGACGAACGAAGGAACGCGGACTTTTTCTAGCTTATCGGAGATATTCCATCCGTTCAGCACACCAGTGAACCTACGTGACACAGCTTTAGTCAGCATCAGAAGGTATGGGATTCTGGGGGATCTTACATGTTGATGGTCACCGTCGGGTCGCCGCCCTCCCCAGTTTCCTTGTCCCCGAAGATGGTATCCAAAACGGAGAATGTGATCTCTTTGGGAACGGGGCGGACAAGACATCCGTGCGCTCCGTGAAGCATCTCTAAGCCAGAGCGGTACTTGGCAGGATCACCGAAGCCCGCGCCGAGGAGTTGCAAAACGTCCTGGCTGTCAGGCAGCTGTGACACCAGTTTCATCTGGCTCTGGCCCCACAACCCGGTCGCGGTGAGGGAGTTGGAAAAGATGATCGATCTTAATCCCTCGGGTTGGACGCGTATTTCAAACTCTGCGGCGAGCATACCTCCCCACGAGTGCCCGACAATGTCATATTTCGTGATCTTAAAATGCTTGAGGACGTTGAGGAGTTCGTTCACGAAGAGATCAACGGTGAAGAACTCTTTCGGCTTGTCTTTGAAGTGGCTGGAACGACCATTACCGATTTGATCGTAGAAGAGGACGGGCCGGGAGTGAGGACCTGGGAGCGATAGGTCCGATATAGGGAGCATGTAGTCATGAGCCATGCCAGGGCCTGGGCGGGAGGAAATGACATGTAAGTTACAAACCGCGTTGTGCGGGTAACGGTCTCCGGCTCAACGTACCACCGTGTAGGGCGATAAGGGGCCGAGATTCGTCGGTAATTGTGCCGAAGAGCTTGTAGTAGGTCTTATGTTCCTCGCCATCGATGACGTATGGGACAAAACCTTCAGCGAAGGAAGCGTCTGGAGCAGCCATTGGTACTACGAGGGCGGTAGATGGTCTGAGGTTTAGATGAAAGGACAACAAGTAACAATGACCCGGCTATAAGTAGTAGCCAGGCTCGAGCGGCATTCATCGCAGATTAAAACATTAGATCTCAGCGAATTCCCGACGCCTTCGCTCATCTTACAACAACCCGGGGCGGGTGAACGAAATCAGAATACTCGACCTCCTTTCGTTTTATTTTTCTTGAGGTTACGAGAAGAAGCACTATCCACCGGGATCGGCGAACCGGATCTGGACCGACCTTTGAACCAGATCAATTCCTCAAGCGAGTTTCGATGACCGTGCCGATCAATCCCGGGTGATCGAACCCGTGATGCTCATTGAGAACCATCTCACACAGGAGAGGAATTCGAAGGGATCACAGCTGGGTTTACCCCACAAGTCGGAACTGATACCTACTTGTTCGCGCTCCCTTATAAAATCTCCCGAATGTGATCACTGTTCTACAGTTGTGCCCCCTCCGCTCTCCCCAGACAATGTCTTCCTCTGGTAACTCTGGCAACCCCAACGCCCCAGACCTCCCGCCACTGGTCATTTGGCTGGAGCATGCCGCGTTTGCAGGAAACAATATCAGCGAGATCTTCTACGGTGAGCGTCTCTTCCACCACTCAGCCCTATTATAATTGACATTTTATATCCCTCACGACTAGGTATGGTCATCGTCTTGTATTTCCAAACCATCGCCGCCCTTGTGAGCCCTGCACATCGTAAGGGGCAAAGCGTCAAATGGGGTTTAGTGGGATATTCAACAGTCATGCTTGGTCTGGCGACGACGTTTACCGCCCTGAACGTCAGACTCCAGCAGCTGGCATACATTGATAACCGTGAATTCCCCGGTGTACCTAACCTCCTTCCCCCCGGTCCGATCGGCTGGGCTCTTTCCATGTACTCCAAGTCCTGGGTCATTGTTGCGAACGCATGCTTCATCATCGCAAACTGGATGGCCGATGGTCTCCTCGTAAGTACCAGCGGGTTCACGATATCTTGCATAACTTGTCGAGCTGACAAAACAACCAGATGTACCGTTGTTATGTGATCTATAACATGCAACGTTGGGTTTTGGTCTTCCCCTCGATTCTCTACTTGGCCTCGATCTGTAAGTGCATCTCGAAGAGAGCGCATATTCCTGTGCTTAAATTCCTTTCTCTCGAAGCCATGGGTATCATCACTCTCTACCTCGCTTCTCAGCCCGGCTCAAACTTGTGGCATGGAATGACCGTAAATTTTGGTCTTCCCTACTTCACTATCTCCGTCGGCCTCAACGTCATTCTCACCCTCATGATCTCCGCCCGTCTCATCATCCACAGCCGCAACATCCGGGGTGCTATGGGCTCCACAACCGGAGTCAACTCACTGTACAGGGCCATTGTAACGATGCTCATTGAATCCTCTGCTCTCTATGCTGTTACCTCTCTCCTGTTTATTGGCCCATACGCTGCCAACAATTACGCTTCCGACATTTTCTTGCCGATCTTGGCCGAGGTTCAGGTGGGTATTTTTGTTGATTTCGTTTCAGATATCGTAATCTGACGTCGGACGCATACAGGTTATCGCACCTCTGTTGATCATTCATCGCGTGGCTACTCAGAACGCATTGACAAGTACAACCGTCGTTTCTGGCTCCCCAACAGCCAGCGGAATGACCTTCCGGTCTCGTACTGTTGGCCAGACCACAACCAATGGAGGCCCTCTTCCGGTTGACTTTCCCTTGGGTTCGATGGACAATAAGTACGAGAACCGAAGTTATGAGGAAACAACCGTTGATCTTCCCGCTAAGGTCTAGGGACTCGGGCGATAAGCCATAGTGTATCCTTTCTTACGTTTTCGAGACCGTACTTTTTGTTGCCTTCAGCCTGTCTTTTCGTTAATGTTGTACACCCACTCTATTTATTCAACCCGCTGTACCTTTGACAGCTGTCAACGATCACTTTTTTTAACGCGAACGCGTGAAAATACACAAATCAGATATCCCCGTGCTCCCCGGCCCTCCCTAGCCTTTGAAAAAAGTGTTTATCTAGTACCACGAACATACCGACAGATCAACCCTGCGAGAGATATGGTCTCGACATTCTGTGTGATATTTGGAGACTCGTTTTTCTACCGCTAGTTCAACTCTGCTCTCTGTACATATGTTCGAATCGAAACAAATCTCATCCGTGACTGATTCCTCTGTTCAACCACCAAGTGGGTGCCCTGTGGGAAAGGTCGGCACCGATGAATCAGTACAGAACTCCAGTTACTGTTGGGTCGTTTTCAGGACCTCCGGTACTGGTACATTTTAGTGCCTAAATCCCCACAGTACCAAAAAATTCACGGTCAGTACTCCCCAACTTTTTGCCCTGATGATAACTTTCGATCAATACTGGGCTTCCCCATACGAGTTGCTTTGATTGTTCTCCCATCCGTCGCCGCTGCCGCTCTCCAGCGCTGGCCATGATACGTAGCCCTCCAGATAATCAGAAAATCGGACTCCGGGTAGGGGTCGGCCCCTTGGTGCGACCTGCCGCTGTGCTATCATCATCTTCCGGATATCACTGCGGACGAATGACGAGAAGAAGACAGGAGAGGTACAACCGAGCTGGTCAGATATCATCGTACTTGCCACGATCCTACCGAGTTCGGCGAGGGGGAAGGCGCAACGGACCGTTATTCACGACAGGGTTTGGCACTTTTCTTGGCTCATGGATCGTGTGGTCCGGGCGTCAGTGGCAGTTATTCTGAGAGCTGGCGGTAGTATCGCACCGGAATGCAACGCGCCTATATGAACCTAGTGGGGGGCTATGCGAATCGTACGGGTCGTAGTGCAACATGTGGTACACTTGCAACCCTGTTTATAGATCAATCCCAAACACCCAGCCTCAATCTCGACCCTGCATCCACAATCTAGGGAGGGGAAAGGGATTACACCTGAACCCCAAACACATACCGCCCCTTCATCTCGATGGGGAACCAAAAGCGACGCCTCAGGTCCAGTCCGTAACGTGAGCACATAGAAGCTGATGCCACGGAGGATGAACCGGCACGAAGCAACCGACAACGTGACAGACGAGATGGAGTTGGTTGTGCACGCATGGCCGTACCTCGATGATGCGGATTGACTGTACTTCGGTGAAACGATCAACCTACTAGGTACAATCATCTGGAGAAACCTAGGCGACTACGCGAGGCTACTTGGTACTCACCGGTCTATGCGTATAGACCGTATACACGGTGGGTGACCGGTGACCGTCCGAAAGGCCACACCGTGTGCACATGAGTCTACACGAATATCCAGGGGGAAGGTACGGAGATCCCAACCGTCTTGTTGGATCGTGGGCAGCGTGTGTTTTGGCTACTGGCACCCTTCATTGACGCTTAGAGATATCACTAATCTTACGGATAGTCACTCAGTTGGCAAATGACGGTCCTACATGGCGGATCACCTGGGACATCCAAAAAACGTTCTCTTCGGCGTATGTACCCAGCGATCGGGTCAGACATCCATGGATGATTGTTGGAATGTAGCTCTGCGTCGCGCCGCGAGACGTTTGCGAGTGGACGAAGAAGGTAGTGTTGGCCGGGGACTGCTAGGAAACGGAGGCGAGTCAACGCATAGGCCCGCGTAGCGTCGTATACGTTTTTCCAGATGATTACGCAATCGTAAGTCCTTGGATCAACAAGCGGGGGTTCCCCCCATCCGTGTCTGAGTTTGGAGGATCGCTAGTCATTGATTGGAGTGACCAAAGAGAAAATGTAGGTTTGATGATCAGAATGGAAGATCAGTAGGGTTTGATCCAGCTGGCCAGCCACTTTTTCTCGAGAACAGACAAGGGGCAAGACGCAAGACGGCTTCTACTCAAGCTGAGCGCTCTGCGAAGCTGATACAGAAGCACCATCTGATTGAGATCCTCTTTCCACCTTCCAGATGGAGTTCAAAGGCTAGCGCAGAGTCTGCCTGTTTGAGCGTGCTATGGCAACCCGTCCCTGGTCCTCCGCCCCGCCGAAAGTTGGGATGGGTATGCTTTCAAACACCAACTTCCTTCGCTCGATGTCCACAAGCTGACCTTGAGATCCTAGCCAAGGAAAGAACCCGGCGATTTGAAATCGCCAGGGATGCCGTGCTAGGCCTAAGAATCCTATGCTTACCGCATAGCGCGGAAACCCGTCATCGTCCCAGGGCGCCCGCTATAGGCAATCATCAATCGACTGAACCAAAAAAACCCATAACCCTCCATTCGTCACGGGGCGTAAGCTTGACCGCGGGAAATGAGAAACTCCGGACGAACGTGGGTCTCACATAACACCTCGGCTGAGATCATCTGCTCTGTGGGCAAAGCTCGGGGAGGACATATTCCAATGATCATCGAATCTTCCGGGGCGGTACACTACCAGGCGACTTTTAAAACATTCCTCCGCACCGAGATTGAATTGAAATTGATGTCGGTCAGGGACCTTCCGTAGCTTTCGTGCGTTTGAGACGGACTCAGCCTGGTCCGCACCCGGGCTTCGAAGCTTCCGAATCCACGCACCAGCGTTAACCATTGGATAGAACGTTACCGGGAGAACCAATGACTTCTGTTGATCAGCATCAAGCGATTGTAGAATTGGTACTTATCGAGGGACGAGTAGGTATGTTACGGATCTCAGTACCTGTAGCGCCGTGGGAGGAAACGAGGAAGAACATTGTCCAAGCAGAACGCTCTATCCAGAAGGCGGTTCGGTAAGACCCCGTACACGCGGGGGAAATCGAACCACAAGTTCGCACATTTTGCAACAGAAATTCGGGCCATCCATGAGGAAAAAACTCTACACGAACCGTGACAAGGATATGCAGTCTTATCACATGTCGACCATCGACCTCCCCCACCGCTCAGAAATCTCCTGCACCTTCAACATTACACCAGCAGCTCCCCGCTTGAGCCTGACCTCTTGTATACCGCCACCCCCGGCAACGCGCAAGCCTTGTTCCAACCAGCTTAACAGGTTTCCTGCCCATTCGCCCGCGCTTAGTACCAATCGCGTGTGTTCGAGCCCCAAAGACCGGCCCCCATCCAAGTCCAGACATCCGTCCAGAACGATCAACGCCAACTCGAGTGAAGCGGCGAGGACAGAGGCCTCTTTGTCCTTGCTCGTAGTTGCCTGTCCCCACTCGGCTTTTAACCCCGAGTCTAAGTCCTCATCATCATCGTCCGCCTGTGAGACCGGCCTCGTCCCTAATGTAATGGCCAGTTCCAAACTATCCGGGGCGACGAGTGCCAACCATTGCGGTGCATTTCGCCCCGCGTGAGCTAGTACCGCCAGGGTGCTGATGAACTGAGCTAAGACTACTGGATTCAGTACCAGTCCGGTTCCAGAGCCTCGATAGCGGTAAAGCGGATCCGACTGGTGTGAGAGACGTTCTTCGCGAGTCTGTTCATCCCTAAAGAAGATCCAAAACTGGTTGATGAGAGGGCAGATGAAATATTCCGCTGCAACGTCGATGAATCTCGCTGCTGCTGGTCCGTAGCCAGGCGAAATAGTGTGTGTAGCTTCCGAGCGAGGGTTGAGGACGACTGAGTTGTCGATGACCGATATCTTCGCTGGTTTTTGCAGTCGCAGTTGACGTTCTCGAGCGAAGGACGGAGGTGCCTTGCCGGTAGCATCGTCCTTGGCCGTTTCGATAGCAGCCTGGCTAATGTCCGTCAGCAGCGCTTGAACGGGACCTTCAACTATCAGTTTCTGGTGCATTGCTGGCGGGAGCCTTTTTGAGGGGAATGATATACGAGACGGTGCGACATTTGGTGGTGGGACTGGCAAAGACGCCAACTCTCTCGCCCCGAGTGCGAGGGCAGTCAGCATAACGAATCTCTGGTCGATAGAATACTGGTTCTTGAAAAACTCCTCGATAATACAGCTGCGGAGGTAAGTCAGTTTCATGCGTATCGGGTGGTCCAACACGATTTACGTACGGTGCAGATTTTCGAGGGCAGCACGCTACCAGTGCAGTGGCGATTCCTTGCCGCTTCGTTGAGAAGTCATCCAACTCGTACGAATTTTGCAGTCCAACAAACGCAAAGATGAGGTTCACAGCATTCTCCTCTGTTACATAACGTTTCAGTTGGGCCCAATCCTGGAGATGTATGCGGTACCGACCGAGTTCCATCCCAAAATTCCTTTTCCTCCTAATAAGCTCTTCACCGCAATTCAACGCCATCTCGATCTTGTCCGGCTCGTCGTTCTCGGCAGATTTGAGTCCGACATTGGTGCCCCTCACTAGTTCACCAAGCTGAGCCAGGTAAACTGGTTTAGGAACCTTCTTCACTCCGACGTTCAGTGTTGGGTCTTTCTCGATTTCCTCCAGTTCTGTGGGTGTCGGGGAGGGTGCACGGTCAGAGTTCTCTTCCGAAGCGTATCCTTGGATGGAGTCGTCATCGGAGTCGGGCTCAGCAGCGTTCTCCACGCGAATCGCGTGTCTCGACGTTGCAGAGCCAGAAGGGTTCACTTTCGTAAGGTTCGGTTCATCTTGCTCGTGGGACCGCTGCTGCTCGTCAACAAATGGTTGGATATCCTCCACGTCAATGTCCCGTTCCTTGATGAGAAGCCGCAAGGACCGAGCCCAGATCCTATCGGCGTCTTCTCCTCTCCAATCCCCAAAATCGAGCATCTTTCCTGCCAGGGTAGCAACCTCTTCCGCGACAAGCATCCCGCACCTACGTATGACCGGGTCTAGGTGCTTGATGTAGGTTCCGATAGCGGATATGAATGTTGGTGACAGGGCAAGATTGTTTGCAGACGAAGGGGCATACGACAGGAGGACGAGGAACAAGGCAGTGATGTCTAACAAGAGGGACGGGTTGTCACACTTGAGGCAGGATATGAAAGGGTTTTTGTGAAACTTACAACGGTGTCTAGAGACCAGGGAGTGTTTTACATGAGTAGGAGAGGACCACGTCTCAAGAACTTGCATCAAGAGTGTTTCAACTGCTGCATATTGTGAGTATTGCTGAACTCACACATGCTCTATCGCGACTTACGAGACGGGCCAATATCATCTTTGGGTGAAAGAGCCACCCAACAGACCAGCACGCGAGCCTTTCCCTCGCCAAAATCTCTTGTTTGAGCCGCAGCAAGGACCACATCCCATAGGTCCCGGCTTCCTGGGGATAGGTCCCCCAGGACCGCTCCGAGCAGTGTAGCTTCTGATTTTACAAGGCTCCTAGCGGGTCGGCCGGGGTCCAGGGGAGGTATAGAACGGACCGACGAAAACAAGGAGATAAATATGGACTGAAGAACAGCGGAAGAAGGGAGTCCGTCGAGGATCTTTCTCCATATTGTCCGATATGAGGGGGAATCCGCACGTTGTCGTATGCTGGGGAGGCAAACAGCAAAAAAAGATGGTTGCAAAGAGTTGGGTGAGGCGGTCGAGGGGAATGCGCCGATGTTTACGAGCTTTGCAAGGAGGTAGGAAAGGCCCTGTGCTCGTTCTATGATCGGGTCAAGAGGAGACCTAAATCAGGATTCAACTCACTCGCCTCGTGAAATAGAATCGAGAGAGCTCAGTCTCCAAACGATATCCTCGACATGTAAGGACAGGTCAGTGATGTAAGTGTCATACTGTAGGTTGTCTGGGACCGAGTGCTCGCGTCCACAGAAGTTGGCAACTTTTGTAGGTACTGAGATCACCGTCCGAACGCAATCTTCCCAGCGGATGGCAGCAATATTTGAAGGGTTTGAGTCAAATATAGAGTCAAAGAGAGGTTGGATAGGATAGGATCTTGCTAGTTTGGAGAGGTATCGGACAGAGAAGGTATTAAATGGGGTAGACAAGATTGTGGTGTATGCTTCCAACGCCGTTCGACACGCATTTTGTAAAGTAGATGGCGTTGGGCAAAAAAATTGGTCTGCAATTTCTAGCACGCTTTCCTCATGTAGTGTGCTATCCCACGAGGGGAGTGTGTTCTGAAGTAATGCCCTTTGGATAACGGGGAGATGTTTCGGGATGTTGAATGATCCTTTCGAAAATTTCTCCGATGCATATTTCTGGAAGCGCGTCTGCAGTAGTCCAATAGATTCGAGTGGTCGAGCGAGCAAGGTCAAAAGGGTTTCGAGGTTGGAGATGGGAGATTGAAGAGCATCGAGGACTTGTTTGACGTCGTCCTGCGCCATGACGTTGTCTCTCCTGCTCTTCGATCACGAGGATGTCCGAACCCGAATCTACACCGGTGTCGCGCAGCGAAGCACATGCGGCAGATATTGAGTTTTTTGTGCGACGGGGGATGACCAAGGGTTATCAGGCCATGTCGCTTGTGACTCCCCCGCTTTACACCGTCTTCATTCTCACACGACGGGGCCGCAGTGCGTGGCATCTGAGCCGTTTCTTAAGGGCTACTTGGGTGGGGGGTGCGGCTGGTAGGTCCCGGTGCAGTTGAGCTTTCATGACCGAGTCCAGGTTGATACCTCACGATAGGTCTGGCGGCGGGGGGCGGCTTCGAGTACATCAGAACCGCGCATAGCGATGAAACGGCGGCTCGGAATCGCAGGATCCGGGCGAGTTATGATGTACGTGTAACCTGTGCCCTTCGTTTGCTTTGTAAAAATGACATCCACCCTCGCAGACCGCTTCCATCCGTTCCGACGACCATGCGACCATTGGTGCCATACTCTTCGCAATGTTGACCCCAGCGTTTTTCTGGAAACAGGCAAATGTTGCCAACCGTGAGTTATTTTTCATCTAACACGCTTTGTTCGCTCCCGTGCTGATGCCAGCGCCTTTTTCAGTTATTTTGGGCGGAGCAGGACTGGGAACAGGTGCAGGGTTGTACTACCACTGGGGCCGGTCGCTGTCGGGTGATGGTCCACCACCGACAGTGTCGAAATCAGGGGCGAGTGATCCCCTCTGACGTCGCGAACAAAGCGCATCTATCCAGCATGTACGGTACAACACAGACAGACGTCCGGCAGCTAGCAACGCATCTTGAGTGTACCCCAGTTACGAGATTGCTTCCGGCCGGCACTGACCTGGTAACCGGAACCAGAATGGGTCCACGGACCATGAAGCATGTGATCCGTCTGATGGTAACAGCCTGTGGACATCCTGTTATGGAAGGTCACCGCACCTCGTGATCGTCTGTCCCTGAGATTTCTGTTGCGAACCGAACACCGATTGTCACCGGGGATATTCTGACCACGGAGCTACCGGAATATGGACTATGCTTCCTGGGTCCGGGGAATCCCATCCCTTGCCTCTTGTCCTCGCCGACGACGGCTCTGCTGAGTGCATCGTCACCGTTCTATGGGTCTCCTTCTCGTCCCCCTCGAGCCTCAGCATCAGTCAGTCGCTATTGGGCATCCGCTCGCAATACCCTCCGATACCCCGAGCCAGCAAACAAACCCACCACTCGTTCACCAAATTCCTGTCTTTTCTTGCAAAATGTTCTTCCTTTCCCTTATACTTTCTTCTTTGGCTTTCATTCCTTCGACTATGGCCGCTACTGCAGAGCAATGGAGATCACGCTCCATATACCAGTGCGCATCGGGTACCCTTGCGGTGATTCATCCGCACTGACGAACGCCGTAAAGACTCCTCACGGACCGTTATGCGCTTCCAGCTGGTGCAGACCCAAACGCTTGCAAGCCCGAGGATCAGACCTGGTACTTCGCCTCTTCTCACCCTCGCCGAGCTCTTTTTTATTTCCCACAGGTGTGGTGGATCCTGGAACACCATCCGGGAGAACCTTGACTACATTCAGAACGCAGGTTTCACAGCGATTTGGATTAGTCCCATAAACCAGAATTACGAGGGTCCCCGAACTGCCTACGGTGACCCGTACCACGGTGTGTTACCAGCCCTCTCATAAACCAGCCTTGCAGGCCCTCACCCCCATCAGGGTACTGGATCCAGGACGCGACTCAATTGAACTCCCGTTTTGGTACCGCCGATGACCTCAAAGCTCTCTCCACCGAGCTCCACCGCAGAGACATGTAAGCCTCTTACATCCTGCAATCCCTCAAATCGAACAGCTGACGCGTATAAGGTACCTCATGGTTGACGTTGTTGTGAATAACGTGATGGCCACCTCTACCGATCCAGATTACTCCAAGTACATGTTCAAAGACAAGGTTCGCGGCTCGTGATCACTGTTCCCCCGCTTTCCCTTGTTAACATTTCCTCCGTAGTCTCAGTATCATAACTATTGTTCCATTGCCTGGGGGAATAGGGAGAGCGAGATGAACTGTTGGATGGGTGACGAAAAGGTGCCACTCCCAGATTTAAACACGCAGGATGCACAAGTTCAAGCCACGTACGGGGATTGGATCGAGAATCTCGTCCATGAATATTCCCTCGATGGCCTTCGTATCGACGGTATGTGTCTCGCCTCCATCTGTCACACTTCAATCTCAACATTTTTCCAGCTGCAAAACATGTGAACAATGACTTCTGGGGCACCTTCTGTGCCAAGGCCGGTATCTTTTGCATGGGTGAAGTCTTCGGAGACGACATTGCCCTCGCGTCACAATACCAGGGTTCCGGGACATTGGACTCCATCCTCAACTTCCCCGTGTACAACGCTCTCGTTGATGCATTCAAGATCCCCGGTGACGCCAACACTTCTGGACTGGCTAGCGTTCATGATTCTATGAAGGCTCGCTTCAGTGATGTCACCGTGTTGGGCAACTTCTTGGAGAACCATGACCTCCCTCGCTGGCATAACCTTTCTGTCGACCCTCAGAGTTTATAGTGCGTTCTGTCCCTCCCTGCGACTAGCCGTGCCCGCGTGACCGCCCTTTTTTTTACTTCAGCAACGCCATGGTTTTCAACTTTATGTCTGACGGTATCCCCGTTGTCTACTATGGGCAGGAACAGTTCTTCTCTGGCGGTGCTGATCCCGTGAGTTGTCCTCCGCCAATCCCCCGGAATTGCATTTTCATAGGCGCTTAACCAAGATGAACCGAGAACCATTGTGGCCCTCTGGGTACAAGAATACGACGGCCTACCAGATCATTACGACGCTCAATAAGGTGCGACTCATGCTCAAGCTCATCTGATGCTCGGATTGCGAGCTGAAGTCTATGTAGCTGCGCAACTATATGATCAAGAGTTCTCCTGAATGGCTCACGACCCCTTCCGAGGTCATCTCTACCTCCCCTGTTGGAATTTCCATCATGAAAGGAAACGTCGTCTCTATCATGACCACTATTGGTTCTCCTGTAGGTCACCCGCAATACCAGACTATCTGGTTGCTGACCCCAAATGCAGCCTCAGAACGTCTCCATGGGAGTCTACACCCCATTCCGAAACAGCATGCCACTGACTGAGTAATTTGCCATTCTTCTGTTTCGCTGCCTTGCGCTTACGCATCGGTTCAGCGTTCTTTCGTGCGAGCAACTCGTTGTCGGCTCAAATCGAACTGTCACCGTAGAGTACACTCTCGGAGGCCACCCAACCATCCTCATTCCCTCCCAACTACTGACCGGTTCTGGCTTATGCGGAAACAGCGCCAACGTTTCGACAAATGCACGAGGCAATAACGTCGACCACGGTGGCGCTTTATCGACGATGCACAAGTGCGATTCCGCATTCACTGTCTTATTTACACTCCTTCTTGGGCTGGTGGCTGTATCGCTGTAGCTCGCCTTTTGTGCTTTGTTATTGGTTCCAATGTCCCGTTTGTAGTATTACTTTCTGGTTTTGGCGTGAACACACCATCGATACTTCGCCACTTGTTGTAATCCATGGAGATTGACCATGGAGTTGGCCCGCCACACTGTGCCACAAAAATTGAATCTCAGACTGAAAAACCCCACGTGGGACAGGATCGCGGGCGGGAGATTGCCGTGGCCGTATTTGGCTGCACGCTTGAATCTTGGGCAGGTTTTGTGGAGGAGGGATCATCCAGACTCTCGTCCTACGAACAGTGCTTCCCACCCAACCCCTTTCCAGCCCATCCCCACGACATTATCACGAAAACGGCTTCCAGTGCAGGCGTGACTCCTCGTCGCGCGGAGACGGCCAGCACTCGGGCACGAACTCCTGGCGGTACAATGGACAACAACAATCCGCCCAATCCGAACATACACACCATTGTCAAGGCCCAGATCGTGTTCCTCCTCTCCACCCTCACCGAGGATAATTTTGACTTCAATCAAAACCAAATACACACGGTGTGTGCCCCAGATCCTCTCATCCCATCCTTCTGCTATCCGAGAACCCACCACTGACGTGTTTCCCCCGTGTCCGCCATTACGATCCCCTGCATACAATCGAACTATCACGCCACAGCTAGCGGAGCAGCATGGTGTTGGCACTTACCTCCACTTTATCCGGAGGCTCATAGTCCATTCACAAGGTCGACTCGCCGTGAACGTCACATTCGATACCTCGACCGCACTCACTTTCCGATTACTCGTGCAAGAGACTCAGAGGCTCGCCCGCGACCCCTACCTCGCCGACCGTTTCAGGGAGAGCGTCGATAAGGGCGAAGGGGACGTGTTTAGGAACTTCGATCTCAGTCGGTTCCTTGACCGCGTGGGGTTGCGCCCGTTGGAACAGTTGATTCTCTGCTCTTCCTTCGTCTCGTCTTCTGCACAACTATCTCGGAAGGAACTCGAGAGTCAAGCCGCCGCGATCATCCGGAACGAGTTCGAGGACGCCGCCGTCAGCTTGTGCCAACCGGTGTCGTTCGAACACGGGGACTTGAACCCATCCCAACTCGCCAAATTGATGGAGAACCTGTTACTTGGAGCCTTAGATGATCCCGTGTTGGACGCTGCCCAGCGGCAGGCCCTGATTGTTGCCGCTCAGGCCAAGTTTGGTCCAGAAGTGCTTTCACCCATCCTTCAACGCGTTCTTCCCTCCATTTCGTAAGTCCACCGTCGTTTTACGTTCACTTCTCTGGCTCATCTATCCTGTTAGCCTCCCTCCCGGTTCCACTCTTGTCCAGACCTTGCTTGACCTTGGGCCAGACATCACCAGTGATATCGATTCCGTTCACGCTTTGATGGCGAGGTTTGGTATCACGGTCGAGAACTCCCCAACTCCTGCCCAAGCGATGGAAATCATTTCTTCCCTGTCGCGTGCTGCAGTGGAAGGGCGCACCCTTTGTGACGTGAACGCGTTGATGACGGCGCTCACGAGTTTCGTACGTGTTTCGTGCTCTCTTGTTTCTATAATGCTGATGATAGGCCGCAGAACGTTGATTTGGACTGGGCTGGCATGATTAGGGCTTTTGACCTCGCTGATCGATCTGGTGTCGACACACCCACTTTGAAGCTTCTAATTGCCATATTACTTTCTTGTCCTCCCACTGCCAATCCGCACGCTGTCACCGGTTTCTGGCAGGAATGGTCGAATCCACTGTACCAGTTACGACTCCTGGATGCACTCCTATCTCTTCCTGCGGATACCTTCAACTTTGTTTCCCTTCCTGGACGGAGGATCGTGACTGTGGATGATGTCTCCGGTGCTAGCCCGACCATCAAGTCCTTGGCCGCCAATGTCCAGGGTCATACATGGAACTCATTGGATCTCTTCGAGGTGCTCGTTAGGTTGGCGGACTCAGAGTCGCAGGATATTCGCACCTGTGTTAGGGATATGCTCGACAAGGCTGTCAGGATTAGTGCCGAATTGGTTCATATGGGTTTGTTGCAAGTCCCGGTATGTGTTTAATATCTCAATCGTGAATTCTGGTTTCTGATTCCGGAACCAGCAAGAACCCTGGAACGATATTCGACTTGAATACACCCAAAGGCTTCTCGCAATGTTCCTCGGAGGCCACCCAAACCATCAGCTCGTATTCATGAGGATCTGGCAGATTAAGCCGTCGTACCTGACCAACGCCTTCCGCGATTTCTACGAGGAGAATCCCCTAAATATCACCAGAATTCTCGATGTTGCCCAAGACCTCAAAGTCAGCTCACATCCGTTGACGAATCGCAGCCTGTTCCAGTACGAAGTTCAGATCCTGGACTCATTGTTGGAGGTACGACCCTTCACATTCGCATTGGACGTTGCATCTCTGGCGTCTAGGAGGGAGTACCTGAACTTGGACAAGTGGCTCGCGGACAACATTGCCACTCACGGGGCGGAGTTCCTTCACGCAGTAATCACTTTCTTGGATCTCAAAACGGAGAGTGAGAAGGCCACTCGTGTTTCTGATCCCGCGGTCGATCATCGGACCATGCCACTAAACCCGCAGACGATCGCTATTTTCCTCCGGGTCTTGCGAAACAGGTTAGTAAACTTTTACTTTGATAACGCGAGCCTCGGCTCATGCATGCCCGGATAGCTCAAGCATCATGAACGAATCCGACGTCGATTATTGCCTCGAAGTCAGGAACGCGTGCCTCCAGATTCATCCCAGGCTCATGAACCTTATGCCTGGCCACGAGGCCGAACCAGGTTTCTCTGTCGTCAGCTACACCGCGGAAATAGAGGCCGAAGTGGATAGCATCTATAAGCAGATGTACGACGAACAGATCACCATCGAGGACGTCATCTCTTTGTTACAAAGAACCAAGGCTTCCTCCTCCACTCATGACCACGAGATCTTCTCTTGCATGCTGCACTTCTTGTTCGACGAGTACAAATTCTTCCAGTCCTTCTACCCGGCACGAGAGTTGATCATGACTGGCTACCTCTTCGGTTCCATCATCCAGCACAGGCTCGTCGAGTACATCCCTCTCGGCATCGCTATCCGTTACGTCTTGGATGCATTAAACTGTCCCCCAGAAACCAACCTCTTTAAGTTCGGTATCGAGGCCGTTTCACGTTTCGAATCCCGCCTCTCCGAATGGCAACCTCTTTGCCAAGCCCTCCTCAAGGTCCCTCACCTCCACGCCGCCCATCCCGAACTCGTCGCCCGCATACAACGTGCTGTTGCCACAGGAGACCAAACTGCATCCGCAACGGACTTGGGTCTTGGCGGCATACCCACTACCGAGGCGCCCCCGGTCTTTACCTCCGTCCACGTGGACAAGTCAGAAGGAGAGATGGAGAAGCCCCCCGAAGAGGTCTCTGACAAAATCTTGTTTATTATCAACAACCTCGCTCTCAACAACTTTGACGCGAAGCTCGGTGACATGAAGGAACAGTTTCAGGATCAGTACGCCCGTTGGCTCGCTAATTACCTTGTCGACCAAAGGATCAGCACCGAACCGAATAACCACGATCTCTACCGCCGATTTTTGGACGCCCTGGGCCGAAAGACATTGAGCAAGTTCATCTTACACGAGACCATCGCCAAGTCGCACGCCCTCCTCAATTCGGAGAAGACTATGCAGTCCACGACGGAGCGCGCAGTGCTGAAGAACGTTGCGAAATGGCTGGGATCTATTACATTCGCGAGGGACCGTCCAGTCAAACATAACAACATTTCGTTCAAAGACCTCCTCATTGAGGGCTACGAGAACGGCAGGTCGATTGTCTCGATTCCGTTCGTTTGCAGGACCTTGGATGGATGTGCGGATTCGACGGTTTTCCAACTACCTAACCCTTGGCTCTCGGCGGTTCTGAGCTTGCTCTCCGAACTGTATCACTTCGCAGAACTGAAGCTTAACCTCAAGTTCGAGATCGAGATGCTATGTAAGACACTGAAGATCGACTTCGAGAACATTGAAGCCGCCACCATCCTTCGGAACAGGCCACCCCATCAAGATACTCTGGCTGGACTCCCTGCAGAGTACACCGCAGGCGACATCAACGCTTTGCCTCTCGGCGGGTATGAACATTCGTCTCAAGTACACGAAGAAACCCAAGCCCTTTCGATCGGGCCGGTGTCTTCTTCAGACATGTCTCGCGTCTTGGGCCCGCACCTCGACTCCATCCTGTCAAGTACACTACTACACGTGGTTATCAATCCACAGCTTGGCCCGTTGGCCACCAACCACAATTTCAAGAGGGCCGTGCACCTTGCAATTGAACGCGCAGTCCGTGAGGTTTGTCTGGATTCCGCTCAGTTTTTGG